>ERZ1370068.9593-contig-836_pt1 | contig 33928 bp, 52 predicted proteins | sample MGYA00561227_ERZ1370068 | MGnify/ENA primary metagenome ERZ1370068 (study PRJEB38410, sample SAMEA6850437) | metagenome | study: Metagenomic assessment of the ecological functions of the soil: analysis of the soil microbiota associated with the...
GGTATTACTTCGTTCAGTTACGTATTGCTCGATGAGCGGCGCGGTCAGGCCCTGCGCAGCCGCACCGCATATTCCCGCAGACCGGCTCATGCTCGAGACCGATGCACCCTACCTGCTCCACGCACGCTCCAGCCAAGCCGGCCACCGGCACAGGCCGGCATTCCTGCCGGCAGTCGGAGGCGCTCGCCGCATGTCGCGGAGACATCACGCCACGCTCGCCGCGGCGACCGCAAACGCCAACCGCTTTCGCCCACTGCGCGTCGCAGCAGACACGCCGGATGCGGCACCGCAATTGGTTTCATAATACGGCGTGATACACGGACAACAGGTCACATGGACGCGAGCCCGAAACCACCCAAGCGGCCTTCCGCGACTCGATCATCCGCGACTTCCGGAATACATCCGCATTCCCAACAAGTCGCCGCTCTTCGATGCCGACTGGCAGGCGCACGGCTATACATGGATCGCGCCGCGGAGTCTCATGGCGGCCTGGTGCCGCGACAGGCGATCGCGGGCCTCAAGAGGTCGAGATCGTCGCGCGAGAAGGGACGCACGCCCGTGCTCCTATGCGAAATCCCGGGTACCGGCAGCGATACGGTCCGCCTCTACGGCCACATGGACAAGCAGCCGGAGTTCACCGGCTGGGCCGACGGCACGCTATCGCCCTGGGAGCCGGTGATCCGCGACGGCAAGCTCTATGGCCGCGGCAGCGCCGACGACGGCTATGCGCGTGTTCTCGTCCTGACGGCGATCCGCCCCTGCGGGAGCAGAAGATCCCACACGCGCGTTGTGTCGTGTCGATCGAGGCCTGCGAGGAGAGCGCGCCACGACCTCCGCTTTTACGTCGAGGCTCGCAGACCGCATCGGCACGCCGAGTCTCGTCGTCTGCCTCGACGCCGAATGCGGCAACTACGACCAGCTCTGGTGCACGACGTCGCTGCGCGGGCAACCTGGTCGGGGATCTCGTCCGTCGAGGTCCTGACCGGAAGGCGTGCATTCGAGGCGCCGGCACCGGCATCGCGCCTTCCGTGTTTCGCATCGCGCGCAGTGCTCTCGCGCGTGGAGAATGACGTCACGGGCGACGTACTCCTGGACGAATTCATCGTGCCATTCCGGCGGCACGCATCGAGCAGGCGCGGGCCGCGGCCGCCGGTGCTCGGCGCGCGAGATCGCCGGCAAGCTGCCGTTCCGTGCCAGACGCCTGGGCGCTGACGGAGCTCCGCCGGTCAGAGCTCGTGCTCAACGACAACGCTGGCGCCCGTCGCTCGCCGTGACCGGGAGCTGCGGGCCTTCCGGCGATGGAGAACGCGGGCAACGTGCATGCTGCCGCGCGTCGAGCTCAAGCTGTCATTCCGCATGCCGCCGAGTGCGGACGCGGAAGCCGCGGCTGCGGCCAGGCGTGATCAGCGCCTGGAAGCCGACCCGCCCCTATGGCGTGCGGGTCCGGTTCGAAGTGGGCTCGTCACAGCCCGGCTGGGATGCGCCGCCCGTGGCGGACTGGCTCGAGGCTTCGATGCGCGACGCGTCTCGTGCGACGTTTGGCCGGGATGCGATGTATCTCGGCACGGGCGGGAGCATTCCGTTCATCGGCATGCTGGGCGGCGCTTTCAGAAACTCAGTTCCTCGTGACCGGCGTGCTGGGCCCGCATGCGGACGCATGGCCCGAACGAGTTCCTGCACCTGGCGTGCGCCGAGAAGCTGACGGTGTGTGTCGCCAAGGTGGTCGCCGACCACCATGGGCGAAAGGCCGCCTAGCTGCGACCAGCGGGCTCGGCTCCCGCCTCGGGCGACGAGCTGCTCCAGGCGGCGCGATAGCGCTCCGCCCGGATGGCTGCACCGGGCTGCGCAGCCGGGTATTCCGCTTCCAGCAGGTCGAGGCGCATGACGCGTGGCGGCCGGCCTTTCGGAAACTTGGAGCGGCTGGTGAAGACGATTCGCCCGTCGACGGGCACCTCGCCCGCAAGCGATCGAACGCGCTCGATGCGGTCGTATAACGGCTCGCAGTGGGTTCAGGAACGTGGAACGCGCGTTGCCGCGTTCATCACGGCCACTCCGCATGTGTTCGCCGCCGAAAACGATACCCTCGACGCTCGCGGTAATCCACCACCAGCAGCCCACGCCCGGTGAGCAGCAGGAAATCGATGTGCAATTGCCCGCCGCTGCCGTCAGGATCAGCACGTCCCAGAGCACGGCGGCGGAAGCGCCGCCTCAAAGACCGGATGAGCTGCTTGCGTGCGCGGTAGACGCCCCAGCGGCGATAGACCCAGATGCAGGCCGCGATGACGACGCCGAGCACCATGGCGCCGACGGTCGCCTGGACGATGATCTCGTTCGGGTTCATCCGCTTCGCCTCGCGTGCGAGAGACGAAGCAGCTTAGCGCCGCCCGGCAAGCGCAGGAGCGCCAGCAGGACGCGTACCGCCAGCCGGTCCGCCCGCGCCGAGCGCAGATGGCCGGTGCAGCTCATCGAAAAGCGAAGGCGCATTTCGATGCGGTCAACGGCGCGGGCGTCGAAGTCGGGGACGCCCTGCTCGCTGATGATCCGGAAGCCACCGCCCGCGCGCGGTTCGACTCTTCAGGTTGCCGATCTCGCCGGCAGCGCGGGCCCCTGGTAACCGGCGAGGACGAGGATTTCCGAGCGGCCCGGGCGCCTGTGCGCGCAAGACCCGCGCTGTGCGGGCCCCGCACCGTCCACGAGACGAAAAGTTGTCGCTGCATCCCCGGGCATCGACGAATGATAGTCGCGCGCTCGAGTCACCACCGCCGCGCCGTTGCGGCATGATGCGCCATGACATTCGATGCAGCGCTCGCGGGAATTGCTCGCGTGCCCCGCCTGTGGTACGCGCCTGACCGGCGCAAGCTGCCTGAATTGCCGCATTGACTTTCCGGAAGTCGGCGGGATTCTGGCTGATGCCGGAGCCTCGGCTGCCGTTGACGGAATGGCGCGGCCGCCTGCATCACCTGCTCACGCACTACGCGACGGAAGCTGCGCGACAGCGCGCCGCGCTTGAAAGCGCCGCGCCCGGCCCTACTCGCACGCGCATCGAACACCTGGCCGGAGCCCTCGAGGACCAGGCAGCAGCATCCGCGAGTTGATGCGATCCGCTCGGCATCGAGCGCCGCGGCGAGGCGCATGCCGTGCATGTCGCGCTTGGAACCGCGCTCCCGATCAGCCAGGGCCTCACTTCGTACTACCCGAACCTGCACCGTGACTGGAGCTGGGGTGATGCGGAGAATCGCGCGAGCCTCGATGCGGTCGTTGCAAGCCTTCCGAAAGGCTCGGCACCTGCGCGGCGGCTGGTGCTCGGTGCCGGTGGCGGACGCCTCGCCTACGACCTGCACCAGGCCCTGGGGCCGGGACTGACCGTGCACCTCGACTTCAATCTGCCAGTTCCTGCTGGCGGCGGCGCGCATCAGCCGGGCCGCCGCTCGAGCTCCATGAATTCCCGATCGCCCAAGACCATCGCCGACCACGCCGTGCTGCGGCGGCACGCGGCCGCCGCATCCGCCCGAGCCGGGGCTTTCCTCCGTGCTTGCGGACGCGAGCGCGCCGCCGTTCCGCCCGGGACAGTTCGATCTGGTCACTGACGCCTGGTTCATCGACGTCGCGGGCGAGCCCATCGAGCGCGGTCATGGCCCGCGTGAATGCGCTGCTCGGACCCGGCGGACTCTGGATCAATCACGGTTCGCTCGCATTCGCCGACGCGCGCCTGCCGATGCGCTGAGTCTCGAGGAACTCATCGAGCGGCTTCCGGCAGTAGGCTTCCGCCCGGCCGCAAGCGAGCGAGCGCCAAGGGCCGTACCTCAGCTCACCCGCAAGCCGACATGCGCGGATCGAGTCTGTCATCACCTTCTGCGCGGCAAGAAGAAGGACATCCTCGCCCGCTGCCCGGGCGCGCGCTGCCGCCGTGGATCGAGCGCGCGCAGACCTTCCCGTGCCTGCGCTGCCGGAATTTCGCGCGCAGGCGCTCTCGCACGCGTCTATGCCTTCCTGCTCGCCATGATCGACGGGGAGCGCAGCATCCGCGACATGGCGCGGCTCATGGAGCAGCGGGAAGCTCATGCCCGCCGACGACGCCTTGCCGGCTATCCGCGGCTTCCATGGTGCGCGCCCTGCAGGATCCGGACCGCCGGCCGCAATTCCCAGCCGGACTTGTCGCAGCTCGGGCGCTGCGATTATCGTGGCGCGGGCCTTCGGAGGCATGCCTTGATGTCACCCCCAAGTTCGCACGCAGCGCCCTGTGGGCCGCGATCGCGGTTGCAGGCGCAGCCGCTGGGCGCATCGCGTTAATCGCGGCGAAGAACATCAACGCACTCTGGTTCGTGGTCGCCGGCGGTCTGCACCTACTCTCATTGGCTATCCGCTTCTACAGCGGCTGGATCGCCTCGCGCGTCTGCCGGCTCGATGCGACGCGGGCGACGCCTGCCGAGCGCCTCGACAACGGCCGCGACTTCATGCCGACGCACCGCTCGATCGTGTTCGGCCACCATTTCGCTGCGATCGCGGGCGCGGGGCCGCTCATCGGCCCGACGCTTGCGGCCCAGTTCGGCTACCTGCCCGGCACGCTCTGGCTCCTGGTCGGCGCCGTGCTCGGCGGCTGCGTGCAGGACATGCTCGTCCTCTTCTGCTCGACGCGCCGCGACGGGCGACGCCTCGCCCAGCTCGCGCGCGACGAGCTCGGACGAATCGCGGTGCCTCGGCTCGCGATGATCGGCACGCTCTTCATCATGGTCATCCTGATCGCGGTGCTCGCGCTCGTCGTGGTCGAAGGCGCATGGCCCACAGCGCCGTGGTCCACGGCGACGCGTTTTCGCTGACGATCCCGATCGCGCTCCTGGTCGGCCTTTACCTGCGCGTGCTGCGTCCGGGGCGCGTGCTCGAGGCGACGATCGATCGGCGTCGCGCTGCTCCTGCTCGCGGTCGTCGGCCGGCGGCTGGGTCGACCGCAACCCGGACCTGCGACGCCTGGTTCGACCTCGACGCGCAGACGCTCGCGCTGGTTCGTGATCGGCTACGGCTTCGTGGCGCGCGATCCTGCCGGTGTGGCTGCTGCTCGCGCCGCGCGACTACCTCTCGACCTTCGTCAAGCTCGGCGTGGTCTTCGCTGCTCGCGATCGCGATCTGCGTCCTGCAGCCGGACATCCGGATGCCCGCCGCTCACCGCGGTTCGTCGACGGCAGCGGCCCGATCTTCAGCGGCGCAGCTCTTCCCGTTCTGCTTCATCACGATCGCCTGCGGCGCGATCTCGGGCTTCCACGCGCTCGATCGCATCCGGCACGCACGCCGAAGCTGCTCGCGCGCGAGACGGACGCGCGCATGGTGGGCTACGGGTCGATGGCTGCTCGAGTCGTTCGTCGCGATCATGGCGCTGATCGCCGCCTGCCGCGCTGGATCCCGGCGTCTACTTCGCGATCAACAGCCCGGCGGGCGTCGTCGGCGCCGGACCCGGCGACGGCGACGGCCACGATCACGGCCTGGGGTTTCCGGTCGACGCCGGCGCAGATGCAGCGCGCTCGCGCAGCAGCATGGGCGAGACGACGCTCTTCGCGCCGGACCGGCGGCGCGCCGTCGCTCGCGGTCGGCATGGCGCACATCTTCGCGCTCGCGCTCGGCGAGCGGCCTGTTCGCCATCTGGTACCACTTCGCGATCATGTTCGAGGCGGTCTTCATCCTGACGGCGCTCGACGCCGGCACGCGCGTCGGCCGGTTCATCATGCAGGACGCTGCTCGGCGCCACTCTGGGAGCCGCTCGGGCCGGACGTCCTGGTATCCGAGCGCGCCTGGGCCGCGAGCCTGCTCGTCGTCATTCGGGTGGGGCTACTTCCTGTACATCAGGGCGTCATCGACCCGCTCGGCGGGATCAACATCCTCTGGCCGCTCTTCGGCATCGCGAACCAGATGCTGGCCGCGATCGCGCTCTGCGGTCGTGACGGCGACCTTCGTGGAAATCCGGACGCCAGCGCTACGCCTGCGGTGCCCGGCCTCCCACGCTCGCCTGAAGCTCGTGACGGTGACGACCGCGGCGGCGATCCAGAAAATATTCAGCAGACGATCCGAAGATGGGATTCTTCGCAGCGGCCCGGGATCTCGCGGAAGAAGCTGGCAGCCGGCGCGCTGCCGCCGGAGCGCGCGGCGGTGCGCGTCCAGCTCCATCTTCAGCCAGCATCTCGACGGCTGGCTCACCGTGTTCTTCCTGCTGGTCGTGTGGATTGTCGTCATCGACATGGCCCGCGGCTGCTCTGCAGCATCTGTCAGGGCGGCGCCCGGCGCACAGCGCAGAGTCGCCTTGCCGTGCGCGACGCAGCTGGCATGACGCAGGCTGCTGCCAGTCATGGCGTCGGTGGTGGGACGGGACTGCGCTCGATCACGGGCGACGATGCCTACGTGAAGCGCTTATCTCGCGCACCGGCGACTCCGCGCATCCGGACGCAATTGCCGCGCTCGACCGTCACGCCAGTTCTATCGGGCCGAGCTCGAGGCGGCGCTGGAAGCCGAACCGAATCGCTGCTGCCTGACCCCGGCTCGGCCTAGCGCATCCAGCTCGATCAGGAATTGCCCGCTCTCGAGTCGTCCCGGCTTCGGTCTCGGCGAGCACCTGCAGGCGGCGAAGGGTCCATGGCGTGGAATGGCGTGACCGCGAGGATGCCGGTCAGTGAAAGCCAGCGCGCCCATTCCAGGCGTCTCGCCGACATTCAGCTTGTCCGGATTCGCGTCGAGCTCCGACAGAGACTTCGCTGCCCCGCACCAGGCGCAGGGTCAGCCGCTCGAACGGCTGATCGCGTGGCGTTCGCTGCGATCCACGAACACGCAGAGCTTCACGGCGGCGTGATCCGGGAATGCCGCGCACGTAGAGATCCGAGCCATAGCAGCCCATCAGCGAGAACTTGTTGCGCGATCTCCTGGCGGACGTCATCGCAGAACTGGGCGATGACAGAGCGATGATGCAGTCATCCGTGACCTCTCGCGATGTGTTCGAAGCTGGTGGGCCGTGGTGGGATCAGAACCACCGACCAACTGGTTAAAAGCCAGATGCTCTACCACTGAGCTAACGGCCCACTTCAGGGGCGCGAATGATACCTGAGCCCCTCCGGCCCTTCATCTGTAGCGCGTGGGATCGGGGATTCCCGCCTCCTCGAATCCCGCACGCACGCAGCCGGCAGCTGTCACAGCGACCGCAGGCGCGACCCTGCGTATCCGGCTGGTAGCAGGAGATAGTCGCGGCGTAGTCAACGCCGAGCGCCATGCCGCGGCGGATGATGTCGGCCTTCGACAGCTCGATGAGCGGCGCATGGATGTTCATCAGCCTGCCTCTCGATCGCCGGCCTGCGTAGCCAGGTTGGCGAGATACTCGAAAGCCCGGATGAAACCTGGCCGGCAATCAGGATAACCCGAATAGTCGACGGCATTGACGCCGATGTAGATGTGCTGGGCGTCGATCACCTCAGCGTAGCCAAGGGCGCAGGCGAGAAAGACCGTGTTGCGCGCGGGGACGTAAGTGACGGGCACGCCCTCGCCCGGCGTCTCGGGAACGGCAATCGACAGGATCCGTCAGGGCGGAATGGCCCAACTCGCCGATGGGCATCTTGAGGACGCGGTGTTCGACGCACGCCGAATGCCTTCGCGATGCGGCGCGCGGCGCCGAGTTCGATGCTGTGCCGCTGGCCGTAGTCGAAGGACAAGGCGTGGCAGCGATGGCCGCGCTCGCGCGCGATCCGCAAGCGTCGTCGCCGAATCGAGGCCGCCCGAGACCAGCACGACGGCGGGCGTGCCCCGGAGGTCCGCTGAATCAGCGTCCTGGGACGTCACCCCAGAGAACCTTGTGCAGCTGCACCTGGAAGCGGACGGGCAGGCGGTCGGCGAGGATCCAGTTCGCGAGCTGGCCCGCCGCAAGTTGCTGGTAGCTCGGCGAGAAGAGCACCTGGCAGCGCGCGTCGAGCCGCTCGCCCTGCACGCGTGCGCGGCTCCATTCGTAAGTCAGCTTCGATCGCAGATCACGAACTTGAGCTGGTCGGTCCTGCGCAGGCCATGCACGGCGAGGTCGAGATTGCGCTCCGATTCGCCGGAACCCGGCGTCTTCACGTCGATGACGCGAGCCACACGCACGTCGACCGCGCTCGCGTCGATCGCGCCGCTCGTCTCCAGCGAGACCTCGAAGCCTGCCTCGCACAGGACCGTGAGCAGGGTGAGACACTGGCGCTGGGCCAGCGGCTCGCCGCCCGTCACGCAGACATGCCGCGCGCGGGACTCGCGCGCCTCGTCGATGAGCCGCGCGACGGTCCGCCATTCGCCGCCGTGAAAGGCGTAGGCGGTATCGCAGTAATGGCAGCGCAGCGGACAGCCCGTGAGGCGGATGAAGAAGGTCGGCCAGCCGACGGCGTCCGCCTCACCCTGCAGCGAGAGGAAGGTCTCCGTGATGCGCAGCCGCGCCGCGGCGGGAACCGCGGACATTTCAGCGGACATCCGCCCTCCTCAGCCGCCCGGCCCGCCCATGCGCGAAAGGCGCGTCTGAGCTTCCGCGCGCGGCCTGCGAGGTCCGGGAATTCCTGCACGACGCGGGTCAGGGCCTCGCGGGCGGGGCCGGGCCGCTTCAGCTCGACCTGGCAATAGCCAATCTTCAGCAGTGCGTCTGGGCGTCTTGCGGTTGCCCGGGTAGTCGTTCAACAGGCTTTCGAACGCCGCCAGCGCCGCCGGATAGTCGCGTCGCACGTAATGGGCTTCGCCGAGCCAGTACATCGCGTTGGGCGCGAGCTCGTGTTTCGGATACTTCCGAGGAAGGCCTGCAGCGAGGTCGCCGCCTCGTCGTACTTGCCGTCTTTCAGAAGGTTGAACGCCGCCTGGTATTCCGCCTCCGGCCCGCCGGGCGTTACCGAGGCCTGCGCCGCCGTCAACGCCGTTTCAGCCGCGCGCAGGCGCGTGTCGAGGTCCACGTACTGGTCTTTCTGCTGGGCCCGCGCCTGTTCCAGGTCGTGCTGGAGCTGGTCGAAATCCCGCGCAACGCGCGCAGCTGCGTCGTGAGTGCCTCGATCTGGCGCGACATCTCGAGCAGTCCCTGGTTCGCGAGCTGGCGCTCGACCGAGGTCATGCGTGTTTCAAGCGTATCGAGGCGCTCGCCCTTGGACTCCGCCATTGCGGCGGTCGCCGCAAGGCCAGCCAGCACCGCGACGATGGCGGAACGGATCGTTCGCATCGTCTCTCCGTCAGCGGCCGTAGATGAGCTCGACGCGCCGGTTCTTCTCGTACGCGGACTCGTCGCTGCCCGCAACCGCCGGGCGCTCTTCGCCATAGCTGACGGTCGTCGAGCTGCGCATCGCCCGCGCCCTGGAGCATCAAGGCCTGGCGCACGGCCTGCGCCCGCCGTTCGGCCAGTGCGATGTTGTACTTCGCGCGAGCCGCGCTCATCCGTATGGCCTTCGACACGAATCTTGATCGAGCTCGACCCCGCCAGGAACTTGGCATGGGTGTTGATGAGCGACGCGTACTCGGGACGAATGTCGCTGCGGTCGAAGTCGAAATAGATGATGGTGGCGGCCCCGGCAGGTCCGCCGTTGATGCTGCCGGAAGCCCCGGGCAGTTCGCGGCCCTGGCCAATCTGTCCCTCCCTGGCCGGTGCTTGCGCCGCTTCCTTCCGAGGCCGTCGCACCGGAGCTTTCCGGGACCGTCGTCGGCTTCTTCGGGCAGCCGGCGAGAGCCAGCGTGGCACACAGGATCAAGAGGACAGGCAGCAAACGCATAGCTCGGACTCCTTGGGCTCAAGAATCACGGTCGAAGTGCCGCGTTCTTCTAACACAGGCACAGGGGCGCGTCACGCCCGCTAGTCGAGGAACGGCGACCAGGCAGCCTCCCGCAGCTCACCGGAACCTGCGGCGATCTGTTGCTGGATGCGGCGCGTCGCTGGAGACGATTGCGAGCGTATCGCGCCCGCCGACCCGGCTCGTGTAAAGGATATCCGCGCCGTTCGGCGCGAACGACGGCGACTCGTCGAGCTGGCCGCCGCTCAGCACCTGCAGTCCGCCGCGCTGGATGTCCACGGCCCCGATGCGGAATGCGCCGCGGTCCTGCGTGACGACCGCGAGCTGGCGTCCGTCCGGCGATACGCGCGGGCGTGCGTTGTAGCTGCCGTCGAAGGTGATGCGCCGGGGCCGTGCGCCGGGTTCGACGCCGACGTTGTAAACCTGCAGGCCCGCCCGCGCGGTCGGACGTGAAATAGAGCGAGCGGCCATCCGGCGCCCAGGACGGCTCGGTGTCGATGGCAGGATCGTCGGTGAGGCGCTTGAGCTCCTGGGTTGCGAGGGTCAGCACGTAGACGTCCACGTTGCCGTCGCGGCGCGGAAAGCGCGAGCGCAAGTTGCGAGCCGTCCGGCGAATAGCTCGGTGCGCCGTTGATGCCTGACTTGGCGGAAACCTGACCTGGGCGCCCGTGCTCAAGGTCTGCACGTAGATGGCCGCAAGGCCCGTGTGGAACGAGACATAGGCGATCGAACGCCCGTCGGGTGACCAGGCCGGGGACATGATCGGGTCCGGCGAGCCAAAGACGATGCGTTCGTTCGCGCCGTCGGCGTCCGAGACGACCAGCCGGTAACTGCGCTTCGTCACGGGCCCGTCCACGGCGACGTAGGCGATCCGGGTTGCGAAGGCGCCGCGCACGCCGAGGATCTTCTCGTAGACCGCATCGGACACGCGATGGCTGGCGCGCTTCAAGGCCTTGGGATCGACCGGTACCGCGGTGCCGAGGAGCCGCTCGCCGTTCGCGACCGAGACGAGCTCGTAGCGCACCTCGAAACGCCCGTCCGGGAGCGGCGAGAAGCTTCCCGACCAGGACGTAGTCCACTTTCAGCATGCGCCAGTCGGCAGTGTCCACCTCGCTCGCCGCGTGCGGCTGGCTCGACGAGCTGCGCGCGCGGCAAGGGCCGGAAGCGGCCACTGCGCTCGAGATCGGCCTGCACCGTGGCCGCCACGTCATAGGGCGCAGCGCCGGTCCCGTCCCAGGCGAGCGGAACGATGGCGATGGGCACCGATTCAGCCATCCCCTTGAGGATCTGGACGGTGAGCTGGGCGCTGGCCGGTTCAAATGGCCAGGCGAGCGCGGCAATGAGGATGAGGGCGTGGCGAAACTTCAACGGCGGGACTCCTTCGGCGTGAACACGAGCTCAACCTCGCGCTCGAATAGCGCGGGCTCCGGCGGCGCGCAGGCAAGGGTGACGCATTGCGGACGGCGTTCTCGATGGACTGGCGCACGGCCGCGCCGCCATTGCAGGTCCCGAATCGCATGCCCACCACCTCGCCTCCCGGAATCTGTGTGACGTAGATCGTACAGCTTAGCCCCTGTGCGACGCCCGGTGGTTCGAACCAGCGCTGCTCGACGTGGAGCTGGATCGCGCGCACGTAACTCGCCTTGAGACTCTGGAAGCCGGCGCTGGTTCGGGTTTCCTCGTCTTCGAGCCGAGCGCGCAAATCCGCTTCGCGCTGATCGCGATCGCGCTTGTCCTGGGCCTGGCGCTTCTTTCGGCCGCAGCCTTCGGCCTGCGCTTCCTTGTCGGCCTTGGTCTTGGCCTCCAGTTCGGCCTTCTGTTTCGCCTGCGCGTCTGCCTTGGCCTTCTGCTCGGCCTCGATCCGCGCCTGTTCCTTGGCTTGCTCCTCGGTCTTCTCCTGCTGCAGGCGTTCGTCCTCGAGGCGTTTCTCCTCGGCCTCGGCCGCCACGCGCTTGCTGGCGTTCCTCCTCGCGTCGCTCTGGTCGTCGCGCTTCTGGCCCGCCGCCTGCAGCACGGCCTGGTCCATCACGACAGCGTCAATGGGGAGCACGACCAGTTCCGGCTCGTGCGTCGGCAGCGTCAGCCCGGAAGAACAGGAGGTCCGGCGAGCACCGCATGCAGCGCGATCGACCAGCCGATGGGCGCGATGGGTGCACGCATGGTTTCGCTCATCGCTTGCGCTCGAGCTCCTCGAGCGCGCGCGCCGCCTTCGGGTCTGTCAGGAAGCCGATCTTCGTCGCGCCCGCCTGCTGCAGGAGCACCATGCCGCGCACGACGCTGCCGTAGGGGACGCGTTCGTCGGCCTTGACGAGCACCGGCGTTGCCGGATCGCGCCCCAGCACCGCCGTCGGCCCGTCGCGCCACTTCGGCCTCGCCCACCGGACTATCCTCGTCGCCGCCGATGTTGAGGTAGTAGCGCCCGTCGCGATCCACCGACAGCACGAGCGGTTCGCGGTTCTTCAGCAGGTCGGGATCGATCGGCTTCGGCGTTGGCTTCCGGCAGCTCGACCTGGACGCCCTGCGTCAGGAGCGGCGCCGTGATCATGAAGATGATGAGCAGCACCAGCATCACGTCGATGTACGGGACGACGTTGATCTCGCCCATCAGCTTCCGGCGTCGCCGTTGCGTCGGCATCGTCAGGCCCGCGATGCCGCGTGGCGCTGAAGCAGCGTCGAGAACTCGTCCATGAATGCGTCGTAGCGGAGCTCGAGCCGGCCCATCTTGTCCGCGTAGCGGTTGTAGGCGACGACCGCGGGGATGGCCGCGAAGAGGCCGGCGGCGGTTGCGATCAGCGCCTCGGCGATGCCCGGGGCCACCATCGCGAGCGTCGCCTGCTGCGCGTCGCCGAGGCCCTGGAAGGCGCCCATGATGCCCCACACCGTGCCGAAGAGACCCACGTAGCGGGCTCGGTGGAGCCGACCGTCGCGAGCGTCGCAGAGGCTCGCCTCGAGGCGGTCGATCTCGCGCAGCTGGGTGACGCGCATGGCGCGGCGGACGCCCTCGAGCAGTTCGCCGGCCGGCACGGACTGCCCGCGCAGGCGCGTGAACTCGCCGAAACCCGCCTCGAAGATGCTCTCCATGCCGACGGCCGGCTCGCTGCGCTTGCCGATCGCCCGATAAAGCTGGCCGAGGTCGCCGCCCGACCAGAACGTGCCCTCGAAGCGGTTCGCCTCGCTTTCGGCCAGCGACAGCAGCGCGCTTCTTGCGGAAGATGATGGTCCACGATGCCAGCGATGCGAGCAGCAGCATGCGCGATGACCACCTTCACGACCGGGCCCGCGGTGCAGGACGAGCTGCAGGATCGAGTGCGGATTCGTTCAAGGCGATTCCTTCAGAATTGCGACGTCAGGCGCCGGCGGCAGCGGCCGTGGACGCAGGCTGTCCGCATCGATGCAGGCGGCGCGGATCGTGGCGCTGATGAGGAGCTCGCTGGCGTCCGGGCCGCGGCGGACGTCTCTGCGCGAGCGCCAGCGACGCGCCGCGAAGTGCCTCGAGCGCCACCGACACCACGAGCTCGTCGTCGAAGCGGCGCCGGCCGATGGTAACGGATGTTGCGCTTCGACCACGACGAATTGCAGGCGTTCGTCGCGCTGGAGTTTCACCTGGTCGATGCCGAGCGCGCGCAGCCATCCGCTGCGTGCGCGCTCCAAGAAGCTGAGATAACTCGCGTAGTAGACGACGCCACCGGCATCCGTGTCTTCCCAGTAGACGCGCACCGGAAAGCTGAAGCGTTCCAAGACTCCGGTTCCTACCCGCGAAACGGCGGCAGGCTGCCGCCGCCCGCGTCAGCCTGCGGCGGCTCGCGCCCGAAATGCCGCCACGCCGTCGGCGTCGCGACGCGGTCCGCGCGCCGACCGCACGAGGAAGCCCTGCTGGATCAGGAACGGCTCGACGACGTCCTCGAGCGTGTCGCGCTCCTCGCCGAGCGTCGCCGCGAGGCTGTCGATGCCCACCGGGCCGCCGGCGAACTTCTCGATGACGGTCAGCAGGAATCGCCGGTCGAGGATATCGAAGCCCTCGAGGTCCACTTCGAGCAGGTCGAGCGCGCTCGTTCGCGACCGCTGGCATCGATGTGCCCGTCGGCCCGCACCTCGGCGAAGTCGCGCACGCGCCGCAGCAGGCGATTCGCGATGCGCGGCGTGCCGCGCGAGCGATGCGCGAGGCTCGTCGCGCCGGCGTCGTCGATCTGGCAGTTCGAGAATGCCCGCGGCGCGCAGGACGATCTGCCGCAGCTCGTCGCGCGCCGTAGAAGTCGAGCCGCTGCACGATCCCGAAGCGGTCGCGCAGCGGTGAAGTCAGCAGGCCCGCGCGCGTCGTCGCGCCCGACCAGCGTGAACGGCGGCAGGTCGAGCTTGATCGAGCGGGCCGCCGGCCCTCGCCCGATCATGATGTCGAGCTGGAAGTCCTCGAGCGCGGGATAGAGGATCTCCTCGACCACGGGGCTCAGGCGGTGGATCTCGTCGACGAACAGCACGTCCCGCGGCTGCGAGATTGGTCAGGATCGCGGCGAGGTCGCCCGGCCGCTCGAGCACGGGTCCCGAGGTCTGGCGCAGGTTCACGCCGAGCTCGTGCGCGACGATGTGCGCGAGCGTCGTCTTGCCGAGGCCCGGGGCCCGAAAATGAGCACGTGATCGAGCGCCTCGTTCCGGCGGCGCGCCGCCTCGATGAAGATGCTCATCTGCTGCTTGACGGCCGCCTGGCCGATGTACTCAGTCCAGCCGGCGCGGGCGCACGCTGCGCGCGATGTCCTCATCCTCGCGCGTCGCCGTCGCTGCCGTGACCCGGTCCTGTTCGATCATCCGCGGAATCCTACCGGGCCGCTGCCTGCAATGCGCGTCGAATCAGCTCTTCGGTGGCGGCACCTTCCTGCTCAACGCCCTGGAGCAGGCGATTCACCTCGACCGGCTTGTAGCCGAGCGCGACGAGCGCCGCGTAGGCTTCGGCTCGCGCGCCGGCTGCCACGCCGGTTCTCGGGGATCCGAAGGCATCTGGCCGAGCGCGCGAATCCGGTCCCGCATCTCGATGAGCAGGCGCTCCGGCGATCTTGCGCCCGATGCCCGGTATGCGCGTCAGCGCCGCCACGTCCTGGGCCTCGACGCAGCGCAGGAACGTGTCGGCATCCATGCCGGAGAGCAGTGCGAGGCCGATCTTGGGCCCGATGCCGGTCACGCGCAGCAGGTCCCGGAACAGTCGGCGCTCATCCTCCGTCGCGAAGCCGTACAGCAGGTGCGCGTCCTCGCGCACGACGAGGTGGGTATGCAGCTCCACTTCGCTGCCCGAGCTCCGGCAGGCGGTAGAACGTGGACATCGGCGCCTCGAGCTCATAGCCGACGCCGCCGACGTCCACGATCAGCGCGGGCGGCGCCTTGCGGACGAGCCGGCCGCGCAGGTGCCCGATCACCGGCCATTCCCCGGCGGGCGTAGTTCGCCGCGCCATTCCGATGCTGCGCATGGCAGACCGCGATGGCGAGCGCATCGGCGGCATCCGCGCTGAGGCGTCCCTGCAGCGTCAGGAGCGCCTTGATCATGTGCATGACCTGGGCCTTTTCGGCTGCGCCGGTTCCGGTGACAGTCTGCTTGACTGCGCGCGGCGCGTACTCGAAGACCGCTGCGCCCGCATAGCAGGCGCCGCAGAGCGGCGCCGCGCGCCTGCCCAAGCTTCAGCGCGCTGTCCGGATTCCTGTGCATGAAGACGCGCTCGATCGCGATTTCGCCGGGCGTATAGGTATCCACGAGTTCGGTGACGTGGCGGTGGATCTCGAGGAGCCGTCCGGCCAGCGCGCCATTGCCGACCCGGATGCAGCCGCTCGCGACGTAGCGGACACCCTGCTTGCCGGCGTCCACGACACCGTAACCCGTGATTCGCGATCCGGGATCGAGGCCGAGGATTCGCACCATGGGAGTTATGATAGCCATTCGCCATGAAGACGACGACCACGGGAGCGGCCGCCGGCGCGGTCGTGCTGGAGAATGCTGCGCGCTGCGCTCGATGCGCGGGCAGCAGCGGCCGAGGGCTGGACGGCCGCAAGGCAGCAGGGCGACGAGACCGGCGCAATCCTCGCGGGACTCGGCGCCGAGCGCGAGATCGTTGCGGGCGCCCTGCTCCAACCCTTGCTCGTGCGCGGACTCCTGCCTCGCGCGCTGAAGCCGTCGCGGCGTTCGGCGAGCCAGCGACGGTGCTCGCCGAGGAACTCGGCCGCCTGGGTGAATTCCGCGCCGGCACGCCCTGGACGCCGGGCCGCGGCCTGTCGGCCGGCCAGGCGGATGCCCTGCGGCGGATGTTGCTGGCGGTCGGTCACCGATCCGCGGCTCGTGCTCGTGCGTCTCGCGGAACAGCTGCGCCGCATGCGCAGGGCCCGCGAGCTCGACGAGGCCGAGCGCCTCCACCTCGCGTGGGAAACGCGCGAAATCTACGCGCCGCTCGCGAACCGCCTCGGCATCTGGCAGCTCAAGTGGGAGCTCGAGGACCTCTCCTTCCGCCATCTCGAGCCCGCGGAATACCGCCGCATCGCCGGCTGGCTCAATGAGTCCCGCATCGACCGCGAACGCTACATCGACACCGTGATCGCGGAGATCTCGGCGGAACTTGCGCAAGCGGGCATCCGGGCGGAGGTCGTCGGGCGACCGAAGCACATCTACAGCATCTGGCGGAAGATGCATCGCAAGAGCCTCGCCTTCGAGCAGGTGTTCGACGTGCGCGCCGTGCGCGATCATCACGGGCTCGCTGGAGGACTGCTATGCGGCGCTCGGCGTCGTGCATGGCCGCTGGCACTACATCCCGGGCGAGTTCGACGATTACATCGCCACGCCCAAGGACAACCATTACCGTTCGTTGCACACCGCCGTGCTCGGGCCCGCAGGCCGTGCCGGTCGAGATCCAGATCCGCACCGGCGAAATGCACGACCACGCCGAACTCGGCGTGGCCGCGCACTGGCGTTACAAGGGAGGCGCGCGCGCGCGACGCGGCCTATGACCGCAAGATCGAGTGGCTGCGCGAGCTTCTCGCGCCCGCATCCGAGGCCGAGAGCGACGGCGACTTCCTGACGCGCGTACGCGCGGACCTGTTCGACGATCGCGTCTATGCGCTGACCGCCGAAGGGCGAAGTCGTGGACCTGCCGGGCGGTTCGACCCCGATCGATTTCGCCTATCACGTGCACACGGAACTCGGGCATCGCTGCCGCGGCGCGCGCGTGAACGGCCGCATCGTGCCGCTCAACCATCATCTCGCGAACGGCGAGGTGGTCGAGATCATCGGCGGCAAGCAATCGCAGCCGAGCCGCGGACTGGCTCATCGAGCGTGAGGGGTTCCTGGCGTCACCCCGGAGCCGTGCGAAGGTCGCGCGCCTGGTTCAAGCGGCAGGACATGGGCGAGAACCGGCGCGAGGGCCGCGAGATGTTCGAGCGGGAGCTTTCGCGCCTCGGGGCGGAGCATTCGCTCACCTCGGACCTCATTGGCGAGTTCAACCTGCCAAGTGCCGACGCGCTGCACCTCGCGATCGGTTCCGGCGAGCTGAGCCTTGCCCAGGTAACGGGGGCACTCGAGCGTCGGCTGCGCGGCAAGGCGGCCCCGGCAGTTGGTGCAGACCTGCCGCCGATCGGCCAGCGGCGCAAGGAAAAGTCTGCAGCACGTGCAGGTCGAGGGCGTCGGCGACCTCGATGAGCACGCACGCCCGTTGCTGCAACCCGGTGCCGCCGGAGCCGATCACGGGCTACGTGACGGTGGGCCGCGGGATCACGCTGCACCGTACGGGTTGCCGCAATCTCGCCCGGCTCGCGGCGCGCGCCGCCGCAGCGGCTCACTGCAGGTGGATTGGGGCAAGTCGAAGGCCGGCGCTACCCCGTCGAAATCGTCGTGCACGCCATGGACCGCCGCGGCCTCCTGCGAGAACATCACGACGGTGGTCGCGGAGGAACACATCGACATCGAGCGGCTTGCCTCGCAGGGTGACGCCGTCCCAGGGCAGTGCCGACCTGTCGCTGCGTGTCGCCGTGGGAGGACTCCCGGAACTGTCGCGCTTGCTGGCGCGGCTTTCCGCCATGCCCGGCGTCTATCAGCGCCCGGCGCCGCGCATGAAAATAAGGGGACTGTCCCCTCGGCAGCGACCTCAGCGATTCGGGATATCGATCGCCCGCTTGTCCGCGGCGAGGGCAGCTTCGTGCACGGCTTCCGAGAGTGTCGGATGCGCGTGGACGGTTCGCTGCAGGTCTTCGCTGCTCGCGGAATACTCCATCGCAAGCACGGCCTCGGCAATCAATCTCGCCCGCCATCGGTCCGATGATGTGGATGCCGAGGATTTCGTCGTTCGCTGCGTCTGAGACGACCTTGCAGAAGCCGACGCCGGCTTCCATTGCCTGGCGCGGCCACTCGCGGCGAACGGGAAGCTGCCCGTCTTGACGGTCGGCCGCCCGCCTTGGCCTGCTCCTCGGTCTGGCCGACCCACGCGATCTCGGGCGCCGTATAGATCACGGACGGAATGACCTTGTAATTGACGTGCCCGTACTGGCCGGCGATGAGGTCCGCGACGGCGACGCCCTCCTCCTTGCCCTTGTGCGCCAGCATCGGGCCGCGAACACAGTCACCGACTGCCCAGACACTCTCAGCGCCGGTCTTGCAGTGATCGTCCACCTGGATGAACCCGCGCGGATCGAGCTACGACGCCCGGTGCCATCGGCCAGCAGGTCCTTCGTGAAGGGCCTGCGCCCGATGGCGACAATGACGCTGTCGACGACCAGCGATCTGATTGCCGCTCGCATCCGTGTAGCTGACGTGCACGCCGTCCTTCTCGATCTTCGTGCCCGACACCTTTGCACCGAGGCGGATGTCGAGGCCCTGCTTCTTGAAATGGCGCAGCGCCTCCTTCGAGAGTGCGCCGATCCGCCATGGGCAGGAACTGCTCGAGCGCTTCCAGCACGACCGTCTCCGCCCCGAGCCGGCGCCACACGCTGCCCAGTTCGAGCCCAATGACGCCGGCGCCGATGACACCAGAGCCGCTTCGGCACCGCCTCGAATTCGAGTGCGCCCCAGGAATCCACGATGTGCTTGCCGTCGAAGTCGACGCCGCGCAGCGCCATCGGCTCCGACCCGGATGCGAGCACGACATGCTTGGCCTGCAAGCGTCCGCTTCGCTGCCGTCCGACGCCGTGAATTCGACCTTGCGGCCTGGCAGCAGCTTGCCGTGACCGGTGAGCGCCGTGACGCCCGCGGCCTTGAACAGTCACGAGGATGCCCCGCGTCATCTGGCGGACGATGCCGCCCTTGCGCTTCTGCATCGGCGCGCGACGTCGAACGCGAGGCCCTCGACCTTGACGCCGTGCGCGGCGAACTCGTGCTGCGCGCGATGGTAGCAGCTCCGTGGACTCGAGCAGCGCCTTGGACGGGATGCAGCCGGCATTGAGGCAGGTGCCGCCGAAGGCCGTGCTGCCGTCGCGGTTCTTCCATTCGTCGATGCAGGCGACCGAGAGCTTGTTCTGGGCCGCACGGATGGCCGCCGGATAGCCGGCCGGCCCGCCGCCGATGACGATGACGTCGAAACTGTCAGCCATGGTGAATCGTCCTCAAACCTGTAACAGGAGCCGCGCGGATCCTCGAGCGCTTCCTTCACCGCGACCAGGAACTGCACGGCCTCGCGGCCGTCGATGATGCGGTGATCGTAGGTGAGCGCGACGTACATCATCGGCCGGATCACGACCTGGCCATCCACGGCGACCGGTCGCTCCTGGATCTTGTGCATGCCGAGGATCGCGCTCTGCGGCGCATTGACGATCGGCGTCGACATCAGCGAGCCGAACACGCCGCCGTTGGTGATCGAGAACGTGCCGCCGGTGAGCTCCTCGATCGTCGATCGTGCCGCTGCGCGCGCGCGTCGCAAAGTCCGTGACCGCCTTCTTCGATCGCCGCGAAATCCATGCGCGTCGGCATCGCGCAGGATCGGGACGATCAGTCCACGGTCCGTGGAGACCGCGACGCCGAGGTCGTAGTACTCGTGGTAGACGATTTCGCTGCCTTCGACCGAGGCGTTGACGACCGGGAAGCGGCGGAGCGCCTCGACGCGAGGCCTTGGCGAAAAACGACATGAAGCCGAGCCGCACGCCGTGGACGCTTCTCGAACGCGTCGCTTGTGGCGGGAGCGCAGCGCCGATGAGCGCCTGCATGTCGATCCTCGTTGAAAGTCGTCAGGAGCGCGCGCCGTTGACTGCGCCTCGACCAGGCGCTGCGCGATGCGCGCGCGCAACCGGGACATCGGGACGCGCTGGTCGGTCCGGCCGCCTGCCGTTGCCGGTGCCGTGGCCCGTCGGCGCTGCCTCGAGGTGATGTGCAACGTCGCTCTTCGAGATCCGGCCGTCGCGTCCGCTGCCCCTCGATCTGGTCCGCGGACAGCTTATTCTCCTCGACCAGTCGTCGCGCGGCCGGCGAGAGCTCTGCGCCGGAGCCTCCTCCTTCCTCGGCGCTGCGGTCGCGGATGCGGGCGCTGCCTCGGGCTTCCTGGCTTCCGGCTTCTTTGGCTCGGCCTTGGCGGGCGCCTTGTGGACCGCGGCGGCACTCGCCTGCTCGTCGATGACGGCGAGCAGTTCGCCGCTGGTCACCGTCGTACCGGCAGTCTTGTCGAGCGATCTTGATCACGCCTGCGACCGGCGCGGGCACCTCGAGCACGACCTTGTCGGTCTCGAGATCCGCGCGAGTTCTCGTCGCGCGCGACCGTCTCGCCGACTTCTCTTGTGCCAGGCGACGAGCGTCGCATCGGCGACGGATTCGGGGAGTTGAGGGACGCGAACTTCCGTTGTCATGACTGTGTCCGGTTCAATGCGGCCGCGACGAGCGCTTCCCTGCTCGCGCTGATGAATGGCGTGCAGACCGGTGGCCGGCGCCGCGCGCCATCGCGACCCGCATAGTGCAGCACGCGCTGTCGTCGAGCGGCGCCTGCAGGCGGTGGCGGATCTGGTACCAGGCAGCCCTGGTTCTGCGGTTCCTCCTGGCACCAGACGATCTCGCGTGCATTGGCGTAGCGATCGAGTACGGCCTGGTAGTCGTCCGCCGGGAAGGATACAGCTCTTCGATGCGAACCAACGCAACCTCGAATCCTTCTCCGCCCGGCGCCGCTCCAGCAGGTCGTAGTACACCTTGCCGCTGCAGAACACGACGCGCCGGACCTTGGCCGCGTCGATCGCGTCCACTTCGTCGATGACCGGCTGGAAGCGGCCCTCGCTCAAGTCGGCCATCGTCGACACCGAAAGCTTGTGGCGCAGGAGGCTCTTCGGCGTCATGACGATGAGGGCTTCCGGAGCGCCCGCAGCATCTGCCGGCGCAGCATATGGAACATCTGCGCGGGCGTCGATGGCACGCAGACCTGGTGATTCATTTCCGCCGAAAGCTGCAGGAAGCGCTCGAGGCGCGCCGAGCTGTGCTCGGGACCCTGCCCTTCGTATCCGTGCGGCAGGAACAGCGTGATGGCGGACACGCGGCCCCACTTGGCCTCGCCCGAGGTGATGAACTGGTCGATGATCACCTGCGCGCCGTTCACGAAGTCGCCGAACTGGCCCTCCCAGATGACGAGCGTGGACGGATCCGTCGTCGAATAACCGTATTCAAATCCGAGTACGGCCTCCTCGGACAGCGTCGAGTCGGTGATGCGGAACCGGACCTTGTCTTTCGCGACACGCTCGAGCGGCGTGTCCGTCTTGCCGGTCGCCTGGTCGTGCAGCACCGCATGGCGGTGGAAGAAGGTGCCGCGTGCCGAGTCCTGGCCGGTCAAGCGGATGTCGTAGCCGTCAGCGAGGATCGTGGCGTAGGCCATCGTCCCGGCCGCGCCCCAGTCCAGCGGCAGCTCGTCGGCGTACATGCGCGCGCGATCGTCGATGATGCGCTGCACGCGCGGGTGCAGCGTGAAGCCCGCCGGGGGCTTGGTCAGCGTCTTCGCGAGCGCATCCATCTGCTTGCGATCGACCGCCGTCGCGACTTTTTCGGACCAGTCGGCCTGGATGTGCCGGCTCCAGTCCACGGTGAACTTGTTGCCGCTGGTTCCCGCGAAGGCGCGCGCCTGCGGGCGATCCTCCTCGAGCCCGCGGCGGTAGTCCTCCATGATCGTCGCGGCCTGGCCTTCTGCAACGAGGCCGTCCTGCTCGAGGCGCTCGCCGTAGATCTGCCGCGCGGTCGGGTGCTTGCGGATCGCCTGGTACATGATCGGCTGCGTCGCAGCCGGCTCGTCCGCCTCGTTGTGGCCGAGACGGCGGTAGCAGACGAGGTCGATCACGACGTCCTTGCGGAACTTCATGCGGTAGTCGAAGCGCGAGCCGCGCGACGAAGACGACCGCCTCAGGGTCGTCGGCGTTCACGTGGAAGATCGGCGCCTCGATCATCTTGGCGACGTCGCTGCAATAGAGCGTCGAGCGGGCGTCCACGGGGTCGGTCGTGAACCCGACCTGGTTGTTGATGATGACGTGCAGGGTTCCGCCCGTCGCGAAGCCCGACGCCTGCGATAGCTGCATCGTCTCCGTGACGACGCCCTGCCCCGCGAATGCCGCATCGCCATGGATCAGGAGCGGCAGGATCGTGGCGCCCGTCGCGTCGCCGCGCTGTTCCTGGCGCGCGCGGACGGAGCCTTCGACGACCGCGTCCACCACCTCGAGATGCGACGGGTTGAATGCCAGAACCACGTGGACGTTGCCGCCCGCCGTGCGCAGGTCCGCCGAAAGCCCTTGTGATACTTGACGTCGCCGGAGCCCTTCGATGGCGTCGTGCTCGAGCTTGCCCTCGAACTCGGAGAAGAGCATCGACGGCGACTTGCCGAGCACGTTCACGAGCACGTTGAGGCGTCCGCGATGCGCCATGCCGATCACGATCTTCTCGACGCCCGCCGCACCGCTTCGCTGTACCACGTCGTCGAGCAGCGGAATCAAGGCGTCGCCGCCTTCGAGCGAGAACCGCTTCTGCCCGACATAGCGCGTGTGCAGGTAACGCTCGAGGCCCTCGGCTGCCGAGAGTTGCCAGAGCAGGTTCAGGCGCTCCTCGCTCGTGAAACGATGGTTCAGCCGCCCTTCCTGGAAGCGGTCCTGGAGCCACAGCCGCTCTTCGGTCGTCGAGACGTGCGCGAACTCGGCGCCGATGCGGCCGGTGTAGATCTGCTCGGAGCTGCTTCAGGATCTCGGACAGCTTCATCTGCTTTGTCGACGCCGCTCGTGCGGCTCGCGGTGTAGAACTCCGACTTCATGTCGGCTTCGGTGAGGCCGACGTAAGCCGGATCCAGCACGCGCGGCATGGGACGCTGCATGAGGCCGAGCGGATCGATGTCCGCGATCAGGTGGCCGCGGTTCGCGTAGAACTGGATGAGGCGCGAGACGGAGGACCGCTTGGCGCCGTCCGTCGCCAGACGGGCTGCGGGCGAGCGGCGGCGACGGGCGCGCCTGGCGCAGGCTGGCGCAAATCTTTGGAGACCGGCCGTCCGAGCCTGCGGACGCACATCCGGGCCGAACTGGCCGGAAGAAACGCGCGCCATTCCGGGCTGGACGCTCGAAGGGTCGGTGAGGAAGCGCTCGAACTGGCCTTCGACGTGGGGCGCCTGGCGGGCGCCGCGAACGGGCTTCGCGACCTCGTAGAGCCTTCGCGGCAGGGAGCGGTCGCATGGCGTGCCGAACTATGGCTTCTGCAACCAAAACAGTGCGGAACGAAGAGTTTTCGCGTGTTCAGCGCTAGATGTCCGACCCCTGGATTTCGTAAGTCACACCACCGACCACTTGGCTGGGAAGGATGTCCCCCTCAATTCGATTTTCAATAATCGCCTGACAAAGAACGTTCCCGCAATCAGCGAATTTGTGCGGACGCACAATCGCCACCCTCGAGTTTGTAATCGACGCCAGGCCTGAGCCGCAAGCCTTCACCCGAGAGCGCACCTCGAGGGATCCGTGACGCCGAACTGCCCCACCTTCAAGGATGAATCCGGTCCCACGCGAATCCACTCTGTCGCCACAAACTCGATCAATCGGACCGCCGTGAACCTGAAAGCGTACATGGAGCCAAAGCGGAAAGGCCATGAATGCCTGTCACCATGATCGGACGGCTCAATGACTATCAAAGCGATCACCGGAGGATGCGCTGGTCTCGGACCAGCAGCATGATCGTTGACACTGCCTGCGTGGCGGTGAGTAAATGCCACTCACATCTCGCTATCTCCGGAACGATGTTGTTGTCTGCCGGCGCGATTGGCTGCGATGTCAGCCCCTTTCACGCGACTGACATGGATCGGACGCCGAAACCCAAAGCGAGCAACCCGGTGACAGAAATGTCCGGTCATCTCGTGGTGGTCAACGGCGACTGACGGATGCGCGTTGTGTCCCGATCTGTCGAAGTCCGTTACGCCTTCGGGCTAAGTCCCAACGGGATGAAAACTGCCCGGGGGCCAAGTCGCGATCCAGTCGAGGCATTGGCTTCGCTCCAAACCTTCGAGCGAACCATCGGTCGTGGTACCACCATGCCATGCAAAAAACTGGTGCACAAATGCAACTCGCGTCTCCGCCCTTGACTGGACTTCTCGCGAAGATGCGCTGCTCTGTGGTGTGCCGGTGGCTCGTCCTTTTTCTCGAACTCAAATATATGGCGACTTCCACGCATATCAGCCGCTGCCTGACTGCTGTCGGGTTCTTGCGCCGGTGTCAGTCCCACGTGTCTCTTCATCCATATCGTTCTTCGGTATTGGCAATCCATTAACGGAAAGCGGGAACACTGGATTGGCGCAGTAAGATCTCAACGTGTCGCGATTGTTCGCCTGTTCGTTCTCGACTGGCTCCCGCAGTGTGGACAGCGTGGAGTCATTCCGCCGCACCCCATCTCAGAGCAGTCTGTGGCATGCCGATGCAATCTTGCGGGTTGGGACACCATTTCCCGCCTTCGCGCACCGACATGATTGTTAACCAGAACCGCAGCCAGGACCTTTGGCGTTTCATCGACGTAAATCTCATAGCTGCAGCCGAGGATCGCTTCGAGCGGGCGACGCCATCCCGGGCGTCGCGATCGTGCTGTGCCCCAAACAGGTGTCCCAGCTCGTGGCGCAAAACGTAAAATTCTGGTGGTCTGGTAGCCGCTCCGCGTCCAAGACCGCGGAACGCAAGCGGTCTCAGTGTCGAAACGGTGAGGGCATCAGGAATGATGTTAGTCACGCATCGCTGCCTCGCGAGCCTCGCCGCCGCCACCGCCTGGCGTGTGAGTGATTAGCACCACTGCGTCCTGGCCTTAAAGTCATCGATCGCAACCGCTGGGCGTGATCCAACCTTGTTGTGTCGCCCGGCGTCGGCTCAGAGCACCTCAGGATTTTCGTTATTGTTGTCGCTCTCCAGGTAGTTGATTTCTTGGTGATGCGCCAACTCGGTGCGCAAATTCTGCAATTGCTGAGTGGCGATGTACAAGCCGAGCGATTGGTTTCAAAAACCTGAAGAAAGATCCAGGCCCCTCATGGCCAAAGCTCTCCGCCGCCGGCCGCAATGCGGGCTGCCGCCGAGCAGAAGTGACCAGCGACGTCCACGCGGTTCTGGACCGGTCTCGTTTCCTGCATAGATCGGGCATCAGCGGGGCAATCTGGTCCATCGCGTGGAACAGGGCAATCGGGTGCCGGCCCACCGGCCTGGAGGAACCTGGTGGCGGCGGCGGCTGTGCGTGGTGGGTGGTGGTGGTGGTGATATTGACCGGTCCCGCTTCCTTGCAAGCGGTGGTGACTGATCTGACGGGCAACCCCACTCACTTGCACACCGCTCGCAGTCAGTTTCGAAGTCGGAACATTCGTCCATCTAGCAGCAATTGGTTCCGATTACGACTTCACTGATCGACGCGAAAATGTCACGTCACGCCGAAAGACGCGCCCGCAACCGAGTCCAGTGACGCATATGTATCGCCTGCCCACCGAATGGGATTTGCTCTTGATTTTCTTCGGCCACAATCGTGGTTCCGCTCGGGGAGCGGCAGGCAACTTCAGGTCGACGTTAGCCATTGCGGAAGACGCTTCGATCCAATCCTTAACGACATCACACCGATGCACTTTTTTGGTAGGCGGAGTGAATCTTTGTTGCGGCACTTCCTGCGGCAGTCTTTAACACCTTGCACAGTTGCACTCGCCATGAGCTCGGGGCCCGGGTTAGGAACCCCGAGCGGCAAACGCAGAGACAAGCCCGGCTTCGCCACCCACTCCCAATGCGCTGGTCAGGCGAAGCGCCGGGCCGCTTGCGCGCTTTGCACTTAGGGTGGTAGCGATCGCATCTTCTGATCAACTGCCCGCCGTGGAGGCGATGTCGCAGCCGCTGGTCTGAATATCACGCGGACCCGGCACGACATTCAGCGCGAGGGCTTGGGCGGACATGAGGCCGCGGACGGCAACCCCGCCCGGCTGTCATGGCGAAACATTTCCTGCCAAAATCTGCCTGGACATAGTGGTACGCCAGCACAAACGCGGTAAGATTTGCGCTTCGCGTAGTAAGGTCGCAAAAATCTAGCTTCGCCTCCGGTGGGCCATCAATCGAGCTGCGCCTGCATTGCACGCAGCCCACGACCTCGCATAAACCGAGATCTTCTACTTTCAATTCAACGAGCAGTCGATGGTAGAAGGCTTTCAATCGTTCCCGCCCCCTTCATCAGGTCCGGGCAAGACCGTTATGCGGTAAATACCGCCGCCGCCAGCTAATGCTGATTGCGGCGCAGATAGCTCCTGCAGCAGTTCCAGCTGGCAGCACCAAGCGATCGCAAGGCACCTTGAAGCGACACTGGCGGCATCTTCCTCCCTTTGAAACGAAAGTCAGCATCTAAAAATTCAGCCTAAATTTCGCAAAAGCAATCTGTGTTCGGTCGCGACTCGTGGATTAAGCGGATCAATTTCAACTCAGATCGACGAAAGTGGTCAAAAGGTTACCGACGCCGACTGCAATTTCACCCCCGACGCTTCGGAATCTGGTATGCCAGCGAAATGGTCGGCGATAAAAAGGCACCTGTCGTTCTTGGAGACGATCGGGTCGCCCGGGAACGCCAGGAATCCTGGCCTCCTGACTTTACGGGCGTCACCGCAACCTCGAGCATTCAGACCCCCAACTGCTGAACAGGGCGAAGCGCAACAGGTGGACGCGCGAATAGAACTCAGTCTCGGTGGAAGGCCTGGCCCCGTGAACCCTGCCGGACGTTCAAACTTCTTCGGCATTGCGCGGTCAGTGATTGAAAGCGCCCCTCGCCAAACTCCAGGCGCACAACCCGATTTACTCGTCCGCCGAATGTCATGTAGCCGTAGGCTTGGGCACTCCATTCGTCCCAGTCAAAGTCGCCCTCAAATTGAGGAACAGTGAGTTCGTGGCGCTCGCTCAATTCCAGGCCGATACGCAGGTCGTTGGATACTTCCCCGGTCCAGCGCAATGCCAACCCGGTCCGAAATAGTGCCTGGGGATCCCCGAAAACTGCTCGAATCCGGTGAAGTACTGGTTGAAGCCCACGACTTGTGTCGGTTCAATCGTTTGATTGCGCACGAAGGGCCGTCGCAGTGCCGACAAAGCTGTCGCGCGTAGAGTTGTGCCAGCGCGCGGTCTCCAGACGATTCCCACTCTCGCCAAACCGATTCTCTTCGATTACTGAATCAAAATCGAGTTGACCAGCTTGAATGAGCTCAACAGAAGCCAGCCTGCAGGCAAAGTATTCCGTCCGCAGAGTTCCAGGTCCTGTAGGAGTACAAATTGAAGGCGCGGCTCGATGACTCAATGCCTTCAACAAAATCATCGGTCTCATCGGCGTATCCTATGCCGCTGATCACCTGGTATGCCCCGAATCGCCGCAGATATTGCAACCTCGAGCGAGACCGTCGATGAGTCCGAAACGGGTCAGGGAGAATTGTCTGGAAATGACCTTAGGTCGCGATTCGCATCCTCATAGACCGCCGTCCAAATCCGTCCGATGCGGGTCAAGCGCGTGATGACCGCTCAACCGAAGAGAATTGCTGGCCGCCGATATCGCTGTGGGTTCTGAAATTCCGGTAGAAAGGCAACAAAGGTCTGGCCGACATCCACTCAGATCGCTTCAAGTCGGCCTGAATCGTTGAACCTGGTCGCAACTGACCTTGCACGAAGGCGTCGTACACCTCCTCTTGCCGCATCGTTATCAGTGAAACCGTCCGACTGATAATCGAGTGCACTGATCGAATAGGACAACCCGCTCGAGGCCGCTCATAACGACTTGGCCCACCGAGCAAGTCTCGACTGCCGGCAAGGCCTTCCGCCGTGAACTCCACGTCGTTGCGATTGAATAGTTGGTTAAATTCAATAGCACCAAGTTGAGTAGGCCCAGTCTTTTCAAGATGAGCAGGCTGGTTCGTCGCCAGTATTGCGCTGACTGGAGCTATGGAGATCGGGCTGCCGTATTTGCGCTTGAAGCGCTTCGCTTACCTCGCAATATCGTGGCGCGGCACATTTTGCGTATGCGCTCGCAAGCTGCCGATGCGCCGAATGATTGCCGACGTTCTCAGCAAGTGCTTGCGCGCTTTCCAGTATCCCCAATTGTCGAATCCCAGATCCAAATAGATGGCGCCCACGGCCGAACCCCTGCGAAGCAGCATCGTCATCAACTCCATGCGCGACCGATATACGCACGATTGTCATTTTTTTTTTGATTGACTCCCAGAGTTCTGTGCAGCGCATCGACTGGTCGGTTCTGGAGACTGCAGCCGGATCGCATTGTAAAGGAACTCGTAGGATCCTCAAATGATCAAGAGCGCTAGCCAATTGCAACTGAGACCCCGCAAGGTCGTCCCGTTGACAGTGTTCTCCGTAGTACGCCTGCCCACGTAGCTGCGCAACAGGGCATTTGCTGATCAAGCGCCACCGCAATTTCCGATTTGCTCCCGCCCTCGCCACCAACTCGCCGTCCCGAATCATCGCGAGCCTCGAACCCCAGCCTCGGTAGCGAACTAAATGAATCTCGCCCACCAGGCCGCAAAGTCGGCGCGCAGCTACCGTGTCGATCTGCGCGAGATGCACGAAGCCGCATGCTGTGCGCATGACTTTCTGTGGGTCGCCCGCGATCGTGCTGCCTGCGCAGCCTCCCTGGCCCGACGCGTGTCGCCCAACGACAGGTAGCCCGCAGCCCGCGCTATGCGTGAGCGAACTGCTCGGATTAAGCGGACGCGGCCTTGCGAGCGCTTTCAAGCGCGCGGTGTCGAGATCAAACGTTGCCTGCTGCGAATACGATAACGCCAGCCAGGCTCTGTAGTTTCCGGCATCGGTCGTTGTTGCCGTTTTTGCCGAAGCGAGCGCACCTAACCTATCGTTCTGGCGATTTGATGACCGCCCGAAGAGCATGAGCATCGCTATTGCCGGGATCCTGCGGAGTACTGCATCGACCTCGCCGACTAGGGCCTCATCAACGCTACCCGCGCCCAATAATTCCAGCCGCGACGCATTCGACCCGTCGCTAAGCGGCGGATAACGCAGCACCCATTGCACCGCGTCCTGCGGCTTGATCACCGTCGTGATCGCCCGGCCCGGTCGCCCGCTCGCGAGGGCTTTGTCCGGCCGTGACCATCTGGTATCGCGAGTCGCGACGGATTCGGAAGACACCTTGCCTTCGATGACGGTCAGCTTTGTCGCATCGCGCTCAACCTCGACCATGAACTCGTGCCTTCGACCGCAGCGTTCACGTGCGGCGTTTTGACCTTGAATTTCTTCGGGAAGCGCAGAAGCAGCCGCCCCGAAAAGACTTTGTATTAATCGCCGGTGCCGTCGAGCTTCGGCCTGAAAAACTCGACCTCGATCTCCTCGTTCGACTGGTTGAGCGTAGATCGTGGTGTTCTGGTCCACCCGCACGAGCGTTTCGGGCTGGAGGAAGAGCGCCGCGCCGGCTCAATGCGCCCAGTGCGCAGCCGGTCGCCGGCGCAAGTCGAGGTGTCGAGGCGCTGCACCGGGCGTCCAGCTCTGCCGCCGGCGCGCTGGACGTCCACGCTCGCCCTGCAAGGACACGAGGCGGCCGATCGCCGGTGCGCAGGTTGATGCCGCATCCTGGGCGTTGGCGCGATGGCTCAGGCTCGGTCGCGAGGCCCAGGCGAGCGCAATGACGCATGCCCGAGCCATCGGCGGCTCCTGCCCGTCGGACCGTGCAGTGATGCCCCATCTGCCCGCCCCCAGTGTCGAAATCAGGAAGCTCAGGCGCCGTTGTTCTGCTTGATTGCGGCTGCAGCAAGTCCGGGAGGCTTAGGCGCAACGTCGGTCGGCGCTCGCCTCCTGCTCCGTACACGGCCTGCCCAGCAACAGGCTAGCCGCGGACCGCTTGCACATCGCCAAGCCGTGCGCGTGAAACCGCTTTGAAGTCAGCCAGTTGACGACCCAGGCCCCGTTTTCTCTCGGCAGGCCCGAGTTCAGGCTGGCGAGCAGGAAAGCCGTGTGCCGTCGCCCGGGAAAGTCTCCCGGGTCTGCCCGAGGAGGATTTTTGCCGCTTCCAAGTCGCCACGACTTAGGAACTCGACGGCCTCCTGGGTCTGGGGCGCAACGATCAGCGTCCCCCGCCTTCGCCTGGGACTTCGAGGCAGATCAACTCGTGTGACCTCGTCGCGTCGCTCTTGCCGCGGAGCAGGCGAGCGGCCAGGCTGCGCGTCAGAACCCCCGCCGCCGGCCCTGTCGAGAACGGCTCTGCGGACACAGGATCCGCGTGCCGAGGCGCTTGTTGAGCCCTGGATCCGGCTTGGCGGTGTTCCACGGCATCGCCGACCGCACGGTACTCGTAATGCGCATGTGCGCCGACGGTCGTCAACGCGACGCGTCCCCAGTCGACGCCGAAGCGCGTCTGTAGGCGATTACCGGCAAGCCGGACGTTGAAATCCTCGGCCGCATCGCGAAGCTCAAGGAGTGCATTCAGCACCCTGTCCGGCGCGTGTCCGGCGCCCGATCCGGCCAGATCGCGAGCATCGAGTCCCCGACGACGTCGGACACAATTCCGCCCTGCCGCTGGCGACGCGTCCAAAAGCGCCTCGTAGTACTGATTCAGGAATGCAGCGAGCTCTCCGGCGTCATCGTCTCGGCAAGCGCGTGAAGTTCGCGGCATCCGTCGCGACGCAGGCGCATTCGATCGCTTCCTGCGAGACGCCGAGATCACCGGCATTGTGCTCGAGCCGCGCACACACATCGCGCGGCACGAAGTGACTGAACGCGTCGCGCAGGCGCGCGCGTCTGATGCGCGGTCCAGAACTTCAGGCCAAACGCCGCCAGCATGGCGATCGGCAAGGCCACCGCCAAGCGGAAGTACGATCGGTATCCACAATTGCTGGGTACTGAAGAAATGCGATGCGACTGCAAGGTAGTACCGGCGACGATATGACGACCAAGGACGGCGACTCGGCTTTCAAGGCCAGTGGCAAACGACGAACACGAGGAAACCGGCCAGGAACGTGAGCCACAGCCACGGTCGTCGACGGAAGTTCACGGATCGTCCGGTCGTCCACGAAGGTTCGAAATGCCGTCGCCGCAATCTCGACGCCGCTCAGGTCCGCGCCCCGGCCGCTGGAATAGACGGTCGAAAATGCTCTACCTGCTCGTGCTGGCTCGTCTCGCCGTAGCCGACGAAAACCGCGCGATCGCCGAACCGAGCGACGTGTTCTCGGCGGCAGGTGCCGTCAGACTTCGTCGTAACCGACGCTCGGCATCGTGCCCGGGACCATAGGCAGGATTGAGCAGCCGCGTGCCGTCACCCGAGTATAGCGCCGAGTGCGCCGATCGCCTGCGCCACTGCCGGGTCGTGCACGGCCGAACGGGTTTCCTGCGCCAGTGTTTCGCAGTTGCACCGCAATGGCCGGATCCTGTGCGCGAGCTCGCGGATAAGGAGCCGCTCGCCTGAGCTCGCCACCGCGATTCTGAGTTCGGCCGTCGATGCGCGGCAGCAGGCTCGCATTCTCGCCGGCGCGCGCACCAGGAAATCGCGCAGGAAGGGGTAACCCTCACTGGCGTACGCCTGCAGCGCGACGGCCGGCAGCGTCGGCGTGACGAGACCTGCCTTCCTTGAAGGCCATGAAGCGATCGAATCGCCGGCTCGGCTCGTTCAGGAGTGGAAATGGGGCGGCACCGAGCGCCGCATTCGGCAATGGCCGACTGAGCGCCGCGAGCTGCTCCTGGCCGCCGCTCTCCTCCACCTTCTGCGCAATCACGACGCGGGTCATCGCCATCGCGCGCGACAGGATTCTCGTCCTGCCAGGCGTAGAGGTCGCCGCCAGCGCCTCGGCAGCGGCGTGGCCGTTCTGAACAGGACGTCGAAGACGACGAGCCGCGCGCCGGCTTCCGGCGAAGGCGGTTCGAGCAGCAACGCGTGCACACATCGCGGCCAGCGCGAAGGCATCTCCGGCAGGCTCACGTGCGTCGCAGGCCGGACGCCGACCCGGAGATCCTCGCAGCGGTGAAACCGCTCGGCATCGCGCGGGAGTGAAATCGAGTCGGCCGAGCGCCTGTTCATCAGCACGAGGACCGCGTGACCCGGCGGCTCTGACCGGGCCGCGCAGGCACGCAGCAGCGCCCCGGCAAGCCCGTATTGCTGCTCGAGGAGTGGGCGTGGCGGACCGCGAACTAGCGAATAGAGTGGCGCAGATCGCGCCGTGGACCGCGAATTCCCGGATATGGCCGTGATCCAGCGGGCGTCTTCATGCGCGCGCAGGGATCATGCCCGAGGCACTCGTCCGGACGCCATCTCGCCACTTGTGGCTGCGGGTCACGGACAGGAAGGCCGGCAGTCCTCAAGCGTTCAACACTCCTGCGCATCGGAACGGGTCTCCCGCCACCACAACTTTGAGGAGGATGGTCATGAGCAACGGAATGTCTTCCCGCACCAGGCAGATCGCTTTCCGGCCTGGCTGCGGTTGCCACCACAGCCCTGCTGGATGTCGACGCCGGTCAATTCCTTCGACACGCGCCTGCTGCATCCAGAAGCCCGCCGCGCTCGCCGCGAAAGCGGTCATGCGATTGTCGCCGCGGTGCGCCGCGATGCGTTTCTCGATCGCCGGATTCGACGGATGCCAGCTCCATGGCGCCCGGTCGAGCCTGGCTGGGCGCTCTTTTGGGATTCTGGCCCACGGTGAACTGCCATGAGCGAATGCACGCGCCCTGACGCGATTCGAGCGGTTCCGGACCCTGTTCACGCCGGGTCGAGGCCGGCGAAGGCCGCCAGGCATCGCGATCCTGGCGCTCCAGGCCCTCACGCTGACGCTCGCGTAACTACCGTGATATACGGTCCGGTGCAGCGAGGCCCCGGATCCTGACGGTAGGCACGGCGGAACTTCGCAGCTACGCCGCCCGGCGCGCAGGCCGTCCTGCTCATTCATGATCCTCTGCCGGCCTGCGGGAAACTCGTCGACGCATTGCGCACGAACCGCATGCCCCGGTCTCGTCATGGCGTTTTTCGCGCTGAACCCGTCGGCGTTCTTCGCGACCGGCCGCGCCGGCGTCCATTCCAGCTTCGCGTTCGTTCGTCTGGGCAAGTATCTCGCCGTCAGATGGCCGTGTCGCCCAGTTCTGCCGGCCGCGACGGATCTTCCCGGACGTCGGCTCGGGCATCGCGGCCTGGCGTCATCGCGCGGTCGGCGCGTCGGCCGGCGCCTTTGAGCCGGATCGACGTCGGCGCGATCGCTCCGCCGGTTTCGCCGCGTCGGCCCGTATGTACCGGGATGTCGCCGCTGCCGCAGGGGCAGGTCATCTGCATTGCGATCTCTGCAGCCGCGAATATCCAGAGCGCGCCGCAGTGGTCGACCTCGCAGTTCCGGTCGGCCGTCGGCGAGTCTCGCGAATTGAGCGCCTCGCGCCTGGCGCCCGCGAGCGCCGACGGCGCATCGGCAGCTGGCTCGGCGGCATCGCGGCGTCGCCTGGCGCACGAAGTCCTGCTCACTCGAGTCGGCATCGCGGCGCTCTGTTGTCCTCGTCAACGGGTTCACCCCCGACCGGCGACTACGTGCCTTCCAGTCCGGCTCACCGAGCTCCGCAGCACCAGCAGGTCGCCCGGCGACCCCGGCGCCTTCATCGGCGCATTCATGGGCAAGTACTGCTCGACGATCACGCTTGCCGGGTTCCTGATCCAGCTGCCCCTGGTCTCGCGCATCATCCATGGGGCGGGGCATTGCGCGCGCAACGTGCTGGTGACGCCGGTCGCGATCCTCGCCGGCTTCGCCCCATCGGCTAGCAATACGTAACTGTTCCGAAGTACA
>ERZ1370068.2016-contig-11981_pt1 | contig 33924 bp, 53 predicted proteins | sample MGYA00561227_ERZ1370068 | MGnify/ENA primary metagenome ERZ1370068 (study PRJEB38410, sample SAMEA6850437) | metagenome | study: Metagenomic assessment of the ecological functions of the soil: analysis of the soil microbiota associated with the...
TTACGTATTGCTGTCCGTTGGTTCTCCTGGGCCGCCATGTTCACAAGCTTGTTGGCCGTAATCGTGGTGCTGCGCGACGCCGCCAACTACACCCCTGACAATCGCCGCGGTAATCGATGTTGCTGCTTACCTCGCTGCCTATTTCTTCAAACTACAGTTCATGAGCCGTTTGGCTAAGTCCGATGAGCGAAGCGCAACCGTGCGCTACTTTGTTGAGGAACAGATGGTCGCATCTCCGTTGCTGGTGCTGGTTCTGGTGGTCCTGGCTTTGGTCGGCTACGGCGATGTGATGATGGGCTTTCGCGTGGGACTGACGACGTTCCTTACGAGCCAGGCGGCGATCTACGCCGCGCTGGTCGGCCTCTGCTACGCCGGCCTTTGCGTCTGCACTACTTTGATCTTTCTCGACCGCCGCGGAGAATACTTTCTGCATGCCGATGCATTGCGGCTCCAGCATGCTGTCAGGCTTCACGGCGGAGCGCCATATTGGCCTACTTCTTCAACCAGAGCGCACCGAGCACGGCCCAGTTGATTAGCGCCGGGTTCATAGTGGTCGCGCTCGGTTTTCTGTCGCCGCTGCATCACTTTGATCGTTTGCTCGCCAAACTGAAGGCGGCATTCGCGCGACCGCGCGTGGAACCAGCGACCGGCTTGTCCACGCCCGCGGACCTGCATGCCGCGCCCGACGAACTCATTCCGCTGCCGCCGCCGCGTCTGATTCTGTTTGTTTGCAGTGGCAACACCTGCCGCTCGCCGATGGCCGCCGCGATTGCCAAAACGGAAATAGCTGCGCGCCTGGGCATTCCGTTTGCAGAGGTTGCCAACGCCCGCGTGCGAGCGATGAGCGCCGGGGTTACGGCTAAGGTCGGCGAACCAATGACCGACGAAGCGAAAGAGGCATTGCGTCAACTTGGATTCCACCCCAACGGCCACCGGGCACGAAGTGTGACCCCGGAGTTGGCCGCGCAGGCGGAGAAAATTTTCTGCATGACGCAGGCGCATCGCGACGCCGTCCTGGCACTGGCGCCGGCGGTGACCGGAAAAACGGACTGCCTGGATCCCGATGGTGACATCCCAGACCCGATCGGCAGTGGACTGGAAACTTATGTAGAGTGTGCCGAGCGCATTCATTCTCTGGTACAGTCGCGATTTGATCAGCTCAACATACAAAACGGTTTCCATGGCTAGCGTATTGACGATCCCAGGTTTGCCCGCGAGCACTAGAACTAAACCCAGCCATTCCGGCCGGCGCCGCTCAGGCCGTAGCAAACGCAACTCAAGCACTAAAGAACCATGGCCGTCGCTCGTCGAGTGGACCAGACGCGAGCAAGCTGATGAGCGGCAACAACTTTTCTCCGGCTGGGGATTCTGCCGACGAAAATTCCCGGCAGCAGTCTTTGGGCGTCGCAGGTGCTCGAGGTGCTCGGGGCGGGAACGTTTGCAGAGTTCACCGCAGTCCGTGCTCCGGGCAAGCTGCTCTGGTGCAACTTTGAATTGGCGCGGCAGTTGGGTTTTGCCGTTCCTCGATCAAATCAACCGACTGCCGAGTTTGAGAAGCAACTTCTCAACGCGCTGTCGCTCCGGGCCATCGCCCGGGCGAAGCTACCACCGGCGAGACCGTCACGATGTATGCCGACAAATATGGCGGGACGGCGTCTTGCCGTACGCTGGGCGCGGGCCGGGCCGGCTTCCTTCCTTACGGAAATCTGTACGTGAAGGGCATGGGGTTCACGCCCTCTTCAAGCACAACGATCCGAACGACTTTGCCCACTCTCATGGCGCGGTTCATTTTGACGATTGCTTGTCCGAAGCTGTCTTCGGCGAGGTGAACGAGAATTTGTTTGCGCGCGGTGCCAGTCGGGTGGTGGCAATTATCGATCAAGGCAAAGACGTCGTCGCTCCCGGCGGCAGACGGATACCGGTGGCGCTCGTCGTGCGCACCGGTTCTCAGCTTCGCCCGGCCCACCTGCTTGCGGCCCACATCTGGCCGCAACGCTCGCTGGCTGGATCGGTTTGTGAGCATTGTCCGGGCCACCGGACAGCTCGTTACGCGCAAGGACAAGCGGTCGCGGAATGAAATGCCTGATCGACCCGATCTGCACGCCACCATGCTGCGGATTGTTGACGACCATGCGCGCACGTCAGCGGAAGGATTTCGCTGGCGAATGATTCACGGTGCCTTGAGCGCCTCAAACATGGAATGGAGCGGCGCGATGCTCGACCTGCCGACGCAGTCGTTCCAACCGCGCACGGCGCCGGTCCGTTCGCTGAGCTACGCGGACTCGGCCTTTGGCACCGAGCACTTCGAACGCGCTCGCCGGCTGAACACCGTCTATCAGGCGCTCGTCAGATCTATTCCGGCCGCCGACCGGCAACAACTCAACATTCGTCCGCTCGATATCGGTTTCGAGATGCGCGCTGCTTATGAGCAACACCTGCAGGTGAAACTCCTGAGCGCGGTGGGTTTGAAAACTGCGTTGGCCAAGCGGCTCCAGGAGGACCAGCCGGAGTCGGCAAGTCGGTTTCATCGACCTGATTCGCGAGCTGGTCGCCCTGAAAATCCGGGCACGATTGAAACGTCAAAGTCGGCGGTTGAAACTGTTTCCGTAGTTGACGTGTTTCATCTCCTGCAAGAGTTTCCACCGGTTTATTTCGCGCAACCAAAGCGCGATCACACGGAGCAGATTCGCGAACTGCTGCGGCCGATCTTCAAGGGAAATCGATTTCACATCGCCAAAAAGCGGTTGCTCCTGGACGCTCTTAGCAAACAGTTTGCCGATCAGTATGGCGAGATAATGAGAGCCGGCGCCGACTATGCCGCTGAATATTATGACGACCTGCGAAGCATGGAAGCTTCGATAGCCGCGCGCTGGCTTTTGAGAATGAGCCAATCGACTATCTTTACGCCAAGCGGCTGCGGGGGAACTTCGCGAGGCGATCGCCGCCTATCGCTCCTCGGGCAACGCCGGGATTGTGCGCGAAGCCCTGGACCAGCCGGATCGCAGGGTCGCTTCGCAGCGGTGGACGGTTTGCTCAGCCAGGGCCAGTCTCGTCGACTCGAGGGCGGGCTCGAACTCGAAATGCGAACTATTGCCGGCGTCAATTATTCGGTTCGTGCCTGGAACGATCCCGCGCAAACTCGCCGCCTGCACCTCAGCATTCCCATTGAGCCCGCGGGGCATCGATTACCTGACGGCGGTGCCCGGCCTGCCTCGTCTGACCAAGGCGCAGGTTGTCTCGCTTCGTTATCGCTTTACGACAGACGGCGGGAAGACCTCCGGCGAAGCCTGGGCTCGCCTCGCGCGACACGGCGGCGACGGTTTGATCATAGACTTCCAAGACTTGCCGGTATCGAATCCGTTTGGTCGTCTCGAAGGCGCTTTCTACTTCGCGGGAAACAACCGTCTGGGCGCGAAAACGCAAAACGCCGCGGTTCAGCGCGATACGTCTTCGCGATTCCTGATCGGCAGGAACTGATCGGCATGGCGTCAGCCTGATATGTGGTCCATCGGAATCTACACCGGCGACTCGCCGTTTCAACTGCAGGCGCTGCCGCAGCGCCACAACCCGGTTCTCACACGCGACGCGGTCAGCGACATTCCGGCGGAGTTCGTAGCCGATCCCTTTCTGGTGCGGGGCGATGGCGTTTGGTATATGTTCTTTGAGGTCATGAACCGCGAGAGTGGCAAAGGGGAAATTGCGCTCGCGGTGAGCGGAGAACTGTTTCGACTGGCGTTACCAGCAGCGGGTTCTGGTTGAGCCGTTTCACCTTTCGTACCCTTACGTCTTCCAAATGGCGCGACGATTACTACATGATTCCGAAAGCTCTGAAAGGTGGGGCGGTACGCTTGTACCGCGCGCTCAGTTTTCCCACGAGTTGGTCGTATGTCGGTCCGTTGTTCGCCGGCGAGTGGGCCGATCCTTCGATCTTTCGCTTCGCTCAGAAGTGGTGGATGTTTGCCTGTTCGCCTCCCTATGAACACGATACGCTGTGGCTTTTACTACGCGGACGATTTGCTCGGGCCCTGGTCCCGGCATCCGGCGAACCCAATCATTGTCGGCGACAGACGCCGGGCGCGACCGGCTGGACGCGTGCTGGTTTTCGACAACCAGCTAATTCGGTTTGCACAGGATTGCATGGTGCGATACGGCAGCCAGGTGCGCGCCTTTGAAGTTTCTGAGCTGACTACGACGAGTTACGTTGAGCGCGAACATGCACAGAGTCCCGTGCTCACAGCCAGCGGCAACGGATGGAACAGACTCGGAATGCACCACGTTGATCCACACTTGCTGCCCGACGGGAGTTGGATTGCGGCGGTTGATGGCTATCACGATTCGAATTGAGTTTTGTACTTGAACTCCGGCTTTGTACTTTGTGCTTTGTACTTTGACCTCTGTGCTTTGTAACTACTGCTTGTTTTCAGCATTGGGTTTCAAAGAACAAAGTACAAAGTCTCAAAGCTCCAGAAAGTACACAGTTTCAAAGACCCAGAACCTAAAACCCAAGACCCAAAATCAAATGCGTCTCTTGCTCTCATCGAATCGTAGTTACCCCGGGTTTGGGATGGTCGGCAGCGGTCCGCACCCTCGTGAATTCCCTTCCGGCTCCGGCTACTTTATTCAGGATTTGCTGGTCAAAGGATTGGCGGAGTTAGGCCATGACGTTTTCTACATGTCGCCGGAGGAAGTCGACCGCGCCGCTGCCCGCCGGCGTGACGTGGGTTGCCGAACCGATTCCGGATGCCGACATCGTACACACCGTCGCCTACCACGACGAGCAGTTGGTCCAGCAACTCGAGTCCGGCAAAAAACCCTGGGTAACGACTTGCCATATCGATCGCGAGGTGCGCGGCAAAGAGCGCAGCCCGACCACTGAAAACTGGATTTTCGTTTCCCGCACTCTGGCGGAACTGCACGGGCGCAGCCGCTTTGTCCTGAACGGTATTGATCCGTCTCAGTACATATTTTCCGAGACGAAAGACGACTACTTGCTTTTCATGTCGGCGATGGACTGGGGGATTGAAAAAGGCCTGGAAGTGGCACTCGCTTTGTCGCAGCAGATCGGTTTCAAGTTAGTCGTTGCCGGAACGGGGACTCGCTATGAGATCATCAAGCAAACCGAGGCGATGTGCCGGGAAGCGAAAGCTGAATATGTCGGCGACGTGCGCGGGTCTAAGAAGGCGGAGTTGCTGACCGGCGCGAAGGCTTTTCTGTTTCCAACCAAGGTGAATGAGGCGTTTGGATTGGGCATGGTCGAAGCGTTGATCTCAGGCACGCCGGTGATTTGCAGCGACAAGGGTGCGTGTCCGGAAATTATTTCGCCCGACGCCGGATTTGTTTGTAGCAGTGAAAAGGACTACCTGGCGGCGCTCGCAGCGATTGAGAGTATTTCGCCGAGCGCCTGTCGCGACAAGGCGATGAGAGATTATCACTACCTGAGGATGGCGGCGGATTACGTTACGGAGTATCAAAAAGAGATTGGCGGAAACGGCCACCTGAAGAAAGCGGCTGTGTAACGCAAACTTTTAGTTTGCGTCGTAGAAGTCTGGTTCCAGCCATCGCAAACTAACAGTTTGCGTTACAACAACAAGATGAGGGAAATCATTCAAGGCTTGTGGATCGGCTCCGAACTCTCCGTCATGGAGCAGCTGTCGCTGTCTTCATTCATCCACCACGGACATGAGTATCACCTCTACGTTTACGACGACGTGAAGAACATTCCGGCGGGCACCATCGTCCGTGATGCCGCCGAAATCCTCCCGGCCGCCAGCATCTTTCAATACCAGCAACGCCCGAGCTATGCGGGCTTTGCCAATTTCTTTCGCTACAAGTTGCTGCTGGAGCGCGGCGGCTGGTGGGCCGACGCAGACATGATCTGTCTGCAGGCCGTTTGATTTTCCTGATGAGTTTGTCTTCGGGAGCGAGATCAGCAAGGGACTCGAAGTGCTGGGCAGCAGCGTCTTCAAGGCGCCCGCCGGCAGCGACGTGATGGCTTACGCCTGGGGCGTTTGCCAAACCAAGTCCCCGGATCGTTTGGTTTGGGGCGAGACCGGGCCGCGACTGATTGATGAAGCGGTGAGAAAGTTTAGGCTGGAAAAACACGCGCAGCCGCCTTACGTCTTTTCCCCGCTCGGCTTCTGGGAATGGCAGCGAGTGTTGGAGCCTGACGGGCCGCCGGCGCTGCGCCCGGAGACGCGCGCGATTCACCTTTGGAATGATAAGTGGCGGGAGGCGGGACAGGATAAGAATGCAGCCTATCCCGCGAATTGTCTTTATGAGCAACTCAGGCGAAAGTATCTGAGAGATACTGGAGGCAGTTGGTGCGAACCGGAGCCGTTCCTTCGCGTAACCATGCGGCCTTCATTGCGACCCTGGCGGCTCTGCTGATCGGTCTACCACCAGGGACGCTTAGAGAATCCGCGATTCTGAGTATGACGACAGGCAGCGAAACCAAACCGCAATTGATCGATGAGAGCTATGCGACTCTCGCTGGTCAGCTGTGTGAAGTGGGCGTAAATTTCTACCGACGTGGCTGGGTACTCGGCACGTCGGGAAATTTCAGCGCCGTCGCGAACTCCGCTCCGCTCCGGCTCGCCATCACGGTCAGCGGAGCAGACAAGGGCAGCCTGACGCCCGATCAAATCCTGCTCATCGATTCCAAGGCCGGCGTGCTGAATGGAAGCGGAAGGCCTTCCGACGAGACGAAGCTTCACCTCGCGGTAGTGCGCAAGCGGGGGCAGGCGCGGTGTTGCACACGCATTCGGTCTGGAGCACGTTGCTTTCCGAAGCTCATGCCGCGGACGGTCAGCTGCGCATTAAGGGCTTTGAGATGTTGAAGGGATTGGCGGGCGTCAAGACGCATGAACACGAGGAGCTTCTTCCGATCATCGATAATTCGCAGGACATGGAGGCACTGGCGGGCGTCCTGGAAAAAGCCCTGGAGAGTTACCCTGAGTGTCATGGCATCTTGCTGCGTCGCCACGGCCTTTACACGTGGGGCCGCGACTTGACCGAGGCGAAGCGGCATGTCGAGATTCTGGAGTTCCTTTTGGAAGTAATCGGACGCACTCATTGAGCGCAACTGTCTTTGGTTTTTGCGAGGATTACGGAAATGGCAATCGTAACCATACCCAGTGAGCAACGGACACTGCACGACGAGGCAGCGATCCGCGATCACCTGGCGAGCCTCGGGATTCTTTACGAGCGGTGGCAGCCTTCGCACACGGTTGCGGACGACGCTTCCGCTACGGAGATCCTCTCCGCCTATGACGCCGAAATCGAGCGCCTGAAAGCGCGCGGCGGCTACGTTACCGCTGACGTAATCGACGTCTCTCCCGAAACGCCGGGGCTCGATGCAATGCTGGCAAAATTTAATCGCGAACACTGGCACGATGAGGACGAAGTTCGTTTCATCACCTGTGGTCGGGGGTGTTTCACATCCGACCAGTCGACGGGCCGGTGACTGCCGTTGTCGTGGAACCGGGCGACCTGCTCAGCGTTCCACGCGGCACGCTTCACTGGTTCGACCTTTGCGACGAACGTCGAATTCGGGCCATTCGCTTGTTTCAGGATCCGGGCGGTTGGACGCCACACTACACCGAGAGCGGCACCGAGCGTGGATATCAACCGTCCTGCCTCGGCCCGGCTGACATCCCGCTGCAAGAGGCGATGAGCTAAAGAGCCAACCCGAGACGGGGCCGGCTGCCTATGCCCGACACGAACGTACACGCCATCCTGCTCGACATCGAGGGAACCACCACGCCCGTTGCCTTCGTCTATGAAGTCCTCTTCCCCTACGCACGCCGGCACCTGGCGGAGTTTCTCAAGCAGCTAAAGCTAACCGATCAATTGCTCGCGGTTGCGGCGGAGTTCAGCGCGGAGCATCGCGCCGACGTCGCCCGCGGTCAGACGCGCCGCCAGTCTGGGACGACGAGTCGTCCGAAACCCAGTTGCAGTCAGTATTGAGCTACGTCGTATGGCTCATGGACCAGGACCGCAAGTCGACGGCGCTGAAGTCGCTGCAGGGAAGATTTGGGAAGCGGGTTACCTGAGTGGTCGGCTGCGTGGTGAAGTTTATGCGGACGTAGCCCCGGCCTTTGCGCGTTGGACGAAACAGCAGAAGCGGACCTACATCTATTCTTCGGGAAGCGTGCTGGCCCAAAAACTACTATTCGCTCATACGACTGACGGCGATCTGACCGGCTACCTCAGTGGTTATTTCGATACCATCACCGGTGCGAAGCGTGACCCCGACAGTTACCGACTCATCAGTCATCAGATCGAGGTGCCCGCGGATGAGATTCTGTTTCTTTCGGACGTGACCGCCGAGCTCGAAGCCGCGCGTAGAGCAGGCTTGCGGACGATGCTCGCCGTGCGGCCGGGAAATGCTCAAAGAGAGTCTGACTGGGACACGAGCGTTCCCAATTTCGATGCTATCTTCCCGTAACCACCTGGGCGAGCAACTCGTCCCACTGCTGCAGCGCCGACTCCATTGAAAATCGATTGAGCACCTCAGGCGCGCGCGCGGCGAGCGACTGCCGCGCCGCGTCGTTACCCATTAGTGAAGCCAGTGCCGCAGCCAGCGCCGCCTTGCCGTAGGGCCGAACGATTAAGCCATCAATCCCGTCTCGCACCAGCGACCGAACCGGAGCGCCGGAGTCCATCGCCACCACCGGGACTCCGCAGGCGAGCGCTTCCCAGATGGAATTGCCGAAGCCCTCGACCCACGACGTCGAAACAAAAAGATCAGCCTCGTTAAGAACAGCGTACGGCTCATCGGTGAAACCGCGGAAGAAAACTCGTCCCGGCGCTACGGCGGCGGCGAGGCGCTCAAGCGACTCATAGAGTGGTCCATCACCGTTGATCTCCAGGTCCCAATCGGGAAAGTTCGGGGCAATTTCCGCAAAAGCGCGGATCGCGAGATCAACGTGCCTCTCTGGATAGAGTCGTGCAAGCGTGATAAGTCGCCGCCGCTGCTTGCCTCGCTTGATGCTCGGTACGAGCGGACCGAACAGCACATTCGGAATCGCCCGAACGGTTGCCCCACGCTGCCCAAACCAGTTTGCAATCGCCGGGTGGGGCGCGACGACTGCCGCGACGCGACGGTAGAGCACATTGCGCGGCCTTTGCCACCCGCCAATGGTTACCCTCGTGCTGTCGGTGTGCTCACAGGCGATCACCGGCACCTTCGTCTCATGCAATGCCAGAATTACGCGCAGATTGGTGAGATCGAGGTGGGCGACGACAACATCGGGCGAGGTTTTCAGAATCGCGTGGCGCAGGATGGCAAGCTGCGGAATCTGCCTCGACCCCACCACACCGGTGCCGCGAAAACCACGCAACAACAACGCAGCCGAACTCTTGTTCAACTCCTGCATCGTCGCCCAGCGCTTCCAACCAAGGTCGCGCCGGCATACGCCGAGCATCAAAGGATATGCCGGAGCGTCCGACCCCTGAGACCCGGTCAGAATTGTCAGTTGGTGCCCGCGCGCGGTCCAGGCATTGGCGAGGTTCACGCATACACGCTCAGCGCCACCACCTCTCAGACTGCCGATGACCAGCGTAATACGCATCTGCAATGGAGCCGGCGAGTGGGCCGGACTTGTTTAGTCAGGAACTGCCGCCACCACGTCGATCATCACCAGCGCGCCCGGCGGGCAGCGCCAACGCGGCGAACGCCAGGCGAGCCGGCCACGCGGTAACTCCCTGGCCTGGAAGCCAACCCGAATAAATCTGATCCACCGCCTTGAAGTCCTTGATGTCGGCGAGCAGGAGCGTCAACCTTAACGACGTCCGCCGGCGCGCAACCGGCGCCGTTTAGAATCGCCTCGACATTCGATAGCATGCGACGAGTTTGGGCGTCGAGACCTTCCTCCAATTTCCCGGTCGCCGGATCTCTACCGGTTTGGGCAGTCACGAAAACCGAGGTCGCCGGTGCGAATTGCCTGTGAATAGGTTCCGATTGCGGGCGGCCCCGCGTTGGTTGCGATCTTAATCTTGTTAGCCATCAGATCAGTCTCTTCACTTTCGGTTGAGCATCAATATTTGGGCAGCGCTTTCTGAATCGGTGCGAATTAGCCAGCACCTTTCTTAACGCCCGCGACTTGAGGCGCTTCCTGCGCCGCTCTTAGCTTTTTCAAATCCAACAACCCTGCGCCGCGGGAGCGGCTTCTCTTGCCAGAGGTCCAACAGGTGGCGACGAATCTGCCGAATCTTCGCCGGATCCCGGAGCAACGATTTCGCTTCACGGGCAAAATCCTTCGGGTCGGAACAAAAAATACCATGCACGCCATCTTCCAGGACGACGTCTTCCCGCACCGGCCACTCTTCGCCAAACGGGCAAGTGATTGGCACTACGCCGGCGCGGATGTACTCAATCAACCGGTGCGTAAGATAACCACAGCCGCGCCAGTCGAACCCAATCTGGCAATCCCACAACTCCGCTTCATATTGCCCCACTGAGGGTGAACCCGAACCGGGTGTCATATCCTTCGCGGCTGAGCCGTTGCGCTTGCTCGACGATGGCGGAACGAGCCAGCATCCAGGGAACGTCAACGTCCCAGAGGTAATCGTGGTTGACGCGCATGCGCGCTGAAACGTCGATCGTTCGCGCGCGGCTCAACAAATTCTGAGGCCGCTCGACCTGTCGTAAGCAGGGGTATCCGGCGCTAACGGTCCCGAGCGGATAGTCTGCACCGCGGCGACATTGGTATTTGAAAACTACGCGCGGCTTGAGCGCTCGAATAATTGGCACCATCCGTCCGCGCTGGCTGATCGACGACGTCTCCCAACCATCGTGAAGGATCAATCACTCCCAACACCTGACCGTTTACGACTATGGCCAAAGGCCTGAGCAGCTTCGTTTTCGACCACGATGATTTCGTGCACATGTTTGAGGTAGGACAAAGAAGTGAAGTTGCCGCTTGTCGCCGTTAACCCTGTACCACGGGTTAAGTTCTACCTTAACGGGAGCTCGGCCAGTTTGTTTTGTATTCAATTCTCGCATTCGGCTCGGAGTGGGATTTCGAATTTGACTTTAACCGGACCACCGCTGAGCGGCGCCAGATCCAACAGCTGCGGTTGTTCCGGATGAATGATTTGCGCACTACGACCACGTTAGTCGGGTTCGCAAACTCCAGATCGAAATAGTGGAATTGGGTGATGTTTGAAGCGTAGATCCAGAGGTTATTCTGATTGCGTATCCAGTTGCTGAAACCTTCGCTCTCCATGGGTTCGGTCCGAATTTCAAGCGGGACCTCGGTCAGTATCTGTTTGGTCAGGTCAAAGTTTTGAAAAGCATACTGCCAACTTTGCTCGTAAGGACGCTTGGTGGAACCGCGCTCGCGCGGCAGACGGCCGGCCTGCTTCAGGCGAATGTTCCTCGCGCACAAATTGTTCTTCTTCAGTTTCAGCGTCGTAGTCGCCGGCAGTAAGGCGCGCGAGAAAATGCTCAACGTCTCGGCTGGTCGTGAACACGTTGCGGATGATGCCGAAAGTAAGTGACGGCAGCGGGGTTGATGTCGAAGATCGTGATTTGCTTCGGCCGCCAGAGCGGAATGAAGTTGAGACCGTAGAGCCCGCCAACTACGCTAATCATGTGAATGTTCTCGCGCCGCTCAGGCGCCACGCTGTTGTAGTGGGCCCTGGAACGCGGGGAATTCTGCGAACGATCCGTCCTGAGAACCGTCGTCGGTGCCGTAGAAAACGTTCTCCGGGTGGTTGTGGTACATCTCTCGGTTAAAGGCCCTGGGTGCTTCTGTGGTCACGCTTTTACCTCGCTGGTTTCATTTGTCAGCGGCGGCAACTGCCCGCCCTACTTTCCCCGCTTCGAACAAAGTGGCAGCACATCTCTCGAAAACACGCTCAGCTCATCGACTTCGGGCCAGCCTGACATGATGAACTGACTGACGCCGATACGTTTGTACGCAAGCAGGACTGCCGCGATGTCCTCCGGCGTTCCCAGAATCGTGGTCCACACCGGACCGAAATACGGCACCAAAGCCGGCCCAAAGCCAGGGTGCGGGCCAACTCGGATCGCCGACTCGCCGCCGCCGCCTCCTGGTGCATTTGCGAATCATCGCGAAGCGCCGTGATGAGCTTCCTTCCCGCTGCAGCTCAGCGTCAGGCATCAACGACTCTGCAACCGCGACAGCTTCTTCCCGGGTGGGCCGGCAGATGATACCGAACCTCAAACAAACATCGAGGCCGTGGGCTTCGCGCGCGCGCAACCGAGGTCTGCAAGTTCTCCGGTGTGTCCGCCACCCTCGCAGCAAACAAGAGCCCTGCCGGATGGCCAATTGTTCCGCGCGTTCCGAGTGTCCCGAAATGTAAATCCCGGGAGCGCTCCGACCGGGAGCGAGCAGAGGCGTATGCAGCTTCCCTCGCTCAACCTGGTAATACCGCCCCTCGAAATCGACTTCCGCTGCCGTTGCGCCAAAAGGCATGGCAGACGGCGAGAAACTCATCGGCGCGGGCGTAGCGATCGTCGTGGGCCAGAAAGTCGCCGTAGCCGCGTTGCTCGCCTATCGCGCTGCCGCGCGACGATGTTCACAGCGACGCGGCCATCGGATCAGGGTCGAGAGCGTGTTGACCTGTTGCACGAAAGTCGCCGGCTGCATCAAGCCCGATCGATAGGCCGCGATGAACTTCAGTTGCCTGGTGACGCGGCCGAGCGCGCAACTCGACCATCAGCGGATCGGGTTCATAACGGCTGAAGGAAATCAACACCGACTCAATGCCGGCGGCTTCCGCAAGCTCGCGCGAAGCGCAACCAACCTTCCATGTCCGGGCGCGGCGCCGGCTGAACGCCGCGCTGGTCGAATCGATTCGATAGCGAGCCGCTTCCCGCGGGCTTTGAGGCGCATCCAACCTCACTTCCCCACCTTTCGAAGCATCCAATGAAACCGCAACTTCATGGCTTGCCGTCCGCGCCTGGTTGTTCTTAGCCGAGTAAGGCAAAAGGGAAAATGGAATTCAACCTCTGCTTGTCGTCACTCATGGGTTTCGCGCGTGCTCAAACCTCGACGGTCCACGGCACCGCTTCCTGACAGACGTTGTGACGTTTGGCCCATCGTTGTAAGGCCCAGGGAAGGGTGTCGATGTCGCGATAGCTACCGAGTAATTGGCTGGTAACCGGATCCGGACTCCAGCAGTTGCTGCTTGTCGGGAACTTCGAGATAAACTTCCTGCTTCATCCAGCGGTAGGCGTAGCCGTACATCAACACCTTCGACACGCGATCGCCGCGATTAGGGCTGGCAGTGTGGAAAGTGCGATTCTCGAAGAGCACGGCGTCGCCGGCAGCGAGTTTCAGCTCGCAAACCTCAACGCCGATGGGATCAATTTCGCCCTTCCTGACCGTCAGTGGTTCGGTACTGATGTGACTGCCGCGAACCATTAAGGTCATCCCGCTATTGGGCTGGAAAAATCAGTCAGGCAGTAACAAATCTTGATACCGACGCGCGGCAACTGTTTGTGACCCAGGTCTTTCGGAATCCGAATATCGCGATGCCAGCCGCGGCGAAACGCCGGAATGTCAGGGCTCTCGGGCCGCTTGTAAAGCAGCGTCGTCGAATGGAGGTGGATGTTGGGGCCGAGCAATTGCACGACCAGCGGGACCGGTGGTCGCGTGAGTTACCAAATCGAACAGCGCCTTTTTCTCGCAGCAAGCCCGGGCGCAAACCAGGTGGTTATACTCAGGACGGTTGAGCACTTCCGGCTTGCGCAGAAACGGATCAGCCAGGCGATCACTTCCCTGCCTGACGCGCTCGACCGTGTCGGCATCCAACGCGCCGGGGACTACCAGAAACCCATCCCGGTCAAAGCGCATCTCGTTGTTCCGGCTTTAGTTCGGTGAATTCCAACCGATTGTGACCTCCTGTCTAGCTTCAGACGGTCTTCCGGGCATCCGCCGCGCTCTCGACCAGGTGGCCTGACTCTGGTCAGCCTGCGCTATGCACGGCAACACGGTCGTCAATATCGATAAAAGGAAAAGCGGTCAGCAGCGAATTAGGGTTACAGTTATGGATCTCCGGTATCCAGTCCTGGCGGCTGAGGTGCTGCACGCCCTCCAGCGAAACATCGTACAAATCGGGCTTGTTCTTTGATTCATCGTATTCGTCAAAGTGGCGGCCGTTGTTTTCATAGTAGTCATAACCCAACAAGTAAATCGGATTGCCGCCGAGCAAAATTGCCGAGTGCAAAGCAGTACACCCGCCGCCGCCGCCATACCACCCATCGCTAAACGATCTGCCGACCGTCTTTACCTGTTTCGGTCATGTCACCGCTGAGTTCAAAGGTATCGACGTTGCGGTCTATTTCAAAGGTATTGTCATGGGTGTCGGTCGGCCCAGCGCCCCGCCCGGTTACGATCATGCCGTTGAAATTGCGCAGCGCCTGCGGCGTGAGTGAAGCGTGCCGTGTAAGTCAACGAAGTGCACGATGGTCGGATGGTAATACTCGATAACGCGATTGATGCCGATGGTTATCCTGCCGTTGAGGCGCGCGAAATTGAATCCCCGGAGACTGGTGCCGGTGGAAATCACGAAGATGGGCTTTCCTGCGTACAGATTGTCCAGTTTATGCGCCATCAGTCGAAGATTACACTTCGTCCTAACCCATCATTGTGTTGCTGCGGTCGATTCGAATTCGTCCATTGCTATCAAGCACGTGCAGCTCGATCGCCGGCGCCAACCGCATGGACCACAAGATTACGAACCACATCTTCGTTACCTTGAAAATTGTCACTCTGCGACCAGATCACGGTTAACGGTTCAACCTCTTGCCGCCTCATTCGCCGGCCAATATTCGGGAAACAAGACCGGACGGTAACGCACGCCGTCCTTGTAGCACCACAGCAACTCATGAACGATGTCCATGAATCGCATGTGTTCTTTGAAAAACGAAGTCTTGCCGACGTAGAAACCGCCAGTCACCTTGCGCGCATTCGTCACGCAGTACGTCGCTGCGCCAGGAGTTGACGACACCAGCGCTCCCGCAAGCGTAAAGTTGATCGCCAGGTTGCCTGCGCGCGGTCCAAACAGTACCGCGTCAGGATAAGCGGCGATGCACTCCTCGACGATACTCGGATCCAGTCCGGCTCCAGATGAACGTCGGCGTCCAGCTTGATGAAGTAAGGAGCGGTGGCCAGCCGGTTGATGTCTCTGATGGAAAGAGTTCAAAGTTGCAGTAGCCGTCCGTCGCTGTGCTGCGGCGTATGCAACACGTGATAGAGACCGGCGAGTTGCTTCGAAGTCTTCGTCCGAGACAGGACACAGGAAGCGAGGTGCACCGTGCCGAACGGCCTGTAACTTAGCCGAGCAGCGACGTCAACAACAGGTGCAACGTGCTGCGAGCCGCCGCAAGATGAATACGTCAAATTGTTTCTGGTAGTCTTTCACGTTTCGCTCGCGCGTACGCAAACTATTCCCGAAAATATCCCCACCATTCCGGGCGAATGCGCATTTGTCCCTCACCGGGCGCTCGCAGACCGCTGCGATCCAATCGATGCCGAGCGCCCGAGCGATCTGGTGGCGATGACCACGGCAGCAACCTTTGATGTTACCGTTCAGTCCGAGCAACGACGCACCAACGCCGAGGTGCTCGGCGAGCGAGGGCACGGTCGCAAATGCCGGCCTCCTGGTCTTGACGAGCCACATTGAGACGCGGACGTCCTCAGTAACACCAATTCGGCCGAACATGGAACACCTTTGCCACGCTGACGAACTCGGCGATTAGCGCTCTCGGCCAAACGACGGCGGCACCTTCAACGCCCGAGTTCTGTATCCACGACTCGCGTTGTGCGCCATGCGGTGAACGCCACTCGCGAATTAGTGTAGAGCGAGAACAAGGTTGAAACGGACGCGCCCGAATCACTCGCCTGACCGAACTTACAAAATCTTTGCACAGTGCGAGATCGTCGTTCAGCACCAGATGATGCGTCGCGCCCGAGGTGGCCTGAAGAGTCCGCAGAAAGGTGGGCCAGGAGCCTTCGCGTTTCTTATCTTCAACCACCGCCAGCGGGATATTCGCATCCTCTCGCCGTATTTGAGCTTGACCATCGCCCTGACCCATGCCCGCCGCTCCGCGGTGCGCTGGTGTGTGCTGAATCGCGATGCTGAGGTCCGCCATCCTCTGGTCTCGTAATCTCTCAACAACTCATCCCAGCCGTTTCAGCGGCGGGCATTGGCAGCCGGTTCGCTCTTTCGCTGGATTGAGACGGCGGGCTATGCCCGGCCTCGAAACGATCAGGTTGCGTTATGTTTGACTTCAATCCTGACGATAAAAAGAACTCACGGTTAACGTAACTCGATCGCCCGCTCTGGTCGCGGAAACTCGCGAAGAGCACGATTACGAGCACACCCTTGTTAACCCGAATGTAAGTCTCAGCCGTCATGAAACTAAACTCGAAATTGGCTGCCAGCGCTACCGCCCGCTGCCCGGCCTCTTCTTCTAAATTTGCGAGCACGTCCGCGTCGACGACCGGCCACTCAATGGAGCCATGCTCACCAACGCCAGTGATCCTGACGCTTACGCGCCCGTTGTCATTCTAACCGTGCATTCCGCGATGCCCTGCGTTTCGCGGTTAGTATTCACCCAATGGCCCAGTAACTTGTCGACGTTCAAGAGCGTGCTCGGATCCGAGAGCGCTGGATGCAAATGACTGCTCTGTTTGAAGTCCAATGTCTGTGGCATTTGTTGATAGTGCCCCTGGCTGAATGATTAGGACGGCGCCTCACGACGACGCCAAGGCAAAATATTCGCGCACAAAATACGGCGCCCGATTACTGTTGTCTTTGAAGCTGTGAAATTCGGCGAGCACCAGCAGACCCTTCATGATCATGCCCTGCAGGATTGCCTCCGCGAAGCCGAAGTCATAGCGGCACGTAAAACCCGCGCCTACGCGTGACGCGGGGCCAGCGGCAAAGGGAACAACATCCGCCTTGCCCCAGTCGATCAGATCGTCGGGTCCGATTGCGAACACCTGAATCGAGAGTCTACCGTCCTCTTCCGACACGAGCATGCGGGCGATTCCGTTCGCATTCGGATTCGAATTGACCCACATTCCGGCAGGGTCGCAGTATCGATTGGGCCGGTCGCCGCCGGGTCGATCTCGACGCGATCACAAAGTTGTGCGTATTCCATTCACTGGTGTCCTTACGAAGTTCGGATCCAACTGCGAATCATCAAACGTGATGACTGGTCGCCGCTCCGGATCGGTGTGTGTGCATGAATCGTGCGTTTGTTGTCCGAAACAGCAACTCGCCCTCGCGCATCAGGAAATCAATCGTGCCGGTCGTGTTAGTAACAACTTCCTCAAACGCATCCAACGCCCTAAGCATCGGGTTGCGACAGCCTCGCGCCATCGGAGTCGAGGGCCAGGTTAATCGTATAACGCCGCCAACAGACGCTCTTCTCTGTCAACACTGTCCGCCACTTCACGCCACCACCAAGATAACTCAGCCAACTGCCACGGCACCGATTCGGTTTCCAGCAAATGAAGCGTGTCGCTACCCAGGCGATTTCTTACCTCTGCCCGGAATGGTATCGACATCGAGAACCCGTGAACGGCCGCCGCCTTCCGGATCGGCACCGCACGCAGAGCATCGAGATCATTTCCACCGGCGTCTCCCAGTCAGCCGTGTCCGTGTGCAACCGCTCGCTCTCACGGCCCCCGCGCGCCGAAGCGGCAGGTCCGTTGCCGGTTGAATGTAGTGAACCAGCTGCGCTCGCGGTTTTTCGTATGGATCCGGCGACCAGCTCGCCAAACGCGCGATTGATTGCCACGAATACCTTGTTGCCCTCATCGAAGCGAAGGCCGCTGACGATAACGCAGTACGGCGGCTCGAGCGAGGCGTTCCTTGATCCGAGCGATCAGCTTCTCAAAACCAGCAGGTGCTGGCTTCGCGAACACGGTCAAGCACCAACTCCCTGCAAGGCACATGAGTAAAAATCCTGGTTCTCGTACCGCGGCAGTCGCTCTGCCGCGCTAAGCAGTTCACTGGCGAGCGCGGGTGAAACTTCCAGTCGGGCGCTGTCAGGAAACCGGGCCAGCATCAGTTTTTCGGCTCCAATCATTGCGTGTGCCCCCGGTTCGCTACCAGTTCATACGCCACTCAATGTGCGCCAGGCGGCGAACGCTGCCTGGTGGTCCAACTCGCCGGGCGGTTGCGCCAGTTTCAGATGACTGCAATCGCCTGAGCCGCGAACTCGCAACAATGGTCGATCTCGATCCTTGATTTGACTAGTGACAAACCGCACGATAAAGCCGGTGCGCGGCGCGTCAGATGTGTTGGGATTGGATCCATGCACGAGATTGCTCTGATGAAAAGATATCTCGCCCGGCTGCAAGACGACATCCACCGCTCGCGACTCATCAACCGTTTCAACCTGCTCGCCGCGATCCAACAAATTGCGTTCGTCGCTGACATTGCCGTGCGACACCAGTCCCAGCTTGTGCGACCCGGGGATCGCGCGCATGCAACCATTCCGGCGTTCGCTTGGCGTCAGCGCGATCCACGCTGAAGTTGAAGGAGTCAGATTCCAACCGGAGTAAACGCTATCCTGATGCCAGGAAACGTAACTCGAATCATTTGACGGCTTGTGGAAGACCAGCGTGCCATCGATCAAAATATCATCACCGAGCAGGCCCTCAACCGCATCGAGCAGCGCCGGATGCGTCGCCAGACGATAGGCCCAATCAGAAAAACAGATGCAGGCACTCAAGTCGCCTTCACTGCCCGTTGTCCATTGTTCTCGGTCAGCAACCGAAGCGCGCTACGATAAGCATCCGCCTCCGTCGCTGACGAGCACCCCTAACTGGGAAGACAATGCCTTCGCGTTCGTATTGATCCAGTTGTTGCGTTGTCAGAGTCACGAAGCTTGGCCCCCTGGCCAAGTGGTTTATCCGATCTCCAGGTCGAAGAGAAAAGAGTGCGCTTTTGCAAGAATGCGCGGTACTTGTCCATCACGTCGAAGTAAACATCGACGCAGCATCATCCTCTGGTACCCTTGGCGATCAACAACTTTCTCATCTTTTCTCCAGGCGGTAACGCCGACCTCATATACCGTTGAGACGGAGAAAGCCGCTACCAACGTGTCCCAATCAAGCAAGCTTTTCAACCACACCCTTGCTGAAGAATGATCGCAGCTCCGCATTTTGTCCGCACCGCCCGCTGCGTGGCTTTGTAGGCTTCTTTTAATGCCGCGCTGGCCCAACCCTGGCCCTTCGTCTTAACCTCCGCGCCAACTCGATAGATACGCTGCTGGTAGCCGACTTCGCTGACCGAGAATTTTCCGGCCTGGAGCCGCCCCAGATATAGCGTTCATCCATGACCATGTTGGGCACATCACCATAAGCGAAGGAAGCGACCGCTCGGTGAATTGGGAATGACCAGCGCGTCGTGGTCCATGAAGATGATTTTCACGTGCCAACGGCCGCTTTCCCCAAACACTCCGCAAAACCGACGTTTCGCGCCACAACGCGACTCGCCGCGAGTGTAGCCTCTTACGGCCAGCAGGGTTCCCCAGAATTTGCCAATCTGTTCGAGCAGCGAGGGTAAATCTGATCAGCCCGCGCGCGATTTTCCGGGACTCGAAAGGCTGCCTTGAGATATTGCTCGTAGTTTCGGTAGTCCTGGGCCGGCGGCTCATAGCAGCCGAGAATTTCTTCAAGCAACATGTCCGCGAATATTTCGCGTCGCGGCGGAGTAGTTGTCCTTCCCAATCTGTTTGAAGTAAACCTCATGGGCCCGCATACTGAAAGATAGGCGGAGAGCTTGTCCAGGCCGGGAACGAGCTGGTGCCGCTGAGAATTGCCTGCGCCGGCGCGACGTGTCCGATGAATTGCGCCGTCAGGCCAAGCTCGCCCGGCAGATTGGGCAAGTTGGCCTGGCCTTCAGATGTAAATGCAGCGACGGACTCTTTCAGCGCCACTCGCAGTGCGACGATAGTCCCGGCCAAAGATGTGCGGATGAGTGAAATGAAGTTAGCAGGTGCGTAGCCTTTTTCCCTGCCCAACCGGAATCGAGTAAACGGTGGCCCGCGAGATGTAGTGTTACTCGTCGGCGCCGCGGTCCGATGCGCAAGCGCGATAGATCGCTGCCAGTTTCGAGGCGTTCCTGGTTTCGTAGCGCAGGTGCCACTGGCATACTGCCGCCGTCGAGCCGATGGGATGGTGGCACCGTATAGCCGCTGGCGAAGGCATAGACGACTCGCAGCGAATTCAGGCCTCTGCGGCCGGCTCTCTTCAGCTCAAACTCGATGTCACTGCCGGGCGGTTTGATGACCACGACGACCGTGGTCGCCGGATACTCGACCAGTGAATTGATTTCAGAACTGGTACGGTCCGTAACCCAGATAAATGTCGGAAGTGATGCAGCAGTCGCTTGAGTATTGCCAGCCTCAAAGTCCGGCAAAGAGTTGAGCGTCCGAGCTTACCATCTGGTCCATCACATGGCGAGGGCTCTGAACCGTTCAGGTCCGTGACTCCGTCGGAAATCTGCAGCTGCTTCAGGATCTCGGCAACGACCTCATCAGGGTGGAGCGCAGTAGCGCGCCAGCGACAGCTTGCAGTCCAGACGCGACAGTTGCAGAAACTCCGACAGCGCTTTGCCCGATGCGTTCTCAGCCCACGGACCGGGCGGTGGACGCGACTGAGTCGGTCCAGCTTGTGCCGAAACTCGTGAATGAAAAGGCGCGTCTCGGTGGTCGAAAACCCCTCGCGCAGAACCGACTTCACGATTCCGGCGTCCAATCCCTGGTCCTGTTGTAGCCGCTTTAGCCTCCGCCGAACAACCAATCAAACTCTGTCCTCGGGCTTGTCGGCGGCAAGCTTCAAAGTCCGATGTTCGAGGCATCAAGATCGCCAACCGTCTCAGGTCCCAGGGGAGGCCCTTCTTTTGCTGTGGCAACAGCGAGCAGCCGGACGCAAAAACTCCGTTCGTAGGATTTTCGGCGCAGAAAATCGTCGAGCAAGTCACACGCTGCCTGAGCGTCGGCAAACTCGCGGGTGAGATTGAGCAGACGGTCGTAGCTGGAAGTGCGCTGGGCCTTTCCAAGATTTTTCATCTCAGATTTCACGCTGCTGATGGTTGGGGAAACAATGGAAACCGTGTCGGAGCTGAAGGACAGGCGCAGTGTTCGCCGCGCGTCGGTGGAACTCGCCGCCCGGCCCTTCGTTACGGGTCGGTGCGGCGAATTCGCTGGTGCGAGCAAGGCTCTCTAATCTGGCAGGTGCCGGAAACAGGGCCTCGCCGCTACACCTATCTCAGGCATCAATCTCCCGGGGTGCCGGGAGATTAACAGTTTGCTGATGACAGCCTCGCGACTGGGCGCTTAGGTAATGCCGGATTAACGGCGGGCTTTTTGCCACCACCCTCAGGCTTGCCTCTTTGGCTTCGGCTTCGGCCCGCCATAGTGCTTGTAGCCGCCGCCGACTTTCTTGCCGCCACCGTCCTTCTGCCACCGCCGTCTCCGCCACCACCGTCTTTCTTGCCGCCGCCGTCTTTCTTACCGCCGCCGTCTTTCTTCTTGCCGTCCGTCTTTCTCTTGCCCTTCTTTCTTCTCTGCCGTCGGGGCCGATCGAAAGAGCGATAATCAATGCATTGGCCAATTCCTCGGCGCAGTGTCGGCTAAGTTGGATGGTGACGATGCCGCCTCCCGAATAGTAGTAGCCGCCCTTCCCTTTGCCTTTGCCTTTACCTTTACCCTTGCCGCCACCGGGTTTGGGCCCGCCGCCGCCAGGTTTGGGTCCACCACCACCGGGTTTGGGACCGCCGCCACCTGGCTTTCCATTCCCTGACTTGCCTGCCATGACTTTCCTCCTTACATTCAAAACATCGTTAGAAATCTTGTTGACCCGACTGCGGACGGTCAGTCCGCAGGTATCATGATCCTTTACCAGGGAGCGGCGAATCGGTTGGGTCGCCTTTGCCGCCCCATACAATCAGCAGTTGCTAACTACGGCTTAGCACCGGGGTTGATTGGCTGCCTGATGAACCGATCGCGATCCGAAGTGTCTTCCTTTTGCTCGGTGCCCGGCACAACCTTACAGCCCACAATTGACGGCACCGGGGCATCACTCTTGCCCACTCTGAAAATGCCCCAGGCTCCCAACTGAGCCTGACCGGGAAGATAAACGGTGTACAAATAATCACCTGGCTTTCCACGTTCACCGCCCGCACTGCCAAGCACGATCTCGAAGTGATCGGTCGCGCCGTGATTGTCGCGCGAACCCAACCACTGCGAGAGACTGTTGTCGCCTATCTCAGTCGATTCGTTCTTGTAGGGATTGCGCGGCCAAACGTGACCATGCACCGTAAACACCTGAGACGTGCCAGTGCCATATGGATGTGCCATACGGAACCGGACCCGTTCGCCGGGATCTGCCGTGAAGATCGGCGTCTTGGGATCGCCACCGACGAGCTGGTTAGACAGCATGCAGGAAAAGTCTGTGGTTTTATTGCTGGCGTAGCGGAAGGCTCTTGGGTTCAGTGCGGTAGTTGACCGCGCTGCTGTTTCCGCTCGAGATCCTCTCCGAATCACTGATCATGACGACAAACTCGCGGAAGTTCTTCGTTTTGTCTGACGGGTCTTTGACTGTGGCCGAGGCTCGCGTGAAGCTGATGCCTTTATCTTTGTCGCTATTTGATATTGGCCCACAGTCCACCGTGGACGGGATTGCCGTCGCTGTCCGTCATGGGGCTTGCCGTCTTTGTCCTTTGCGTCGCAGCCCCAGGTGGCGAGCGCGGGCCTCGATCACCATCGAGCCAAACAGACTGTTGGACGCCTGAAACAGCGGATCGGCCGGGAACAGGTTGAGCGGAGCCAAACTCGACCGGCGTATGCTTCAGATTGCCCGTTGCATCTCGCTCGATCTTGCCTGCGTACCATTGATACGTCACGGTCTTGTTGTAGGGCACTGTCTGACTCGGCTGTCCACTCTTTGTATTCAGGCCAATGTTAGCGCCGGTGCTGTTGGCAGCGTCGTAGGACAGAAGTTGCGGTGCAAACCGACCATTCCCGACGGCTTCACCGAGATCACCCCGGAACCTTGTTCATCGGCTGCGCATAGGTCAGCGCCTGGTTGAACACATCCGAATTGTAGGGAATCTCATTCCTTCAGGTTCACCTGAATACAGTCACCCGCGTTGGCTCGCAGAATGAGCGGTCTCGATCGGGACACCGTTCTTCAGTTTCCCATTCTCCAGGTCTTCGCTGAAGACGTACATCAGGCCACGTGGCGCGGTTAGCCAACTCGCGGCGGCTCCGCGGTCGTTGAAAACGATCTGACCCTTCTTCGGACTGCTTCCGGGAATCGGACTGCGATCCGCCAGGGCCTTCTGCGCGGTTACAGCACTGATGTTGAAGACCCGCGGAGTCGCTCCCCTCCGGACAGGTTGAGTATTGCACTTTTGCGTTTGGTCCAATCGGGTTGTTGGGTAGCGGCTGTAGTTTCTTCGCTACCATCGTCGGGTCGTATGCGCGGAAGAGACCCCACAAACCGTTGGAGATGCCAAACTCGTCAAAACTCGGACTGTAAAGATAATCGACGCAGTTCTTCTGCGACATTCCGTCCGGACATGGACGGCCGTGTTCGGCGCCGAAGAGGACGGCACATTGAAAAGCAGCTCGAAGTGTTCGGAGAGTCCCATTGCCTGAACGCTGCGGTAGCCGGAGTTTTTCCACGACGGCTCGGCAAAACCAGGTCGGACCTTCAAGATTGAACTGGTGAGCAAACATGTGCGCGCCAACCAGATCCGAAGCTGCACCTTGTCGCCCTGATACGCACGCAGCAGCGGCGTTATCGGATCGCCAGTCATTTGCGCATTTGGCTGAATGGGATTCGAGCGGAGTTGAATGCTTCCGAGGATCGCCGGTACCGATGCGGTACGGCACGGGTTCGTTAAGATAGTTGACCGTGTGGCTGCCCACCGCCGCTGTGCTGATTAAGGTCGGTCCGGCAGACGGCGCACCAACCGAGAAGGCCTTGTCCCGATAACCCTTGCTTGGGTCGGGATTCGGCTGCGAGGTGGCGCTTGGTAGGTAGGATTCACCTGTTTCAACTTGCCGTCCACCTTCTGCGTGATGGGTTGGCTTAGATACGCGAGTTGAAAGTCCTGAAACTCCAACATCAGCTCGCGATAGCTGTCATTCGGATCCTTGGTCAGGATGTCAGCCTTCCAACTGGTTGGGCCACCATCCGGACAGTACCGGCGGCTGGTTCGTCGGACGACCCAGCGGCGTACCGTCTTCAGAATTGCGCCATCTGTGAACCCATCGGCTCAACCAGGAGACCGGCGTAGAGTCCAGCTTGCTGGTGAGTCGATGGTCCAAAGTGGTCGTGCGTGAAAAACTGTCTCGCAGGGTGCGATCAACGCCCGAATCGTCTACTAACGGATCGAGGTACCAGCGTTGGATTGTCGTCTGCGCGCCCCACCAACTCGGACATTGCGGACGGTTCCACGGCGTGATCTTGATGTCGTATTTCTTTTCCCATTCTTCACAGGTCATGCAGCGCTTATCAGTCTTATTCTCGGCCTTCTGGCAATCGAGAATCTCCGCTGGCGGCGCAGTCGGACTAAGCGGTTTGTTCGGGTCGTTCACAAATCCGTTGGTGGCGCTGTGGTTGATTGCCTCGATCGTTTCCTGAACTTCCTGCGGACTGAAGGTGCCGTCTTCATAGTTGAAGCCGTTGCCGGCGCCGTCGGAGGAAGTCACGTCAAACTTCACCAAGTGGATGTGCTGGCCCAGAATGTCTGTGGGCGTGCGCACCTGAAAATCGTCGACCAGGTAGTAGCTCGGCACGAGGTTGGTATGCCAGTACTCGATGATGTCGCCGGAGTTACCGCGGAAGAACAAAGGCTCAGGCGGCCGCCCGGGTTTGCCGAGGGTAAAGTCGATCGTTGGCTCCACATCATTCCACAAAGCAAGCATGCGCCCTTGCGGGAAGTGCCAGGCGATCGGCTTCTTGTTAAAGACAAGGTTGACCTGGATGGCCGCGCCTTTGTACGTCCGCTTGGTTTGAATCTTGGTCGCCGGATCGAAATTGACCGGATTGCCATTGTCGTCAATCGCCGGGTCGGCGAACGGTGCTCCGGGTTGCGGGCCGAGCGGCAAGCCGTTCAGGACGAAGCCCGTGGGCGGTGTGTTCAACGTGCTCTGCGGCGGCGTACTGTTTGACGAAGGACAACTGCCCGCCGAGCCATCAGGGAAAAAGCTCGGTTGACAACGCCGGCTGAAGTACTGCATCGCCACCTTCTCGACACGCGTTCCGTCTTCGGGCAGCTTGATGGCATTCATTGTCTCGAGGTCTTTGCTCCAGTCATACTTCGTGTGCCGTTCATATGAGACCGAGCCGCCGGTAACAACGTGGCGCGGTAAGCCGCCATCCCAAAACCGCCCGCGTTTGGAGCAAAATCAAGCGGCGGATGCGGCGCGCGCGCGCCGGCCACGCCGGGAATGAAATACGGAAAACCCGGGTTCTCCTTTACGCTGCTTCCAGACGGATCGGGCGTGCCTGGAGTGCCAAAAACAACCTGACCGTTTTGAACGAAGACCGGCGAAGGCAGCGGCGCCATCGGGATCGTCGGCAATGGCACGAGGGCCACGTTTGGCGTTCCCGCCTGGATCTCACCATCGGGAAGCGCGCGGCTGCCGAGAACCGGAATGCCGTTCTTATCAAGCTCCGTGCCTCCTTCAAACACGTCATGAGTTCGCCACATCGCCCACATGCCGGCGGCAAAGTGCGGATAGAAGTGGCAGTGGAAAATTGAATCGCCTACAACCTTGTTGCGATTGCCGCTACCGTTGTAAGTCATTTCCAAGGTGTAGCTGGCGCCCGGGCTAATCATCTGGCTGTCCAGATAACTACCCTCATCGCTGTTGGGCGATTGCAGCCACTGGTGCGCGTGCTGGTGATGGACGTGACTTACCCCCGTCCCACCATGCAGGATTCTGAACTTGATGTGGTCGTTGATGTAGCTGTGGTAGACGTTTGACGGATCGTCTGGGTAGTAAGCCCGGGTTGCTTTGGCGAGTCCGGCCAGCGTGTATGGTTCCTTGTTGTACGTGGGCTGCCGCGAGTTGGCGCACTTCGGGTTGGGTGGCGTCGTTGCCGTGCCTTCAAAGTCTGCCGTCGAACATGGCGGCGGCGAGGGCGGCTGCGGAGTTAGCGGCGGTGTGGACGGATTCGGTGGCGGCGGCTGCGACAAACTAAAGTTGGCCGGTCGATCTACTAACATCGCCGGGTCGCCCACGGACCATGCGCTCAGGAAAAATTCTTCAAACTTACAATCGACGCAGTCACCCATCGGGCCGACGCCGATGCGGTTGGCATAGACTTCCGCCGAGATGCCGCCGGTACCGTAGTTAATCGCAAACGCATCCTTACCGGCAGCGAGCACACCCTTCATCGTCGGATCGTAGAACACCGGAAACGCCTGGGCGACCACCGGGTCCAAAACCTCGTGGTAGATAATCGTCACTTCGCGGTAAGGCTGCTTCCGGTCGGGAGCAGCGGGATTTTGGCAGAACAACGGATCTCCTGAGCCGTTGGTTGGTCCCAGGGCCGGATTGCCTTCGGCGTTGCAGGGCGGCTCCGGTGTATTCGGTCCGGTGGTGCCCGCAAATCTGCCGGCTTTCGGTCCGGTAATCATCGCCGTCAAATCACTGTGCACGATCTTGAGTAAGGCCGGGATTGCTCGTGTCGAGCATGTTGAGGATCGGCACGCCGGCGCGGGGTGGCCCACCGGATAGACAGCGTTGTAGTCAATAATCGGATGGCCGTCGGCGGTCATTTTCAGGTTGCCGCTGCCGTCTTTCTTTGTCGCCAACCTCAGATCGTCGTGAGTCACCTGGCTGCGATACCACTCGGCGTCCTTTGGCTCGACGTTCAGCGCGCCGAACAGCCCGCGCTCGAGTTGGATACCCTGCGTGCTGCTGTCGCCTTCCGTGTACAGCAGAAACGTGCCTTCCTCTTTTGCGTAAAGATTGTAGGTCAGCGTTGACGGTGGGGTCGGTGCCGGAGTTGCAGCGACGCTTGCGAGGCTCGACGGGTTCGCACCGACGAAGGAACCATCGTCCATGCTTCCAGTTACCCATTCCATTCCCTGAACATGCAGCGAAACTTCCGTCGTGCCAATGCGCGCCCCGGGAATTTTCACGACGGGTGGAGTGGGCGACGGCGCGGGCGGCAAGGTGTTGCCAAAGTTGTTCTTCGGTATGGCGTTCGTGAACGTGATCGCCAGGCAGTCTCCGACATTCGCGCGCAGCACGATTGGGCGCGGCCTTTTGTACGACTTCAGCTGCAGGTAACCGCCCGAAACCATGACGGTGTCGCTCCTGAGCGCAAAAATTAATCCGTCGGGAACTGACGCGCCGAGACGATTCAGCATCAGCGGTTGCGGCAGCGCCACCACGTCGGCACTAAGATGTCGATTGCAAACTGGCGCCGGTTGCGGCGCTTTCGCGGGCTCGGTTTTCGGTTGGCTCTTCGGCGGACTAACGCTCGCGTTCATCAGATCGATAGCCGATCCCATCGGATCAGCCGCCGGCGTGCTCGCCGAGTCCGCTGTTGATTTGGTTGGACTCGTTTCTGCCTTAGGCCTGTCCGGCGCGTTGATTGGGGTCTGTGCGCCTGCCAGTCCAGCAGTCAAGACAAAGAGCACCGTGAAACACAGAAATCTGACGAGGGGCGCAAGGATAGATCGATGGCCAGGCATTTTCACTTCTCCTTTTGGTTTTCTGAACGGCGAGCATAACGATTGAGGAACCAAGCTGAACCTCGGACCAGTCCGAGGGCTAGAGCTAACGAAGAAAAGCTGTCATTAGCGGTGCAGTAATCTACCGAGTGAGAAAAACACTATCGACAAAGGTTTGTTGACACGCGAAGACTAATTCTCTTACCCTTCCGTGTCAAGCAAAAATCCTTGCTAAGCAGGTCAAAGCCTTGGATTGACGGTTCATCTCGGGCAAGGGACCAGGGTGACTCCTTAACCCACCTGGTTTGGATGGGTCCCCGTTCCCCCGCCGCAAGTGCTTACAGACCGGGCTTTGCCCGGAACTTCGCAACCCCGAAACCGGAGATTACTGATGATCGCATTAGCTCTCTGACGCTCTTGCAAACTGGACCGGACTCTCAGCTCGGGTCTGCCACGAAACCGGACCCGGCATCACGCTCTCTGACGCCACGGGACAATTCACGCGTTCCTCTGACCGAGATGGAGAAAAATTGCTCACTCCCCTACGAGTCCTGAAATTCGGCGGTACGTCTGTTGAAGACTGGCCGGCTTTCGAGCGCGTGGCCGGCATTGTAGGTGCGCATGCGGAGACACCCCTGGTGGTGATTGTTTCCGCCATGAGCGGCGTCACCGACGCCCTCATCAAGAATTTCAGGCGGGCCGCAGGGGTGAGGTCGTCGCGGCCATGCTGGCCGTTGAAGAACATTTTGAACGCCACTTGATCGTTGCCCGCCAGTTGAGCGCGCGATCTTTCGCGACGATGCAGGCGCTTGTCGAACAGAGCAGAAGCGAAACTACCAAACTTATTGAGGGCGCCGGCGCCAGCGGCCTCGCGACGCTGAAAACGCGGGACACGATCGCGTCTCATGGCGAACAGTTGTCGGCTAACCTGCTCGCGATGGTCCTCAACGAACACGGGATTTCTTCCGTCTTTGTTGACGCGCGCCGCTGCATCCTGACCAACGACGAACACGGCAGTGCCAGCCCGCTGCTTGCGAAAGTTGCGCATCAGACAAGATCTGAACTGACGCCTTTGCTTGAAACCGGGAAAGTCCCCGTGCTCGGCGGGTTCATCGGGCGCGACGGCGGATGGTGTGACGACTACACTCGGACGCGGCAGTTCGGATTATTCCGCGACGCTCGTCGCCGCTGCTCTGGGCGCCAACGAGATACAAATCTGGACCGACGTTGACGGCGTGCAGACTGCGGACCCACGTCTGGTTGAATCAGCGCGCACGGTTGCCGAAATCTCCTATGAAGAAGCGGCGCAGCTTGCGCGCCTCGGCGCCCGGCTGATCCATCCGAAGATGCTGGAGCCCGTGATAGCCCAAAGGGTTTCCATCCAGGTGCGTAATTCTCGCGCTCCCGAACAGGGCGGTACGCTTATTTGCGCCGAGACTGAGACTGCTAAAAGCGGCGTCAAAGCCATTGCGTATAGAACCGACCTGACGACGATCGAGATCCCTGCAAAACCGGCGCTCGTCGCGAATGGATTTCTCCGTACGATAAGTGAAGCCTTCGCGCGTCATCAAACTCGGATGGATATCCTGGCCACGACCAACCACGGCATCACCTTCGCCTTTGGAGAAAAGGAAATATCGCCGGCCATCCTTCAGGAATTGGAACGGGTAGGCTCCGTTTGAAATCAAGCGACCGCGCGCCATTGTCGGCTGCGTCGGAGATGGATTGCAGAACGGCGGGGGCGGTCGCGCGATCACCGAACTTCTGCGCGGAATCGATCCGACCATCGACTGGCAGAGCACGTCAGCCAATAACCTGGTCGCGGTTGTTGAAAAAGACGCCGTTGAGTCGCTGGTCAAACAACTGCACGAGAGCATTTTTGAGAGTGACTGCGCTTAGCGTTAACTTAATCTGGAAACCTCTGTGATCTCTGTGCCTCTGTGCCTCTTGCCTCTGTGGTGGATGAATTAGGAAGTGTCACACCGCAGGCACAGAATACCCAAAGGTGCCCAGAGGAGATGCTTTGCACAAAGAGTCCGCGGGGATGCGATGTCACACCAGGGAGCGATAGAGTGTGCGGTCGTGGGTCGACAAATTCAGAACCGGGAGCGGTAGCGACCGGGTCATGGACGCAACGTAAAACTTCGAGCGGCGTAAGAGTGTAGGAAGACCAAGCCCAGCTGAGTAGTCCTGACCCGGTCGCTACCGCTCCCGGTTCTGAATTTGTCGACCCACTGAAAGATTTTCCTTTACCGCTTCCGGTTTGAAGCGGTTTCGCGCCAAAGCCCATCTACTCTTTGTGCAAAGTCCAGAGGAAACCGCAAATCACTTGCGACCGGCTGCATCTGAAATCGTCTGAACCAAAGTAGTGGGTGAGGCGAGGCCGTAGGCTCTGGTCCAATACCCTGCGGCATCGTTACCAATGAGAATCATCGGCGTATGGTCGTTTTTGTCGGCAACCGCGACTCCGAGTGCTCGCAGTAACGAATCGATCTCCGCCTTGTCGCCAGTCACAAACGTCCATCCCGGGCCTGCCTTAAACTTGCCGGCAAAATCACGCAGCCTTTGCGGCGTGTCCGTCGCCGGATCGACGCTCACGGAAATCAACTGTGCCGTTGGGGCCCTCTGGGGCAGGTCCTGCTGCACTCTGCGAAAAGTCGCTGTCAAAGGCGGGCAGATGGTGGTGCAGGTCGTAAAGATAAAGTTGATTGCTACCGTCTTGCCTTTAACCAAATCGCTATAGAAATGAAACTGCTTGCCGTTTTGATCGATGACGGGGATGTCCGGAATATTCAGCGGAGCGAGAGCGGTGGCATCCACAATCTTTCCGGGAAAGTCGCCGCTCGGTGCGGATGCTTCGGCAACCTTATCTGCCACCACTCGCAAAGTCATGCCGCACTTCGGACATCGTTTGCGCCTGGTGGACGTAACCTCAGGATGCATCGGACACGCGTAACGCACCGGCGCTCGTTGTGACTTTTGAGATGTTTGAGCAGTTAACCGATCAGAATTCCAGCCAACCCTGGAACAAGGAGCAGGAACGCGATCGCAAGTATTCTGGCAAGCCTGGTAAGCATTGAGTCTTTCTCCATCAGCCATGCGCGCGGGCCTGGCATGTTTGTCAACACGCTCAAAACTCGATCTTAATCCATCCGCTGGCGGGCACGAACTGTTGCTTTTTCAGATCGATGCAGTTACCACGTAGGCACCCAGTGCTCCGATGCGACGATTCGGTCCAAACGTGATTGCCGGCGTCAATCCAGTCCGATATTCGTAAAGTCCCTCGAGCACCTGGATCAGCTTTTCCCGGCTGACATCCTTACCCGCCCGCTTCAACGCCTCAACCAGAATCCTGGCGGCGCTGTAGGCTGAGATCTGGGCCGCCAAATGTTTTTCGGGAGCTGGTACTTCTCCGCCAACGACAGAAATTCCTTTAAGCCTTCAGCATCCTGATCGGTTGGCGACGTGGAAATGAAAAAACAACTTGCCGTCAAAACGTGCGGGTGCTGAGAAAATCCCTGCACCGGCGTTCGCGCTCGGCAGGAAGATAGTCGGAAACCAATCAAGCTTTTCCGCCTCTTGCATGAATGACAACACTTCCTCGGGACCGCCCAGGAAAAATACTACTTCCGGACTCGATTGTTTGAGCTGCTTTACGATCCCGGCAGCATCAAGCCGACCAGGCTCGTATTCATAAGCTTGCGGCGTAGTTAGTCGTTGCTTCTCCGCCTCGGCTTTGATGGCAGTCAAGGTGTTGGCGGAGGCTTCAGTCCGAGGATACAAGACCGCGATGCGAGCCTTCCGCAGCTCTGGTCGCCCGGCGGCGAAGTCAACCATCGCGCGCGACTGATCTTCAAGGCCCGAAAACAAATAGAACACTTCACGGTTCAATGGCAGGGAGGTTTGCGGGTAGAGCGTGAAGGGACCAATCAACGGCACACTCTGCTCGGCCAGCAGCGGCACAATCTCTTTCTCGGCCCCGGCGATGAAGGCTCCCGTCATTGCAAACACCTGGTCGTCTTTGAGCAAACGCTCGATGTTGCCGCGCGTGCCGGCCGGCGTATCGAGGGTGTCAACAAACTTCACCTCAACGCGGCGGTTGTAGATTCCGCCCTGGCTGTTGAGTTCAGTAAAGAATGCCGTGGTCACAGCCTTGATCGCCTGGCCCATCTCGGCCAGCGGACCAGTCACCGGCACAGCGCTGCCGATCACGATCTTGGTCTCGTTGATTCCGGGATCGCGATCCTTTCCCAGGCGTTTCAAATAGGCAACCAGGTCCGCCAGATCTTGTTCAGACATCTGGTAGCGAGGCATCACGTTCTGCAGTTTGTTGCCGCCCGGATCCAGTCCGCGAGTAATCGCCAACTGCAGGCCGCGTTCGGTGTAGGCCGGATGCTTGCGACCATCGGCGTGTGCAGACCGTAAGGCTTACTCAAAACTTCCCAGGTAAGGTTCGAGGGAGTGATGCCGCCTTCGGGCTTGCCTTGCCCGTCAAAGCCATGGCAATTGGCGCACGCCATCGCACTGCCCGGCACCTCCAGCGCTGACTCACCAAGGTAAGCGAGGATGTCTTTCCAGAAGGACTGGTGCCCTGCAGGTAGATCTGTTTGCCGCGTCGCTCAGAGTCGCTTAAGGAATCGGGAGTGGTGGCCGCGGTCTGGGCCCTGCCAATCAGCGCTAACGACCACGCCAGGCCGGCGGCGACAATCAGGCTCTGCCATGCGACTCGTCTACTCATGCATTGGTAACGCAAACTGTTAGTTTGCGAGGATTGTGTGACGCAACAGTAGTTTGCGACGTCTCAGCTTGGTAATCACGAATCGCAAACTAACAGTTTGCGTTACAAAGCTTCACTTGCTGCCGGTTGGCTGATCGTTAATGACGCTCTCGACGACTTTAACCAGTTCGTCGCTTTGGGCCAGTCCGAAAGCCTTTTTCCACAGGCCGGTGCGTTCATTGCCGATGATGATGATGTTCAGATGGTCCTGCTTGTCGCTGACAAACTGGCCGAGTTTCTTCAAAGCAAACTCGACATTTTGTTTATCGCCAGTAAGAAAATACCAACCCGGCCCGGCGTTAAGTTTCTTTGCGTAGGCCTTCAGCGCCTGCGGCGTGTCAACCGTGGGATCGACGCTGATCGAAATAATGCGAACATCTTTGCCAACCCGATCGCCGAAGGCCTGTTGCACCTTTCCAGATTGCGACTTATCGGCAAACAACTTCCTGGCAGGTTGCGAAAAAAGAATTGATGATGACAACTTTCCCTGGATCAAGTCGCTATAGAAACGCATCTTCTCGCCGTTTTGATTCACCAGCACAACGTCGGTGAAGTACTTTTGCGCCGCCGATTCTGGAGCCGTTGTTGACGGCGTTTGGGCATTGCCTCGGCGGCTGCGCCGCACCAGCTTCTTCGCGGCTGGGGACCTGACCGGCGGTCAACGCAGACGCCGACACGAGGACGATGATTGCCAATGTCCCTGGGTACAATTTCTTCAAGACATTTCGGCTCTCACCAGCAGTATTCTGTTTGCGCATCTTGATCCCCCTGTTTGATGAGGTTGTTGGTGCGGATCTCTTGTCCGCGCCTTTTTTGAACTGGCCCCTGGTAATACACGCCGGGGCGCACTCAGCGGTGCTGCCCTACAGTTCCTCGCTTCACGATTTCACGGCTTCGAGAGTTACCGGCGTTAGCTGAGCGAACCGGACTCGAGCGAAGGACATTGGAAGAAAATATAGTATACGCCCGGTTCCGGCGGCACAAAACTTATCTCATAAACACCGTCGCCCAATGAGGTAGCGCCATCGCGTTGCTGCCAAATGCCCGGCGCGAGAAACACCAGCGTTTGCATGTCATCGGGCTGCAACTTCGCGTTTGAACTCGCGTCAGTAACCCGGAAGCGCAATTTGTAGGGTTGGCCCACGCGAGCGGTTCGCTCCGCCATTATCGGTTCGATTTTAATCGCGACGTTGTCGGATTTTGCCGCAGCCGAATTCTCCGCGACTGCAAACTCGAAACAGTTGACGACGCGCGGAGAGTCAAGCAAGAAAGGCACGTCGTAACGCCCCGCAGCAGCCAGTCGCAGAGTGATCGAGTAAAACGCCAGGCGCGGTTTCGCGCAAACTGTTATCCAACACGAGCAGCGCCTTGGGATCGCGTTTGTAATTCTGAAAGCTCCTCATCGGCGCCGCCATGCCGGTGGTAGAGCAATACGCAACTGAACGAAGTAC
>ERZ1370068.10404-contig-9106_pt1 | contig 33917 bp, 53 predicted proteins | sample MGYA00561227_ERZ1370068 | MGnify/ENA primary metagenome ERZ1370068 (study PRJEB38410, sample SAMEA6850437) | metagenome | study: Metagenomic assessment of the ecological functions of the soil: analysis of the soil microbiota associated with the...
GCTTGCCACATTGCTGCATGCCGCCGACGACATCGACGCCGCGCTGCATGACCTGCCGCATCAACGCTTCGGTGCCCGGCGATTTGGACGATCCTCCCTGCGGAAAGGGCCGACGATCTGGATGATCGATCAGATCGGCAAAGCGCTCGCGGGCGCGGATCAGGCCCCCGGCCGGACGCGTGCCGCCAATCGGATCGACATCGACATGGCTCCGCAACCGCGAAACGCCGTTTTCGACGGCGCGCGCCAGCACGCGGGACGCCCGCTCGGCAATTTCATCGACCGTGTAGTTGCGCTTGATCTCCACAAGATCTCGATCGCTTCCGTCAGCGTCCCCGAGACATTGACCGGCGCGCGCTCCGAGATCAGCGCCTTGTCGAGATGAATATGCGGCTCGACAAAGCCCGGCACCGCCATTCGGCCCTCCGCGTCGAGCGTGACGGCCGGCAATCAGGAGACGTCGGGCCGCGATCGATACTCACGAACCGACCGCCTTTATCCCGACGCCGCTTGAGCTCTTCTCCCGCCCCACAGCAGCGCGACATTTTTGACAAGAATATCCAGCGTCACCAGCGCCCCCTCACTCCAAAACGCATCGGCCAGTATAATCGACAATATCAGGCGATGTGGAGCCGCTTTCCTCGCGTCAATTCAGTCCACCGGGTTTGATGCGGGCTGTCAACACTACCGGCGCCGGATCACATCCAAGTCCATACACGCCGATTTCCCCGCACGGCGAACTCAAGCCTACAGCGGCTCTGGTAATCGTGAAATGTGCCTCGACCGGTCTTTCCGGCCATGCCGTTGATCGGCAGGATGTCCTGCGGGCAGGCCGAGAATGCGATCACGAGATCCATCTCGGCGCGCAGCCGACACGTAGCCGCCGGGCACTGGCCGCGGCGGCGCGCGCGAAACCGAGCGTCCCGTCCGCCGTCCAGGGAATGTTCATGAACAGGTTGAGCGGGCTCGGCACTTCCGGCGGCATCAGGCCGAGCTCGCGCCATGCCGGCGAACGAGGTTGTCCGGTGCAATTGTCGTGGTGGCCCTCGACCCCGAGGAAGGCATAGCGGTAGCGGTCGCAGGCCGCGATCAGCGTGTCGTGATGCCGCCGGAGGTGTCCTCGATCAGGGTCAGGATCGGCCGGCGCCTGTTGGTTCGCAGCACGTCGCCGAGCTTGGGAACGAGATGCAGGCTGTGCGCGCGCGTATGCTCGTTCGACATGAACTCGCCGAGATCGGCGCGGTTGAACGCCCAGGTGTCGACCACCTGCTCGCCATGGGTGTTGATGACGGTGACGATCTGCCCGGCGTGAAACGAACGCGGCCTTGCCGCGGCGCGCCGGAATTTCGATGCGGGATCCGTCATGCTACGCCTCACGGTCGCACTGCGATCATGTCGATCTCGACGATGCCGCCCCGGGCCAGCGCGGTGACGCCGACGGTGGTGCGGGCCGGGCGCTTGTCGGCCGCGAAATAGGTCGCATAGATCTCGTTCATCGCTCGCGTAGTCGCCGCTCGAAGTCGGTCAGGAAGATGCGCACGCACACCACGTCGGCGAAGCGACAGGCCGCAGCCTTTGAGCACGCGGCGCCAGATTGTCCATCACCTTGCGCGTCTGCGCCTCGATGCCGGTCGCGGCATGGGCAGCGAATCGTCGTCCGGATCGGTCGCAAGCTGGCCGGTGACGAAGACGAAGCCGCCGGCCTCGACGGCATGGCTGTAGGGCGCGACCGGCTTCGGGCGCATCGGGCAGGAGATGGAAGATCGGATGCATCGCGCTGTCCTCACTGGTTCAGCGTCCGTGCGCCATTGGCGGTCTCGCCGGCATAGCGCTGCAGGAACTGGCGCGCGCGCTCGGTCTCCGGCTGGGCGAAGAAACGGTCCGGCGCGCCGGTCTCGACCACGCGGCCGCGATCGAGAACAGCACGCGCGTCGCCGCCTCGCGCGCAAAGCCCATCTCGTGCGTCACGACCACCATGGTCATGCCTTCGCGGGCAAGATCGCGCATCACCACCAGCACCTCGCCGACCAGCTCGGGATCGAGCGCGCTGGTCGGCTCGTCGAACAGCAGGAGATCCGGACGCATGGCGCAGCGCGCGCGCGATGCCGACGCGCTGCTTCTGCCCGCCCGACAGTCTCGCCGGGAAGGCGTCGCGCTTGTCGGACGAGCCCGACCTTGGCGAGCAGCGCCAGCGCCTCGTCGCGGACCTCGGCCTTCGGCCGCTTCTGCACCTGGACCGGCGCTTCCATCGAGGTTCTGCAGCACGGTGAGGTGCGGCCACAGCGCGAAGTGCTGAAACACCATGCCGATGCGCGTGCCTGATTCGCGACAGCTCGCGATCGCTCATGACGACGCCGCCGCTGTTGACGCCGACCGGCTCGCCGTTCAGATAGATCTGGCCGGCGTCGGGCCGCTCGAGCCAGTTGATGCAGCGCAGCAACGTCGATTTGCCCGAGCCCGACGGGCCCGAGCACGCAGACGGTCTCGCCCTTGCCGACCTGGAAACTGACGTCGGACAAGACCTCGTTGTCGCCAAAGCTCTTGGAGACGCCGGCCACGTTCAGCACCGGGTTGCGAGATCGTCACCATGTCGGTCGCTAACGGCGGGCGTCGGCGAGCCGGCGCGACGCACGCTCACGCCCGCCTCGACCGACCAGGCAAAGCCCCCAGTAGAGCAGCCACCGCCGTGATGAAAGCGGCGAACGGAACGTAATGGCGCGACTGGATCGAGCTGGCGGCATGGGTCAGCTCCGGCAGGGCGATGATGGTGAGGAAGGCGCTGTCCTTGATGATCTGGATCAGCTGGTTGCCGATGCACCGGCCCGGCCGACAGCACCAGCGAGCGGCAGGATGATGCGGCGAAACAGGCGCAGGCCGGAAAAGCCGAAGCGCGACGCCGGCTTCGATCGGCTCGCGCGGCATGGCAGCCCAGGCGCCGCGCAGGATCTCGGCCATGTAGGCGGCGTTGTAGATCGTCAGCGCCGACCAGGCCGGCGCTCCAGTTGTCCGAGGTTGAGCCGAGCGAAGGAAGGCCGTAATAGACGATGTAGGCGAACAGCAGGAACGGGATGCAGCGCATGCCGTCGACGAATGCACGCGCCGACGCGCGCAACGGCGCGCCTGCGCGACATCAGCGCCGGCGTCAGCATGAAGCCCAGCAGCAGCGCGCGCGATCGCGGCCAGCACCGAGAGCATCGCCGTGTTGGCGAGCCCGTTCAGACAGCAGCGCAGCGTTCGCGTCCACACGATGCCGAAGTCGCGGATCATGCGGCGGCCTCGGCGCTGCCTGCCGGCGCTCGATCCAGCGCTGCAGCGACACCAGCGCGAAGACGATCGGCGCGTAGATGCGCCACCGCCACCAGGAAGCGGCGGCAGCGGCTCGTAGGTCTCGGCGCCGATCCGGACGGCGGCGCGCGTGATGTCGACGACGCCGACCACCGCCAGCACCGGCGTGACCTTTGATCAGGAGCGACATCTCGTTGACCAGGCCGGGCAGGCTCGCGCGCAGGATCTGCGGCAAGCACGATGCGGCGGAAGCGCTGCTCGGCGCGCATGCCGACCGACTGCGCGGCCTCGTACTGGTCCTTGGGAAAGTTCATCGAGCGCGGCCCGCCAGACCTCGCAGTTGAAGGCCGAGGTGTTCATGACCAGCGCGAGGATCGCCGCCGAAATCGGGATCGATCGGCACGCCGATATTGGGCAGGGCGAAGAACAGCAGCAGCAGCAGCGTGACCAGCGGCGTCGCGCGCAGCATGCTGACATAGAGCGTCACGATCCACGCGCGGCGAGCGCGGAACGTTCGCCCACCGGATCAGAGCGAGGCCGAGGCCGATCGGCAGCCCGATCAGGATGCCGGCAAGCGACAGCGTCACCGTCACCACGGCACCCTGGAGCGATAGCCGCGATGTCGCCCGCGGCTCATGACAGACCATCGTCGAGGCGCTAGAACTCCGGCTCGAACGTAACCGGCAGGTCCAGGAAGGCCTCGCCGAACCACTTCTTCTGAAGCTCGGCGAAGCGTGCCGTTCGCCTTCTCCTTGGCGATGAAGTCGTTCAGGAAGGCCAGCAGCTCCTTGTTGCCCTTGGCGACCGCCCAGGCCGGATAGGACTTGCCCGAGACCGCCTGGCCGATCTCGAACACGTGCGGCTTCTCGGCGACCAGCGTCTTCAGATTGATGATGGTGTTGACGACGTAGTCGACGCGGCCGAGCGCGAGATCCTGGTAGGCTTCCGGATAGGACGTGTATTCGACGACCTTGCCGAGCTTGCCGCCGTCCTTCTCGAGCATCGCCTCGAGCTCGGGCAGGCGCCCGAGCAGCGCGCTGCCGGCCTGCACGCCGACAGGTCTTGCCGTTCAGGTCCTTGATCGAGTTGATGCCCGTGTCGTCCTTGCGCTTCGACATAGTAGTGCGTGGCGTCGGCGATCGGGCTGGTGAAGTCGAGCGACTTCCTGCGCTCCTTGGTGATGATCGCCGCCGGTCATGGCGACGTCATACTTGCCGGTGCTGACGCCGGCCAGCAGACCGGTCCAGGGCAGGATTTCCTGCTTGATCTGGAACGGGGCGAATTTGCGCAGGTCCTCGATCAGCTCGTTGTCGAAGCCGGTCGGCTTGCCGTCCTTGACGAATTCGAAGGGACGGAAATCGTCCTCGGTCGCCACGATGAGAAGCCGCGCTTCTTGATCTCGTCGAGACCGGCGGCCGCGCGCGACTGCCGACAGCATGGCAGCGCGCGAGCTGCGCCGCCAGCAGTGCCGAGCACGGCGCGCGACAGTGGAGCAGGACGCGTACTGTCATGACGGAATCCCCTTGGGTTAGTGACGTACCGGCATGGCAGGTGACGATCCCGCTCGTCGATGCTTTCAATCGAAGCGTGAATCCGTGCGAGCGCAGATAGGGCGGGAACGCAGCGCCTTCGGCCTTGGCGGCCTGGCGCGCCTTGTCCTCCGACCAGCCGTAGAAGCCGGCTTCGCCGAACTCGGCGTTGGAGCGCTGCTGCTCCCGCGGGAATGCGCGTGGCATGCGCGTCGCGCCGGCGGTCGTAGTCGTCGATCGCCGTGCGGAAGCGCGCTGTCGTCGTAGCGATCGCGGTGCGTGGTCACGCGACGCGGCAGGCGCAGGCTGACGTAACCGTCGCCCTGCGGATAGCCGAGGCAAAGCCCGGCGACCGGAAACACCAGGTCGGGCAATCCGAGGATCGCCGCGACCTTGTCGATCTCGTTGCGGATGACGCTGATCGGGACAGACGCCGAGGCCGGCAGACTCCGCGCACAGGATCATGGTCTGCAGCGCGCAGCGCGGCATCGACGCTTGCGTTGAAGAAGCCCTTCCAGCGTGCCGTTGCGGACCGGCTTGCCGCGCAGTCTCGCCGATACGCTGCAGGCGCCTGCGCATCGCCAAGGAAGACGAAGAACACCGGCGAAGCGCCGATCCACGGCATGGCCGGGAATAGCTTGCCGATCGCGGCGCGTTGTGCCGGATCGCTGACGCGCAGGATCGATGCCTGCTGGAAATCCGACTTGGCCGACGTGCTCAAGGCCGGCGGCAACGAGCAGATCAAGCAGGCCGTCTCCGGGAATAACATCGCTGTAACGGCGCACCGTCTTTCGGCGGATGACCCGGCGGATAAAATCGTTGTCGACAGCCCCCTCGCCTGACGGACCGCCATCGCCAAAGCGCCGCTGGATCACGTCTTCATAGGCCGACATCAGTTCGAGATCCCCGACCAATCCGCGGAACACTAGCCACCAACTCAATGACAACGATGGAGCAAATGACGTGCCACATCGCTTGCCAGCCCGCGTCCGCGAGCAGTTCCGCGTCAACGGCGCTGGCTGTTCGATCGTATTGACCCGGCTAAGTGGCTGAGGATTGCCCAAGAAAATTGCGGCCTTCGCCTGACCGACGCCGGCGCCAATGAAATGCAAGCGTACTTCGCAAATGGCCGGCTATTGATGGTTTGCGCGGGCGTCATCGCCTTTCTGGAGCTGCCTTTCCAAGGCACGATGCACAGATTGTAATCGTTCGGCTGCCGCTCGATTTGGGCGGCTGCCGACCCATTTTTTGATCGGAGCTAGCCGCCACGATCCGCTGCATCATGGCGATGGAACCGCTTTGGTCTGCCGCCAGCCAGGATCGGCCACCGTCTCACGGTGGCGGGCGGGCACAGGACGCTTCCATTTGGCGCAACTGCCGCCCCGGCTCTTGTCGGCCAGCAGAAATCTGCGCGCGCGATCCCGGTGGTGGATTGAACGCTCGATAAAGTTACGGGATTGCAATCGCTTAAGCGCACCGGTCGTGGTCGTGCGATCGAGCGCGACATCGTCGGCCAAAGTCGTCTGGTCGGCGGTTCCGCGCTTCGCCAGGGCCGATAGAAGGCTGTACTGCAGCGGTGTAATCTCGAAAGCCGCGCATCGCTTTTGAAAAGCGCGACGTGATTTGGTGCAGCCGCCGGATCAGAAATCCCGGCCGCTGGTCGAGCGGCCAGGAATTGCCGCTCTTTGCGCTCTTCTTGGCCATCTTCAACCACTCTGTCCTTGCCGCTGCACGAATTTGATGCAATCTATGGCACGACTGTTGCTGCATTCAAATACGAAGCGTTACTTCTCGCAATTGGCTGGCTGCGAACGGCGCGCCAGCGATCGGGAGGAGATCGACCATGTCTGTAAGCACCACGTTTGACCTGCTCCTGCGCGGCGGTCGCGTCATCGATCCGGCCTCAGGGCATCGACGGCATCAAAGATGTCGCCATTCGTGCAGCGACAGGTCGCCGCCGTTCAGTCCGATATTTTGCCGACAAGCGCGCACGGAAGTCCTGATGTCACGGACAAAATCGTGCTGCTCCGGGCTGATCGATACCCATGCGCATGTCTATCAATATGTGACAGGCCGCTTTGGCGTGAACGCCCGACATGGTGGGCGTCCAGTCCGGGGTAACGACGCTGGTCGATCAGGGCGGGCCGTCCTGCATGACATTGCGCCGGGGTTTCGGCACTTCATCGCGGAGAAGCGCGCTGTCGCGCACCTACGCCTTTCTGTCCGGCCTATCTGGTTGGAGGTCTGGAAGGACACTATTATCCCAATCTTTACAGCCCCGACTGCGTCGATATCGATGCCACGCGTGAAAGCGGCGCGACCGCGAATCGCGATCTCGTTCGCGGCATCAAGGCGCCATGCCGAGATCGGCGGCTTTGCGCGCTGGGGTATCCGCGTCATCGAAATGGCGGCCGAGATCGGGCGTCGCGCCGACCTTTCCGGTTTATGTGCATTTCGGACAATTGTGGGCCTGCCCGAGAGCGGTACCAACGGCGAAGACGTCGATACCGATCCTGGCGCGCGTGATCCCGCTGCTTCGTTCCGGCGATGTCCGGCCCATCCGTTCACGCGGCATCCCGGCGGATTCGTCAACCGTGAAGGCGAGGTGCATCCCGTCATCCAGGCGGCACTTGACCGCGGGCTGCGGGTCGACGTCGGCCATGGCAGCCACTTCTCCTACCCGCCTCGCGCGCAAGGCCATTGCCGCCGGTATCATTCCGACCACGTTGGGAGCCGATATCCACGGCTACAATACGCATGTGCCGGCACCGGCCGGACACGCCGGACGAGCATGTCGATGACGAGAACCATCCGTTCGCAAGTGCGGCAAAAATTCAGCCTGGTGCAGGCGATGAGTTCGATGATGGCGCTTGGGCCTCACGCTGGAGCAAGTGGTGCCGATGGTGACTCTCGCATCCGGCCGAAATGCTGGGTCTTTCGGATACCATCGGCGCGTTGCGTCCCGGCATGGAGGCCGACGTCACCGTGCTTACCCAGAAGCCCGGCCGCTATATTCTGCGCGACAACGAGAAGGTGGAAGTGATCGCGGACAGCCTGCTGCAGCCGGTGTTCTGCCTGCGCGCCGGCGTGCGCCATGACGCGGTCGCTCCCATTACTGCCGCGGGCGGTGGCAGCCTAGAAGCGTACGACGGGTTTAAAGTGGAGACGGCCATCGATGTCTCACATTGCAAGCGATCTTCCTTCGGATGCGGTGGCCGATACCGGACAAGGCGTCGGAGCCCGGTTGCTCCGCAAGGAAGATGATCGCCTCGCTGCGCGGCCGCGGCCAGTACGTGGCCGATATCCGTCTGGCCGGCCTGCAGGATGTCGCCTTCGTTCGCAGCTCCGCTGGCACACGCCCGGATAAGGGCCGTCCATGTGCCGGAGCGATATCGCGATGTCGTGTTCACGGCCGCGGATCTGACCGGGATCAAGCCGATCCGCGCCGTATCCGGCCTGCCCGGTTTCAAGATCTCGGAACAACCTGCCGCTCGCGACCGGCAAGGTGCGTCACGTCGGCGAACTGGTGCGCGATGTGCGTGGCGCCGACGCGAGCGGAGGCCGAGGATATCGCGGCTTCGGTGACGCTGAACCTCGAAGAGCTTGCCGGCCGTCTACGACATGCTGGAAGGCGCGTGACGCCGGGGACGGCGCTCGTCCATGAGCACTGGGGCGACAACGTCTTTCTCGAAAGCGCCTTCGAGGTCGATATCGCGCCGGCGTTCGATGCGCCGATCAAAGGTCACGCGCGAGATATCGACCGCGCGCCAATGCATGTCGCCTGCTCGAGGGGCGTGGCGTCGTCGCCACCTTCGATCACCGCCTCGACCAGCTTGACGCTGTACACCGGCGTGCCAGATGCCGCACATCGTTCGCAACGGCCTGTCCGATTGTCTGCGGCCTGGACGCAGGGCCGAATCCGGATCGTGTCGCCGGACGTCGGCGGTGGCTTCGGCTACAAGGGAATTCTGCTGCCGGAGGAAGTCTGCCTTGCCTGGCTTACGATGCACAAAGGCTGCGCCGTCCGCTGGATCGAAGACCGGCGCGAGCATCTGACCGCCAGCGCCAATTGCCGCGAGCACCATTACAAGATCACCGTGTATGCGGATCGCGACGGCCGCCTGCGCGGGATCGACTGCGAGGCGACCGTCGATCCCGGCGCCTACTCGTCGTATCCCTTCTCCGCCTGTCTCGAGGCCGCGCAGGTGGCGAGCATCCTGCCGGGCCCCTACCGAATGCCGGCCTATCGCTGCCGCACCTTCTCGGTCGCGACCAACAAATGCCCGATCCTGCCCTATCGCGGCGTGGCCCGCACCGGCGTCTGCTTCGCGCTGGAACTCATGCTCGACGCCGTGGCGCGTCGAGGCCGGTATCGAGCCGCGGCGAGGTGCGGCTGCGACAATCTGGTGCGGCCCGATGCAGATGCCGTTCGACAATATCACCAACAAGCATTTCGACAGCGGCGACTATCCGCAAGCGCATGCGGCGCGCGCTGGCGAGCGATCGATATCGCGGCCGTGCGGGCGCGTCAGCGCACGCGACGAGCCGGACGGCCGGCTGATCGGCGTCGGCTTGTCGATCTATTGCGAGCAGGCCGCGCACGGCACGTCGGTGTACGCCGGCTGGGGCATTCCGATGGTGCCCGGACTACGAACAGGCCACGGCGCGCATGACGCCGGACGGCGGACTCGAGATGCGGGTCGGCGTGCATTCGCACGGCCAGGGCCTCGAGACGACGCTGGCCCAGGTCGCGCACGAAATCCTGGGCATCGATATCGACGAAGATGCGTGTCGTGCATGGCGATACCGCCATCACGCCCTATTCGACGGGCACCTGGGGCTCGCGCTCGCATGGTCATGGCCGGCGGCGCGGTTGGCACTGCCTGCGCTGAAATCGGCCGAGCGCGCCAAGCGCAATCGGCGCCAGCTTCTGCAACTTGATCCGGCAGCGGTTACGCTGCGCGACGGCAGCGCGTGTGCGGACCCAGCAGCAGCATCGGCCTCGGCGGAGATCGCGCATGCCTGGTATCTGCGGCCGCAGGATCTGCCGCCCGATGTCGATCCGCGGCGGCCTCGAGGCAACCAGTCGGCTACAAGCCGCGGCGCGACAGCGGCACCTTCAGTTATGCGGCCGCATGCCGCCGTCGGTCGCGGTCGATCCCGAGCATCGGCGATGTCGAGATCCTCGACTACGTCATCGTCGAGGACGGCGGCGTGCTGGTCAATCCCATGATCGTGGACGGGCAGATTTATGGCGGTCTCGCGCAAGGCATCGGCACCGCGCTCTACGAGGAAATGCCGTTCGATGCGGCCGGACAACCGCTCGCGTCGACGCTTGCCGACTATCTGCTGCCGGGTCCGACCGAAGTCCCGAGCCCCGTCTCGATCACATGGAGACGCCATCGCCCTACACCGATGTTCGGCGTCAAGGGCATCGGCGAAGGCGGCGCGATCGCGCCGCCGGCGGCCATCGCCAACGCCGTCAACGACGCGCTGCGGCCGCTCGGGGTTGAGCTCCTGCATTCGCCGATCTCGCCGCGCCGGGTCGTCGAGGCTATTCTGGCGGCGCGCGCGGCGGAAAGATCGGCCGCATGAAAGCGGCAGCGTTCGCGCACGAACGCCCTGCCGGATTTGAATGCTGCGTTGGCCTTGATGGCCAATGCGGACGGCATGACCAAGATCATCGCAGGAGGCCAGTCACTTGGCCCGATGCTCAACCTGCGGCTGGTCGAGCCGGATCTGATCGTCGATATATCAGGACTTTCCGAACTGAAGCAGGCGGAGCGCAGCTGGCGATGAACTCGTCGATCGGCGCCTGCATCACCCATGGCGACATCGAGGATGGGCGAATGCCCGACGTGACGCGGCGGCGCCATGCAGCGGGTCGCCGGCGCCATCGCCTATCGCGGGCTGTCCGTAACCGCGGCACGATCGGTGGATCGCGCTCAGTCACGCCGATCCCGCTGCGGACTGGATCTCAGCGCTTGGCGGCGCTGCGGGCAAGCGCGTCACCGCTGCGCGGCTGCTTGCAGGAACCCGCGATCTCGTGCCGATCGAGGATTTTATCACCGGCGCGCTGGAATCCGCGCTGCTACGCCCGGCGAGATGCGTCGAGGCTGTGCGCGTTCCGGCGACTGACGCCGTCGGCACGACTGGGGATATGTCAAAGCCTGCCGCAAGCCGGGAGAGTTCGCCCACGCGATCGCGGCTGTGCTGATCGATCCGGAGCTCGGTGACGGCACGCGCGGTCATCGGCGCCGCTGGACGCAGCCCCGGTCGTTGTTGGCGACGCCGCGGCGCTTTTCGGCGGGCGTGTCACCGGCGACTTCGCCCGGCAATTCGATGCGCGAGTAGCCGACGCGATCCTGACGAAAGCCGGCTATCGCGGACGCGGGTCGACCGGCACATTCATGTCGCGGTGCTGCGCCGCGCCATCGTTGCAGGCTTCCGACGTGACCACGATCGCGCTCACCGTGAACGCGCGCGCCGTCAAGGCCTTCGCGGTCGAGCCGCGCACCCATCTGGCTGACTTTCTGCGCGACGGTCTCGATCTGACCGGCACCCATCTCGGCTGGCGAGCACGGCGTATGCAGGGCATGCACGCTGCTGCTCGACGACATGCCGGCACGCTCCTGCATCACCTTACGCCGTCGCCTGTGACGGCGCGCGCGTGACCACGATCGAAGGGCTTCGGATGATGATGAAATCACCATCGAGCTTCGCGCCGCCTTTACGCCGCGAGCACTTCTGCAATGCGGGTATTGTACGCCGGGGATGCTGATCTCGGCGCGCGATCTCGTGCTTCGCCTGCCCGTGCCGGACGAGCGCCGCAATACGGGTCGGGCTGAGCGGCAATCTCCTGCCGCTGCACCGGATATGTCGGCATCGTGCGGGCGGTACGCGCCGTGATCGACCATAGGCGCCAGCGCGGAATCCTGCCGGTGCCCGGCGGAGGCCGCACGTGCCTTTCGGCCCTGTGGGATCGGGCAACGGCGCAGCGCGCCTTCCATCTCAAATGTCGCAAAAGCGCCGACGGCAAAGGCCGAACCGCGAGCCGAGGACAGCGGCGCGATGGCTATCCCGGACTTCACGCCCGAGAAGATCTTTGAGGATCGCATTTCACGGTCGCCTATCCGCCCGAGAGGGTGTTCGACATGTTCGGCGATGTCGCGAAAGCTGCCGCCTGCCTTCCAGGCGCGTCGCTGACCGGCGTGCCGACCCCGGAGCGGGTGGAACGGCATGATCCGCGTAAAACTTCGGCCCGATCTCCGCGAATTTCCGCGGCGCCGCACGCATCGAGCGCGACCTCGAGAGCTTGTCTGGCCGGATCCTGGGCATCGGCAGCGATCAGCGCAGCCGGTCTTCCACGCAAGGCGAGATCCGCTACCGCCTCGTGCCGACAGATCAAGGCGCCGCAACGCGCGTCGAGCTTTCGATCGGCTACAGCTTGAGGGAATGCTGGCGCAGATCGCCCGCGAGGGATTGGTCCGCGACCTCGCAGCAGCCCGGCTGACCGCGGACACTTTGCGCGCAACCTCGAACGGCAACTTTCGGGCATCCAGCCGATGGACCGGCGGCGGGCGCGCGAAACCCGAATGGTGTGTCCTTGCTGATTGGCCTGTTGCGCACGCGCGTGCGCGCCGGGTCCTTCGGCGCGTCCTGGGCCGATGGCGGGGCCGCTAGCGACCGGGGCCGAAACGACTGGGCCGAAAACAGCTTGGGCCGAAAACGGCACCGCTGGTACGATCTTGCTCCGTCCGCGCCGGGAACAGTCTTTTGTACGGAGGGCGTCATGACGAATTCCGAGCTGCGTGCCGACATTCACAGCATAGAACCCATCCCCGATGCCGACCGGGACTCGACCGGGCCGCAGCAGATGTGGATCTGGGCCGGCGCCAACATCGCGCCGGTCAACTGGGCGCTCGGCGCGCTCGGCATCATTCTCAAGCTCGGCCTGTGGGAGACCATCGCGGTCATCGTCGTCGGCAACCTGTTCGGGCTGCGCCATCTTCGCCGCCTTCACGGTGATGGGCCACAAGACCGGCGTCAACCAGATGGTGCTCAGCCGCTCCGCGTTCGGGCGCCGCGGCGCCTACCTGCCGAGCGCGCTGATGTTCCTGATGACGCTCGGCTGGATCGGCGTGAACACCTACTTCCCGGTCAAGATCGCGATGGCCATCCTCGGCCAGTTCGGCATCGCCGACACGCTGGTCGGCGAACCTCATCGTCATCACCGTCGTGATGGTGCTGCAGGTCGCTGATCGGCATCTACGGCTTCTACGCGATCCGCACCTTCGAGAAGTACACGGTGCCGGTGACCGTCGCCATCATGGTGCTGATGAGCGTTCTCGCCTGGAGCCAGCCGGGTGTCGTCAATTGGCAGCCTCGACCAGCACGCTGCCGCCCGGCGCCCATCTGGCGATGTTGACGCTGCTGATGACCGGCGATCGGGGTGGGCTGGGGCATTTCCTGGGTCACGTGGGCCTCGGACTATTCGCGCTTCGTGCCGCGCAGCGTCTCCTCGACGTCCGTCTTCTGGTACAGCTATGTCGGAATGTTCGTGCCGCACGGTGTGGCTCGCCATCCTCGGCGCGACCATCGCCAGCGTTACGCTGGACACCGATCCCGGCCAAGATGGTCAGCGCCGTGTTCGGCGGCGTCGCCAGCCTGCTGGTGCTGCTGATGGTGCTGCACGGCCCGATCGCGACCAATATCCTGAACGTCTATTCGGCGGCGCTGGCGGCGCTCAGCATGGGCGTCCGCCTGTCGCGGACGGCGCTGGCGCTGATCGTCGGCATCGCCGGCTATCTGGTCACGATCTACTTCATCTTCGCGCCGTCGTTCGCCAAGGCGTTCGACAACTGGATGATCAGCCTGCTGCTGTGGATGAGCCCCTGGGCCGGCGTCGTGATGGCCGACTTCTTCATCAAGCGGAACGGCCAGATCGATGTCGCCGAACTCTACCGTTCGCCGGAAACGAAGCGCCTATGGCGACATCAACTGGAGCGGCATCGATCGCGTTCTTCGCGGGGCTGATCGCCGGCTGGTCGGTGCAGGACGGCCTCGTTCCCGCGCTGCAGGGACCGATCTCCACCGGGCTGCTGGGCGGGGCGGATCTCAGCCGGCTGTTCGGTATCGTTGTGTCCGGAGCGGTGTATCTCGTGCTCAGTCGGCGGACAGTGACCGCGCCCACTGCCGTGGCAACCGGAACTGCCGGCCCGGTGAGACGCTCGTGAAACAACCGCGAATAAGCAGCCACACCCAGCAAAGCGGGACCCGATGTCTTACCTGTATCCTTGAAGGCCTCGGTCACGGCTGTGACCGCAATCTGGCTGTCGGTGGCCGTCGCTGCCGACAGCGAAGGCGGCAGACAGGTTGTCCGTCGTCAATCCCGTTCGGTCTGACCACCGCACTACCGGCAATCTGGCCCTGCTCGGTACCCAGGCGCGCAACGGCGCCGAATTCGCGGTCGACGAAATCAATGCCGGCGGTGGCATCGCCGGCAAGAAGATCGCCTCACGACAGAAGACACCGGCGCGTCCAGCACCGACGCGCTGAACGCGATGAATCGCATCCTCGAAGGCAAGCCGCTTGATTATCCTCGGATCGATGATCAGCCCGCATGTTTTCGCGCAGACCGAAGGTCGTCACCAAATCGGAGACGCCCTTTCTGGTCGGCGCGACCAACGCAAAGTGACAATGCAAGGGCAGCAAATGGCTGTTCCGCACCCACGTCCATGACGGTCAGCTCGCTGAGCTCATTCCGGAATATCTGGTGAAAACACTCGGCAAGACCAAGCCCGGCATCATGGCGGTGGCAGACGATTATGGCCTCGGCGCATCCAGGGGCATTCAGGCCGCGCTCGCCAGGCTCAAGGTGTCGCCGGCGGCGGTGACATCCTATGCGCCGTCCGACGCAAGGACATGAGCGCGCAATTGCTGGAGATCAAGGACAAGGGCGCGGACAGCCTGATCCTGTTCGGCCGCCCCGCCGACGTGACGCTCGTCATCAAGCAGATGAACGATCTCGGCATCAAGCTGACGACGATCGGAAACGCCAGCATGGTTGCGCAGACCACGCTCAACAATCTGTCGGCGCAGAGGCCGACGGCGGCTACGCCATCGGCGGCATGATTCCGCAGACCTCGACGGACGCAAAGATCGCTGGATTGGTCGAAGCGCGTCCAGGACAAATACAAAGTGCCGGCCGACAACTTTACGGTTTCGTATTACGACACCGTCTACCTGCTGAAGTCGATCATCGAGAAGGTCGGCTGCGACAAACCTGCGATCCGCGACGCGCTGGCCGCCACCAAGGACTGGAAGGGCATGCTGATCAGCTACCAGGCCGGATGCGACAGGGCGATCTTGCACATACGCTCGGCATCTATCGCAACAAGGGCAAGACGCCGGAACTGACCGGCCCGATCAAAGAGAGCGGATACTGATCCCTTCATGGGCCAGTTGGTCGTCAAATGGCCTGGCGCTGGGGAGCATTTATGCTCTGCTGCGCTTGGCCTGCTGCTGATTTTCAACACGGTGCAGATCGTCAACTTCGCGCAAGGCCAGTTGCTGATGCTCGGCGCCTTCATCGGCATTAGCTGCGCGGTGACCCATGAGTTGCCCGTAGCGATGGCATGGGCCATCACCATGGTGGCGATGGCACTTGGTCGGAATCGCTTTCATGGTGCTGGTGTATTTTCCATTGCGCGGACGTCCGGCATTTCTGGTTATCCTGACCACGATCGCGATGGGCATCGTACTGGAAAATCTCGCGCTGATCGTATGGGGGCCGTTGCCGGTGTCGCTGCCCTCCCGGTCCGCGGACCACCCGTGCGTTTCGCCGGCGTCGTCGTCTCGATGCATCAGATCTTCATCTTCGCGACACTCGCCGTGATCCTGCTGCTGCAGTTTCTCTTCCTCACCAAAACCCGGCTCGGAATCCTGATGCAGGCGACCGCGCAGGACCTGCACACCTGCGCGGCTGGTCGGCATTCCCGTCAACCGCACCATTGCGGTCGCGTTCGCCTTCGGGGCTGTCGCTGTCGGGGATCGCCGGGCTGCTGGTGGCGCCGATCTTCCTGGCTGAGCCGACCATGGGCGGCAGTCTCGGTCTGCAAGGGATCTGTTGTCAGCGTGATCGGTGGCTTCGGCAATCTGCCGGGCGCGGTGATCGGCGGACTGTTTCTGGGTTGATCGAAACCTTCGGCGCGCGATACATCTCCTCCAACTTTCGCGACGCTTACGCCTTCATTGTCATGATCGCCGTACTTGTCGCCTGGCCGCGCGGCCTGTTCGGCGAGAAGAGCAGCGAGAAGGTGTGAGATGAAGAGCTGGCCCATGCTCGCGCTCGGCGCCGCCGGTCGCCTTGGCGGTGCCGGTTGTCGCCCATGATGGCTACATCATCCAGTTGCTGGAACATTGCCATTCTCAACGCCATTGTCGTGCTCGGCCTGAATTTCGTGACCGGCTGGGCCGGCCAGATCAATTTCGGACAGGCCGCGTTCTATGGCCTTGGCGCATATAATCCACGGCAATCGCAACCAAAGCCGGCCTGCCACTGGATCAGCGGCACCCTTCTTGTCTGTCATCGTCGTGGTTGTCGCCAGCCTCATGCTCGGTCTGCTGACCATGCGCCTGCGCACCTACTATCTGGCAATGACCACCATCGGCTTCGGCGAAATTGTCAGGCTGATGATCGTGCACTGGGAGCCGGTGACCGGCGGCACCTCCGGTCTGCGCGCGATTTCCGGCGCCAGCATATTCGGGCTTGGACCGCAGGGACAGATGCAGCATTACTATCTGTTGATCGCAACGCTGGGGCTCGCCATTCTGATCGCGTCGCGGATCTCGCCATTCGGTTCCCGGCCGCGCGATGATCGCGACCAGGGACAGCGAGATCGCGGCGGAGCAAAGCGGCGTCGACACCACCCGCACCAAGCTGCTCGCCTTCATGATCGGCGCGGTCTATGCGGGGCTTGCGGGATGCCTTTACGCATCCTCGATCCGTTTCATCAGTCCTGACAGTTTTTCCGGCACCCAGGCGATCCTGCTGATGACCATGCTGATCGTCGGCGGCGTGGGCTCTATCGCTGGCTGCGTGGTCGGCGCGGTGGCCCTGACAATTCTGCCCGAGGCATTGCGGTTCCTCGGTCAATGGTACCGGTGCTCTATGGCCTCGGCGTAATCGCCGTGATCGTCATGGCGCCGGGAGGTCTGGCCTCGCTGGTATCGCTCTGCACAGCGACGCCGGGCGAACGCAGGTTGACCTCCGGAACCGATCATTGCCGCGCGCGAGGCGTGACGCGGCGGTTTGGCGGCCTGGTCGCGCTCGATCACATCGACCTCGACGTGCCGCGCGGCATTGTGCAGCCATCATCGGCCCCAATGGTTCCGGGAAAACCACGCTGCTCAACGCGCTGAGCGGCGCCTCGCACGCCGATGCCGGTTCAATTCGCATTGGCGGCCATGAGATCTTTCGCCTCAAGCCTCACCGCATTGCGCGGCTCGGCCTGGCCCGAACATTCCAGACCATCAGGATCTTTGAGAATCTGAGCGTCATCGAAAACGTCAAGGTCGCCGCAGCCTGCCAAACGCCGACGTCGCTTTTCAATATTGTCACGTCGAATGCACGGCAACAGCAAGGCGAAGCCAAGATCGACAGTAACGCGCGCGAGGCGCTGGAGATTGTCGGCCTTGCCGGCCGAGCGAACGATCACGCCAAGCAATTGCCCTACGCGCAGCAGCGCTTGCTGGAGATCGCACGCGCGCTGGCGTCGAAGCCGAATGTGCTGCTGCTCGACGAGCCCGCCGCCGGCGATGAACATGACCGAAAGCATGACGCTGCTCGATACCATCGCGCAGGCTCAAGAGCAGCGGCATCACGATCCTGCTGGTCGAGCATAATGTCCGGCTGGTGATGGGCGATCAGCGACCGCGTCACGGTGCTCGACTTCGGCAAGAAGATCGCGGAAGAGCGCACCTTCGGAAGTTCAGCGCGATCCGCTGGTGATCGGAAGCCTATCTCGGCAGGCGGCACCGGCATGCTTAAGATCGACAACTTAAGGGTATCCTACGGTCACATCGAGGTATTGAAGGGCATTTCGTTCAGCGTCGAAATGGGGGAGATCGTCGCGCTGATCGGCGGCAACGGCGCCGGCAAGACCACCACGCTCAGCACGATCTCCGGGCTGGTGCGTCCGGCCTCAGGCACCATCACCTGGAAGGGCGAGCACATCCAAACCGCCGCGGGTCGAAGCCATCGTCGGTTCAGGCCTCGCCCACTGCCCCGAAGGCCGGCGTATTTTTCCAGGGTTGACCGTGCTGGAAAATCTCATCACCGGCACCGCTTCGCGTTCTTACAGGAAGCGCGAAGTCGATGAAGATCTCGCGCTGGTGTTCGATCTGTTCCCGCGTCTCAAGGAGCGGCTCAAGCAGGGCGGCTGGTCGCTATCCGGCGGCGAGCAGCAGATGCTGGCTATCGGCCGCGCCTTGATGAGCCATCCGAGCCTGTTGATGCTGGACGAACCCTCACTTGGTCTCGCACCGATCGTCATCGAGCAGGTATTCGACCGGATCCTCGAACTCAACAAGCGGACCGGGCTCGGGGTGCTGCTGGTCGAGCAGAATTCAGCCATGGCCCTGGAAATCTCAAGCCGCGCATTCGTGCTGGAAACCGGGATGATTACCTTGTCCGGCCCCTCGGCGATCCTGGCCGACGATCCGCGTATCCGCGAGGCCTATCTCGGCCACTGAATCAACGACGGCATTCGCAGCGTTCGTACCCAAACTCCGATAGCGCCGAGCCACACTCCCAGCGTTGTGCCGCCAGCCTCAAGATCGAGCGATTCAATTGCCGCCTCGCTGGCCGCATCTAGCTTGACCGCCCGACCTTACAAACATTTCACGAAATAATCCCGTTGAAACAGACTCTTCCCGGGCCATCTAGCCGATATGAATTTGCCTGATATTTTTCGTGATAATGCTGAGGATTGTGCCTTCCTTGCTGAACGCGCCGGAGACGAGAACGGTAAAGCGCGCACTTAAGCGCATGGAAGAGGCGTGGCGAACGCTGGCGCAAGAACAGGAGCACCTGGATAACAAACGATGGTCAGAAAAAAGCCGCCCAAGCAAGGCGGCTGATTTTGTGAACTGAGATCCATTAGAACGGTACGCACGTCCAGATTGACCTGCGAGCATTCAGAAGAAGTGTTGCTCACGCCGCGATGCCCGAACGGATCATCCGTTCGCGTCCTTCTCACGTTCCGACGCGAAGAGCTGCACGCTGCTTGCGAAGCCAGGCAATGACGGAGAGCGCGGTAATGCGACCGGTCTTTGGGTTTTCCGACGGGATATTCTCGATCGACATGGAAAAGCGGGCGGAATCAGATTCCACGTCAACACGATGCATGTTGCGCGTGACCGTTGGATCGGCCCAGATTTCCAGTCGCGTTCGATCGGGACCAATGCCTGTGAGCGACAGCGCGACGGCCACATTCAGATTTGCGGGAAATCCTTTCGCGGCCTCTCGCGCCGTACCCTCGAATATCCTGAGCGGTTCGGTAATTCTTTCGATGTCGATGTTGTTTTCGACGATATAGGGAGCGCCGGCGAGCCCCAGACCGGCTTGCGCGTCACCATCCTGACCGAATGGATCGTCCCGACCGCTGCCGCGGTCACAGCGTCGAGACCGATCAGCGCGCCGGTCGGCACCACGATTTGACCGCCGTTTTGTTTCGCAAGCTCGATAAGGTCCTCGTTGTCGAGAAGCGCACCTGCACTCAGAACCACCGCGGTCTTTCCGCTTCCCACGAAGGGGGCAACGATCGACCTGACGAGCCTGCTCGGTGCGCACTCGATGACGATATCGGCGACACCGGAGAGCCGTTCGATCGGCAAGATCGCCGGCGTTCCCGTCAGTCTGGAAAGCCAGCCTTTGTGCTTCTCAGGATTTTGCGCCGACACCGCGACGAGAACCAATCCGTCGATCCTGTGATCCAGCGCCTCCGCTATCTTGGTCCCGATCGGTCCCAGCCCGGCAACCGCAACGCGCAAATCAGCTCGTGAGCTTTTCAATACCTCTGCCATTGGCTCGCTACTCGATGTTCAGTAAACACCATATTTGTCATACGGCGCGCGACAAGCCTTGTCGCACGGTGCCGCGCGAAGCCCGTTTGTTCACGTTCTGGTTTGGCTAACTACTTGAAAAGCTTGGTGGGCGCACCAGGGCTCGAACCTGGGACCCGATGATTAAGAGTCATCTCGCAAGCTCTTTTGATTCAACACGTATTCCGACATGTTCACGTTTCGAGCAGCATGGAGATCACTATGGAATTTTCCTTTGTCGGAAATCCGCTGTTTCGGTCAGACCATACAGGTGTTGCAAATCCTCCGACCAATCCGCCTCAAATGCCTACTTATCAGCGAATGTCGGTATCGGTTGCGTGCCCCCTCCCCCGATCGCGCGCTCGCCGCCGCGCTCCTGCCCTTCTCCAGACGAGGCCGTCGCCGAAATCCGCGACGCCCTCGGCTCGATCGGCGGCACCTGCCCGGAGTGTCCGTCCAACGTCTGACGATCGTGAGCGAATAGTGCGGTAGTTTACTTGACCCGCAACTGCTCCTGATGCGTCTTCACCAGTTCGTGCATGCTGTTGAACCTGAAGTCGACGTGCGGCATCTCGCCAGGATTCATGGTGGCTCCAAAACCCGTTTGGGCGTGTCGCCGGTAGATCCAACAGGACTTCAACCCATGAGCATTTGCTGGCTTGTGATCGTGGAAGATACTTTCCGCGGTGTGTAGGATCTTCTCCTTCTTCACGCCAATTCCTTCCAGCTTTTCGATCATGTAATCGAAGTTGCGGGCTGACGGCTTGTATGACCCGATGTCTTCCGCAGTATAGATCGCATCGAAATCTACCTGCAGTCTGCGATTACTCGCTTGAAACGTCTCGTTGTCCACGTTGGAAAGGATGACGAGCTTGAAATACTTCTTCAGGTACTGCAGCGCTCCCGGAGTATCTTCGAACGCCGGCCAATTTCCGACAGACCGCCCATACTCGACGCAATCCTCGTGAGTAGCGTGGACACCCCACTCCTCGGCGAGGCGTTTGTAGACGATCGGCAACAAGTCCCGATATCGCTTCGCCGGAGTGTAGTGCTGCTGGCTGGACTCGTGACGCGCATGCGCCTCGAGAATCTGGTCGCGGGTAAGCGGCCGCTGCACCCGATCGGTGAGGCCCTTGAGGGCCTCGACCATACCGCTTTCCCAATCGATCAGGGTACCGTAGCAATCGAAGGTAAGTGCGTCGAAATCCGTAAGCAAACATGTCGCTTTCTCCTCGTTTATTGCGTCACGAGCATGACCAACTGTTTCTGATAAATCGGGCGGTTAAATCTCACGAAGCGCGGCTACTGGTCGCACCATCTCGGTATAGAGGGCATGGCGCCTCGTCGGCGGTGGAGGCACCACATGCACGAATGCCTTGGTGCTTTCAGCAAACAAACGCCAAACTGATGCGCCTTTGAATAGAGTCGACGGCCGCTTTGCGCCAACAGCGGTCATCCATTTGTCGGGCGGAGCGCCCGTTGCACCAGTCGATGAACTTGGTCAGCGTTGAACTCTGCGAACCGCCTTTACCATTTCTGGCTTCGACGCTCGAGCCGGTCCAACCGCTCCGACCAGGGGTCGCCACCGCTAGATGTCCCAGCGTTCGAGATGAGCAGCAACTGTTCGCGGTTCGAGCTGGCTTCCCAGAGCGGCAGACCTGGTCCGTTAGGATCTCCGGTTTTTGCAAAATTGGTCCAATAGGCCCTCAGAAGATTTGAAACTTCTCGGTCGCGATGCATGAACACTCCGGCGCTGGGCACGCCTTCGGCGCCAAAGATGAATTGAAGCTCTCGTCCGCGACCTCCTTCGCTGCCTGGACGTTGGGCTTCGGGCACATAAGAGAAACGGATATCGGAATGTGGGCGAGCCGGTCGCCGCATGGCGTCGCGCGACGAGTCTCACGGGCTCCGTGAAGACCCTGTCCGTGTATAACCTTGCCGCGAGCTCTGCGAGATTGCGGGAGGCTTCAGGATAGAACCTTCGCAGTTCGTCGACGGAAGCGCCTGTAAGGCCAAGCTCCTCATTGAAATCAGGTTCGCTACCGAAACCCGTCTCGTCTTCATTCGAGCCGATGATCAGAGGTATGCGGTTCTGTCGGCCTGCCCCGAAGCCGGCGGCAATGTCTTCTTTCACCAGTATCCCGTCCTCGGTCGGACCGAAGCTTTGCGAAGGTTTGGAAAGCAGAATCTTTTCGGCAGCCAAGATCACCTTCGAATCAATCGCACGCGGATCTGGTCCGTTGCGGTCGTTACCCGACAGCTTGGAGAAACTGCTCGCCAACGGCCTCGGCCATTTCCATCGAGCGCACTCTCGCTCGCGACCGGGTACCGATTCAAGAATGGCTTTCTGGTACAGATCTCGCGACTGCTCGCAGAGCATGAGCACGCGACCGAAGTTGCTCCCGAAGAGGTGCCGGAACAGGGTGACGTTGTTCGGATCACCACCGAACGCCCTGATGTTCTCATGAACCCAACGAAGTGCTGCGATCTGGTCCATCATGCCGTAATTTGCGACACGACTGTTGGAGGAGCCTTCAGCAAGCGCGGGATGTGCGAGCCAACCGAACGCTCCCGCAGCCGATAGTTCAGCGTGATCACGATGACCCCCGCCTGCGCTGAGTTTCGACCCGTCGAACAGGGGATCTCCTGCGGTACCGGCGACGAAGGATCCGCCATGTATCCATATCATGAGCTGGCAACGGATCTTCGATCTCGAAGGGCCTGAAAACATTGAGCGTGAGGCAGTCCTCACTCGTGCCGTAGCGACCCTGGCCCGGGCATCGGGGGCCGCTGACATGCCGGACCATATTCATACGCCGTGCGGATCGTCGAACTCTCAGGCGCCGGTTGGGAGGACGCCACCGGAGAGATCCGACAGGCGCCGAGGCATAGGAATCCCTCAACGAAGCCACTCCCGCTTGAAACTACCCCGAGCACCTGTTCTTCCCGCGTCAAGACGAAGGGGAATTGCCCAACCTGGGCCGGGACAATGTCGCTTTTGCAGCAAAGAATGCGGAAGCCGCAACTAGCGAAATGAGGTGCCGCATCGACGAAATCTCAATGCGCGAGGGGAGTTCGCCAGTAACTTACTTCCGTCAGGCACGCCGAGGCAAGCCTTGTACCGACGAAGCCTTGATTGTTTTGCGCGTGGATCGCATCGTCGCGCGATGTGGAAAACGCAATTGCCTGCTTGAATCTAATCAAACGATCTAAACATGGAAGCCTGGTTTTTGGAACGCCAATTCGCGAACGAATGAGATCGCCTTTCAAATTTGGCAACTGAACGACATCGACATCTCGACGGTTTGACCGCTTTGCGCCAGAAGCGGCCGTTCCGCAAATGCTCAATTCCGCGAATTGAGCGCTGGGGCAACTGGCCGACGCAAATTCGCGGCTTATCGAACGAGCCACTCCTCTCCCAAAACATCGACCCGCCACTGTACCGCAGCACGTTCAGTTCGGCCTGCGCAGATTGGATGTTGCTAGATTTTCTTTGATCTCTCGGTGCACACGCCCGCACTAACTACTTGAAACAATTAAACTCTGCTCCAATCCATCATTGAACCCGCAGAGACACCTCGAGCGATCCGATGCGAAGAAGTGGCAAATCGTGATGGCGCAAAGTGGCAAACTCGGCTGATGCCTGATGCCCATTCCTCTCGACGTGTATCGAGCACTCGCACTCTGTCATCATCCCACCAAGCGTCGTCGGATCGACTAAGACCCGCGGCGACAGAGACGCAGTCCGTCCAGTGCGTTGGTAAACGGGATTTAGGTTCACTGATTCTCATGCCGGCGTCGGATACTGAGTTGAGACGTCAGGTCGATACGCACCGAGCCGGGCGAGGCCGATGGCGACATTGAACGGAGAGCCTCCGGCGACGGCGCGCGCCGGCATCTCCGCGCCTTCGGCCGGCCCGACGAACAGATCGATCAGCGCTTCACCACAGACCAGGATCATGCCGCGGCTTCTCGCAGGCCGCGGCGGCGCGAATGGGTTCGGCAACGCGCAAGGTCGGCCTGCGCATCGGATCAATCCTTGAACAGCACGTCGTGATCCGGGGCGAAGGCCGCGAGCAAGCGGCAACGCCGCGCCGCCGATCGCGCGCGCATCGCGCCCGATCGAACCTTCCACCACCACCGCGTCGGTGAGGCCCTGCCCGTCGATACGGGCGCGCTGCGCACGGGTTTGCGCGACGACGGCGCCCGCGCACGTCGGCGGGAATGCGCCGTCGATCACGATCGCCTCGAAATCGATCACCGCGAGCAGCGAGGCGATCGCCTGCGCCAGCGCCTCGGCGGCCTCGGAGATCCAGGCGTCGAGCGGCTCGGCGAAGTTCGACCAGTCGTCCGGCGACAGCCAGATGTCGGTGCCGCGCCGGCCGGCGGCGATCAACCGACGCTCCAGCCGATAGGATCGAGGCGGTGCGGATCAGCTGCTGCAAGGCTCGCATCACCATTCTGGCTCGCGACGCATGATCGGCATCGACCCGAGTGCGCCGGCATTGCCGCTGCGACCGGGAAACAGGCTGCCGTTGAGGACGATGCCGCCGCCGATGAAGGTCCCGACATAGAAATAGGCGAAGTCGCGATAGGACGCGCCGGCGCCGAAGGTGAGCTCGGCGGCGCAGGCCGACGTCGCGTCGTTGCAGAGGCGGACCGGCCAGCGCGCGAAACGACGCGACAGCTCGGCCACGACATCGAAATCCCGCCATTGTCCGAGCGCGCCCGGCGGCGTCTCGAGATCGGCCTCCCAGTTCCAGAGCTCGAACGGCATCGCGACGCCGAGGCCGCTGATGCGGCGCGTGCTGCGCGACCGGCAGTTCGGCCAAGCAGGTTCGGCATCTCCGCGTCTCGGCGAAGGCGAGGATCTCTTGCGGGCGCGGGATAGGATAGATCATGCGGCGTCGCGCGCGGATGCCGGCGGTGAAATCCATCAGCACCAGGTCACAGCTGCGCCGGCCGATCATCAGGCCGAGCCCGAAGGCGCCGTCCGGATTGAGCGTATACGGCACCGATGGCTGGCCGATGCGGCCGCGCTGCGGCTCGCCGGCAAGCAGCAGTCCATCCGCCTCCAGGCGATTGATGATGACCGTGGTGGTCTGGGTCGAAAGGCCGGTCAGGCGCGCGATCTCGACCTTGGCGAGGCTGCGCTGGCGGCGGATCAGAGACAGGATCAGGCGCTCATTATAAAGGCCGACGCCGCTCTGGCTGGTGCCGCGGCTCCCGGCCGACAGAGCGGTCATGGATTGGCCGGCGCCCAACCGGCGCTTCTTCATCCATCCTCCGCTCCCCAAAGTGGCCGCTTTTCCAGCACTGCAACGGCTTGCAACGATCCAGGCTCTCGTCCAGGCTTCGCTGCAGCTCGCCTGGGCGCCAAGCGCGCACCGCGTTCCTGACAATGGCGGGTCGACTCGCCTCGTCAATAATTAAATCGGAATGATTTATTTATTGACAAGTTACGCAGGCGAGGCCTCATAGCGAAACTGAAGGGCAACAGGGTATCGCGCGCTCGATCCGCGCAGCCTCAATGTCAGCCCGATGGGAGGAAAATAATGCGTCAGCCAGTCGTATTCTTTGCCGCGCTCGGGATCGCCCTGGGCGTCCACCGCCGCCAACGCCGCCGACAAGCCGATCGTCGGCCTCATCACCAAGACCAATACCAACCCGTTCTTCGTCAAGATGAAGGCCGGCGCCGAAGAGGCGGCGACCGCCAGCTGGCATCGAGCTGCGCTCGTTCGCCGGCAAAGGTCGACGGCGACAATGATGGCCAGGTCGCCGCCGTCGAAAATCTGATCGCCGCCGGCGCCAAGGGCATCCTGATCACGCCGAACGACTCCAGCGCCATCGTGCCGGCCATCGAAAAGGCGCGCGCGCCGGCATTCTGGTGATTGCGCTCGACACGCCGCTCGACCCGCCGACGGCGGCGGACGCGACCTTCGCCACCGACAATTTCCTGGCCGGCGAATTGATCGGTCAGTGGGCGGTGAAGACGCTGGGGCCGAAGGCGGCCTCGGCCAAGATCGCACTGCTCGACCTCAACGTGAACCAGATCTCGGTCGACGTCGCGCGCGACCAGGGATTCCTGAAAGGCTTCGGCATCGATCTCGGCAATCCGGCAAGGATCGGCGACGAGAAGGATGCCCGCATCGTCGGACATGACGTCACCGCCGGCAGCGAGGAAGGCGGCCGCAAGGCGATGGAGAACCTGCTGCAGAAGGATCCCGGGATTTCCGTGGTCTATACCATCAACGAGCCGGCGGCTGCGGGCGCCTACGAGGCGCTGCGTTCGGTCGGCCGCGACAAGGACGTGCTGATCGTTTCGGTCGACGGCGGCTGTCCCGGCGTGCGCAACGTCAAGGACGGCGTGATCGGCGCGACCTCGATGCAGTTTCCGCTGCTGATGGCGGCAAAGGGCGTCGAGGCCGTGAAGAAGTTCGCCGAGACCGGCAGCAAACCGCAGCCTACGCCCGGGCACGATTTCTTCAATACCGGCGTCGAGCTCGTGACCGACAAGCCCGCCGCGGGCGCTGACCTCGATCGACAGCGCCGCCGCCTTGAAGAAGTGCTGGGGCTAGGCGAAGCCTCGAAATTCGGCTGAGGCCAGGCGACGCGCGATGTCGCGATCGCCTGGCAGAGAACCGATGTGCCCGCCGACCGCCGGCGGCCAATCCTGTGTCGAGGAAGGCGCGATGACCGATATCGGCAACAGCCAGCCCGCCATCCAGGTCCTTGAGGCCGAACCGGACAAGAAGGATCTGGACAAGAAGAACGACCGCGTGACCGAATTCGAGGTCCGCGCCAAATCCCGCTGCGCAAGCTGCAACATTTTCTCCACGCCAATCCGACGCGCGGTGCCGGCGATCGTGCTGTTGCTCGGCATCGCGGCTTTCGGTTCCATCGTCGGCTCGCGCTTCCTGTCCTCCTTCAACCTGTCGCTGATCATCCAGCAGGTGACGATCATCGGCGTGATCGGCGCGGCCCAGACGCTGATCGTGATCACCGCCGGCATCGATCTGTCGGTGGGCGCCATCATGGTGCTGTGCTCGGTGATCATGGGCAAGCTTGCGGTGACTGGCCGGCCTGCCCGCCCCGCTCGCGCTCCTGATCGGCATCGCGGCCGGCGGCGAGCTGCGGCGCGATGAACGGCGTCGCTGGTGACGCGGCTCAAGCTGCCGCCCTTCATCGTGACGCTCGGCACCTGGTCGATCTTTTTCGCGCTCAACTCTCTGGTATTCCGCCTCCGAAACCATCCGCTCGCAGGACGTCGCGAAGGCCGCGCCGTTCCTGCAGGCGCTGGGAACGCCGGTGGACATTCTCGGTGCCCGCTTCACCTACGGCTCGTTCTTCATGCTGGCCCTGGTCGGACTGATCTGGTTCGTGCTCAACCGCACCGCGTTCGGGCCGCCATCTCTACGCGCGTCGGCGACGATCCCGATGCGGCGCAGCTCGCCGGCATCCGCACCGGGCGCGTCCTGTTCACGGTCTATGTGACGGCGGGCGTGATCTGCGCGCTCGGCGCGCTGGGCGCTGATCGGGCGGATCGGCTCGATCAGTCCGCAGGCCGGCCAGACCGCCAATCTCGACAGCATCACGGCGGTCGTGGTCTGGCGGCGCGCAGCCTGTTCGGCGGGCGCGGCTCGATCGTCGGCACGCTGGTCGGCGCCCTGATCGTCGGCGTGTTCCGCAACGGGCTCGCGCTCTCCGGCGTCGACGTGCTGTGGCAGGAATTCACCGTGGGCTGGCTGATCATCATCGCGGTCGCGCTCGATCAATGGATCCGGAAGGTTTCGGCATGAGCAACGACAGCCAAACGTCCGACGCCGACGTCAACGCCGATCCTGCAGGCACGCGGCCTCGTCAAGCGCTACGGCCGCGTCGTCGCGCTCGACAACGCCGACTTCGATCTGCTGCCGGGCGAGATCCTCGCGGTGATCGGCGACAACGGCGCCGGCAAATCCTCGCTGATCCGCGCGCTCTCCGGAGCGATGATCACCGGATGCGGGCGAGATCAGGCTGAACGGCCAGAAGGTGACGTTCCACTCGCCGCTCGATGCGCGGGCGCCGGCATCGAGACCGTGTATCAGACGCTCGCGTTGTCGCCGAGCCTTTCCATTGCCGACAACATGTTCCTCGGGCGTGAACTGCGCCGCGGCGGCCCACTCGGTTCCGTCTGCCGGATACTGGATCGCAAGGCCATGCAGCGCATCGCGCGCGAGAAGCTGACCGAGCTCGGCTTGTTGACGGTTCAGAACATCAATCAGCGCGGTCGAAACCCTGTCGGGCGGCCAGCGGCAGGGCGTGGCGGTGGCGCGCGGCAGCAGCCTTCGGCTCGCGCGTGATGATCATGGACGAGCCGACCGCGGCGCTCGGCGTCAAGCAGATCGCGCCGCGTGCTCGAACTCATTCTCGACGTGCGCCGGCGCGGCGTCGTCGATCGTGCTGATCAGCCACAACATGCCGCACGTCTTCGAGATCGCCGACCGGATCCATATCCATCGGCTCGGGCGGCGGCTGACCGTGATCGACCCGAAATCCTACACCATGTCGGACGCGGTCTCCTTCATGACCGGCGCACGGTTGCCGGTCGAGATCGCCGCGTGAGGCTGCCGGGAATGTCCGCTTTGGCGCGAGGCCGAAGGCGGAAGTGATCCAAACTCGCGGAGCCGCCTCAATCCTTGAAACGCGCCATGATGATCTCGCTATGCGGCGTTGCGCCCCAGCGCCGTTCGGGTGCCGAGTAGCTCTGCCTCCATCAGCGCGTCCTGATCCGCACAATTTCCGCGTCGGTGATCTTGACCAACGGCGGACGCACCACGGCGCGCGGCAGTTTGCCAAGCAGCACCAGCGCTTCCTTCATGCGGTTGTGCATATCGATGAAGGGATCGGCGTAGAACACACGCGCCATCGGATAAATCCGGTCGTTCAGCCGGCGAGCTTCCGCGAGATCGTTGGCCTTCACGGCGCGATAGAGCCTGGCCTGAAGGTCGGCGATGACGCTGCCGCTGCCGGAAAGCAGGCCATTGCAGCCGAGCACCAGCGAACTCAAGAGCCACGCGCTGTTGGTGGACAGCACGTTGACGGGACGCGCGCGACCCTGCAACGCGCGAATCTGACTCTCGTGCTGCGGCACCAGTGGCGTCCAGTCCTTGATTGCGCGGATGGTCGGCACTTCGTCGAACAGCCGCTCCAGCGTCGCCGCCGGATAGCCCTGTCCTGTGGCCAGCGGATATTGAAACACGATCAGTGGCAGATCGGTCGCATCGCCGATGGTCTTGAAATGGGCCAGCACCATCTCGGCCGACTGGCCGAGTGTGAAGGGAGCCGGCGGGAACACCAGCAGCGCCGAAGCCCCGCCGGCCTGAGCCTGCCGGGCGATCCGCGCCGCCTCCAGGCTGCCGTCCGCCCAGACACCGTGAATGATCGGCAGCGTGTCGCCGACTTCCTCGCCGGTGATCTCCATGACGCGACGCTGCTCGTCCCGCGTGCACGAGGCGACCTCGGTAGAGTGAGCGTTGATCGTGATCGCAGACAGTCCCTGCACCGCCGCCGACATCGCGCAAGTGAGCTCGGAAGCTCGCCTCGTCGATCGACAGATCCTCGTGGAACGGCAGCAGCACCGCCGGAATCACACCTTGAGGCACGAAATCGGGATGGCGGCTCATGTCTCGTCTCCTTCAGCGTTGTTCTCGTTCGCAATGACCGTTGAAATATCTTATCAGGGATCTCCCGACTTCCAGGCCAACAAGACGTTGCCGGGCAGACCGCCCCATTGCGCGTAGCCTGAATTCACGTAGAGCATGCCATCGACGATCGTTGGGCCGGGTCCGTCCATGGCGCCTCCACGGGCCGAAACGCCATTCACCATGGGATAGTCGCGTGCCGTGTCCACCTCCCAGAGCAGCCGTGCGTCGTCAGTGGCATAAGCGCGCAGATAGCCGCTCACCCCGCCCGAGAAAACAACGCCGGGAATGGCGGTGACCGCTGCGGAGAGTGCAGGGCTGCACTGGCTGCGGCCACCGCACGCGGACCGGCGGCACCTGCATTGATATTTTCCCGGTGGCAAGGTCGAGCGCGAACAGGCCTCCACCTGCATTCGGATCCAGAAGTCTGTAGCCGCCGGACTAAACCGTACGTCGGAGTTCGCGACATACACATGGTCCTGATCTGCGGCGGAGCCCCACATGATCCCTCCCAGCGGGCCACCTTTGCCGACCCGCGTCTGCCAAAGGATTTTGCCCTCCTGATCAGGATCCAGCGCGTGGACGACGCCGGATTTCTGCCCGACAACCAGCGACACGCTGTCCGCTGCGCAAACTCACCAGGATGGGCGATTGACCAAAGTCGTGGTCTGGACCATTGCTTTCCGGACAGTTGGTCCTGTCGGCATGAAGCAAGACGTGATGTAGCTGTCGTTTGCGGTGGCCTGCCAATGCCAGAGCATCCGGCCGGTCGCAAGATCAAACGCAACAATCGCATCGCTGGTTTCCGAGGGGGGATCGGAATAGTTGTCCCCGGTCGCGACATAGAGCGCCTGGCGCTGCACATCGATGGTCGGCGCGGACCACACCGCCGCGCCGGACGGACCATAGAGTTGGGTCCCCATGGCATTCCGCTTTGTCGGACGCGGCGCCTCGGGGATGGTGTAGCCCTTCCAGATCTGCTTGCCCGTCGCGATATCCAGCGCGACGACACTGCCGCGAAAGGTGCAGCATTGGTAGGCTGGACGGCGATCCCGGTGACTTCCTCGATCGACGATAACCGGCACATACAGACTGCCGGAATACAGGGTTGGCGCACCGGTGATCCGGGCCGCAGGATGATCCTCCACCTTCGTCTTCCAGACCAACGCGCCCGTGATCGCATTCACGGCGTAGGCATTGGCGCGCAGATCGCCAAAAAACACCGGCAAACTGGTCGGTACCGGAGATCGGGGCAAAACTGATCGCGGTTCGAACGACCGCCTCCGTTTTGAACGTCCAGCGGGTGCATCCGCTTTTTGCGTCAAGCGCGTAGACCTCGCGATCACCGCCTCCCACAAATACCAGACCGCCGACAATGGTTGGCTGGGCAACTGCGGCAGATCTGCCAGGAAATCCGAACGCCCATTTCAGCCGCAACGACGGCACCTGGTCTCGCGTCAATCCGGCCATCGCTGCCGGCTGAAACCGGCTGTTGCCAGAGATCCGCTCCCCAGCCATTCCATCGCGGCCCATCCGAGGCGCTGCGGAAACCCGGCCGCATCCGGCTACGCAGTGCCCGGAAATGTCGGCCGAGGCAGGCGGGGCTTGCGGAGCCTTTCCGGCGATGAATGATGCAATTGCCATCCGCTCGGCATCCGACCGCTCTTGTGCGATGGATGCCATGCTCCCCGTGCTGAGCGCCTCAGAACCTGCTCTGGTGTCATCGACCGCAGCACGCTTCGGCTCGGCGCGCGATTGTTGGCGGCGTCGTGACACTGGAACAATATTGCGAGCCGAGGGCGGCGCCGTTCTGCGGCGCGCTCCTGAGGAAGCTGCTGCCCCAGCGCCGCGCGAGCGGCAAAGCTGCGATGCCGGCGATTGTTGCCAACAAGGTCTCGTCGCGGCATGGCTCCGTGCCCCGGCGTGTATCGCTACAGCGTAGAACCTTTAAGGGAGACATCCAAGCGGTCCCCGCGTCCTTATCGGAACCGTCGCTATTGGCGAAAACGGACGTCGAATGGCAGGTCGATTGTCGCAGGCGACATCTGAATTACAGAGCAAAAAAGCCGTTTCAGTTCGCCCTGCCAAACCGGGCCCATGTTCAATCGCAGTCCACCTTGGGAAAAGTTGCCACGCCCTTCGGATGTCATATCGAGGAGACCACAAGGGTCGACCAGATCCCGGCGCGATCTGGTACGTGCCTGACCGAGACTGCACGGTACGTTGACAGATATTTGAAGGCGAGAAGCCTGAAGCTGATTTGCCCGGTCAGCTTTCCCACAGGGTTCGAGCTAACCAAGCCACAATGTCAGGACAGCCCACAAGGTGTTTGGGTCGCTCATGTCCGTTGTTGCACTTCGTGAACCTCAACGTCTTCGCGGATGTCCGCTTTGCGCCGATACTGTTGCAAAAGTCGAAAATCGAACGGGACCTAAAAATTCCGCGAAAGTTGATTTTTGACGTCTCTACCGCAGCAAAGCCCCGTAGCGCCGATACGATGGTCCGTGGTCGTTTTTGTGTGAAACGATGTGGTCCCTCACGTCACCGCTTGCGAGACGCATCAGCGGTCCTAGAAAATTTTGTTCGTCACCCAAAAAGACTTTTCAACACTATCCGCCAGAAGCAGTCCTCTCCCTATAAGTTTGTTTAGTTTGCGCCGGCAGCTACCCACCGCCTCGGGGCCTCTTCGTCGCCGCCGATGACGGACGTCGACACCCATTGATGAAACTCTAGTCTTTGGGGCGGGACTCGGATCTGGAGTCTGACAGGTCATAACGCCGTCAAAAAAACTGCCGCCGGCAACCGGTTGTTTGCGACCGAGGATTGCGACATCGGACGCCTTCTCCGCGACCATGATCGTCGGTTTGCATCACCAGGCACCACGTCGAAGCGACGAACGGACATCACCGAAGCGTTCGACGATACGCAAGTCCATCCATGCCGGCGGACCTTCCAGATCGAGACGTCGTTGTCGTGATCATTCTCGCCCGAGCTTCCATTCGCGCAAAGTGCCGACAGGGATGATGAGATCCGCGTCTTGCAGGATCCGGTAGGCATGGTCGCATCAGGCCCTCGTCGTCTCTGGATGTCCTCTGGCCCGGCAGCGCCGTTCGGCGAGAGCACGAACGGTTTCAACGCGGGCTGGCTGGAGGATGTCGTGCGCGGGCAAGCCGCAGTGCCCTTCAGCTTGAACACTCCCGGTCGTACGGATCTGCACCGGTAGTTGGTCGATCGTTTTTATGAGAGGCGCAGCGGCGGGATCCGCGTTTGCCAGGCCGCACCGTACCGCGAGCGCGGGCGCAGGAACGCCGAGTCGAGCGTAACACCGGGATCGCGCATCGCCGCAGACACCAGCCTCGACACACGGATCCGGACCGAGACATGGAAATTGAATATCCGGTACGAACGCGCTTTTCCGTCCGCGCACCAAACCCTCCTGTCTCGAACAATGCCGACGTGACGCGGACGGCGATCGCCGGAGAACAAAAGATATCGCAGACCCGCCCAGGTGCGCGATGCGGTTGCGCCACGCGATCGTAAGTGGACGATCCAGGCGCGGTCATTCACGCCAAACGGCGCAGCGCGATCGAGATGATCCTGCATATTGGCACCAACCCCGGCAGATCATGAACGACCGCAACCCGCCGCCGCCAACGTTCTACGCGCATCCAGCGCTTATTGCAGTAACGCTCCGGCGAGCCGATGGCACCGCTGGAGCTGCCTGGCGTTCTGCTCGAAGCGGTTCTGATACCGCCCAAATCCTCGACCTCCACGCTGACGCGCGCCGGTTTCAACGCGGCTTTCAATAGCGTGTTCAGTCTTACCGTGAGGTTAATTTCGCGAGCGCACGTCTGAGACAGAGGCGCTTTCGTCATGCCAGCGAAAGATCACCGGCATTGCGCGGCCGTCAACTTGGAGGCAATGACCGATGCCGTCCTGCACCGCGCCGCCGTTGAAGTCATCAGCCTGAATGGCGCAGCGCGCAGAAATGCGACGCTTGATTGGCAGGAGATTTGATCGTCGGCTGAAACTCAGCAGTCCGCTGTGAAGCCAGTGGCGTAATCATTGAGCTGCTTCCCGGCTATCTCGGCACGCTTGAATAGGCACGTCGCGGATAGGGATCCAGCCCTCGCAGCCCGTCACCCCAGTGTCATGTCCTTCAGAAGCCAATTCTCCCGGCAGGAGGCTGGGCGTTGATGGACGAACCGCCGCCGACGACCCCGGCTCGCGTATACACCAAATGACGCGCCCACGAGATGCCGTGGGGCAATGCGCCCAACCCCAGCTGGCAATACGTAACTAAACGAAGCGCACA
>ERZ1370068.4312-contig-3390_pt1 | contig 33916 bp, 43 predicted proteins | sample MGYA00561227_ERZ1370068 | MGnify/ENA primary metagenome ERZ1370068 (study PRJEB38410, sample SAMEA6850437) | metagenome | study: Metagenomic assessment of the ecological functions of the soil: analysis of the soil microbiota associated with the...
GATGTACTTCGTTCAGTTACGTATTGCTAGTTAGACGCTACTTGTTCGTCTCGACGATGTGATCGACGGCCTGCTTGATCGAGGTCGTCCGGCCAGTCGGCGCGGCCGCCCTTGGCGAGGCATCACGCCGGTCTTGCCGTTGAAGCCGTGCAGGGCGTGGTTGTAGAGCGTCTCCTTGCCCTGCGCGATGCGCGGACCCCAGGCGCCCTTGTCGCCGACCTTGGGAGCGCCGGCGATGCCGGCGCCGTGACAGGCCGAGCAGGCGGTTTCGTAGGCGGCAGTGCCGTCCGCCGGCAAGCGCGGCGGCCGGCGATCGGCGGTCCCACGCTTTCGATCTTGAGCGCCGAATTGTCCTGGCCGGCGACCGCCACGCGTGCGCGCCGGCTGCAGGCGCTCTTCGACGCTCTCGACGAAACGCGGATCGGTGGTGACCTGCTTGCCCTGATTGTTCGGCGCCGACGTGGCGCGCGAATGCGAACAGGCCGATGGTCACGGCAAACAAAATGCCGAGAACCAGACTGAAATTGTTGAAGAAATGGGAGTCTTGTTTGCTCATGGGCGCGAAGTATATATCTGTCGATTGAAGTGAATAAACTGGCGCGCCCGACAGGATTCGAACCTGTGACCCACTGCCTTCGGAGGGCAGTCACTCTATCCAGCTGAGCTACGGGCGCGCGGGGCTGCGGATTCTAGCCCTTCAGAGCCAGCCTTTCCGCTTGAACCAGACGAAATGGCCCGATGGCGGACACCAGCATGACGCCCATGGCCGCCCAGAACCCCCAGGTCTCGTGCAGCCAGGGCATTTTCGAGAAATTCATGCCGAAAACGGCCCCGATGACCGAGGGCGGCAGCAGGAACACCGTCACCACCGAGAAGATCTTGAGGATGTTGTTCTGGTCGATGTTGATGAGGCCCAGCGTGGCATCGAGGATGAACGACACCTTCGTCCCGAGGAACGAGGCGTGATCGCTCATCGCCATGCACGTCGCGCGGTCAGTGTGCGGAAGCGCGCCGCGGACGTCCTCGGGACATCGGCACCACGGTGCTCTGCTGCACGAAGGTCAGCAGCCGTCCCAGGCTCACGAGGCTCTCGCGCGCCTTGGAGATGAGTTCGCCGTTCTGGCCGAGGCGCTCGAGCATCTTGCGGAAGTCGCGGATCGACGCCGCGCTTGCGCCGCGAGGCGCTGAACACTTCGACCGAAGCGCCGTCGAGGTCGGTGGCCGACGCGTTCGATGACGTCGGCGACGCGGTTGACGATGGACTCGACGCAGGCCGCGCAGCACCGCGGGCGGCGAGTTGCAGGAATTCGGATGGCGCTCGGCGTACGCGATGAAGCGCCGGAACGGCAGCGGGTCCGACGTAGCGATTCGTGACCAGCTTGGCCGCCGAGAGGATGAACGTGATCTGCGTGCTCTCCGGCAGGTCGCGAGTCGAGCTTGGTGACCACGGTGGCGGTCATGTAGAGCGCGCCGTCTTCTTCGTAGAGCCGGTTCGACGCTTCGATCTCGCGCATCTCGTCGCGCGTCGGGACGTCGATGCTGAGGAAACTTTCGACCTGCTTCTCTTCGCTGGGCGTGGGCTCGACCAGGTCGAGCCAGATCGATTCGCCGGGAATCGCCGCGCCGGAGCGCAGTTCGAGACGCGCGCAGGCCCTGGGGTTGCGGGACGAAGGCGCTCAGCATGGTCAGCTGCGTGCGCGCGGCGCCGCTAGCGAGCTCTTCTCGCTGGCCGCGAGATCGTTGATCAGCGCGAGCAGCTCTGGCGTTCGCCGCCGGCCTCGCCCACGCTGGTGCAGTATTTGCCGTTGACGATCGATGATCGGCACGCTGGCCACCGCGTAATTTCTCGGTGAGTTGTTCGGCGCGCTGCACGTTGATCGCGACCGTCATCGAATCGTAGGCCGCGTTGAATTCGCTTCTGCCGTCACGCCTTTCGCGTTGAGAGAAAGCGAGCTGCATGCGCGCGCGCTGCTTCGTCGTCGTCGCGCGGACTGAGCGCGTTCCGTCCTGGTGGATGGCGTCGAACACCTTGGTGTGCAGGTCGGGCCGATGCAGCGCCTGCAGCGTGTAGTAGAGCTTGGCGTGCTGCCGGTGCAGCCGGACCCCAGATCACCGGGATACGCACGAATTCGATGTACGCAGGCTTTTCCGGTCTTCCAGTCTTCGAGCGCCGGATCGAGCGCGTAGCAGTGGCCGCAGCCGTACCAGAAGACTTCGGCGACCTCGACCTTGCCGGCGGCCACGTTGGTGGGCTGCGGGCGTTCCGGAGCTGGTAGTTAGTCCCGGCTTTCCACTCGGCGAGCAGCGGCGGCGCGGCCGCGGCGGTCGCGAGCGCGCACGCGCGTTCGAGGCGTCCAGCTGACGGCCAGCAGCGCGGCGACAGCAGGGAGTGCGCGGTCGAGTCGTCACGAGCTGCCTCCGTGGTAGTTAGCGCAGGCCCTGCAGATACGACGCGAGATTGCGGATGTCTTCCGGCGTCAGCCGCGCGGCGATGGTGGTCATCATCGCGCTGTTGCGCGTCTGGTTGACGGTCGGCCGGATCGGTGGCGTCACGGTAGCGATTCTTCGTGAGGTAATCCTGCAACTGCTTCACGGTGTAGACGCGAATGCTGCGCGCGGCAGTGCCGGGTAGCCGGCGCCGGCATTGCCCTGGCCGGCGGGGCCGTGGCACGCCGTGCACGCCGGGAATGTTGCGCGCCGCAGTCGCCGGACATGTACAGCGCTTCGCCGGCCTTCCAGTAGGAAGGATCGGCTTCGAGTCCGGCGGAGTCTGCGCCGCGAAGTAGGCGGCGAGATCGGCGAAATCCTGCTCGGTCAGCTGCTGCGATGATCGGGAACATGATTTCGTTGATGCGCTTTGCGCGCCTTGAACATCGCGAGCTGCTCGCGCATGTAGGCGGCGTTCTGGCCCGCGAGATTCGGCCACTCAGGATTGCTGCTGTTGCCGTTGACGCCGTGGCACGCGGTGCACACCGCAGCCTTCGGTAGCGCCGGCGTCGGCCGAGCCCGACGAGCAGCTTCCTGCGCGCGGCGGCGGTGTTGGCGAATGCCCAGGCCGGCGCAAACGAACGCAGCGGCCAGGCTCAACGAAAATCTGCTCTCAATCATGGTCTTGCGGGCTCCCTGGAAGGCGGCGAATTGTACACTAGCGTGTGTCGACTCAAGCGCTAGCCTCCCATGAGCCAGTTTCCCAATGTCCGCTTCCTGCTTTCGGCGGCGAGTGAGGAGCAGTTTCCACGCGGATGTCGGCGCCGAGGTCGCCTTCGCGGGGCGTTCCAACTCCGGCAAGTCGAGCGCCATCAACGCGATCATGGTGCGCAACGGGTTGGCCCGCGCGCAGCAGGACTCCGGGCCGCACGCGACTGCTGAATTTCTTCGAGATCGAAGAGGGCCGCCGCATCCTCGATCTGCCGGGCTACGGATATGCCGAGGCGAGCCCGGTCGAGAAGAAGCAGTGGATCGCGCTCATCGCAGACATTGCCGAGCGCAGCCTGCATCAGCGGGCTGTTCCTGATCGTGGATATCCGGCGTGGACTCAAGGAGCAGGACGAGCAGCTGCTGGACTGGGCGGCAGCGCCTCGGGCTGGCCGATGCACGTGCTGCTGACGAAGGCCGACAAGCTCAATCAGCGCGACCGCGCGGCGGCGCTCAAGGATGCGCAGAAGATGGATCTGCGGCGACGGGATGACCGCGCAGGTGTTCTCGGCCACGGACAAGATCGGAGTTCAGGCCGCCCAGAAGCGCCTCGACCAGATGTGCCAAGCTCCCACTTCTTAGTCATTACGTACGCCGCCGCTTCGGCGGCGTTTCCGACGTGGGCGGAGCCCTAAAGAAAGCCCCGGTGGTAAACCACCGGGGCCAGACTAACCCGGCACAGGTCTCGTGAACCGGGCTACACGCTCAGGGAGGGAAGCGTGGAGCGGTTTTACGCGCTCAGGTAATGAGACACGCGGACCCGCCGAAAGGTTCCAACTTTTTGAAAAAGTACTGCCGCAAAATCATGTGGTTACGATGCGACCTGTCGCGTCCAGCGCTACAGAAACGTGTAGGTGAAGCTCAGCGAAACGAGTGTTGACGTCGGTCTCGAGTCGCTGACCGAGCTTGAGAACGCTCGTACTCCGCGCGCATGCCGAGGCTGCCGAAATGCGCGCCGATGCCCACGCCGTAGGTGGGTTCCCAGCCGTCGTCCGAGTCACCGAAACCGCCCGGACGCTGGCGTCGATGTTCCAGTTGCGCCATGCCGCCGCGCGCGTACAGGTCGATCGACCTGCCAACTCCGCGATGAGCAGCGGCCGACACGGTGATCGCGCTGTCGACGTCGACCGAGACGCCGTCGTCCGTGATTCGCCGCCGAGATCGATGTAGTTGGCTTCGACCGCCAGCCAGTCGAGCGGGCGGAAGCCGACGATGACCTTGAAGCCGTTGTCGTCGAGCGAAGTCGCTCACCAGAGTTGCCGACGTCGAATTCGGACTGGGTGATGCCGGCACCGAGATAGAAGCCGTTGTCGGCGGCGGCTGCCTGCGGTGCGAAGGCGGCGAGCGACAGCGCGCCGAAGCGCGGCGACCGCAGCGAACTTCGTGTTCATGAGAGACCTCTCCAATAGTTTTAGGACGAACGATTAGAGCGCAGGATTACTTAACGGTTCCTGAACTCTAAGCGCGGCATTGTGACGCGCTCGCACATCGCAGCTGCCCGGATCGCGCACGAACTGGCTCGCCGCTTCGCCTGATCCATCCACGAGACCTGTTAGGACCCGAACATGGTTGGTGCGCTTCGTCCCAGTTCGCGCCCGCTGCCGACGTCGACCCTGAGGCGGCACGCGCAGGTCGGCCGCGGCCATCATGCATTGCCGCCGGACGGCGGCGGTTACCTCGGCGAGCCTCGCGGTCTGCCGACTTCGAGCACCAGTTCGTCATGCACCTGCATGATGAGCGCGCGCGCGCAGCTCCGCGTCGTCGCAGCCAGGCGTCCACCGCGATCATCGCGCGCTTGATGATGTCGGCGGCCGTGCCCTGCATCGGCGCGTTGATCGCGGCGCGCTCGGCGCACTGGCTGCAGCTGCGCGTTGCGCGCGTTGATGTCCGGCAGGTACAGCCGCCGGCCGAACACGGTCTCGACGTAGCCCTGCTGCGCGCGCCTGCGCGCGCGTCTCGTCCATGTAGCGCTTCACGCCGGGATAACGCGCGAAGTACAGGTCGATGTAGTCCTGCGCCGCGCCGCGCTCGATGCCGAGCTGCTTGCGCGCAGGCCGAACGCGCGACATGCCGTAGATGAGGCCGAAGTTGATCGCCTTGGCGGAGCGGCGCTGGTCGGCGCGTGACCGCGTCGAGCGGCGCGCCGAACACCTCGGCGGCGGTGGCGCTGGTGCACGTCCGTGTCGCTCGGCGAACGCGCGCGAGCAGGCCTTCGTCGCCGCGACAGGTGCGCCATGATGCGCAGCTCGATCTGCGAGTAGTCGGCCGCCAGCAGCACGCATGCCCGGCGGCGCGATGAAGGCCTGGCGGATGCGCCGGCCCTCCGGCGTGCGGATCGGGATGTTCTGCAGGTTCGGATCCGTGCGACGACAGCCGGCCCGGTGGCGGCGACGGCCTGGTGATAGCTGGTGTGCACGCGCCCGGTGCGCGGATTGATCTGCTCGGGCAGCTTGTCGGTGTAGGTGGACTTGAGCTTCGCGAGGCCGCGGTGCTCGAGGATGAGCTTGCGGCAGCGCGATAGTCTCGGCGAGCTCCTCGAGCACGTCCTCGGCGGTCGACGGCTGGCCGGTCGGCGTCTTGCGCGATCACCGGCAGCTGCAGCTTCTCGAACAGGATGCTGCCGCAGCTGCTTCGGCGAATCGAGGTTGAACGGCGCGCCCGGCTTCCTGTGCGCCTCGCGCCAGCAGTTCCATGCAGCCGCTTGCGCGAGCTCGCGTGCTCTGCGTGCGCAGCATCTGCCGGTCGAGCAGCACGCCGTGCTCCTCCATGCGCAGCAGCACCGGCACGAGCGGCTGCTCGCATTCTTCATAGAGCGTCTTGAGCGCGCGGCACGGCCGCGATCTGCGGCCACAGCACCTGGTGCAGGCGCAGCGTGACGTCGGCGTCCTCGGCGGAATATTCCGCGGCCTTGTCGACCGGCACCTGGCTGAAGCGAGATCTGCTTCGCGCCCTTGCCGGCGACGTCCTCGTAGTGAATGGTGCGAATGCCGAGATAGCGCTCCGCGCACCGAGTCCATGTCGTGGCGCGTCGCGACGCTGTTCCAGCACGTACGACTCGAGCATCGAGTCGTAGCGCATGCCGGCGCAGCCGGATGCCGTGGTTGCGCGAGCACGTGCGCGTCGTACTTGAGGTGGTGGCCGACCTTGGCGTGCTGCTCCGATCTCGAGCAGCGGCTTGAGGCTTCGCGAGGCTCGCGTCGCGATCGAGCTGGTCGGGCGCGCCGGCGTAGTCGTGCGCGCAGCGGCAGATAGGCGGCGACGCCGGCGCGCAACGGCGAACGACACGCCGACGATCTCCGCCTTCATGTATTCGAGGCTGGTGGTCTCGGTGTCGAAGGCGAACAGCTCGGCGCTCTCGAGCTTCGTCAGCCAGTCGTCGAGCTGCGCCTCGGTGGTGATGGTTTCGTAGTGGCGCGGCGCCGCGGCGATGGTCTGCGCGGCGTCGCTGATGCCGGCCGCGGACGGCGCGCCGGCGACGCGCGGCTGGCCGCGCCGGCGGCGGCGCGTCCGGCGCGGCCGGCGCCGCCGGCCGCGCGCCGCCGTCGAGCTGCTTGAGCAGCGAGCGCAGCTCGAGCCGCGTGTACAGCGCGCGCAGCGCTTCGACGTCGGGCGGCTTGCGCTTGAGCTCCGTCCAGCGTCACCGGCAGCGTCACGTCGGTGCGGATGGTCGCGAGCTTGCGCGCCAGCTCGAGCGTGCGCGAGGCCGGCGCGCAGGTTTTCGCCCACCTTGCCCTCGACGTTGGCGGCATCGGCGACCAGCGCATCGAGCGTCGAATACTTGCCCAGCCACTTGGCCGCGGTCTTCGGCCCGACCTTGTCGATGCCGGGAATGTTGTCGGAGCTGTCGCCCGACCAGCGCGAGGTAGTCGATGATCTGCTCGGGGAACACGTCGAACTTCGTCTTGACGCCGGCGCGATCGAGCACGCGTGCCGCTCATGGTGTTGATCAGCGTGATCTGCGGCGACACGAGCTGCGCCATGTCCTTGTCGCCGGTGGAGATCAGCACGCTGAGGTTCTGCCTTCGCGGCGCGCGCAGGCCAGCGTGCCGATCACGTCGTCGGCCTCCACGCCTGTCTCGCGCAGGATGCGGCAGGCCCATGCCGCGCACCGCTTCGAGCAGCGGCTCGATCTGCGAGCGCAGGTCGTCGGGCATCGGCGGGCGATGCGCCTTGTACTCGGCGAACAGCTCGTCGCGGAAGGTCTTGCCGGGCGCGTCGAACACCACCGCGATGCGCTCGCGGGTCGTAGTCCTTGAGGAACTTCGGCGAGCATGTTCAGCACGCCGAACACCGCGCCGGTGGGCTCGCCGCGCGAGTTGCTGAACGGCGGCAGCGCGTGGAAGGCGCGATACAGATAGGACGAACCGTCGACCAGGACGAGATCCGGGCGCGTGTTCATGAGCTCATCGGCGGCGGCGGCGCCGTGCTTCTTTCTTGTCCGTGTCGTCTGTGTTGCTTGCGTCGGCGGCGTCTCGGCGGGCGCGTGACCTCGGGCGCCGGCGATGCCGCGCTGCCGATGGTGAATCCGGACGGTCTGCGGCGAATTCGGCGCCTCGGTGTTCTCGACGGCGGCGTCTGCGGCCGCGGGCCGCGTCACGACCTCGCTGCGCCGGCTCAGGTAGATAGAGCGGACCCTTCAGGCCGCAGGCCGGCCAGCGTGCCGCAGCGAGCACGCGAGGCGCGCCGACGCGTCATTGCACATCCGCCACTGACGACGTCGCATCACTTACACGATTTCGGATACTCTCCGACTTTCGGCCCGCCATTCAACCACGGCCACGGTGAGACGCGGATGCACACCAGTCGTTCCGCGGGATCGCGGATTTCGATGCTCCACACCTGGCTGCGGGCGCCGAGGTGGAACGGCGCGCGCGGTGCCGATGACCAGTCCGTCCGTACACCGGGCGCAGATGGTTGGCGTTGATCTCCTGGCCGAGGCAGCGGAACTTCGCGCGATCGACGCACGTAGTTCGCGGCCACGCTGCCCAGCGTCTCGGCCAGCACCAGCGACGCGCCGCCGTGCAGGTATCCCATGGGCTGGCGCGTGCGCGGCTCCACCGGCATGGTGCCGCGCAGGAAGTCGTCGCCCAATTCCGGTGAACTCGATGCCGAGATGCGGCGAGCAGCAGGCCCACCTGGCTGGCGCTGCGCGTCGTCGATCGTCGGATTGGCGAACCAGATTGCCATCGTGACCCTCGCACGGCTCTGCGCCGCGGCCCGACGCTACTTGCGGTATTTCTCGCCGATGCGGCGATAGGCCTCGCGAAACGGAATGCCTTCGCGCGCGACCAGCGCATTCGCTTCTTCGGCGGCGTGGATGGCGGGGTCGAGTTTGATGCTGCTCGGCGCGGAAACGCACGCCATCGATGGCGCAGCGCCATGATGGCGGCGCGTCGGCAGCGCCAGATCGATGCCGCGGAACAGCGGCGGCTTGATGCAGCTGCAGGTCGCGCTGATAGCCGGACGGCAGCTTGGCGAAGATGCCCAGCACTTCGGCGAGGCAGGCCTGCGCCACCGCGCGTGCGGCCGCGCACCAGCTCGAACACGTCGGGATTGCGCTTCTGCGGCATGATCGACGAGCCGGTGGTGAACGCGTCCGGCAGCGTCGACGAACGCGAACTCCTGCGTGTAGAACAGCAGCAGGTCGGCGGCGAGGCGGCCGAGGTCCTGCATCAGCAGCGCGCATCTCGAACAGCAGCTGCGCCTCGGCCTTGCCGCGCGACAGCTGCACGGCGGTGACGGGCTCGTGCACGCTCGTCGAAGCCGAGCTCTGCGCGCGTCGTCTCGCGATCGAGCGGCAGGCCCGGCGTGCCGTAGCCGGCAGCCGAACCCAGCGGGCTCTTCGCGACGCGCGGCGCGCAGCGGCGCGAGGCCTGCGGCGTCGTCGCGCAGCTCGGCGGCGAAGCCGCCGGCCCACAGCGCCACGCGAGCTCGGCATCGCCTGCTGCATGTGCGTGTAGCCGGGCAGCGGCGATCGTCGCCCTCGCGCTGCGCCAGCGCGTCGAGCGCGCCGCGCACGGCTTCGGCGGCCGGCCGCGAGCTCGCTGACCGCGTCGCGCAGATAGAGCCGCAGCGCCGTCAGCACCTGGTCGTTGCGCGAGCGGCCGAGATGCACGCGTCCGCCGGCCGCGCCGATGCGCGCCGTGAGGCGCTTCTCGAGCGCGGTCTGGCCGTCCTCGTCGGCGAGCTCGATCTTCCACTCGCCCGCGCGCGTGCTCGGCGCGCGAGCGCCGTCAGCCCGTCGCGGATGGCGTCGCAGATCCGCGTCCGTCGAGCAGCTTCTGCGGCGTTGCAGCATCTCGGCGTGCGCGATCGAGGCGCGCACGTCGTAGTGCACGAGGCGCTCGTCGAGCGCGTAGTCCTCGCCGGCCGTGTACGCGAGCACACGCTCGTCGAGCGGCGCGCCCTTGTCCCAGAGCCGGCTCATGTCGCGTCTACTTGCCGACCTGCTGTTCGGCCGGCGACAGCGCGTTGACGTCGGCGACGATCAGCGTGCCCGCGCCTTCGTTGGTGAACACCTCGGCGAGGATGCCTTCGGGCGACTTGTACGACATCACGTGCACGCGGCGCACGCCGCCGCGGATCGCGTCTTCGATCGCCTTGGCCTTCGGCAGCATGCCGTCGACGATCTTCTTCTCCTCGCGCAGGCGCTTGCAGGCCGTCGAGATCCGTGTACGAAATGATGCGAGCGCGGATCGTCGACGCGCTCGAGAATGCCCGGCGCGCCGGTGCACAGCATCAGCTTCTCGGCCGACAGCGCCGCGCCGATGGCCGCGGCCACCGTGTCGGCGTTGATGTTGAGCAGCGTGCCGTGCTCGTCGGCCGACAGCGGGCTGACGACCGGCATCGAGGCCGTTGTCGAGCAGCTTCGTGATGCACCGTGGTGTCGACGCGCGTCGATGTCGCCGACGAAGCCGTAGTCCACCGTCTCGCCGGTCGTCGAGCTTCACCGGCGGGCGCTTGTGCGCGCGGATCAGGCCGGCGTCGACGCCGCTGATGCCCGACCGCGTCGATGTCCATCTCGCGGCAGAGCGCCAGCAGCTGCGTGTTGATGAGGCCGTTGAGCACCATCGACGGTGGCGTCGATGGCCTTCTGGTCGGTGACGCGCCGGCCCTGCACCATGCGCGTCGGCACGCCCAGCGCCTCGGTGATCTCGGTGAGCTGCGGACCGCCGCCGTGCACGAACACCACGCGCACGCCGAAGTAGTGCAGGATGGCGATCTGCTCGATGAGGCCGCGCACCGCGGCCGGGTCGGCGAACACGCCGCCGCCGGCCTTCACGACGAAGGTCTTGCCCTTGTACATGCGGATGTAGGGCGCCGCGCTGCGCAGGCTGCGGATGGCGGCGGCGGGATCGGGGCGATGCATGATCATGCGTGAATTCCGTTCGGTCAGGTAGTTAGTGTTGCGGGTGCGAGCAGGCGGTGCAGCACCGCGGTCTGCACGACCAGGCGGTTGTAGGCCTCGCGCTGCACGACGCTGCGCGCGGCCATCGAGCACCTCGTCGGCGACGGCGACATTACGCCGCACCGGCAGGCAATGCATGAGTTTGCAGTCGACCGCGGCGCGCGCGAACCAGGTGTCGCGCACGCACCAGTCGGCGAGCGACGTGCGCTGGCGCGCGTCGGCTTCGGCGTTGCCGTAGTGGGACGGTCGAGCCCCATTCCTTGGCGTAGAGCACGTGCGCGCCGGTGAGCGCGTCGTCGCGGTCGGCGGTCTCGCGCACCGAGCCGCCGCGGCCGCGGCGGCCGCCGCGGCCTTCTGCATGATCGGCGGCGGGCAGCGCGAAGCCTTCGGGCCGCAGCACCACCACTTCCATGCCGCGCATGGCGGCCATGTGCACGGTGGCGGCGGGCACCGCGAGCGGCAGCGCGCGCGGATGGTTGACCCACGACAGCACGAACTTGCGCGCGGCGCGGCACGCCGAGATCGTCGAGCGTCTTCCAGTCGGCCAGCGCCTGGCAGGGATGGTTGACCGCCGACTCCATGTTGATGAGCGGGCTTGTCGACGAGACCGACCATCTCCTTGAACGACGGTCTCCGGCGAGATCGGCCTCGAGGTCGCCGCCGCCCGCGAACGCGCGGATGCCCAGCGCGTCACAATAGTGGGCCAGCACCGGCACTCCCTCGCGGATATGCTCCGCCGGCGGCGCCATTCATGACGGCGCCGCGCGCGCGTCTCGAGCTGCCAGGTGCCCTGGCCCGGCGGTGATCACGAACGAGTTGCCGCCGAGCCGCGCCATCGCCGGCCTGGAACGACGCGAGCGTGCGCAGCGACGGATTGAAGAACAGCAGGCCGAGGATCTTGCCGGCGAGCGCCTGCGGTTCCGGCTGCTGCTGCAGACGCTCGGCGAGCGCGAGCAGCTCGACGACCTGCTCGCGCGGCAGGTCCGCCAGGTCGAGGAAGTTGCTTCATGACTAGAGATCGACCAGCGCGGCGCGCAGCCGGTCGACGTGTTCCTCTTTGAGGATGAACGGCGGCGAGCAGGCGCAGGATCGACGGATCGCCGGCGGTGCCGGCGAGGATGTCGCTGCGCGAGCAGCGCCTTCTGGATGTCCTTCGGCGGGCTTGTTCGTGCGCAGGCCCGCGCAGGAAGCCCGCGCCCTGGAAGCCGATCGACCGGGCCCACCGCGCAGGTCTTCGCGAGATAGGCCGACACGCGGCGCACGTTGGCGAGCAGGTCTTCTCTGCTCGATGGCGTCGATGCGTGGCTTCGATCGACGGCGCAGGCCATGGGTCCGCCGCCGAACGTCGTGCCGAGGTTCTCGAGCTTGAGGCGCGCGGTGATCGGCGGCGTCAGCAGCAGCGCCGACACCGGGAAGCCGTTGCCCAGCGCCTTGGCCGTGGTGATCATGTCCGGCATCACGCCGTAGTAGTTAGCCGCGAACGGCTGCCCGGTGCGGCCCGACGCCGCACTGCACTTCGTCGAAGATCAGCAGCGCGCCGGTTTCGTCGCAGCGCTTGCGCAGCGCGGCGAGGAACTCCTGGCCCATGTCGAACGCGCCGCCCACGCCCTGCACCGGCTCGACGATGACGGCCGCGGTGTTCTCGGTGACGTGATTGGCGATGTCCGCGATGTCGCGGCGCTTGATCCAGCTCACGTCGAACGGCGCGCGCGGCAGGAAGAACCACTTCTGCGGCGCGCCGCCAGGTGGTGGACGCGCAGGCCGCGCGGTGCGGCCGTGAAAGCTCTGCTCCACCGCGGCGACGTGCGTGCGGCCCGGGCGCATCTTGAACGCCATCTTGAAGGCGTTCTCGTTGGCCTCGGCGCCGGAGTTGATCCAGAACACGCTGTCGAAGCGGCAGCCTGCGAAAACTTCAGCAGCTTGCTGCGCGGCGCGCGCGCGCACTTCCATGCGGCACCGCGTTGGTCTGGAAATTCATCTGCGCGCGCCTGGTCGGCGAGCGCCTGCGTCCAGCCCTTGTGGCCGTAGCCGAGCGACGCGACCGCGTGGCCGCCGTACAGATCGAGCACCTTGCGGCCGTCGCGCGTGTGCAGCCAGACGCCGTCGGCGCCGACGACTTCGATCGGGATATTGCGCGATAGACCGGCGCGAGGCCGTCGGCGGGCGCGTGTCAGTCTGGCGTTGAGTTCTGCGTTCATGTCGCGTTCATCGTTCATCTCAGGTCCAGCCGGCGCGCGGGCGCGGTGAGGCCCGCGGTTTCCGGCAGGTCGAACAGGCGGTTCATCCATTGCACGGCGCCGCCGGCGGCGCCCTTGTTGAGGTTGTCGACCACGCTCATCACCGCGACGCGTGCGGCCATTGGCCGACGGCGGACAGGTGCGCGTAGTTGCTGGCGACGATGTCCTTCACGCGCGGCGCGCTGTCGAGCACGCGCACGAACGGCGCAGCCGCGCGTAGTACTCGCGCAGCAGCGCGATGCAGCGGCCGCGTCGCGCGGCGACTTGAGCCGCGCCTGCACCGTGGCGTGGATGCCGCGCGCGAACGGACCGGAGTGCGGCACGAACGCGAACTCGGCGTCGACGCCCGACGCGCGCCTTGGCGAGCGCCGGTGATCTCCGGCGTGTGGCGATGCGCCGAGCGCGCCGTAGGAATACAGGTCGCTGTGGCGCGTGCGGATGGTGCGTGCCTTCCACGGGCTTGCGGCCCGAGCCGGTGCTGCCGGTGACGCCGCTGACGAACAGCGTGGGCTCGATCGAGCCCGAGCGCCAGCAGCGGCACGCTGGCCAGCAGGATCGGCCGTGGAGAAGCAGCCCGGATGCGCCGACGTGCGGCGTCGGTCACGTTCTTCAGGTGCTCGGGCACCGCGCAGGTGAACTGCGCCGAGGCGATGCGGCGCGCCGTGCGCGATGCTTGTAGACCGCTTCGTACGCCGCGGCCGTGGCGAAGCGGAAGTCCGCGGAGATGTCGACGAAGCGCGGCTTCGTGCCGGCGGCCTCGGCGGCCTTGAGCAGCGAGTCGATCAGCGCGGCCGGCAGCGCCATGCGGCGCGGCGCAGAACACGGCCGACGTCGGCTCGTTCGCGATCAGCGCGGCGATCTCCGCCTGCGACTTGAAGGCGGTGCTCGCCGAGCGCGCCGCGCGAGGTGCGGAAACGACTTGCCCGCGAGCTCGCCGGGCTGAGCTGTCGGACATCACGCCCGCGAGCGTCGAAGTTCGGATGACCGACGATCAGGCGCAGCAGCTCGCCGGACACGTAGCCGGTGCCGCCGAGCACGATGGCGGGAATCTGTGTTAGCTCATCGACTATCTCGTTGGCGGCGCGATCGAGCGGGCGCGCCTGCGTGAGGCCGACGGACTCGATGATGCGAGTCGCCGAGCGCCGCGCCGGCCGCCAGCGCGTTGAACGCCGGCACCTTGAGCTGATCGCTGGATGATGTGCACGCCCACGGCGTTGTCGGTGGCCGGGCCCGTGACCGCGATCGGCTCGATGCTGAACCGCTTGCGCAGGATGTCGACGCCGCCCTACGCCGCCACCGGATCGTTGGCCGACAGCACCACGCCGGTGCAGCGCCTTGCGGATGTCTTCCTGCTCGAGGATGGAATCCACGCCGTAGGTGCCCAACGAGTCCGTCGCCGAGCTCGAACACGATGACGTCGGGCTTCTTCTCCGCGCAGCTCGGTGAGCATGGTGCGCGTGAGCGCCGGGCCCACCTTGCGCGTGGTCGAGACGATGCCGAAGTCCGTGAAGATGAGCGTGTTGCGCGCGCCGGCGTCTTCGAACGCCATGATGTCGCGGCGCAGCGAAACGCCCGTCGCCTTGAACGCGTCGACGACGAGGCCGCGATGGCGCATGCGCGAGATGATGGCGGCACGCGGCCGCGGTCTTGCCGGCCTCCATGCAGGTGCCCGCCAGCGCGACCACCGGCACGCCGCTGCGTGATCGAGCTTGCGCGTCGTAGTCGAGCTGGCGATAGCCGACGCGCGCCGGCACGCCGATGCGCTCGCCGAGATACGGGAAGTGCAGCACGCCGCCGATGACGCGGCAGTCGAACGGCTTGCCCTTGTCGGGGTTCACCGAATCGCACGATGCCGAGCACGCCGCCGATGTTGAGCATCTGGATGATGTCGCCGGGCTTCACGCTCTCGGGCACGTGGCCCGAGTAGCCGAACAGCGCCTTGCGATGGCCGAGCGCGCCCACGACGATGTCGCCCTTGCCGACCTTGGCCATGCGGCCGCTGGTGAGCTCGAGCGTGTTGTAGGTGGACTTGTTGGTCAGGATCTCCACGACCACGACCACGCCTTCCTCGGCAGGAATGTTGTCGGTGGCGACGCGCACCTCATTGCCGCAGGCCGCAGGCCTGGGTGACCGACGCAATCTTGTCGACGACTACGGTACGCATCACTTTCCTCCCGGCACGCGCATGGAACATGCCCGTGAGCGAAACAATCTTTGAGAAGCCCAGCGCATCCTGCGGCGTCCATTCGCCATGCGGACTCGCCATACACGCCCTTGGAGACGGCCATGAGCGAGTACGGCGACTCGACGCCCTCGACGAACAAACTACCGGGGCGGAACAGCACGTGGACCTTGCCGGTGACGCGCTCCTGCGACGACAGCAGCAGCGCCTCGATGTCGCGGCACACCGGATCCAGCAGCTGGCCTTCGTGCACCCAGTCGCCATAGGGACCGGCGAGCGAATCCTTGATGCGCTGCTGGCGCGGCGTGAGCACGAGCTTCTCCAGCTCGCGATGCGCGGTGAGCAGCGTTTCGGCGGCCGGCGCTTCGAACGCGACGCGGCCCTTGGTGCCGATGATGGTGTCGCCCAGGTGGATGCCGCGGCCGATGCCGTACGGCGCGCCGAGCGTCTCGAGCTGCTCGACCACGTCGACGGCCGACATCGTCTTGCCGTCGAGGCCGGTCGGGCCGGCCCTTCTCGAAGTGGATGGTGTGCTTCGCGGGCGCGCGCGGATTCGTGAACGCGTCCTTCGACAGCACCCAGGCGCTGATCGGGAATGCTGCCCTCGGAGGTCAGCGTCTCCTTGCCGCCGATGGTCACGCCCCACAGGCCGCGATTGATGGAGTACGCGGCGCCGAACGGCGGCACCGGCAGGTTGCGCGCCTTCAGATAGTCGAGCTCTTCCTGGCGCTTGAAGGCCTTGTCGCGCACCGGCGCGATCACTTCGAGCTCCGGCGCGAGCGTGCGCAGCGCCACTTCGAAACGCACCTGGTCGTTGCCCGCGGCCGTGCAGCCGTGCGCGATGGAATTCGTGCCGAGCTTGCGCGCCATCAGCGCGATGGTCTGCGCCTGCATGACGCGCTCGGCGCCCACGCACAGCGGATAGAGCTGGCCGCGGCGCACGTTGCCCATGATCAGGAAGCGCAGCACCTGCTCGAAGTAGTCGGCGCGCGCGTCGATCTGGTGATGCTGCGATGGCGCCGTAGCGCCTTCGAACGCTCCGCAGCGTCTTCGCGCCGGCGGCGTCGATGCCGCCGGTGTCCACGGTGACCGTGATGATCGGGCGGCCGTAGTTTTCCTTGAGCCACGGCACCAGGAACGAGGTGTCCAGGCCGCCGGAATAGGCGAGGACGATGGGTTTGTCGGATTCACGGCATGCATTTTTATTCAGACTCCAAAAGCTTCGCGCAACTGCTCGAGCACGCGCGCCTGCGCGCGCGCATCCGCCGGTGGCGATGAAAATCGTGTCGTCGCCGGAGACCGTGCCGGCGACTTCATTCCAGCCGGCCTTGTCGATGGCGGCGGCGACGCTGCCCGCCGAGCCGATGGTGGTCTTGACGACGGTGATCGACGGGCCGGCGGTGCGCACCTCGCGCACGAACGACGCCACGGCGCGAAAACTTGTCCTGCGTGCGCGCGGAGAGCTCCGCCTTGTCCGGCAGCACGTAGCCGTCGCTGCGCCTTGAGCACGCCGAGCTCGCGCAGGTCGCGGCTGATCGAGGACTGCGTGACCGCGTGGCCTTCGCGCTTCAACAGGCGCACGAGCTCCTGCTGGCGGCGCACCGGAGAGTGGCGCAGCAGGCGAACGATGGCGGTGCGACGCGCCTCGCGGTGATGGTCCGTGAGCATGGAACTGAATCCACCCATGAATAAAGAGCGCGAATGGTGCATAAAAATGCAGAGACCGTCAATGCTTGCTTTTGCCCACCCGCGACGTGGGCTCTTACTACAGGGCGCTGGATTGCGACGGGTTACAGCCCGGGCGGCAGGGGTTGGCGGCGTCGTCGCCGATGACGGTCGTCCAGGCGCGGACCTTCCATTCCGTCACCAGGCCGCCGGTCACGTACGGGTCGGCCTGGCGAACGCTTCGACCACGTCCCTCGACGGCGCCGAGAAGAACAGAACCCCCAGATCCACCGGATCGGCGAGTGCGCCACCCGAGCAGGAGCTCGCCGCGCGCCACCGATTCGCGCGCGTGTTTGATGTGCGCACCGCGGAATTGCGGCCGGCGTTCGAGGACGTCCGGGACGTATGTATGATAGGGAGAAAGTGCATGGGTCAATGATACTTTGCGAACCGACAGCTGTCGGTTGATTTACTTTTTCGCTGCCCGTTCAGACGAAATGAGTGGCGCCTATCCCGGCTTGCTGAATCCCTGAGCAACCTCTGACCGCATAAAAGATTGGTTAGTCTGCGCCAAGATCTCCCTGGCGGCCTTGCCACTCGCGCTGATGCCAGCCTGCGCCGCCGAAGACAAACCAAGAAAGTGAAGTACACGTGCCGCCCGAGGGGCTTCGTCAGGCCGCAAGTGGGGAGAGTTGCGCCTGTCGCTGACCGTTGCGGCCTGAACGCGGTCGGTATCGGCGCCTGGCCTGGTTGGGCCCAGGTCGCAGGAGTCGGCGATTCACTTGCGTGCCGATCGCGGCGCCGACCTCGCCGTGAGCGGCGCGGCGGAGGTCGCGGTTTCAGGTCGACGCTTGCGCGACGCATGCGCCAGGCAGTCCAGATGAGGTGCGGTCCGGTATCGAAACGGCAAGCCTTTCGTCTCAGGAGCCCGATCGCACACCGTGCGTTACACGCCAGCTGCGAGGCTGCGCTTGCGCGACGGGGATGACGGCGCGGTGCTGCGTCCGTGAATCCACGCGGTTCGGCGCAGAGCGTGCCGGGCTGAGCAGCGGAAGCGCCGAGGGTTGCCGCCGCGGACTTCGACCATGATCAGGCAAATCCTGCGGCGTGCTGCTTCGAATGGTCGGACGCACGCATACTGGCGCGCCGGATTGCGCAAACGGCCGATGGAAGACGTCACTCAGCGACGACCGCGTGCTGGAAGTTGATTGCGAAATTCGGTAAGCCCTGACAACGCTTCGTGCGGCGGGGCCAGGTGGTCGTCGAAGCTCTGGACGGCGACTCTACCGACCCGAAGGATCGCAAGTTCAGCATCTGGCGATGGTGCCCAGCTCGCGACAAGGGGCCTGCACACCGATTGCACGCCAGCGTGGTGTCTCGCTCGAGCCGACGACGGGCGTGGAACCGTGCTTCGTGCTCGACGCCGCCGCTGTTGGGAATTCTTGCGTATGCGCGCGAGAACGAACGGTTACAAGGGCGACAAGCTCTTCAAGATGCTGCACGCGCGTACGAAGTAGTCATGCGGCCTGCGACCATGCTGTCGGCGCTTAGCTGTTACTGGCGCTGGCGCCAGCGCTCACCGCGGCGGCTGACAAGCCCAAGCGCGTCAAATACGTGCCGCCGGAGGGCTTTTCCGGCCACGCATGGGGCGACCTGCGCGCGAAGCTTCGACCGCTTGCCCGCAGGCCGCTGCGGCGTGGGCGCGGCCTACATCCTGCCGCATGAGAAAAGGAGCACCTTCGATCTGCGTGCTCGGAGTGCTGACGGCGGCTGCGATTTCCAGAAGACGCTGGATAGCACTCTACAGGGAATACGAAGGCGGCGGCTTCTACGTTGCTCTTCCGAATACGCGATTCGCCGACCAGGGCTTCCGCATGGGCGACGAGAAGCGACGGCGTGGTGCTGCATCCCGTGGTGTATCCAGTTCTGCGCCAACTGGCGCGGGCCGATCAGGAAGAAGGCTCCGCCGCCGAACTTCGACTGACGATCAACAAGTTCTGCGGCATGCGACTCATGTTCCAGAGTCGAGACGCGCGAGCAGCTGCGCCAAGCTGCCGGCGAGACTACGTCACCAACTACGACCGCATGCTCGAACAAGCTGGTCGAAAGTTCGGCCAGCCCGACGGGCTACGCTGCGCCGCGGCAAGGTGCGTGATCGAAACCATGGAAGGCGATTCGGCAGAGCGTCGCCGATCGCAAGTTCAGCATCTAGCGCTGGTGCCCGGCGGACGGCAACGGCTTTCACACCGAGTTGCACGGCCAGCGTGGTGCTGTCGCTCGACCCGGCCACCGGCGAGGGCACGGTGCTGTATTCCGCGCCGACTGCTGTGGGAGTTCGCGTACGCGCGCGAAAACAACGGCTTCAAGGGCGACCGGCTCTACCAGATGCTGCACGCCCGCAAGTAACTACCGCTCAGCGCGCGTGCCGGAAGGTGAGGTTGTAGCGAAGCTCGCCGGTCAGCGGATGCGTGCCGGGCTTGATGGGCCGCACGGCGTGATACACCAGCCGCGACGGGCCGCCCCACACGAGCACGTCGCCATCGGTCAGCGCCACGGTCTGTGCCCTTGCCGCCGCGCGTGAGTCCGTAGAACGCGAAACTCGCGGGCAGTCCCAGCGACACGGACACGATGGGCTGCGCGAAGTTCTGCTCGTCGGCATCGCGGTGCGCGGTGAGCGCGGCTGCCCGGCGAATAGCGATTGATCGAGGCACGCGTCGGGCACGAAATCCGGAAAGCCGCACGCGCCGTCGCCGCGTCGAGCGCCAGGCGCACGAACTCGCGCGGCATCGGCGGCCAGTCCTGGTCGGTCAGCGGATCGCGCGAGCTGTAGCGATAGCCGCTGCGATCGCTGACCCAGCCCACCGGACCGCAGTTGGTCATGGCCACCGACATGGTCTGTCCGCCGGGCGTCACCAGGTGGCGGAACGGCGCGCGTGCGGCCACGCGCTCGATGCAGCGGCATGAGTTCGGCGCAGAATCGCGCGAAAGCCGCGCAGCAGCGTGATGCCGTCGGCCGAGCGCGCAGCGGCTCGCCGCGCTCGTTGCGCGAACGGTAATTCGAGCGTGTTCATTTCTCGATGGTGATAGCACGAGGTCGGCGCTGCGTTCCTTGCCGGCCTCGGTCTTGATCGTCCAGCGATCGTTGATCGTGTAGCGCATCTTGATCGTGTTGATGGACTCGGTGAGCGACACGCCGTAGCTCACGTACAGCCGCGGCGACAGATATTTGCCGAGCACCAGCGAAGTCTCGTTCGACGAGCGTCGGATTCGACGCTGATGTCGGGATGCCAGATCTTGCTGCCGAGCTGCGAGGCCAGCAGTGCCGCTGCCTGGCCCGGCGACTTCCTGGCTCGCGCCGCGGCGTGCCGGCGCGATCCTGATCGCTGCGCCGATTGCAGCGAGCCGCCCGCGAGCAGCAGCGAGACGATCTGCGACTGCGGAATCGACGGCTCCGAGAAGAACGAGAGCCGCGGTTCGCGCAGCGTGCCGCGCACGTTGACGCCCGCCTTCACGTCCGGGAATTCCTTGACGGCGCGGATGTCGACCGCCGGGTCGGCTAACAAGCCGCCGCTGAAGATGAGGCGTCCGCGCTCGATGTCGAGCTTGCGCGCCAGCGCGGTGTATTGGCCGTCCTTGACCTGCAGCTCGCCGGTGGCGCGGGTCGGCTCATCCGGGCAGCGTGCGCTCGGTGATGCTGCCGGTGACGTGTCCCGACAGGCCGTAGGTCTCGATGGTCACCTTGTCGCCCAGCGTCATGCGTGATTTCGCTGGTGACGCAGGAACGGATCCTTCTCGACCTGCTTCCGTGGGCCCGACCAGCACCTTCGTCGGCCGACGGCAGCACGGCATTGGTGAGGTCGGCGGGCTGGATGCGCGCCAGCGGTAGTTTGACCTCGCCCTTCACGAGGATCTCGCGGCCGGCGATGCGGAAGTCGAGATCCGGGCGAAGCATCGATGCGCGCCTCGGGCACGTCGACCACGCGCAGGTTCTCGCCGTCGAGCGCGGATGTCGCCGTACGGCAAGCCTGTCGCGCCACTCGATCTTGCCCGGAGCTCGCGAGTGTGCCGGCGCCGGCATTGGCGGTGGAGCTGAACTCGAGATTGTTGGAGACGATGCGCGCTTCCATCTCGAGCGCGCGCAGCGCGAGGTTGAGCTGGTAGAGGTCGAGCTCGGCGCCGGAGAGCTTGATCGACGCCGCTGGCGCGCGGCGCTGCCGAGCGTGCCTTCGAAGCTCAGGTTGGCGTCGAAGTGGCCGCTGGCCCGATCGATCGTCGGGAACGTACAGCGTGAGGAAGCCGAGCTCGCCGGTGGCCATCTGCAGCTGCCCGCGCATGCGGCGAATTCAGCGATGTCGGCTGGTGACTGCGATCGGCGCGCATGCGTCCGGAGATGAGGCCGCGCTGCGCGGCGTCGAGCCGCAGCTCGCGCATTCATCTGATCGCGGCTTCGCGCCTTGCAGCGTCACGAAGCCGGAACCGAAGGTGATGACGTCGGTGCGGCCGCTGGCGAGCTTGTGCCGGATCGCGGCGTCGACGAGATCGACGCGCGCCTCGCCGACGAACGGCGCGCCGCGGCTGCCGCTCGGCGCTGGCGGTGGCATTGACGGTGCCCTGGTATTCGACGTTCGGCGTGAGGCCGGCGGTGAGCGTGCTGATCGGCAGGTTGTGCGCGTCGGCGCGCGCGTTCCAGCCGGTCTCGTTCCAGCGCGCCTTCGCCGCACAGCCGCGCGACCTTGCCGTGCAGGCACAACGAGTCGAGCTTGAAGCGTCTTCGCGCTCGCCATCAGCTTGCACCGGCGTGTCGAGCTGCAGATTGATGTTGGCGGTGTCGTCGATGAACAGGTCGCCGATGGTTCCCGTTCCACACGCCGGTCGACGAACGCCGCCTTTGCCCGACAGGTGCAGGCTGGTCTTGCCGGCGAGCGCATCGGCCCTGACGACGTGATCCGCGGTCGGTGCCATCGAGCGTCGGCGTTGAACTGCGTGAGCGCGCGCTCATCGATCGTCAGGCCGCGAGATGGCGATGTCGGCGTGCGAGGCGCGCTGGCCGCGCCAGTCGAGATCGATGTTGGCGGCGAGCTTGTCGACGCTGCACATCGCTCGTGTCTCGATGCCGCTGCCCTGCGCGCTCAGCTTGATGACCGGCGCGTCCGGACGTGCCGCCGATGTTGCCGTCGGCGTGCAGCTCGCCGCGCGCACCTTCGGCCAGCAAGCGCGAGGTTGTCGGCGTCGAGGCTGAAATCGAGGTTGAGCGCGCGCGACGCGCCGATGTCGCCGTCGATGGCCAGGCTGGTGGTGCCGGCGCGGAAGCGCAACGTGCTCGAAGGTCCAGTCTTCGCCCTGCAGTGATGATGCGGCCGCTGCCGCTCGCGCGTGTTGCCGCGCAGCTTGCCGGAGAGATTGCTGAACGCGAAGTCGAGATTGCCGTCGCCGCCAAACGGCGCGCCGCTCGCCTTCATGATTGAAGTCGAGCGCGCCGTTGAAGCCGGGCCGCAACTCGGCGGGATTGAATCCCTGCACGTCGCCCTCGAGCGCCCAGCTTTCGTCCGGGGTCCAGCGCGCATCGCCGGCGAGCAGCGCGCTGCCGCCGAATGCGCCGAGATCGAGCTCGTCGATCTGCAGGTGATCCTTGTGCAGCGCGCCGCGCATCGCGACCGTCATGGGATCGAGCTGCGGGATGAAGAGGTCGCCGCTGGCCGGTGATGCGCGTAGGGCCAGAAGCCCTCGAGGCGATACTGTGCCTGCGGGACTCGAGAAGATCTGCGGCGTCTCCGCGGTGAAACGCGCGGCCAGCGGCCAGCGCAGCCCGCGCCAGTCACCGTGCAGCAGTAGTTTGGGGCCGTTCTCGGCGGTCTCGATCGTCCCCTGGCCGTCGACGTGGCTGCCGGTGGCCTTGTGAGTCGACTTCGTAGTGAGTGGCGTTGACCACGTGGTCGGCATAGTTGCCTTCGAACACGAGGTCGAAGGGACCGCGCCCAGGCCCGGCACCATGCAACGGACCGCGCGCATGAAACGCGTTCATCTCGCCGCCGACGTCGAGCGTGCCGGTGATGATGCCGAGCGCGCTGCCGCCGCCGAAGGCGCTGCAGGTCGAAGTTGTGCACGTCGGCCTTGCCGGTCCAGTGGAAATTGCTGGACAGTGTCGAGCAGTTCGCCGCGCATGTCGGCGCGAAACGGCTCCTGCAGCTTGCCGGTCAACGGTAGTTTGTCGAGCGTCGCCGTCGAAGCTCGCGTCGGCCCGCCAGTCGGGCTGCCCTTCGATGATCATGCGCGTGGTGGCTTCGCCGCTGAGCTTCATCGGATCCGGCGGCGCGCAGCACGCCGATGGCGCGCGCCTGCAGCACGCCGTAGATGACGTTGCCTTCGAAGATCCGGATGGTCTTGTGGCCGACGATGCCGGCGCCGTTCACGTCGCTGAACTCCACGCGTCTGCCGTTGGGCGCGATGATGACCAGGCTGTTCGCGGTGGCGCGCTCGGCGCTGATGCTGAGCAGCCGCGGCAGGAACTTGGGCGGCGTGTCGGGCGGTGGATGCAGCGCGGCGCTTGACCTCGACCAGCACGAGATCGGCGTCGCGCCTCGCGCACCGCGATGCGGCCCACCAGCAGCGGCCAGAAGTTGACGCGCGCCGAGCCGTTCTCGACGCGCACGTGGCTGCGCTCGCTGATCGACATCGACGCGCGTCGGCGCCGAAACCGCCGGCGATCGTGCCGTGCACGTTTTCGATCTGCAGCGTGACCTTGCCCAGCGTCTCGGGCAGGCGCGCGACCGCGAAGCGCAGCCCGGCCTCGGTGTAGATGCACCCAGCGCCAGGAACGACAGCACCAGCAGGACAAACAACCCGAACGATCAGGGCCGCGATCTTGAGCCGGCGCTTCATCACAATTTGGGCGAGAAATTGAGGTGCAGGCGCGGGCCCGGGCGCTCGGTGCTGCCCGCGGGCGTGGTCAGCGCCTGCGCGACGTCGATGCCCACCGACACCACCGGCAGGCGGAAGCGCATGCCGATGCCCACCGAATACATCGAGCGGATCGCCGAAGTTGTCGAACGCGTTGCCCGGCGTCGGCGAACACGGCCACCGCGAAGTTCTTCGGCAGATCGCGGATCAGCTCCACGGAGCCGGCGAACAGGTGTTTGCCGCCGACCTTTTCGAGCTTGGGACTGCCGTCGTCGTTGAACACGGATTGCCGTTCGCGTCGATGGCCTGCTCCACCGGCGACAGATCGTTGACGCCGAAGCCGCGCACGCTGCGATCGCCGCCGGCGAAGAAGCGCTGCGAGGGCGCGAGGTCGCTGGTGCTGGACACCGCGGTGGCGCCGATGTCGCCGCGCAGCAGCACGTGCCACTTCGGCGCGAAGTCGAACACGCGCTCTGCCTGCACGCGCACCTGCAGGAAGTCCGAATCCGAGCCGAGCGCGCTGTGCGAGCCGCGCAGCTCCGCGTACAGCGTGCGGCTGAACAGCGCCTCGCCGAGATAGTTGCTGCGGCACCAGCGCGAAGCTGATGCCGGGGATCAGCAGCGGTCTGCGTGTCGTTGCGGCCCGACGCGACGAACTCGGATTCGCGTGTCGCAGCAGCTCGACGTACGTCACGCGCTGCCAGTAGTGCTCGCCGAACCACGAGCCGCGCACGTGCGTGAAGCTCGGCATGAAATCGACGGTGCGGTCGTCGACGTCGGCGCGCCGCTCGTGCTCGCCGGTGAGCTGCAGCGTGAACTTTTCGGTGGCCGGATCGCCGATGGGCACGATGTAGCGCGCGTCGAGCGACTGCGCGAGTCGCGGCGGCCTCGACTTCCGTGCGGAAGCGGTGACCGCGCGTAGTTGACGCGCCGGTCTTCCCAGGCGACCGTGCCGCGCACCTGCGTGTCGGTGCCGTAGCCCACGCCGTACGAGTAGCGGTGGCGGCGGTTCGGTTCGGCGATGATGCTGATCGGCACGATGTGGTTGCTCGCGATCGCGCTCCTCGGGCAGCACTTCGACGGTGGAGAAATACTGGCTGTCGTCGAGCGCGAACTGCGTGCGCAGCAGCTCGCGTGGCGTCGAACGGATCGTTCTCGTGGTAGCGCAGGAAGCGGCGCACCAGCGCATCGTCGATGCGTGTCCTGCTTGATGGTGGTCGCGCCGAAGCGGTAACGCTCGCCGGTTTCGAATTCGATGGCGATCTGCGCGATGTAGGCCTGCGGATCGACGCGCATCTCGTTGCGCAGCATGCGCGCGTCGAGATAGCCGTAGGTGGCCGCGGCGCGCAGCAGCGCCGCCCTTGAGCGCCTCGTAGTTAGAGTGATTGAGGCGTGTCGCCGCGTCTGGATGGGCAGGTCGCCGGTGATGTCTGGTGAACACCTTCGTCGTCGCGCCGGGGCCGGTGACCTTCACGTCGACCTTGTCGACCGACCACCGGCTTGCCGGGCGTGATGTTGATGACGACGCGGTAGTTCTGCTCGCCGCCGCTGCCTTCGCGCTTGCACCTCCGAGGTGACCGTCGGGCTCGTAGAAGCCGAAGGGCCGCATGCGCCGCCGCACCTCGCGCTCGCTGCGCTCCTGCAGCCGCTCGACGAACTCCGGCGAGAGGTCGTCGGAATTCTTGTAGCGCTCGAACGATAGATAGGCGAGCACGTTGGCGCGGATGTCCTCGCCGACGCCGCGCACTTCCGACCTGCACGCCGGCGTTCGCCGGAGCCGCGAGCTGCGCCACGACGAGCGCGAGCAGCGTGATCGCGGCAAGGCGCGGGCAAAGGTTGATCTGCAAGGTCGGCATGACACCGCTTCGGGGCGGAAGGCTGAAGATTCTAATGAGAGTCGCCGCGTCGCGCGCGCGGGTTCCGCGCGCATTCGCGACGCCGGTCAACCTGTCGTCGGTGCCGTTCAGCACGTGTTCAGACTGTCCCGGCCGCGCGCCGTCGGCATCGAAGCGGCGTTCGGTGATCGCGCAGCGCGCCGTCGTCCGAGATTGTGAGGACCGTCGAGCAGCGCGTGCCATAACCCGGATCGAGCACGAATGGCGCGGACAGCTTGCGCGCCCATTCGGGCGACAGGTCTCCGGGCGGCAGGGCTGTCGGGCGGCGCCGTCTCGCGGTCGGCCAGCATCGCGAACAGGTCGGCGGCCAGCGCCTCGCGGATCGGCGGACTCGGCCGATTGCAGCAGGCGCTTCGAAGCGTGCCCGCACCCGCACGAGCTTCGGCCAGGGCGTGTCGAGGAATTCGTTGGACAGGCCGTAGATGCCCGGCGGCAGCTCGCGCGCGAACTGGTCGGCGCGATTCGAGGCGTACCAGAGCGAATCGCGGTCGGCGAGCAGCAGATTGAAGCCCGCATAACCCGGCGCGTCGGTCTCCAGCGCCCGCAGATAATCTGCCGGGGCGCGCGTCCCCGGCGAGGTAGCGCGGGGATCAGGCCGCCGCGCGACGGCGCGCTGCGGCGGCGGCGGCCGAACTCGCGGAAGTTGGTGACGATGCCGCACGCGGCGCTGCGCGTCGACGGCGAACCAGGCGCCGTCCGCCTGCAGGTCGCGCCCGCCGACGACGCCGGCGATGTCGGTCCAGGGCGCGAGCGGCGCGGCGGGCCGCGCGTGGAACTCGTCGCGGTTCGCGGCGACCACCAGGCGGTAACTGCGGATGGCTGCGCCACGCGAGGACTAACAAACACATCGGCGGCTACCAGCGGCGCGGCGGCCCGCCGGGCGCGCTGAACCAGCGCATCGATGAGCCGCGCCGAGATCGCGCCGGCCGGCGGCAGCGCCGGGATGGCCCGCGGCGATGTCGGCGCGCGTGAACCAGCGCGCGTCTTCGAGCTCGCCGTCGCGCAGCGTGATGTCATGGGTGCGCGCCACGGCGCGAAATCCCAGCATCAGCGACGACGGGAATGGCCACGGCTGTGAGGCGACGTATTCGACGTCGCCGACCTGCACGCCGGTTTCCTCGTCGACTTCGCGCACCACCGCGTCCTCGAGGCTTTCGCCGGGCTCGACGAAGCCGGCGATGGTCGAGTAGCGGCCCTGCGGCCAGGACGCCTGGCGGCCTAACAAGGCGCGCTCGCCGGTGGCGTCGGTCACCAGCACGATGATCGCCGGATCGAGCCGCGGAAAGGTCTCGGTGCCGCAGCCCGGCGCGGCTGCAGCGCATGACATGACCGGCGCGCGCCGGGCAGATTCGGCGCGCCGCACACGCCGCAATGCCGGTGCCGCGCCTTCCACAATGCCGAGCGCGCGCGCATACGCCAGCAGCGAAGCGGAGTCGGGCGGCAGCAGCGGCGCCAGCGGCCGCAGCTCGCGCAGCTCGGTGCCGGCGGGCAGTGCGGCGCGCGCGCCGGTTCGCGCAGCTCGACCAGCACGCAGCGTGCGCCGCGAAACCAGCCTAGCAAGGTGAGATCGTCGTCGCGCGCGGCCAGCCACCAGCGGATGGCCGCCGTCGAGGAAGGCGATTTCCAGCGACTGCGCCGCCGGTCACCAGCTGCGGCGGCGCCGGCGGTCAGCAGATAGCGCGTGGCCGGCGTCGGCGCGCGCGGCGGCGATCCACTGCGGGATCGTCGCGCAGCTCGGCGCGGCGCTCGAGAAACGGGCCGGCGAACAGCGTGGGTCGAATGGTCACGCGGGCAAATCTACCACCCGCGCGTGCGCGCGGTCGCCCGCCGTCTCAGTGCGTCGGCGCTGCCGTCGTCCGGTCATCGCCTGCGATCGCTCGGCAGCATTCGTTGCAGACCGGGACGCGCAGCGCCAGCCGGTCGGTCACCAGCACGCCGCTGCAATCGCGGCAATGGGCGACGCGCAGCTCGTCGCCGGCAAGCAGCGCGCCGAGCAGGAACACGGCGTGCTCGAAGGAGATCTGCGACTCGCCCACCAGCGCGCGATAGGCCTCGAAGGCTTCGCACAGCAGCGCGCCGCGCGCCACGGTCGGGCGGCGTGCTGGGCTGCCGAGCGCGATCGACCGTGATGGTCTGCGGCGTGATGAGCCCGAACAGGCTGCTGACGCTGGCGAACACCGCCGCTTCGCGCCGCATGCGCAGCGAGCGCGTGAAGAACGCCGCCTGGCGCGGCGACTTGCCGCGATGCCGCGCGACCGCGGCGCCGTCCGGCCTCGTAGAGATAGGTGCGATAGAGCTTGCGGATGCGATCGTCGGTCAGCCCGGTCCATGCACGGATGGTGTGCGTGCGCGCCTCGTGGTGGATGAAGCGCAGCGCGAGGTCGAGGCGCAGGCGGTCGCGGCTGTAGCGGTCGTCGGAGATACGCATGTTTTTCCCTGTGTCTGTGGTTTTGTGGATGTCCGCAATTTGGGAAAAATTTCCCAAATTTGCAAATGACTTTCAAGGGGTGCGGCGCAAGATATCTCGCGCGTATCGGGAGGAATGCCATGACGAGTCGGGGAGGTCAGCGCGCCAGGGATGATGGCGCGCCACTGGTTGCCGTCGCAGGGCGTCGATCCGGCGCCGCTGGCGGAGCTCAACGCCGAATGCCTGGGGCAGTTAGTCCATGCGTGCGGCCGAGAGGCGATACCATCGCGTCCGCGCCGCCGTTGCTGGTCGGCGTTGCGCGTGCAGTGGGCGTCGCTTGCCGGCGCACGCCGTGCGGCGGCTGTCCGCCGCGCCGTTCAGCCTGTTCGACGCCGGCTTCGCGTCGGCGCCGCGCTGGCTCGAGCTGCGCACGCGGGGCGTGCACGATTGCCGCAGCGCGTCGAGCCCGCGTATTTCGACGCCGACGTCGGCGCGCTCCATCACGCGTCGCATGCTGGTGTACGGCTGGCACCTCGCGCGCAGCCGGCCGCGCGCCGCGTGCCTGGTGTTCGGCTCGACCATCGCCGGCGTCGAATCGCTCGCGGCCTGCTCGCTGGCTGCGCTCGAAGCGGCCGCCGATCGCAATGCCGACGCGCTGCGCCCGCGCTGGTCGAACCAGACCGGCTTCTGGCGCGAGCTGCTGCTCGCCGCGTCAGCGGCGCCGACCGCCGTCTGCACGAACTACTGCTCGGCGGCGTTCAGCGCCTTGCCGCGGAAACACTCGCGGCGCATGCTCCTTGACACACTTCCGCACGCGCCGCTCGATGAAGAAACGCGCGTGCGAGTGAAGCCACCGAACTACTGCGGGCGGAGCCCGCCACTCAACATAACTCGGGGAGCAACATGACCATCAGGAGATCAGCCATCGCGGCATGCGGCCGCCGTGGCGCTGTTCATTTTCCATTGGCGCCAGCGGCGCAACGCGCGACGACGCCATCGCCGCGAAGAACGCGGCGAAGTCCGGCGATGGCGCGCGGCTCGGCGCCAGCTCTCGCAGTCCTGCAGACGCGCGGCCGCGCGCCGCGTGCCGCAGTCCGACGTCACGCACCGCGTGACGCGCAAACTACCGCGCGCTGCGCGCGAGCGACGGATACGTTTCCGATCAGCGCCTACGGCGACGATCTGCGCCGGCCTGCGCGCGCAGCTCGTGGCAAAGGGACTCATCGGACGCCGTCGTGCACGCCACGGCGGTGTCGGGCAAGGCGCCGGTCGCGGCGCTGGGCGACATGGCCGGCACCAGCGGACTCAAGTTTCTGCGGCCCACGCTGGCCATGGCGCGCGCCGGCGCCGTCACTGTCGCAGGGCGACCGCTCGCTGCGCGCCGATCTGCGCGCGCCGTGAAAGCGGCGCCACGGGACGCGGCATTCGCGTCGGCGTGCTGTCCGACAGCTACGACTGCGCGCCAGGCGCATTCGAGCCGGGTGCGCCGTTCACGCGCGCGGCGCAGGACATCGCCAACGGCGATCTGCCGCGCGACGTGCTCGTGCTCAAGGACCTCGCCGCCGCGCCGAGCGACGACTGTTCCGACGAAGGGCGCGCGATGATGCAGCTCATCCACGACGTCGCGCCCGGCTCGCCGCTGGCGTTCTACACGGCGTTCGAAAGCCAGGAAGACTTTCGCCGCGGGCATCCGCGCGCTGGCCGACCGCGGGTTCGCAGGTCATCGTCGACGACATCATCTACTTCGCCGAGCCGATGTTCGAGGACGGCATCATCGCGCAGGCGGTCGACGACGTTTATCGCGACGGCGTCGCGTATTTCTCATCGGCCGGCAACGACGCGCGCGCGTCCTATGAATCGCGCTTCCGGCTGTCGGCCGAGCGCGGCATCTCCGGTCCGCGCCACGACTTCGCGCACTGGCCGCGGCGTCGACGGTCTGCAGAGCGCCACCGCGTCGGCCGGCAGCGTCACGCTGCTGTCGGTCCAGTGGGACCAGCCGTCGTTGTCGGCCAACGGCAGCCGCGGCGCGCAGAGCGACGTCGACGTCTGGTTCTACGACGCGAATGGCGAGCCGTTCGAGATCTGCACCGACGATCCCGCGCAGCTGGTTTGCCAGATCCCGGGCTTCGACGCGAACATCGGCGGCGATGCGGTCGAGACGCCGATCATGGTCAACTTCAGCGACGAAGACATCGAAGTGCAGATCGGCATCGAGCTGTTCGAGGGCCCGCGCCTAACTACATCAAGTACGTGTGGTTCGATCTCGACGCCGGCGTGTTCACGGTCGACGAATACGACACCGCCAGCGGCACGGTCTACGGCCACGCCAACGCCGCGGGCGCCGAGGCGGTCGGCGCGGCCGCGCTGGTACCAGACCGAGGAATGGGGCAGCCCGCTGCGCCCGCAGTGCCTGCCGGCCTGTCTTAATTCGTTCTCGTCGGCGGGCGGATCGCCGGTCTTTTTCGGCACGAACGGCCGCCGGCTGCAGCGCGCCCGTGGTGCGCCTCAAGCCCGGGCGTCACCGGACCGGACGGCGGTAACACTTCGTTCTTCTTCTTCGACCTCGAGCTTCGAGGTCCCGGGAACCACCGAGCCCGACGGCATTCCCGAACTTCTTCGGCACTTCGGCCTCGGCGCCGCACGTGGCGGCGGTGGCGGCGCTCATGCTCGACCAGCGCGAGCGCGACATCGGCTGCCCGTAAGCGCTTCATCGGGCCCCGGAAGCTGACGCCCGATTTGATTTATTGGGCCATGCGCCTGACGGCGGACGACATGAAACTGCGCAACTTCGGGGGCGACATCGGGCCGCAACGCGTCGATAATGCCAACGGGTTCGATTTCGACACCGGATTCGGATTCGTGGACGCGCAGCGGGCGCTGCGCGCAACCCGCGGCTTCTAACAAGCCCCAGGTGTTCGCCGGCATCCGCCGCCGGCGGATGCCGGCTCCAGCTGGCGGGTGCCGGCGACCTTTGCAGAAATGGAGTCAGCTAACACATGTTTTCGACTGCGCGCGCAGTGATCTCGATCAGTCTTGCTTCCTCTCCCGGCGCTGGCCCTGGCGCAAGCCGGACCCAGCGATCCCCAGATCATCGCCGCCGCTCCCACTGCCAAGATCAACGTCGGCGCGCAGAAAGCTCGCCGGGCCAGCATGGTCGCGACGGTGCGCGTCGGTGACGACGGGCGGGTGCGCGACGTCGCTGGTCACCGAAAACACCGCCGAGAGCGCGTTCGAGCCGCAGCTCGTCAAGGTGCTGCAGAGCGCGCGATTCCGTCCGGCCATCGACGCGAACGGCCAGCCCGTCGAGAGCCAGCATCGAGATGAAGGTCGAGCTGCGCCCGTCCACCGGCGCCGAGCCCAAGCCGGTCGCGGCGAAGCCCGATCCGCAGCTCACCGACAAGGAAAAGGCGCGCATCCGCAAGATGAAGCTGCTCGGACTTCATCTGGGAATGGGAGCTCATCGACGACGAAGCCGACGACGCCGCCGCCACCGAGTTCATGCCGCGCATCGCCATCGCCATGTACGCCGCGATGCGCACCGAGGCGGGCGAATACGTCGACGCGCAAGGTGTGGAAGGCCTCGGCCAAGGCGCTCGAGGAATCCGCCGAACGCTGCAGCGAAAGCCCGACAGGCGCCGTTCTGGGACGGCGTCTTCAAGACCGTCCTCGACGAAGCCGTGCCGAAGTGAGCCCGGTCCTCTCTCCAATGAATCGATTGATTTCGCGCGGCGAAGCCTTCAAGCTGCACGGCATCATGTACGCACTGTCGATCCGCGGACTCACCAAGACCTACAAGAACGGCGTGCAGGCACTCAAGGGCGTCGATCTCGACGTCGAGCAGGGCGATTTCTTCGCGTTGCTCGGGCCCAACGGCGCCGGCAAGACCACGCTGATCGGCATCCTCACCTCGCTGGTCAACAAGATCGGCGGGCACGGTGAGCGTGTTCGGCCACGACATCGACCGCGAGCTCGAGGCGGCCAAGGCCTGCATCGGCATCGTGCCGCAGGAAATCAACTTCAACCAGTTCGAGACGCCGCAGACCATCCTGGTCGAACCAGGCCGGCTTCTACGGCATCGAGCGCGCCGCTGGCGCGCGAGCGCGCCGAGAAATACCTGTCGCTGCTGCAGCTCTGCGGACAAGCGCAACGACGATGGCGCGCGGCCTGTCCGGGCGGCATGAAGCGCCGCCTGATGATCGCGCGCGCGCTGGTGCACGAGCCGCGCCTGCTGATCCTCGACGAGCCCACCGCGGGCGTCGACATCGAGATCCGCCGCTCGATGTGGGAGTTCCTGCGCGAGATCAACGCGCGCGGCACCACCATCATCCTGACCACGCACTATCTCGAAGAAGCCGAGACCCTGTGCCGCAACATCGCCATCATCAACGGCGGGCTGATCGCCGAGCGCGACCGCATGTCGACGCTGCTGCGCAAGCTGCAGGCCGAGACCTTCGTGCTCGAACCTGCGCGAAGCCGTGCGCAGCGGTGCCGCAGGTGCCGGGCTACGAGTTCGAGCTCATCGACGACCACACGCTCGAGGTCGAGGTGTCCAAGGAGCAGAGCCTCAACGAAGTCTTCGCGCAGCTCATCGACGCAGGGCATCGGCGTGCTCTCGCATGCGCAACAAGGTGAACCGGCTCGAAGAGCTGTTCATGAAGCTGGTCGAGCGCAAGCCCGGCGCCGCGGCGCGATGCGCCATGAGCGACGCGTGCCGCGCAAGTCGCCGCCGCCGACTCCGCCAGGTCGCTGCGGCAGGCGCGCTGGATCGGCTTCAAGACCATCGTCATCCGCGAGTACGGCCGCATCATCCGCATCTGGGCGCAGACCATCGTGCCGTCGGCGGTCACCTCGGCGCTGTACTTCGTCATCTTCGGTAGTCTGATCGGCCAGCGCGTCGGGGCTCATGGACGGCGTGCCGTACATGCAGTACATCGCGCCCGGGCTCATCATGATGGCGGTGATCACCAACTCCTACGGCAACGTGGTGTCGTCGTTCTTCGGCGCGAAGTTCGGCAAGCACGTCGAGGAGCTGCTGGTCGCGCCGCTGCCCAACTGGATCATCGTCGCTCGGCTACGTCGGCGGCGGCCTGGTGCGCGGCTTGCTGGTCGGGCGGCGCGGTCACCATCGTGTCGCTGATCTTCACGCAGCTGCACGTGCATCACGCGCTGGTCATCGTCGCGGCGCGTGCTGCTGACCTCGGTGGTGTTCTCGCTCGGCGGCTTCATCAACGCGCATGTTCGCCAAGAACTTCGACCAGGTGAACTGGATCCCGACGTTCGTGCTGACGCCGCTCACCTATTTCGGCGGCGTGTTCTATTCGATCATCGCTGCTGCCCGAGTGGGCGCGGCACGTTTCGCACGCGAACCCGATCCTGCACATGGTGAACGCGTTCCGCTACGGCTTCCTCGGCACCAGCGACGTCAACGTGTACGTCGCCTTCGCGCATCATGCTGGCATCGGCGGTGGTGCTGTTCGCGGTGGCGCGTGTTCTTCATGAACCGCGGCACCGGCATGCGCGAATAACTACTGGTCTCTGCCTCGGCCTTGGTGCGCGCGTCAGCCGCCGCTTGTTGCGCGGCTTCGATGTCGCCGCTGCACCTTGGCTTCCAACCTCTTGCCCCGCTGGCCTCTTCGGCAGCGGACGCCGCTTCACCGCCGCGACTGCGGTCGTTTCCGCGAGGCCGCAGCCGGTGAACGCAGCAAGCTCACTGCGGTCACGGCCAGCGCCAGACGCAGAGTGACAATGTGGTGAATTGATCGATGGCGATCCTCCGGATACCGACTTGCTAAATACGCCGTTCTTATCGAGGAAACTGAGCAGCCAGATCCCACTGCGCGGGGACAATCATTATGGCCACAATCCTGCAAGATGCAATCCTGATCGCGGCGAAGCCTGGTGCAGCGCGTGGGCAAGCGCGACCGGAAAAGTGCCGTCCTGAGTGCCATGCAGGATCAGCACCGGACCGGAATACTTCGCGAGGACGGCGCGAGTATCGAACTAGCAATACGTAACTGAACGAAGTACTAC
>ERZ1370068.5163-contig-4199_pt1 | contig 33909 bp, 45 predicted proteins | sample MGYA00561227_ERZ1370068 | MGnify/ENA primary metagenome ERZ1370068 (study PRJEB38410, sample SAMEA6850437) | metagenome | study: Metagenomic assessment of the ecological functions of the soil: analysis of the soil microbiota associated with the...
ATCGATCTCAGGACTTGCCGTATTGCGCCTTCGCGCTGCTGACGCACGAATCCTTCGCTGGACCCGCGAGTGCGTCGCACTTCTCGATCGCGACCTTGTAATCCGCGTCGCGCTTGTCTGCGTTCGCTTCCTTGCTGGCGTCAGCCTGCTTCGTCGCCGCGTCCTGGCGCGTATCGGCCGCGACACGGTCGACCTTGGCGTCCGCCTTGGCCTTGACCAGCGCGGCGTCTGCTTCCTTCACGCAGACGTCCTTGGGATTGCCCGCAAGTTCGTCACATTTCTCCTTGGCGACGTTGTAGGTCGCTTCGGCACGCGTCACGCGCGCATCCTCGCGCGCCTTCGGCGTGTTCTTGTACGCGGCTTCCGCGTCGGCCTTGGCGACCTTTTCCTTGCCGCTGGCTTCCGCGAGGCAAATGTCCTTGGCGTTGCCGCTTCGCGATGAGCAGGCGTCCTTGTCCATCTTGTATTGCGTCTCGGCGTTCCTGACCGACGATGTCGTAAGCGTCCTTCGATATCGGCGCCGACGGGAGCCATCGGCTTCGCGGCGGCCACCGGCGCGTCCCTTTGCGTCGCGCAGCCGGCAACACTCAGCCCGGCAGCGACAAATAGTGCAATCAATAATTTGGACATGTTTATTTCCTTATGGTTGGTTCAAGTGCGGTATGGGAAATGGATGGCCCGTCGCCAGACGCTACTGGAGCGTGCTGGAAATTCTGGTTCTGGGATTGGTGAAACGAGTCACGCTGCCAGTTCGGCTTGTCGTTGTACGGATATTCGTTGGCGATCCGGCGCCCAGACGAGATGACGTTGTTCATGCCCGGCAGCGATGCGTAGTCGCCGGGACCGAAGGTACGGCATTCACCCGGAATTCGGAATCGCTGCAGAAGATCCAATAGCCGCTTTGGACACGCAGCGAGGACGCACGGTCGTTGAATCCGGTCGTGTTCAGGTTCGGCATCGTGTCGTAGATCGGGAAGGAGCGCCCGGAGAGATTCGGGCCTTCGTAAAGCGTCGCGCGCGCTTCTCGGCTTCGGCCGCGGTCTTCGTAACGATTGCTGGAAGAGCTGGAATAACGTCCGTCGATGGGGCGCACGGAACTGATGCGGCCGGCGTATGCGCCGAGATTGGGATAGGCGCCGGGGGCCAGGACGCTGCAACCGCCGTTGAAATCGGCGTCCATGCAGATCTCCCATCGCCCATCGTGCACGACCGCCGAATGCGCCCGGTCATTGAAGCCAGTTTGGTCAAAGTTCGTCACCGGTCGGTCGGCGGTGAATTGGCGGCCGCGGTAGTTGTCGTTCTCGTAGAGCGTGATGCTGTCGGCTGCGGCCGAGACTGCAGTCACCGAAATGATGCCAAACAACAGGGGGTGTCAGTATTCGCTTCATGATGTCGCTTCGCTCGAGTGAAACCACTCCGCCGTCCCCGCGCGGGACGTTACAGGCGCCCCATCAGGAACAGGACGACGATGACCAGCAGTACTGCGCCGACGATGCCGCTCGGGCCGTAGCCCCAGCCCGATGCGTGCTGCCACACGGGTAAGACGCCGACAAGCATCAGGACTAGGACGACCAACAGAATGGTGCCGATACTCATGGTTTGCTCCTTGGTTGGTTCCCTTCACCGCGTTATCAGCGGATCGAGGGCACACTGTGGCGCAAGGGTAACGGCGACAGCGGGGTGTCGTCTGTACGCCAGCGCACCGAAGCGAGCAGCGCGGGCGTTTGCGCGAAGGCACAGCACGGATCGAGATCCGAGAATCCAATCCGTTCGCGGCCAAACGCCCGCGCCAGTTGGACGGCGGGCCAAGAAAAACGGCCGGAGGAAAACCCCGGCCGGAATACGCGATTCCCTTACGCTGTCAGCAAAGAGAGTCGCGGAGGAGACCCGTATCGATCTCAGGACTTGCCGTATTGCACCTTCGCGTTGCTGACGCATGCATCCTTCGCGGGACCCGCGAGCGCGTCGCACTTCTCGATCGCAACCTTGTATTCCGCGTCGCGCTTCGTCTGCGCTCGCGTCCTTGCGGGCTTCAGCCTGCTTCGTCGCCGCATCCTTGCTCGTATCGGCCGCTACACGGTCGACCTTGGCGTCCGCCTTGCCCTTGACCAGCCCGGCTTTGGCTTCCTTTACGCAGACGTCCTTGCGGTTGCCCGCCAGGTCGTCGCATTTTTCGATGGCGACGTCGTAGTTCGCTTGAGCGCGCGCAACACGCGCGTTCTCGCGAGCCTTTGGCGTGTTCTCGTACGCGGCTTCGGCTTCAGCCTTGGCGACGTTGTCCTTGCCCTTGGCTTCCGCGACGCAGATGTCCTTGGCGTTTCCGCTTAGCGACGCGCACGCGTCCTTGTCGATCTTGTACTGCGCGTCGGCGTTCTTCTTCGCCGTAGGCGTAGCTGTCCTTCGACATCGGCGTCGCAGGTGATCTTCGGCGGCGTATGATCTGCGCCGCGCGCGGACCCGGCAAGACCCAGCCCGGCAGCGACAAATAGTGCAATCATCAGTTTGGACATGTTATTTCCTTACGGTTCAAGTACGGTATCGGTCAAAGCCATAAGACGCCGACCCTCCAATTTTTCACGACGCCAGGTTCCACATCGAGGATCTCGATTCGTGGTGGATCGCGTCGTATTTGGCCAGATCCGCCTAGCTATTCGGCTGATAGTCCTTGTGGAGCTCTTCAAACGCCTTGACCTGCAACTCGGCTTGATCCTTGGTGATGCCGTACATCTCCTGATCTTCCCGGCCAGCTGGTCGCGCTTGCCGGCGATGGTGTCGAGATTGTCGTCGGTAAGCTTGCCCCATTTTTCTTTCACCTGCCCTTGAACTGCTTCCAATTGCCTTCGATCGTGTCCCAATTCATAGTGTTTTCCCTTCTGTTGGTGAACTCGTTGGCGACATCAGGACCGCTACATCTTCCTTTGCACGTCGTGTGCCGAGTCCTGAATTGCCTCGCCACCGCGTTCGACGTCCTTGCCCGCGCCGGCTACGGTGTTGCAACCCGACAGGGTGCCTAGCGTCCCGAACATTCCGGAACATGATCAGTAGCATCAGTATCTTTCTCGTCATGACTCTATCTCCTGGTGTGATGAGTCCAAATCAAATTGCCTGGACCTGAAACGCTTCCGTCTTCGGCCTCCCGATCATCCCGGCAGGACGCTCGGAGCCTTCGTAACGCAGGCCGGCCTCTTTCCAGTTTGTTACCGCCCACCACTCCTTCAAGTAATCGGCGCGGCGGTTTTGATGCTTCAAGTAATAGGCGTGCTCCCATACGTCGTTGACGAGGATCGGGTAGTGACCCTGCAGCAGGGGATTCTTCGTGACCGAACGTGCTGACTACCTGCAGCTTGCCGCCAGTGAGCTGCGTTCTCGCAAGCCAAACCCATCCGGAGCCAAACCGCTGTTCACCGGCTTCGGCGAACCGGACCTTGAGCTGCTCGAGACTGCCGAAGTCACGCACGATCGCGTCGGCAAGCGCGCCGGCCGGTGCGTCGTCCCTGCTCGGAGACATGGCGCGCCAGAACAGACTATGGTTCACGTGTCCGCCCGCGTTGTGGCGGACCGCAGTGCGGATTTCCTTCGGAACCTTGATCAGGTTGAGCAACAGCCACATCGCCGTGCGCTCCTGCAACTCGGGGAATTTTTCCAGCGCCGCGTTCAACTTCTCCACATACGACGCGTGATGCCTGTCGTGATGCAGCATCATCGTGCGTGCGTCAATGGTCGGCTCGAGGGCTGTATAGTCATAGGGCAGCGGCGGCAGCAGATGTCTTCGCGGGAGCAGGTGCGTCGTCGCGCGAGCGTATCGCTCGCAGTGGGGATTGCGTTCATGATCATTCGGTTCGCCTTTGAAGAAACCATCTGGGCCGGCCCGCTTCCTGAGCGGCCGAGCGCTGTCAACGCCGTCTCGTGCGCCGCTGCGGATACACCGCGGGCGGCTCGAGTCAAGACTGCGATGGCACTCTGCGCGCAATAGCCCCGTACAGTCGGTGCGGTGGCGCACATTGAAGGCAAGAGCAACCCGGTCTTCCACTTCAGATCGGCCGCAACCCGCCCGGAAGGCTGGCCGCCAGCCCTCTGTGCGATGCCGCACAAAGGAACGCGCCCCGATGGTCTAAACTATCGTCATGGCGGCCAGACTGGGCCGCAACGGTGGGAAAGCGGCGCCCTTGCCCTTGAGAGGCAAGCCGCGCACGGCTGCGCCTGCGAGCCACAGTCCCCATCAGAATCATCTGCTCGACGCCCTGCCGGCAGACGACTACGAGCGGCATCGCATCCCATCTGGAACTGATACCGATGGCGCTCGGTGACGTCCTCTATGAGTCCGGGGCCAAGTTGCGGTACGTCTATTTCCCCACGACGTCGCATCGTTTCGCTGCTGTACGTCATGGAGGATGGCGCGTCGGCCGAAATCGCCATCGTAGGCAACGAGGGCATGCTCGGCATATCCCTGTTCATGGGCGGCGACACCACGCCCAGCCGCGCCGTCGTGCAAAGCGCAGGGCATGGCTTTCCGGCTCAAGGCCGACTTGCTCAAGAATGAGTTCGGGCGTTTCGGTCCGACGATGCATCTGCTGCTGCGCTACACGCAGGCGCTGATCACCCAGATGGCGCAGACGGCGGTCTGCAATCGGCACCATTCGGTCGACCAGCAATTGTGCCGGTGGCTGCTGCTGAGCCTGGATCGTCTGGCATCGAACGAACTCTCCATGACGCAGGAATTGATCGCCAACATGCTGGGCGTGCGCCGCGAAGGCGTCACCGAGGCCGCCGGGAAGTTGCAGGACGCCGGGTTGATTCGTTACCGCCGGGGCAGGATCACCGTGCTCGATCGCCCGGGTCTGGAGGCGCGGTCCTGCGAGTGCTACCAGGTGGTCAAGACGGAGTTCGATCGTCTCCTGCCCTACGTCGCCACAGTAGCTCGTCTCGCTCTTTGCGCCGTGATCCGCCGCGCTGCGTCCTATGTGCGCTACCGCGCAGACGGGCAATGTCGTCGCCGTACTCTCGCGCCAATTGCAGCAGGTGAAACGCGCGCATCGCAGCATCAGTGCTCGTAATCTCGGGCGCTGACGGATGGTTTCACCGACTCGAGGAGAGTATCGGTGCCATCAACCCAACGCGCCCCCGCGGTCAATCGCCTGCTCGAGGCGCTGCCGAGCAGCGACCTGCGCCGAATGCTGGCCGAGTGCGAAACCGTCGAGCTCGCGTTTGCCGACGTGCTCTACACACCCGGGAGCGCCTCAGCCACGTCTATTTCCCCACCAGGAGCTTCATCTCGCTGATCATGCCGGTCGACGATTCTGCCTCGCTCGAAGTCGGTCTGATCGGAAACGAAGGCATGTTCGGGATTCCGCTCGTGCTCGGCGTGGACGTGTCGCCGGTGCGGGCAGTGGTGCAGGGCGCGGGATCCGCGTTGCGAATGGACGCCGCGACCTTCTGCCGCGAACTCGGACGCAGCCAGGCGCTGCAACGCGAGATCGACCGCTATGTCTTCGTCCATCTGAGCCAGCTCGCGCAGACGGCGGCCTGCACGCGCTTCCACGTGGTCGAGGCGCGGCTTGCCCGCTGGCTGCTGATGACCCAGGATCGCGCGCACGCGGACACCTTCCACATCACGCAGGAATACCTGGCCTTCATGCTCGGCGTCCGCCGGGTCGGCGTCACCAAGGCGGCGAGTTCCCTGCAGAAGCGCAGTCTGATCCATTACAGCCGCGGCGATATCACGGTTCTCGACCGGCGCGGACTCAAGGCCGCTTCCTGCGGGTGCTACAAGGCAGATCGGGAATCGTACGATCGGATTCTCGGTTAGTGAAGTCATCATCTGCTGAATAAGCGGGAGCAACCATGGAGCTAGGCGACCAAAGAGCCCAGCAGCAATGTCGAGGACCGGCGGGGGATGGGGTCGGCATGATCGGCGGCGGGCTGGGGGTCGGCGGAATCGTGATCGCCCTTGTCGCCTACTTCCTCGGCTTCGACCCCGGCACCGTGATGAACGTGGCCGAGCAGGTGGCCCCGCAACGCGAAACGCGCGAGGCGCCCAAGGGCGCGCCCGCGGACGAAATGGGGCAGTTCGTCTCCAAGATCCTCGGCAGCACCGAGGTCGTCTGGGGCAAGATCTTCCAGCAGTCCAACAGCCAGTACCGCCCTCCGACGCTGGTCCTCTATGACGGGCAAGTGCGCTCGGCCTGCGGCATGGCGCAATCGGCTATGGGCCCTTTCTACTGTCCCGGCGACGAGAAGCTCTACATCGACCTCGCGTTCTTCCGCGACCTGCAAACGCGCTTCCACGCCCCGGGCGATTTCGCCCAAGCCTACGTGATCGCCCACGAGGTGGGCCACCACGTGCAGAAGCTCACCGGCACCTTCCAGCAGATGGAAGCGGCGCGCGGGCGCGGTTCCCAGGCCGAAATGCAACCAGACTTCCGTGCGCATGGAGTTGCAGGCCGACTGCTACGCGGGCGTCTGGGGACACCACGCCGGGCACCATGAATCAGCTACGATTCCGGCGACATCGCCGAAGCGCTCAACGCCGCGACGGCGATCGGAGACGACCGCCTGCAGAAGCAAACGCAGGGTCGCGTCGTGCCCGAGTCATTCACCCACGGCTCATCGGAGCAGCGCGTGCGCTGGTTCAAGCGCGGCATGGACTCGGGCCGCCCGAAGGACTGCGACACGTTCTCGACCAGCTCGCTTTGAGGGCCCGTTATCTTTACAGCGCTTGCAGCCGACGAATAAGCACGTCGATCAAGTCCGCGCCGTTGGCAGCCTGCAGGCGATGCTGACGCAGCGTTTGCACGAGCTCGGGTGTAGCAATCGGTTTGATAGTCGGCGCGGATGAGGACCCCGGCGATGGCGCGTCTGACGCCGACCGGACTCGGCGAGCGGGAACAAGCGCGCCAGCTCCTCCAGACTTTCGGGATCCGAAAGATGTTGGCTCGCGAGCGTGTCGAGCGCGTGAACCTGTGCGTTCGAACCGGTCATACGTGCGATCCCCGACGTAACTAAACGAAGCTCGTTCACGTCGGCGATCGGCCGATGGCGCAAATAGACCTGTGCGATCTGAACTTCTTCGTCGTTCGGACTCGTCAACGCCAGCAGCATCTGCGCGCGGGCGTCTGCGCTGCCTAAACAGGCGAGAACCGCGGCATGCTGGAGACTTTGCTGGCCTGCGCGGGCGGCAGTTGCAGCCGATGACAGCTCCTGGTCCAGATCGCGATCCTTGTTCAGCGCGCAAATCAGGTCCACTTCCGCCGAACTGACGGCGTTTCTCGCCAGCTGGTCGCCGATCATCCGCATGAGCTCGGCGCGTTTCTCCGCAGGCGAAAGCCAGCCGAGACGCGCCGCCAGCTCCAGCATGCGCGCGCGAACCGCAGGCTGGTCGGCATCGCGCGCAAAGTCGAGGTACCGCGACGCGCGCGGCATCATCGCGCGCGATCTCGTCGAGCGCCCGCGCAACCGCGGGCATCTTGCCGCTCGGCGTCGCTCAGCGACGCCGAATATTTCTCGATGCGGTCCAGGAAGCATGCGCACCTCCGCCATCTCGCGACCCAGGAGCTGATGGATGAAGGCGAGCTTCTGCGCAGCCGACAGGCGATCGTCTGGAGAATTGGCAGACGTCCTGCGCGATGTGCCGCGTGCGGATCCGAATCGCTCAACCCGCTGGTGACGACCATCGAGCTGGCGGCAAAGCGTCCGAGCATCCTTGCGCTTGCCCGACCGCTGCCGATCTCGCCGCCGGCGCCCGATTGAAAATAGCGGTCCAGCATCGAGGCCGCCGTCGGCCCAACGGGGCGCCTTCGACGAAAAGCCATAGATCACCGGCACGTCCTTGAAGATGAGGCGCATGCGATCGCGGCTGCTTTCGCCGTGACGCACGCTCAATGCGCGCGACAGACGCTCGGCATCAGCCCGCGAATGCCCGGAGCGGACAAGACTGCGCCCGATCTCGGCGGACGCGCTCCTGAGCGCTTCGCGGATTCAGCGTGTTGCAGCCGAAAAGATAGACTTCCTTCAGTTGCGAGAACAATCCGGAGCACGAATCGCTGCACGAGACGCGCTCCATCTCGGCGACGGGCAAGGACTCGCGCGCCTCCAGCTCGATCCGAGTAGAATTCGTTGCCTCCGTCATAGTGGCCGGAGATGACCAGGACATCGCAGCGGACGCCCTGGCGGCAGGCCGACTCCAACCAATCGGGCCGACCCCGCTCCACCAGCTCGACAAACTGAAATTTGTCCGGGGCAGGCTCCGGCGAAACATTTCCTTCTCGTCGGCTGAATTGACGGTGATGCGTGCAAACCGTCTTTTTGTCGGCGTTCGCATCATGCGCCCAAACCGCGGCTAACAATGCGGTCAGGAACAGAAACGTCGCGGAAGTTGGCATCGAGGACACAGGTACGGAATGGCACGGACCGGCAACAGTTGTCAGTCAAACATTTGTGATGCGTCGTGTCGGTACGCGGGCGCACATACTGATTGCCCGGATGCGTGGCATAAAATGAGCAGCGTGTTCCAGCCCCGAGGCTCACATGTTCAAGATCGAAGTAGAAGACGACAAAGGTCTCTGGACCGATGTCCGCGGCGACGATGGCGGCGTGCTGACCTTCGAGACGGAGGATGCCGCGCGCGGGGCGCGCTGGCGGCGCGTTTTCCTGTCCTAGTTCAGATGGAAAAATACGCCGGCGGCAAACGTACGCGCGTCATACGTATCATCGAGGACGATGATGATGGGCGAACCCGTCCCGGAGGCAGCTCGTAAGCGAAACGCCGAGCCTGGGACCCGGCTGCAGGACAAGCCGAACAGGCATGGCTCACAGATTGTTGATGATGAAACGAGCCTCCTCGCCCTGCCAGATCAAGGTGTCTTGATTGTTTCGCCACTTCAGGCCGGGAAAATTGCTTTTGAGGGAGTACGTCTTTTCGGCACCCCAAGCCAAACAAATCAGATGGCTTTCTGTAGTCCACGTCCACGGATAGACCGGACATGACTCCGGGGTTTTGATTGACCAGCCATGTTGCTTGCTGATTTGTCTCGGAATTCGCACATTCCAAATCGGCATTTGCCGACAGCGGAATCAACAGAAAGAAAGTGCACAGCAAGATTCTTCTCATGGTAATGCTCCTTCGTGTTAGCAACGCCGGTCCTCCCACGCCAATGGATAGAGGTAAAAAGAGGTCGGAACGCTGTTCCCTTTATGCCACGCACCGCGACAATCAGTCTGTGCGCTTGCGTACCGACACGAGAGACGAGGGCGCGACAAATGTCTCACTGACACAACCGGCGAAGCGGCGCGCGCGATGTTTGCGCCATTTCCTCCCGGGTCACGGCACATGCAAACGCTGGATCATCGCAAACAGATCGACGGACTTCGGTTCTTCGCGTTCCTGGCCGTGTTTCTGGTGCACAGCGATGTCACGCGCTTCTGGTGGGGCAGTTATGGCGTCTCTCTGTTCTTTGTGATCAGCGGATTTCTGATCACCCGAATCCTGATCGCGTTCGAGAACCGACCGCGCAAGCAGGTACTCAAGAGCTTCTATGCGCGCCGCGCGTTGCGAATTTTTCCCGCCTACTATCTCGTGCTGGGACTGGCGGCAGCCACGGTCGGCATCGCTTACCTGCCTGCATTTGTTCTCTACGTGATGAACTGGGGGATCTTCTTCTACACGTGGATCCAACCTGAACTTGCGGACATTGCGTGGGATCCCGTGCGGATGTACGGCATCCACTTCTGGTCGTTGTGCGTCGAGGAGCAGTTCTATCTTGTTTTCCCGCTGTTGTTTTACTTCCTGCGGCCGGGGCGTGCGAGGCTTTCCTGGTTGCTCGCGCTGTGGGGCGCGTGCATCGGCTTTCGCTTCCTCTGCGCCGCGTTCCTGCCAAAGGCGGCGTATGGGCTGATTCCACTGGTCTGCGGTGAATATCTGGTCGCGGGTGCGGTGGGCGCCGTGGTGTTTGCGGATACGTCGGCTACCGCCGAAAGGATACGCGCCGCTGCTCGTCAATGGATGTTTCCGGTCGGCCTCGCGCTGGTGGTGGCACTGCTGTTCGCGCTGTTTCGGCCGGAGACACCGTCGATCGACCACGTCATGCACCCGCCACACATGCAAACGCTGCTTGCGCTCGGGTTTCTGGCGATGGTGCTGGGATTGTGGCAAACGGACAACCGTTGGGTGCTCGGGTTTTTCAACTACGCACCTTTTCGTTTCCTCGGCAAGATCAGCTACGGCCTGTATCTCATCCACCTCTTCATGTGGCCGCTTTTCGATTGGCTCTCCGCGCATTCTTCCGTGATACGCGAGCTTCCTCCTTTTGCGGCGCGGCTCGGACTGACGGTCCTGTTGGCGACGGCGATGTGGCGTCTTGTCGAGGCGCCGATCCTGAAGCTCAAGGAAAGGTTTCCGTATTGATCACAGAGCGCTCCCAACATTGACCCGGTTGCTGCGTCAAGGCGCGCGCCCGCAGAGCATCGCCTTCGGCTTGCCCGCCTGCGTCGACCGGCTTTTCGCATTGACCGCACGGCGCCCCAAATCCTGGTCCTTGAACAACGACAGGTCGATGGCATCGGCCATCGCCTGGTAGCCGGCATCGTTCGGATGCAGATTGTCGCCGCTGTCGTAGGCCGGGCGCATCGTGGCCGGATTGCTCGGGTCGCGTATCGCTTTGTCGAAATCGATCACCGCGTCGTAGGCTTTGCTGGTCCTGATCCATTGGTTGACGGCCTGGCGCTTTGCCTCGCCATCGGAGGTGTAGTAGATCCCGGGCAGGAACGCCTGGAACGGCGTGAGGGTCCCTCCATAGACCTTGAGGCCCATCGCATGCGCCCGATCAATGATCTGAAGATGGCCGGCAATGATCTCGTCGGCGGTCGCGGTTCCGGGAAACCCGATGTCGTTGATGCCTTCCAGGACGATCAGGTAGCGCGCGCCGGACTGCACCAGTACGTCACGATCCAGACGCGCCGATGCGTTCGTACCTACCGTGTCATGCAGAACCCGGTTGCCGCTGATGCCCGCATTGAGCACCGCGACCTTGCTACCGCCCTTCTGCGAGCGCAGCCGCTCGGCCAGACGATTCGGCCAGCGCTTGTTGGCGTCCGCAGTCGAGTGCAACCCGTCGGTTATCGAGTCGCCGAGCGTGACGATGGCCCTGGATTTCGTGGAGGCGTCCACTTCGACGCCCGTCAGAAAGTAAAAGGACTGGGTAGTGGTCGCCGTCGGCAGGGAGTCGGCGCCGCTGAAATCCCCTGCAGGCGAGATATAGGTCGTCTGTAACCCCAGCGAATGCTCGGTCGCCGCGAGCTCCTTGCCGGGAACGTAGATACTGACCGCCAGGTCGCCGCGGTCGGGCACCCTGAGACTTACCGGGTCGCTGATTGCCAGAGCGCCGGCCGGGATCGTCGTGGACTCCGACCCGTTGAATGTCAGCACCCGGTCCGAGCCTGCGGCGATCGATGCACCGGTGCTGCGCAGGCCCACACGCGCCGCGCCGATATGCAGTGAACCCGCACCGTAGGCGTTGGAGAGACGCACGCGCACCCGCGTGCCGCCGATGCTCACGTGCACGATCTGGCGAATGGTCTGGCCATTGAGCTCGACCGGATGCCAGGCGGCCTGAGGGCTCGCGTTCCATGTACCGACCCAATGGCCGGCATTGCTCCCGTCTTTGGCCATGGTCGCAGGCGCGATCGCCATGCCCGCAATGGCCAGCATCGTCCCTGCAAGGACGGTGAGCGGCCGCCGGGATACCGCAGTTGAATCCCTGGAACAGATCGCGAATTTCGACTTCTTGTCGCGTATCGGATGCGGCGGTGTCAGTGACAAGATGGCTTCTCCATAACGACGTCAAACGGCCTGGCACGCGGCCGCGCACGAGGTGCACCCGCCGGACGAAAACGACGCAGCTGATCGAAGCACATCGATCATCCGTACAAGCATTCTCCCAGTGGACGCGGGTTGCCGTATGTTCGTTATCGAACATTGACCATACACAGGATCAAGAAAGCCACGATTCTCGGCGGGCGAAAACGGCCGCAAGCGAATCGTCAAGGCACTTCATGACCGTGCCTGCGCGCCTGACCGCGCACGCCCGCGACGTCGTGCGGTAGCGCACAGACCGCGCGCGCTGCGCCACCTAGGCTTCTGTTGCAGGTCACCCGCGGAACACGCATGCGTACGATCGTCCGACGAAATTCCATCCGCAAGCACGAAGCCACGTCCCCGATGACCCTCCGGGTCCGGCCGGGATTCGCCATCGACGAGATGCGGTCGTTCTCCGTCAATCACGCGAGGAAGCGCGACCGCCATCCCGTCGGCGCCGCGAGTCCGGCTTCCCGGGTGACGCCGAGACCGGCACGCGGGCGCGGCCGCACTAACCTGGTGCGCCGCATGCGCGAACATGCCGCGGAACGCCCCGGCGAAACCGCATTCGTGCATCTGATCGACGGCGATACGCCGCAAGCGTCGATGACCTACGCGCAGCTGGACCGGCGCGCACGGGCCATCGCCGCGTACCTCCAGGACATGCGGCTCGCGGGTCGGAACGTCGTGCTTGCCTACCCGCCCGGCCTCGAATTCATCGCCGCCTTTTTCGGTGCGCTCTACGCCGGCTGCGTCGCCGTGCCCGCCTACCCGCCCCGGCCGACGAACGCTCGATCGCTTCCACGCACTCACCGGCGACGCCGAGGCGCCCCTGGTGCTCAGCACCGCCGCCACCGTCGATGTGCATGGAGACAATGAACGGTCGGACCGCAGCGGTCCGCTGGATTGCGACCGACGAGCTCACCGACGCCGCCGACCGCTGGACCGAGCACGATCCGGACCCCGATTCGCTGGCGATGATCCAGTACACCTCCGGCTCCACCAGCCGGCCCAAAGGCGTGATGCTGAGCCACGCCAATCTCGTCGCCAACACGCGTGCCATCAGCAATGCCTTCGAGGTCGGACGCGACACGAAGGCTGTCTTCTGGCTCCCTGCCTGCCACGACATGGGGCTCATCGGCGGCGTCCTCGCGCCGGCCTACTACGGCATTCCGAACATCATCATCGCGCCCGCGATGTTCGTCCAGAATCCCTTCCTCTGGCTCGATACGATCAGCCGGTTCGCGCGCGACCGTTTCCGGCGGGCCCAACTTCGCCTACGACCTGTGCGTCCGCAAGATCACGGCGGAGCAGCGCGCCGTCCTCGACCTCTCCTCCTGGTCCGTCGCGTTCATCGGCGCCGAGGCCGTCGAGCCGGCAACGCTCGCCCGCTTCGCCGAGGCCTTCGCGCCGTGCGGATTCCGGCCCGCGTCCTTCTATCCGTGCTATGGCCTGGCGGAGGCGACGCTGATGGTCACCGGACCCAAGTCGGGAAGCGGCGCCACGGTGCGCGCATTCCGCGACGATGCGCTCGCGCAGAACATCGTCGCTGCCGCTGCCCGACCATGCACCCGAGCGCCCGACACCTCGTCGGCTGCGGCGCGCCCGTCGGCTCGCTGCGCCGTGGCCATCGTCGCGCCCGAGACCGGCGAGCGAGCTGCGTCCAACCGCATCGGCGAGGTCTGGGTCGCCGGCGAATCCATCGGCCAGGGCTACTGGCGCAATCCCGAAAAAACCGCAGCGACGTTTCATGCGCGACTGAAGCGATACCGACGACGGTCCTTTCCTCCGCACCGGCGACCTGGGCTTCATGCACGACCAGCAGCTCTACATCACCGGCAGAATCGACGACCTCATCATCGTCCGCGGCCTCAATCACCACCCGCAGGACATCGAAGCCACCGCGCGCCAAAGCCATCCGCTGCTCGCAGCCGGCCTCGGCGCAGCGTTCGCCTTCGACGAACGACGGCGCGCAGCGCCTCGTCCTCGTGCACGAGGTCGTCCGCGACGGAATGCACGATCTGGCCCCGGTCATCGACGCCGTCCGCGCCGCGGTGCTCGACGAGCACGGCCTCGCCCTCGATGCCGTCGTCCTGATCCGCTGCGGCACCATCGCCAAGACCTCCAGCGGAAAAGTCCAGCGTCACGCGAGCCTGCGCCGCATTCCGCGCCGACGAGCTGAAACCCCTCGCCCAGCGAACGCACAGCGCAGCTCGTATGCTTCGGCGTCTGCCCGCTACACCAGCTGGCGCAGTCCACCGCGCTCGCCGCCGTGTGCCAGCACGCGCTCGCGATGTCGGGCACCGGACTCGCCGACGTCACACCCGAAACGTCGATCGCGGCACTCGGCCTCGATTCGCTGCAGCGCGTCGAGCTCGTTGCCGCGCTCGACAAGAGCTTCGGCCGCCACCTGCCCGATACGGTTTACAGCCAGGCGACGACCCTCGGCGACCTCGCCGCCGCCGTGCAGAAGCATCTTGATCGATCACCCGCATTCCGAACGTGTCCGCGCGCGCAATTCCCGCGGAGAACTACGACGTCGCGCTGTTCCCCGAATACCTGGAGCTCAAGCGCCACGAGCGCATGCTGCGTGGCCGTCACCGAGACCAATCCTTACTTCCGTGTCGACCAGGGCGACCGACACGCTGACGCAGGACATCCGCGTGCCTCGCTCACATCGACGGCCGGGCGCTGACCAACTTCTGCGCCTACGACTACGTCGGCATGGCGCACGACCCGGCGGTCACCGCGGCGACCAAGGACGCGATCGATCGCTACGGCACCGGCGCGGGCGCCAGCCGCCTCGTCTCCGGCGAAAAGCAGATCCATCGCGACCTCGAGCACGCGCTCGCCGGATTTCTCGGCACGCCCGCGGCGATCGTCTTCGTCTCCGGGCACGCGACCAACGTCACGACCATCGGGCACCTGATGGGCCCGGGAGACCTCATCGTCCACGACATCCTGGCCCACAACTCGATTCTCCAGGGTGCGCGGCTCTCCGGCGCAACCTGCCGCGGATTCGCCCACAACGATTGGCGCGCGCTCGACGCGCTCCTCGCAGGCATCCGCCACAGCTACCGCCGCGTACTCATCGCGATCGAAGGCGTCTACAGCATGGATGGCGACTACCCCGACCTGGCGCGCTTCGTCGACATCAAGGAAAGGCATCACGCGATGCTGCTATGTCGACGAGGCGCATTCGCTCGGAACGATGGGCAAGACCGGGCGCGGCCTCGGCGAACACGCCGAAATCGCCCGCTCCGGCGTCGACCTGTGGATGGGCACGCTGTCCAAATCGCTGGCCAGCTGCGGCGGATACATCGCGGGCTCCGCCGAGCTCATCGAGTACCTCAAATACACCGCGCCCGGGTTCGTCTACAGCGTCGGAATCTCGCCGCCCAACGCGGCCACGGCGCTGGCCGCCCTGACGGTCCTGCAGCGCGAGCCGCAGCGCGTCGCGCGGCTCCACGAGCTGTCGAGCCTCTTCCTCCGACTCGCCCGCGAACGCGGTCTCAACACGGGCGCGCCGGCGGGAACCCCGGTGATCCCGATCATCGTCGGCAACTCCGTCAACTGCCTGCTGCTCTCCCGCGCCCTTTTCCGGCGCGGCATCAGCGTCCAGCCGATCATCCATCCGGCCGTTCCCGAGCACGCCACGCGGCTGCGGTTGTTCATCACGACCAATCACACCGAGTCGCAGGTCAGGAACACCGTCGACGCGATCGCAGAAGAACTCGCGAAGCTCTAGCGCGACCATCGCGCGCGTCCCGCGCGCAGCGAAACGCCACATCATGCCGAACACCGAACCCGCCATCGTGGTCGACAAGCTCTGCAAGCGCTACGGCGCATTCACGGCCGTCGACAACATCTCGTTCACCGTCGAAGTCGGGCGAGGTGTTCGCGTTCCTCGGCCCCAATGGCGCGGGCAAGAGCACGACCGCCGAGGTGATCGAGACCATCCGCACGCCGACGTCGGGAAAGGTCACGGTGCTCGGCATGGACGTCACGCAAACGCAAGGCCGAGGTGGTCCGGCGGATCGGCGTGCTGCCGCAGAACTTCAGCTCGTTCGATCGCATCACGGTGCGCGAAAGCCTGCAGTATTACGCCCGCGTATTCGGATGCCGCGCCGACATCGACGCCCTGATGGAACTCACCAATCTGCGCGACAAGTCCGACGGCCCGGTTCAACACGCTCTCCGGCGGCCTCAAGCAACGCCTCGGGATCGCCGTCGCGCTGGTCAGCGACCCGGAGATCGTCTTTCTCGACGAACCCACGACCGGGCTCGACCCGCACGCCCGGCGCCAGGTCTGGGAGGTGCTCAAAGGACTGCAAGGACCGCGGGAAGACGATCTTTCTCACGACCCATTACATGGAAGAAGCCGAACTCCTGGCCGATACCGTCGCGATCATCTCCAACGGACGGATCGTCGCCATCGACTCGCCGGCGAAGTTGACCGAGGAACACGCCGAACAGATGCGGCTGACGCTGAAGTCGATCGACGCGGCCGCGGTGGGGCTGATCCGGAAGCTGGGCTTTCGCCCGGTCCCGAAGGGCGACGACAATCTCTGCGTCCCGGTAAAGACTCCCGACGATGTCCGCCGCATCCTCGAGGAGATCCAGCGGTCCGGGCTGGCGCTCGGCGGCCTCGACGTGCGCAAGCCCAACCTCGAGGAGGTGTTCCTGAAGCTGACGGTCGAGCTCCCGCGGCCGGCGCCGAGGAGCGCGCCACATGACTCCCCGGATCATCGTCGCCAATCTCGGCGTGCGGCTCAAGAGCTTCTATCGCGAACGATCGGCGATGTTCTTCACGTTCGCCTTCCCCGTGATCCTCGTGCTCGTATTCGGCACGATCTTCACCAAGCCGGAGCACCTCAACCTCGACCTCCCGGTGCAGGACATGAGCCGCAGCGCAGCGTCGGCAAGGCTGCTCGAAGCCCTCGCTGCCGGCCAGGCGTTCAAGATCACGCCGGTGCCGGTCGCCGTCGACGCCACGCAGTATGCGAAGGAACATGAGCTGAACCTGCTGCTCGTGATCCCGAAGGACTTCGAGGCCTTGCAGAAACAGCGCGTCGCCGGCCCGCACGCCGGCGTCCCCGTGCCGCTCGACCTATGTGTACGACCCGAGCTCGACGTCGGTGGACACCAAGATCCAGCTCCTGGACACGATCGTGGCCGCGGCCAACCAGAAGGCGACGGGCAGCCCCCGGCGATCACGCTCGTCGCCGTCGTCGATCCTGCCCGAACGCTACCGTTTCATCGAGTTCTTCGTCCCCGGCATCATCGCGATGGCGATCATGACCTCGTGCCTGTCGAACGCGCTCAACATGAACGCGGAGCTTCGCCAGAAGGGCATCCTGCGCAAGCTCGCCACGACGCCGATCACGCGCGCCGATTGGCTCGCCTCGAGCATCGTCTACCAGCTCATCCTCTCGGTCATCTCGACCGCCGCCATCCTGCTGGTCAGCTACTTCGTATTCGACGTCCGGCTGCACATCGGCTTCTGGCTGCCGCTGATCGTCGTCGTCGAGGTCGTCGCCTTCGTCGGCATCGGCATGCTGCTCACTCCGTTCGCGAAGGAGGCCGAAAGCGCGTCCGCGGTCGCCAACGCCTTCCTGTTTCCGATGATGTTCCTTTCCGGCACGTTCTTTCCGGTGGAAATGATGCCGGCCTTCCTGCAGGCGTTCGCCAAGCTGCTCCCGCTCTATTACGTGAACGAAGCGCTGCGCGCGGCGATGATCTTCGTCGACGACGCGGCGACGTTGCGATCCGTCGGCGTGACCGCCGCGTTCGCCGCGGTCGTGTTCGCCGCGGGGACGTTCAAGACACGGTGGGACGAGGGGACGTGACGACGCGCAAAGCGAATCCTCTTCATTTGCGGCTCGATGAATCAGACGACGCAGATGCATCAGATCTCGCGCCACCTGACCGAATACGAGCAGGCGTTCACGCCCTTCTACTGCGACGGCGTGCAGGAGGCGATGCGGCGGCTGAAGCTCCTGGAATTCACGATCATCGGCGCCAAGCTCGCGGAGCGCTGCCATCAGCTACCTGCAGTGCCGCGGATCTCGCCATCGACTACCAGGGGCGGCGCGGCCCGTACGACCTCGTGGTCACCTGCTCCGACGTCTTCGTCCAGAAGAACATCCGCGGCAACCGGATCGTCCTGGTGCAGGAAGGCATCACCGATCCGGAAGACCTCGACCTTCCGCCTCGTGCAGCGGCACCGCTCGCTCCCGCTGTGGATCGCGGGAACCGCCGCGACCGGCCTCTCCGACGCCTACCGCGCCTTCTGCGTCGCCAGCGACGGATACCGCGACCTTTTCATCGGCAAGGGCGCGAAGGCGGAGAAGATCGTCGTCACCGGCATCCCGAACTTCGACAATTGCCAGCGTTATCGCGACAACACGTTTCCGCACCGGCACTACGTCCTGGTCTGCACGTCGCCGCTGCGGGAGGTCTTCCGCGGGGAGGATCGGCCCGCGTTCATCCGCAATGCCGTCGCCCTCGCCAACGGCCGCCCGATGATCTTCAAGTTCCACCCCAACGAGGACCTGGTGCGGGCCGAGAAGGAAGTGCGGCAGCACGCCCCGGGCGCCCTGACGTTCAGGGACGGCAGCGCGGAAGAGATGATCGCCAATTGCGACGTGCTGATCACCCGGTACTCGTCCACGGCGTTCGTCGGCCTGGCGCTCGGCAAGGAAACGCATTCGGACTTATCCGATGGACGAGTTGCGCCGGCTGCTGCCCGTGCAGAACCACTCCGCGGCGCTCAATATCGCGAATGTATGCCGGCGGGTGCTCGAGGATCAGGCGCTGCAATGACCGCCGCGAGCGCGGATGGCGTCCGATGAGCGACGAGATCACAGTCCGAGCGGCGACATCGTGGCGGGACCGGCGGCGCTTTCAGCGGCTCCCGTGGACGATCTACGCGAACGACCCGAACTGGGTCCCGCCGATCCTCTCGCAGGAGCGTCTGCTGCTGGGCTGGGGGCGGCACCCGTTTTTCGATCACGCGGAGATGGTGACGTTCCTTGCCGAGCGGCGTGGCAAGGTCGCCGGGCGCATCGCCGTATTCGTCAACGACGTCCACAACGCGAAGTACGACGAAAAGCGCGGGTTCTTCGGCTTCTTCGAATGCGTCGACGACCTCGCGGTCGCGCGCAAGCTCTTCGATGCGGGCCGTGCCTGGCTCCTGCAACGCGGGATGACCGCGTGGCGGGGACCGGTCAATCCGTCCCTCAACTACACCTGCGGCCTGCTGATCGACGGTTTCAGCAGCCCGCCGGTGTTCCTGACGACCTACAACCCTCCGTACTACGCCGCGCTGATCGAGGCGTGCGGATTCGCCAAGGCGCAGGACCTGTACGCCTACGAGATGGATGTCGCGCTCCTCGCGAAGCTGGTCGATCGCTACAAGCCCGCGGTGATGTCCTCGCTCGACGGCGACGACATTTGCGGTGCGGCAATTCGACCCGTCGCGGTTCGACGAAGAAATCAAGACGTATCCTCGAAATCTACAACCGCGCGCTCGACGGCACGTGGGGCTTCACCCCGCTGCAGGAGGGCGAGGTGAAGCATATCGCCGCCGATCTGCGGCACATCATCGCGCCGGAATTCGCGGCGTTCGCGATGGTCCGGCGGAAAGGCGGTCGGCGCCGTGCTCGCGCTGCTCGACTACAACCAGATCATCCGCAAGCTCAACGGCCGCCTGCTTCCGTTCGGCATCTTCCGCCTGATGCGGGGCGCAAGCGGATCGACGTCGCGCGGGCGATGGCGGTGACGATGGTGCCCGGCGTTCCAGCAATCGGGCCTCGGCATCGTGCTGCTCGATCGTCTCGTCGACAGCCGCAAAGCCGTGGGGTCTCAAGCGCTGGGAATTCTCGTGGGTGCTCGAGAGCAACGACAGCTCGCGCGGGACGCTCGAGCGGGCGGGAACGAAGCTGACCAAGACCTATCGGATCTACGACCGGGCGCTGTGACGCTCGGCAGCTCCGTCGACTGGCGCTCGCCACGGTGCCAGTCGACGGCTAGCGCGACGGACGTTCACTCAAAGCCAGTGCGCGTCGCGGTACCACTGCGCGGTTTCACGAAGCCGATCGGCGAGCGGGGCCGCCGGCGACCAGCCCAGTTGCTGCCGGGCTTTCGCCGACGAGCACGTCCACGAACCCGCGAGAACGCTCGCGGATCTTGTCGCGGCCGATCCACCCCGGGCGCCGGCGGATCCGCGACACGACATCGCCGAACCGGCCGATCGTCCGCATCGACCATCCCGGCAGACGGAGGATGCGGGGCCGCGGTTTCCCGAGCGCGCGCGCGATCGCCATGCCGAGCTCGACGTACGAAATATCCTCCGCAGCGGCGAAGTAGATGCCGTGTCCCGAGACGCCGGGCGCGAGCCGCTCGCCCTGCTCCGCCGCGAGCACGAGGCACTCGACGAGATCCGCCACGGCGACGAGCGAGACGCGGCGGTCGCCGGACCCGCCGACGACATGCAGGCCCGATCGAGCGATCGGCCTGAATACCTCGTACATCCCGCGGTCCCCCGCGCCGAACACGACGCAGGGCCGCACCACCGTGATGGGCAACGCATCGGCGTATCTCATGGCCACCTGCTCACCGGCGAACTTGCTGCGCCCGTAATCCGAGACCGGCACCGGCGGATCGCTCTCGACGGTCGGTCTTTCGCCCGAGGGCCCCGCCGCCGCGATCGACGAGACCAGCACGAGGACCGGACGGTCAGGCTGGCTCGGCGCACGCCTGCGCAACCGCCTCGACGCCTCCTGCGTTCACCCGCATGAAGTCTTCCGCGTCCATCGCCCGGACCAGTCCGGCGAGGTGGAACACAAAGCGGGCGTTCGACGACGCAATGGCGCGCGCGACGCCTGCGCGGTCAGCGATATCGCAGGCGATGAGCTGGGCGCCCGCCGCCCGCAGTTCGTCGACACGCGACGTCGCACGCACCAGGCAGGACACACGGCAGCCGCGCGCAGTCAGCCGGCGGACGAGGTGCCCGCCGATGAAGCCGCTGGCGCCGGTGACCAGAACGGATTGGCCGGCCGTGGACGTCACGCGCGATGGCTCCGGCATCGCTGGAAGGATACGCGCTGCGACCCGTTAACGGCGGTTTCCAGCCGATTCGGGCGGGTGATCGAGCGGCGCGACGGTGCGCTGAGTCCATATGTGCGCCAGCGCGCAGACGGGCAACCGCGTGGCCGTATTCTCGCGCCAATCGCGGTAGTGAGGCCGCGCTTTACGGTCAGCATCGGGTGCATGGCCGTTCGCGAAGCGCGATTGTCCTACGAGGGAATCAGAGTGGGTCTGATGGTCGAGGGTTGTCGCTCGGACGACACTTCAACCAATGCGTCTTCATTTCTGTGTTTCGATGTAATCTCTTCGAAGGGACCTACCATGGAACGGAGCACGACACTGGGCGGCCATCTCATCGCTGACAGTAACCCGACCAACCCGGTTAGCGCCAAGGTGGACGGCGCGGCGCAGACAGCGCACAAGACAACGGACAGGATCGCGGACAAGGCTACCACGCAGGTGAACCGTTCCGCTGAGACGGTTCATCGCGCAGTCGATAGCGCCGCCGATGCCGCAACGTCTGCGGCAGAGTGGGCGTCGACCATTCCCGAGCAAGCGAAGCAATTACAAACACGACTCACAGAATCGGCAAGCGCCTCGATACGTGCGCGTCCGATCGCCACGGTTGCGTGGCGCACTCGTCGTCGGCTATCTGCTCGGCCGCTTGGCGCGCCTGTAAATAGCAACCAAGGCAGGTAGGTGGAAAAGCCGCTGAACGACCCAGAGCGCAGGAAATCGCCCGCGTCGGCGGCGGGACCGCCAATGGTCAATTGTCGTGAAGGAAATAACAATGGGCTGGCTTAGCCGATTCCGAGCATCCGGGAAGCCTGAACTGGCTGACCCATGGAACGAGAGCCATTATCAAACGGCGCGTCGTATGACGCCCACAAAGCAATCCGAAGCAGCCCCTGAAAGCCCTGCAGCCCCGGCGACGGCCCAGACGGGGACGCGTTGGAGGAGATCAAGCGTCGACAGATATCGCTGAGCAGTGCGTTACGTCGTGGCTGTACGCGCTCGATAGTCCGACCGGCGTCGCGATGACGCCGGCCGACCCATGGAACGGGAAAGGAAAATCAATGACCGCCATTGGCACGATCGAAAAACGGCTCTTCATGTTCTACCGCCTCTGCCGTACGCGCAAAACGCGCTGATCCCGTCATCTCCGCCAATACGATCGGGTTCCACTATGGCAAGCACCACAAGGGGTACGTCGATACCTTGAACAAGTTGATAGCCGGCACGGAGCTTGCAGACCTATCGTTGGAGAAACTCATCGCCGAGACCGCCGGCAAAGCCGACAAGGTCGCAATCTTCAACAATGCAGCGCAAACGTGGAACCACAGCTTCTACTGGCGCAGCTTGCGACCGAAGGGCGGCGGTGAGCCCCCGCGGCGTTGAAGCAAAGGATCGAGGCTTCGTTCGGCAGTCTGGATGCATGCAAGAAGGAGCTGGCGACGGCGGCGACGACCGAGTTCGGCAGCGGCTGGGCTTGGCTCGTGCTGGATGCCGACAAGCTGAAGGTGGTCAAGACCGAGTAATGCGGAGACGTCCCTGACCAAGGGCGTGAAGCCGCTGCTGACCATCGACGTGTGGGAACACGCCTACTATCTGGATTATCAGAACCGCCGCGCGGACTACGTGAACGCGGTGCTCGACAAGCTGATCAATTGGGGCTTTGCCGCCGACAATCTCGGCTAATCCCTCGAGTTATCGAACCATCAACCTTGCCTCGCCGTTCCTTCAAGGCCTGCAGTACCTCGTCGGGGTCCGTCGGCTTTCTGCAATGCCGCTGCCTCCGGGTCATGGCGATCCTTGACCATGGGCAAGTCACGTCTCAACTCTTCGAGCAGCCGGATCAGCTTCGTGGTCTTCTGCTCAGTCAAAAGATTCACCTGCAGTTCCAGTTCCAATCGCTGCTTCTCAAGCTGGGCTTCTCGATTCTGAGTGATGAGAACCACGGTCGCGGTCAGCAGTGCACCCAGGCTGACGAGGTCCTGCAGCCAAGAAAATGGCGGCGGATCCAGCGGTTGGAATCCGAGCAATTTGGACAGTGTATTCGCAAGAAGCCAAAGTGCGACGAAGGACAGCACGGATACGAGATAGAACGGTCGGCCCATAAATCCTCCGACTGCTTCCAGTAGCCGTTGCGAGTCGCTAATCTTTTGTTCTTCGCGACGATAAAAAGCCAAGATGCCGTCGATATTTTGGCTGATATGCTCTGGCACAGGGTCGACTGGCGTTTCATCGGAGCGGGCGGGATGAGCGGGCGAAGTAATCATTGGCGTCGGTTACCGCCTCCGTACCCAATCGCAGGACATGCAGACCGGGTACTTCTCGTACTCAAGATTCCCGAAGTCGTTCCGGACCCCAGATAGCACGGGACCATTCCACACTTCCTGGACAGTCTGAATGTTGAGATCTCCCAGAACCTGAACACCGTTGGAATCCATACAACAGGTCACGACCCTGCCGTCCCAGAGAACCGACATGGATGTCCAAGGGAAATAGCACACGGACTCGATCTTCTTCCCCAGGCGGTTGTAGGCCCTCCCGCCTCCGTAGTTGTGCAACGTGGCGACATTCAAACTATCACCAGCCTGTCGATCAATGAGAGGGCCCCACAGAGACCTGAACTCCGCCACCTTGGCATGGTTCGTTTCGTTGGGAAGATATTGAAGGATCAGCCGGGGGTTTCGCTCTTCATTTCCTTGCGAATCCTCAAGAAGTCTTTGATGTTCTGGAGCGTAACCTTGAAGTCCAGCCTCTTCATGGTGTTGTTGTACGATTCTTCGTCTGTGCCGTAGAAACTGATCTTCATCTTGTCCAGCCCGGCGCTGATGATCTTCCTCGATGTCTCGGGAAACAGGCGCGAAGCGTTCGAGACGATATAGGTATGCGTGATTCCGTAATTCTTTGCGAGCAGGATTTTGTCGGGCAGCAGCTTGTCCAGGAGCGGTTCGCCGAACCCGTGCAAATGCGTGACGGGCTTGCGGCTCTCGCTGGACGCTTCTTTGATGATCTTCTCAAAGAGCCCAAAGTCCATGAAGCCGCGTTTTCTCGATAGCGTGTCGCGAGGGCACATGACGCACTCGGCGTTGCAGAGATTCGTGTTTTCGATCATCAGCACCGTCGGCAGCGGAAGGTGATACTTGTAGTGGGGATAGAACACCAAGGGGGTCTTGGCCAAACCCAAGAGGAACTTGGTCTTCGTGTCTCCGATATTTAGCATGATCGCACCAGGTATTGCGGATTGATTCTGTTCGGCTTCATCGGACGTCACCGCCACCGAGCTCACAGCCGCGCGCGCGGGAAAGCTTCGCCTGCCCCCGAGGCGATGCGCTGGCAGTTTCAAGACCGGGACGGCTCCGAAATCTTCGAAAGCGCTTCAGCGGCGGGCTGGATTTCCGAGCTGTCGACCGCGAAGTCGCCGAGCGCGACAATGCCCACCAGTCGTTTGTCATGATCCACCACGGGCAAGCGCCGGACCTGGTGTTCACTCATGAGCTTGGCCGCATGTTCCACGGTGTCGTCGTCGTAAGCCCAGCGAATGCCGGCGGACATGATTTCGCGCACTGTCGTGCCGGGGCCCTTGCCTTCGGCTACGGCCCGAATCGCAATGTCGCGATCGGAAATTGCCCCGATCATGCGATCGTTATCGCCAACGGGCATCATCCCGAAGTCACCGGTCACACATCGTCCGCGCTGCTTCCCTGATCGTCATTTCCGGGCCGATGACTTTGACGTCCCGGCTCATTACATCTTTAGATCTGATGATGCATCGTCGATCTCCTCGAAAAACATGGCTGTGTGAAATGCGTTTCAGACCCGGGCGCACAGTTCAGTTACGCTCTCTCGCGCGGCCCTCCCATCACCACCTTGAAGGATTTGTCGTACTCATTGCCACTTACGCAATTCGGCATATGTGCCTCTTGTCTCGCCGCTCCGACAGCACCGCAAGCTCGCTACAGACCCCTTTGACGCCTTCGACCACCTGCGCTCTTCGCAGAGGTAACAGGATGTCAGCACTTAGCTCCAGCACTGTTCTGTGCGGTAGTGCACATACTGGCAGCGTATCCGCGCCCCGGTATTCCACGGGAACGTGGTAGGGATCAGAACGACCCAAAGCGGACATCTAACCTCTTCGGGGCTCGAAGCTACCGTCGGAACTCGATGAGTTTTACATACGGCCTTACCTCCGACCGAATCCGAGCCTTACCTCAGGTTGCCTCCGGCAAGAAACTCGAACGCAACGGCAAAACGTTGGCGCTTGTCGATATTTCGCCAGCGGCGCCTCGCAGCCGTATCAGTACCGGCAGTAGAAAGACCCAGCCCGGCTACTGATAATGTGCGTAGCGGTCAGGCAAGCTTCGGTGTGTACCCCAGCGCGCGCGCCTCGTTCGTCTTAAGTCGCCATGCATCTGGCAAGGTGGCTCGCGGCCAACAACCGTCGGTCGGCGAATGGGCTCGACCTGATCCGGCGCCCCACGCAGTAGCGCCTAAGTAGGTTTAGGCGCAGCATCGCGGCGATCAACCGGGTCGAAAGCGGCCCGACTCGGCGCGCCAATCGGGCAGGGTGGTCGATGCGGCTCGTGCGGCTGACCTTCCGGTCGCGCAGTGCAGAGGTCGAATGTTCCAACGCTACGTCTTCGGATGGGTGCACGAGCTCGTCCAACGCAACGCCACGCGAGGTTACTACGCGCCGCTTGTGGGATTGCTGGCGCTCGGCGCAACGCTGAGCATGAGCATTCCCTTCATACCCGTCCTGATCGTCGCGGTGCTGCTGAATCCCATGCGTTGGCGGCACATCGTGCTGTGCTCTGCTCTCGGTAGCGCCTCGGCAGCGCTGTTGCTGCTTCTCGCTTTTCACCATCTCGGGTGGAATCAACTCGTCGCCCACTCTCCGCAGATCGAAACCTCGCAAACCTGATCGTTGTGTCTCGCTGGCTGGAAGAGTATCAGCTCATCGCTCTGTTCGGAGTCGCTGCCTCGCCGCTTCCGCTGGCGCCCGCGCTGATCTTCGCTGCGATTTCGGCCGTGCCACCGGTCGGGGTCTTCGTCGCGCTGCTCCTGGCGAAGATTTTGCAGTACGGCGTGGCGGCCTGGCTCGTCGCCCGATTCCCGCAACGGTTCGCGCGCAGGACTAGCGCGATTCCGGATGACTTCGTCGAAGGGAAGCGCCGGCTTCATTGAATGCTTCGGTGCGCGCCCTTGGCACGGCCCTGATTGCACGGCCACCGCCGCACCCACAAAACCTTCGCGCGGCCCCCACTAGCCGCCGCGCCATCGCACCTGCACGCGCCCGCGAGGACCTCGGATTCCGCAACCTGTCCTACCTACGGGATGAGCGCTCGCAAACCCGTGCAGAACATGAACCTGACCGGCCCGATGCTCACGTTCAGCTGGCGCTGGTGAAATGCGAGCAGTGTCGCGATGACACATTGGCTGTTCGGCCTCAGGCAGCAAGCTTTTGGACAATGACCGCTTGATTGGGTATTGAACGGCTGCGTCAGAGAAGATTGGACGGCCGACAAGGGTCGATAGCGCCCATCCACGACTTACAAAGAGGTGACCGCTTTCTGCGTGGCTGACAGCTTCAATCCGAGCGGACAGTGTCCGTCAGGTCTGATTCCGAGCAGGACAAACAAAGTGACCTGACTCCGCGATACATCGAGTTGCATATCCAGTCTCCGCGAGCGACTTCGAGGAGATGTGGATTCCTGTCCGTATCTCCTCCCTGTTCTACTCAGGTCTCGCGCAAGACCGGTGCGCTCGCCGACTCCTGCTTGGCGCGAGCGGCAAGTCGGGCCGGACGAGTACGCCACTCGCAACGCCAGCCAATGAACGCTCGCCGATCCATCGCTTTATTGCTCCGTCGTAAAATCGCTGCACAGATCGAGCCCCTTGGCGAGGCTATGCGTGCCAAAAAGAACCCCAATTGTGCTTGCCAGCGTCATGATTGAGCCACACCATGACTGATGCCGTCGATAACAAAACGCATATAAATCATGAAGTTATTCACGGGACTGAAAAAATCAGGGAGTTTGAGAGAAGGCAACTACCTTTCCTCAAGTCCGTGGTCGATTTCGATATCGTCATAGAGATCGGATATGCGCAGGAGCAGGGGCAACCACTAACGCTGAAACCGCTCTTTCTGCTGAATCTCAGTTCGCGCACGACGGTACGGCGCAAATTAGCCAGGCTTATTGAGCAAGGAATCGTGATCCGGCGCAAACATGCGAACGATCATCGCGCCAGCCTCCTGGTCATATCTCCTTCCGTCGTCAAACTGCTGAGCAAGTATGGCGGCACACTCACATCTATCTCGACGTCGCATTTCAAATAGGCTGCAGAAAGTCCATCCGCCGCGACGGAAGGAGACGGCCGCCATGTCTTCACCACATACCCCGAAGCAAAACCATCTTCTTGATGCCCTGCCTGCAAGCGACTTTGACCGCATCCACGGCCATCTGGAACTCGTACCCATGGCGCTCGGTGACGTGCTGTATGAATCCGGGGCCAAGTTGCGCTACGTCTATTTCCCCACCACGTCGCATCGTTTCGCTGCTGTACGTGATGGAGGATGGCGCGTCGGCCGAAATCGCCATCGTGGGCAACGAGGGCATGCTCGGCATATCGCTGTTCATGGGCGGCGACACCACGCCCAGCCGCGCCGTGGTGCAAAGCGCGGGGCACGGCTTTCCGGCTCAAGGCCGACTTGCTCAAGAATGAGTTCGGGCGTTTCGGTCCGACGATGCATCTCCTGCTGCGCTACACGCAGGCGCTGATCACCCAGATGGCGCAGACGGCGGTCTGCAATCGGCACCATTCGGTCGATCAGCAATTGTGCCGGTGGCTGTTGCTGAGCCTCGATCGTCTGGCATCGAACGAACTCTCGATGACGCAGGAATTGATCGCCAACATGCTGGGCGTGCGCCGCGAAGGTGTCACCGAGGCCGCCGGGAAGTTGCAGGACGCCGGGTTGATTCAGTTACCGCCGGGGCCAGGATCACCGTGCTCGATCGCCCGGGTCTGGAGGCGCGGTCCTGCGAGTGCTACCAGGTGGTCAAGACGGAGTTCGATCGCCTCCTGCCCTACGTGCAGCCAGTGTAGCTCTCTACAGCGCCCGGTCGACGATCGCCTGCGCTTCTCGCACCAGGATGCGCAAGTGGTCCGCACCGCGGAAACTCTCCGCGTAGATCTTGTAGATGTCCTCGGTGCCGGACGGACGCGCGGCGAACCAGCCGCTTGCGGCGATCACCTTGATGCCGCCGATCGGCGCGTCGTTGCCCGGTGCGCGATCGAGCACGCTCATCGATCGGTTCGCCGGCCAGCTCGGTGATCTGTGACCTGCTGCGGCGAGAGCTTCGCCAGCTTCTGCTTCTGCTCCGGCGTCGCCGGCGCCTCGACGCGGTCGGCGACCGGCTCGCCGAGCTCGCGCGTCGAGCTCGCGATACAGCTCGCCCGGATCGCGGCCGCGTGCGCGCGGTGATTTCCGCCGACGAGCAGCGCCGGCACGATGCCGTCCTTGTCGGTCGTCCAGACCGTTCCGTCGACGGCGCAGGAAGGACGCGCCGGCGCTTTCTTCGCCGCCGAAACCGAGCGAGCCGTCGAGCAGGCCGTCGACGAACCATTTGAAGCCGACCGGAACCTCGTAGAGCTTGCGACCCAGCCTGTGCGGTCACGCGGTCGATCATCGCGCTGCTGACCACGGTCTTGCCCACCGCGGCCGTCCGGTTCCAGCTGCGGCCGGTTCTGAAACAGGTAGTCGATCGCCACCGCGAGATAGTGATTCGACGGCAGCAGTCCCGCGCTGCGCGTCACGATGCCGTGGCGGTCGTGATCGGTGTCGCAGGCGAACGGCGATATCGTAGCGATCCTTGCAGGCCGATCAGACGCTGCATCGCGTAGGCGGACGACGGATCCATGCGAATGCCGCCCGTCCCAATCGAGCGTCATGAAGCGGAAGGTCGGATCGACCTCCTCGCTGACCACGGTCAGATCGAGCTCGTAGCGCTCGGCGATCCTGGCCCAGTAATGGACGCCGGCGCCGCCCAGCGGATCCACGCCCATGCGGATGCCGGCGCCGCGGATCGCATCGAGATCGATCACGCTGCCGAGATCGCCGACATAGGCGCTCGAGAAAATCGTGTTCGCGCGTGGTCGCCGCGCGCCGCGCCGCGATCGAACGGAATGCGCCGCACGTCCTTCAGGCTGCGCTTCGAGCAGCGCGTTGGCCTCGGCTTCGATCCAGCCGGTGACGTCGGTGTCGGCGGGACCGCCGTTCGGCGGGTTGTATTTGAAGCCGCCGTTGTCGGGCGGATTGTGCGACGGCGTGACGACGATGCCGTCGGCGAGCCCGGTCGTCGCGGCCGCGGTTGTAGACGAGAATCGCGTGCGACACCGCCGGCGTCGGCGTGTATTCGCCGTCCTTCGCGATCAGCGTTTCGACGCCGTTGGCGGCCAGCACCTCGAGCGCGCTCTCGAACGCCGGCTGCCGACAGCGCATGCGTGTCGATGCCGATGAACAGCGGCCCGTCGATGCCTTGCGCTTGCGGCGATAGAGACAGATCGCCTGGCGTGATCGCGAGCACGTGCGCCTCGTTGAAGCTCGCGTCGAACGACGTGCCGCGATGGCCCGGACGTGCCGAACGCGACCGCGCTGCGCCGGCACCGCGGGATCGGGCCGCAGGCTGTAATAGGCTGCGATCAGCTTCGCGACATCCACGAGCTGCGCGGCTTGCGCGGGCTGTCCGGCCAGCGGACTGATATTCGTGCTCACCGGCGACCGATGCGCCGCCGCGGCGGCGAAAGGAACGAGTAACGCAGAAACAGGTGGCTGCTGCCGCGCCGCACGTCGATCAAGGTTCCCCATAGGGCATTGCGCGGCGCGAACGTCTTGCCCATGACCAGGCTGAGCCGTCGGTCGCCAGCGTCGCGGCCGGCAATCTGCGGCGCGAGAGTCAGGAACTGCTCGTCGACGAGGCGCTCCGCGTAAAAGTCGCCCAGCAATCGCGGCCCGCCCTCGACGAGGATCAGCTTGCCGCGGCTCACCCGGCACACCTCGTCGAGGATGGCGCTCGCCGGAATCGCGCTCGCGCCGCTGACGAATCGCGCGGATCTCGACCGAATCGGGCGCACGTTGCTTGCGCAGGCGCTTCGCACCCGCGGTCGTCGTAACGATCAGCGCCGGCACCTTGCCGGATGCGAACACCGGCAAGCGCAGATCGATCCCGCCGCTGCCGCTGACGATCACATTCAGCGGCGGCCCGCGTTTGCCCAGCGCCTCGCTCAGCCGCCGATATTCATCCGCGAGCTCGGGAAAAATGGCTGCGGCCGTCCAGACGTGCCGACGGTCGGCGCCCAGCGTGCCCGAGCCGATGATCACCACGTCGGCAATGGCGCGCAACAGGCCCATCACCATGCGATCCTGGGCGCTGAACCCGCTGATGTCCGCGCCGCTGGCGTGTCCCTTCACGTTGAGCGAGACGACGCCGTCCAGCGTGGTCACAAAATTGCTGAAGACATGTGGATGTGAGCGCGGCAGCGGCATGCGCAGGCATCCGTACAGGCGCGCCAGTCTGGGAGGCAGCGGCAGCGCCTGTGCCGCGCTTCGTTTCGAAAAGCGTCTCGAGCGATGCGAGAGTGGCAGAGACCGGGCCATTGTGTCAGTCGCCGTACATTTCAGATTGAGCCATTCTAGCGGTATCGGCACGGCGCCGTGGCTTTCGTCGAGTCAATCGTCCGTCGCCAGGTGCGAAGGCGGCCTTCCGCGGACTCATGTACGATGCCGCACGGACGAGCGCTATCGATGGATGCTCAAATAGTGCGTATGGAGGCGAAGCGGCCTTCCACCGCATCTTTCGGGACCGTGAGCCGAGCTATCCAATCGATCATTTTCGAACCAGGAACCGATATGAAATACATTCTCATTCTTTCGATCATCGCCGCCTCGCTCGGAGGCTGTGTGATCGTTCCAGGAGGGTACGGCGATAACCGTGACGGCTATTACAATCACAACGACGGGAATTACCGCACATTACAACGACGGAATTACCGCAATTACAGCTACCGCAGCAATCAAGGATATGCGTACACCGGGACCATGGCGGCTAAGTTGCCGCTAAGTGGTTACTAAGCACCACGCTTCGCGTGGGCACCTCAACGAGAAAATCTGACTGAATCTAGAAACAGCGAGCATCACACGAATGCCTACCGGGAAAGAACGTACCATGGCGTAACCAGCGCAAGAGACGGCGCTGAAGCGAGTGGCGGCGGGCAGGACTGGCGTACCGGGAAGAGTACCAGCGTGACTATGGCCCGGACCTCGATGAGTCGTTGGACGGGACCGAATCGGGACGCGAATTCTGAGCACCCGCCACACAGTTCCGGATACCGCGTAAGTCTTCCTTCGTCGTGGTCGCTGCACTGTGTGCGCTACCGTACCGACGTTTTTTTGCGATACACAGATCATCGCGTATGTTGTCGCGATCTGCAGGTTGGCTACGTCGGCAGATTCGACGCCGATCTTCCGCCTGGCACTCTTCATTCTGGTTTTCGGGCTGCTTGGGGGTGCGCGTTGCTTCCTCCGGGCTCCGATTTTCCCAAGCCCGCATCCACCGCGCTCCCCTACCCCCGAGCAGACACGGCTCGGCCGACAGTTCGAAGCTCCGCGCGCGCATCACGGCGGGACTTCCGCGTTTCGCATACTCTCGGTCAGGCGTCGACGGGTTTCTCGCTCGAGCGCAAATGATAAATGCTGCCGAGCGCACCCTCGATCTCCAGTACTTCATCTTTCGTCAGGACGAGACCGGCCAGTTGTTGACCGACGCCTTGCTGCGCGCTGCCGACCGCGGAGTACGCGTGCGCGTGTTGATCGATGACGGGGAAACGCTCGACGGCGATGAGCAGATCGCGGCGCTGGAGTCGCATCCGCAAATCGAGATCCGGATATTCAATCCGTTCGTGTATCGCGGTCATGCCGAGCTGTTTCGTGCCGTCGAATTCGCATTCACCGCTTCGCGGCTCGACTACCGGATGCACAACAAGCTGTTGGTCGTCGACAACGCGATCGCGCTCGTCGGCGGACGCAATATCGGCGATCAATACTTTCAGGTCGACCCTGATTCCCAGTTTGGCGATGACGACGTCTTTGCCGCGGGTCCGATCGTCAAGCAGCTCTCCAGCGACGTTCGACGAGTTCTGGAACTGCGCCATCGCAATCCCGGTCGAGGGACTTGCGAACTGGAAAGCAAACAGGCGCCGCGTTGGAGGCGTATCGCAAGACCCTGAACGAACATCGCCGTCAGGTGAAGGCGGACGGGACCGACTACGCGAGCCGGGTTGCGACCGGCGAACCGCTTGCCGGAATGATCGCCGGCAGGCTGCCGCTCGTCTGGGCGCATGCACAGTTGGTCTATGACAGTCCCGAGAAAAGCGCGTTGCAAATGGCGAAATGGTCGGCAAGCTGATGCACCGCTCCGTGGCCGAGGCCGCGGCTGCGGTGCAATCCGAGCTGCTGATGGTCACGCCTTACTTCATACCGGGCGATGCCGGGATGCAGATGTTCGAGGACTTGCGCAAGCGCGGCGTGCGCGTTCGCGTCCTGACCAACTCACTCGAGTCGACGCCCGAGTTGGTCGCTCATTCAGGTTACATGCACTATCGCCTGCCTCTGCTCGAGGACGGCGTGGAACTCTATGAAGTACGCGCGCTGCTGGGCAACGCCCGAGGCAGCGGTCAGACGCTGGCGGCGACGCGCTCCGGCAACTATGCATTGCACGCGAAACTGTTCGTGTTCGACCGCCAGAAGCTGTACATCGGCTCGATGAACTTCGATCCAGCGCTCGCGCAGCTTGAACACCGAGATCGGCTTGATCATCGACAGTCGCGAGCTTGCACAGCAAACCGCCGCGCGCTTCGAATCGATCGTGGTCCGGAAAACAGCTACGGACTGGCGCTGCAGAGCGGATGAGCGGGCGGGTCATCGCATTTGCTCTGGCGCACCCAGGAAAACCGTGCAGAGCCGTTGAGTACGACAAGGAGCCCGCGCGCAGCGACTGGCAGCGGATGAAGGTCAATTTCCTCTCATTGATCCATATGGACAAAGAGCTGTAAGGAACACGCGACAAGCGACCTTTGGGGCCGGTGTCAGTGGCGCACATTTTATAAGCGCGCCAGCGCACCGACTGCCTTCGGGGTAGAGGTCAGTCGATCGTGGGGACCAAGAGGTGACCATGAATAACTCCATCGCCATGCTTCGGGAGGCAAGCAGCTTCCATCGCTGGACTCTTGATCGGCCTCCTCAATCGTCGTTCTGGTGTTTGCCATGATGGTTACGAACCCCGGAAGCGATTGGCAGGCATTGTGGGCTTCGGCGCCCCGTCACTCTCGCCCTCGGACTCACGCTGCGGGTCGTCACCAACACCAAGCCGCGGCACCGGCGCAACGACACCGCCGGAGTTGGGAGCGTTGCCTATCAGGATTCATGGAGTTGAGCCATGAACGATGAACCGGCACCTGGCAGCGACAAAGCCTCGCGCACGTTGCGTGACAGGGTTTCGGCGACGCGCTCGATGCCGACGACTACGCGCGGCGCTCCGGAGTCACTGTCCGCCGATCTTCGAAGCTGCAGCGACATCCTGCCACGCTCTGTGTGCGTGTCGCTTGGTCTGCCTACGCGGCGAGTGCTGCGCGGTAGCCGCAATGACTATCGTCGCGTCATGACCTCGGCATCAGCAAATTAAGGTGCGTGTTGTCCCGCACTGGAGCGCTGCGGTTGTGTTGGCGGTGCAGGTCTCTCGGAGAGGGCAGTTTCAGCCCCTTCCGCCTTCGCCAAAGGTTGGATCACTGCCACAGCCCTTGGCGTGTCTTCCAGGCACCGCACAGCTTGCGCGGTGCCGACCTGAAGCTGGTCGAGAACCCGCGGTACGTCCGCCGGTCTTGACAGCAATACGTAACTGAACGAAGTATAT
>ERZ1370068.1866-contig-11817_pt1 | contig 33905 bp, 49 predicted proteins | sample MGYA00561227_ERZ1370068 | MGnify/ENA primary metagenome ERZ1370068 (study PRJEB38410, sample SAMEA6850437) | metagenome | study: Metagenomic assessment of the ecological functions of the soil: analysis of the soil microbiota associated with the...
AGTGCGGTTCCGAGCCTCCGCGCCATGCGCAACGCAGGTCCCACCAGCCCTCATGAAAGGGTAGAAAACATCGGCAGCGTCCGCTCTGAGTCCCGGTATACCTTCATGATTGATTTGAATCAGCTCATGAGAAAAGTAGCCTGACCCCTGTATTTGTTCCCTCTAAGGAGAAGATATAACCGCGGTGCTTGCTCGACAGCCTGCGTCGAAAGCTTCCGACTCCTTTGCTTGGTTGAGTGGCTAGCACCGCGAGCTATAGTTGATTATTGGGTAGGTGGGTTAACTCTTTGTGCGAAACCTGGTGGTGAGATCCTCATAGATAGAGTGGCGATGGCCGACGGCGATAAGGCGAATTGCCCGCGCCTTGCGGTCGATCGCGTAGACGATTCGAAAGCGGCGGACGCGATACTTCCACAAGCCGTCGAGTTCGCGCATGAGCGGCTCCCCACACTCTGGGTCGGCCGCAATACCACGAACAGCCGCTTTGATGGAACGTTTCAGGTCAGGATGGAGAGAGCGGATCACCTCAGCCACATGCGGAGGGATATCAGGACGGAAGGGATTCACGCAGTGCGACGCTTTTTGGCGGGGGTGAATGGCTCACCGAATACGTCCTCAAAAGAGAGGCCCTTCTTCCCGGTCTTGTAGAATGTCTGGCTCCGGCCGATCTGTTTCAATCAAGGCTGGATCGCTCAACACATCCAGCGTCTCTTTCAGGCGGGTATACTCATCGACGTTGATCAGAATCGCAGCCGGACGGCCATTCTTGGTGACCACGACCTCCCTCCTCGCGCTCCTGCACACCCGTCACCAGCTCAGGCAACCGCGTCTTCACCTCTGATAGGGATAATGTTTTTGCCATAGCCAACCCCACAATCCATCATGACCACAATTCTGGTCATCATGGTACCTCATTGGGCGAGAGACCGTCAATCAGTAGAAGGAAGCATCCGCCCATGTCGTGATCCAGAGACAGTCTGGATTTCATCACGCCGAGCAATCAGAAAAGCCTCTCGATTCCTTTGTTTTCTTCGCCTCCCGCGCAGAGCGGGCAGGATTGAAACGGTGGACCGGCCGGCAACGGATGAGGGTGGGCTGAGTAGCGTCCGCTCGAAGGAGGGTAGACTTACCTTGCCAGGCCCCACCAGCCCATTGAGCAAATTCGGCAGGTTCTCGGCGTTGGGATGCTTCTTCATTTGCTGACCGATGTCGTTGAGCAGAGGGCCGGCTTCGGGATTGAGGCCTCTCAATGTCCGTTCGAGAGTGCCAGCCTTCAGTTCTTCCTGGATTCGTGTTTGGGTCAGCTTGCCTTCCTTCAGATCCTGCTGCAAGATTTTTCCCAGGGCTTCGACGTTCATCATCGTCTCAGGCGGCAGTTCACCCATGAGTTTCAGAATCTCGGCTTGGTTCTGTCCGTCGATCGGCATTTGTGCCAAGACAGTGTTGTTGAATACGAGACAGAGCGCCAGGAGTAGTAGCCTGATACGTGTCCGCATGATCGACCTCCGTGCAGATGGTGTTGCCTGCTCCTGACTCGGTATCAGCAGTATTGCAGTACGTGGAGGTCTGTCAGCAGATTCTAAAAATTCGACTCGATGCTCGAAGGGGTCTTGTTGAGTACTGTGGCGGTGGCGCGCGAGAGGGCTTCGTCGTGCGCGTGGTCGAGGGTATAGACGCGGAATTGGACCAAGCGGGTAGGCAGCAGGTCAAGGAATTCTTCTAGTGGGTCGGTGGAGATGCCTTTGGTGCCGGGGTCATACACGTAGAGAGGGCTACCGCGCCGGTCTTTCGGGTCCGGCCGTGGGTCGAGCGGCGCCATGTCGACACGGAACTCCACTTTTGGAGCCGCGCCGGCAATTCTTTCTGATCTGTTCTTCGAAGTGCTCGTGGCTGGGAAAGTCCATGCCGCGTTCCTGGCCCTTTTCCTTGAGCACGCGCGCTGTAGGCCATTTTCCATTTGACGTCGCGGCCGAGAATCCGCTGCCACTCTGCGCCCAGGCGCCGCTCGGCGGCATGGCGAGAGGTCTTCCATCCCCGTACCTGCTCGAGCAAGGACCAGTCGGTCAGCGTCAGGTATTCGTCCATTTTCTTGCGAGGATCGTGGGGAAATAGGAGTTGCATGGTGTCGCCGAAGATGTCACGGAGGTGGATGTCGATCGCGCGCGTGGTTCGGTGATAGTAGACGTTGGAATAGAGATACATGCGGGTGTTGAGGAACATTTGCAGGGCCGGAAGGCCCGTCTTATGGATCGTAAATCCCTTGTCCGTGATGATCGTGTAGTGAATGAGTCTGGAGAGATCGACCGGGCCGACCGCCACGCCGCACATATAGGAATCTCGCAGGACATAGTCGAGGTTATCGGCGGTATAGCTGCCGGAAATAACCGGCTGGAGCATGTTGAGCCATCGCGGGATGCGGGAGTTGTCTTTGCCCTTTTCCTTGAGAATCACATGCGCGATCTGGTCGGGGTTGAGTTCCTCGCCTTTGGCGAAGGGCCCGGACGGGCTGCGCCGGATCTTCCGAATGATCGGACCGAGATGATCTCGGATGATGATCTGTCCGAGTTTCTCGTGACTGGCATGGAAGGCGTGCAAGAAGTTGTCGTCGAAGAAATGGCAAAAGGGGCCGTGCCCGATATCGTGCACGAGCGCTGTGACGCGGAGAAATTCTTCGACATAGTTCGCCGAAGGGACTTCCTTGACCGCTTTCTTGAGAAACGGATAGAGATGCCGTGCGAAGCGGCCCGCCACATGCATGGTGCCGAGCGAGTGGACGAAGCGGGTATGTTCCGCTGAGGGGTACACCCATCGGGCGCTCTGGAGTTGATAGATATACCGGAGGCGCTGGACCCAGGGGAGTCGATCAGATCCTTTTCCGTCCGTTCGTGCGGATCAGCAGCAGGAAAAGGGTACGGTGAACGAGACGTATTGATGGATCGGATCGGCGATCAGCGCCGACCCATCATAGGGAGCATGAGATTGATGCGCGAACTCAGACATGGCGAGCGATTATCTTAGCGTATATCTTGAGGAGGCGGCAATGGTGCTCCCGGGGCGAGGGGGTGCGACTGCCGATATTTGGCGACGAAATAGTAGGCGAGTGGATAGGCGAGTGCCGCGCCGAGCACGCTCAAGACACATCCGCCAACAAGAAATGGCATGGCGTAGGGTATGACCTGTTCATAGATTGCCCTGAAACTCACATCCTGCCAGTCGAAGGAGGGGCTGTCCGATCGGCCGAGCATGAGTGCACCGACCCAGTAGGTGGCGCCGAGGATAGGGACCAGGGTCCAAGGATTGTTGAGAAAGGCACCTGCCATGAGCGCGAGAACGTTGAGTCTCCATGCCCAGGCGCAGATGAACACCAGGACCGTGTGTAATCCGTAGGCCGGGGAAAACCCAATGAAGACTCCGATGGCGAAGGCCAACGCCGTTCGCTGCGGCGACTCCTGCAGATGGAGGACCTGTTTTAGCAGCGAGCGAAATGAAGGGATACTGGCCATGGCCGTTGTGAATGAAGTCGATTACGTGAAATGCTCGTAACTGGTGTTCGCCAACCGGTGGCGCCGGCCGTGAGGGGACACGGCCTGTATTCCGAAGCGACGCGGCTGAATAGTTCCAATGCGAGCCAAAGAGAATCCTCGTTCAACGGCAGCTTGCTCAAGGCGCGGGCGCTGCCGTGGTGATACGGTAAAGAGCAATTCATAATCCTCGCCGCCCATCAGCGCGAGGTTCACCGGGTCGAGCTTCCGGGAGGCTGCATAGGCGCGGCAGGCCGGCGATAACGGAAGCGCGCCCAGATCCAGGTCCACCCCGACATGACTTTCCTCGGAGATGTGGCGGAGATCGCCGGAAAGGCCGTCTGAAATATCGATTGCGGAGGTGGCGAAACGATTGGCGCTGAGCCACCGGCCCTCCGCAACGCGCGCGGTTGGACGAAGGTGCCGTCCGATCAGAAATTCCCGGTGTCTGGTCGAGAGTGCCGCAGTGTGCGGGTGGCGTTTGAACGAAGCGGCGGCTCGCTCAAGAGCTTCAGACCGGCCAATGCGTCGCCGATGGTGCCGGTGACATAGAGACAATCTCCGATTCGTGCACCGCTCCGAAAGAGGGCCTTGCGGGGAGGGACTACTCCGATCAGCGTCAGACTGAGAAACCATCCGCCACCCGAAGACGACGTATCTCCGCCGATGAGCTGTACGTGGTGCGGCCGGCACGCGGCCATCATCCCTCGGTACAGTTGAAGTACGTGTTGTCTGGAGCCGGTACTGGGGATAGCCAAGGCGACCAACAGATATTGCGGGGTGGCTCCCATCGCCGCGACGTCGCTGAGATTCGCCGCTGCGGCACGGAATCCGATATCGGCCATCGTGGCGGTTCGGAGGTCGAAGTGGATTCCTTCCGTCAAGAGGTCGGTCGTCAGCACTGTCCATTGGCCGGCTCGTGAAATAATGACGGCGGCATCGTCGCCGATCCCTTGAATCACCGAGGAGTGCGGCGGCCATGGCGCTGGTGGAGGGCTCGGATGAGATCAAATTCGTGGATCGTTTGACGGAACTTCGTTCGGACCTTGGATGACATGCTAGCAGGTCCCTGAAAAATCACTCTGAGTTATTGTGAGGTCATTGACCCGCATGTCCGAACTGATGAGGAAGCGTGTCCGCAGGATAACCGAGCGAGTGCGGCGGAACGCGGGAGACGGGGTAGGAATCCAATCTGTCCACGTCGCGCCCTTCTCGCATGTCTCACCCTTCACGCGTCAGAGCCTCTGGCCGCCTGTTTCAGCTCCAGCTAGTGGAGGTGCAAGGAAGGTGTGGCCGTGCTGGTCGCATGCGCCGGCAGCGAGCGAGCGGCGGCCCGCCCGGCCTTCGCGCGCGTAGCGTGCTTTCGTGAGTGTGGCTGCGGCTGATGGGGCTTGCCCGTTGGGTGTGCGGTTTTCGAATCCCGCCGGAGCGCCACCTTCATCACGTCATCCATCGTATCGGCAAACACGAGGTGAATGCCCTTCAAAATGTGCTGGGAATTTCGTCGAGATCCTTCTTGTTGCGTTTCGAAGGATCACGGTCGTGAGTTTGGCCCGTTTCGCCGCCAAAATTTTTTCCTTCAATCCTCCGATGGGAAGGATTCGGCCTCGGAGGGTGATCTCACCGGTCATCGCCAGGTCACGGCGAACCGGGATTTGCGACAATGTCGAGGCAATGGCGATCGCCATGGTAATCCCCGCCGACGGCCCATCCTTGGGAATCGCTCCGGCCGGCACATGGATATGGAGATCCTGAGTGGTGAACACATCGGGATTGATGCCGAGCGTGCGCTCGCGCGACCGGACGTAGCTCAAGGCTGCTTGCGCGGATTCCTTCATGACGTCGCCCAGTTGGCCGGTGAGAGTCAATTGCCCCTTGCCCTTCATCGCCGTGGCCTCGATGTAGAGCACATCGCCGCCGGATTCTGTCCAGGCTAATCCCGTTGCCACGCCGACCTCGTCCATCTTCAATTCTTCTTCGGGCACGAACTTCGGGACGCCGAGATACTTGTGCAGGTTGGCGGGATCGACTGGGAACCCCACGCCTTTGCCTTCCGCCACTTCTCGCCACTTTGCGCATGACGTTGGCGATCTCTCGCTCAAGGTTCCTGACACCGGCTTCCCGCGTATAGTTGGCGATGATCTGACGCACCGCCGGTTCGGCGATGCGCACATGCTTCTCGGTGATGCCGTGTTCGTTGAGTTGCCGAGGAATCAGGTATTTCTGGGCAATGCCCAACTTTTCTTCTTCGGTATAGCCGGGGATCCCAATCACTTCCATCCGGTCGCGCAAGGCCGGCAAAATGGGGTCGATCAGATTCGCCGTCGTAATGAACATGACTTCGGTCAGGTCGAAGGGCACGCCCAGGTAGTGGTCCGTAAACGAGTTGTTCTGTTCCGGATCGAGCACTTTCGAGCAAGGCAGCGGAAGGATCGCCGCGAAAATCCATCCCGACCTTGTCGACTTCGTCCAGCATGAAGACCGGGTTGTTGGTACCGGCTTGTTTTATGCCTTGAATGATGCGGCCTGGGAGCGCGCCGACGTAGGTGCGTCGATGACCGCGAATCTCGGCTTCATCACGGACCCCGCCGAGACTGATGCGGACAAATTCGCGGCCGAGCGCACGGGCGATCGACTTCCCGAGTGAGGTCTTTCCGACGCCCGGGGGGCCGACGAAGCAGAGAATCGGGCCCTTCATTTTGTCTCTTGAGCTTCCGCACGGCGAGATACTCAAGGATCCGTTCCTTCACTTTCTCAAGATCGTAGTGGTCCTCGTTGAGCACTTTGGCGGCTGCCTTGAGGTCGAGGTTGTCCTTGGACCTCTTGGACCAGGGCAATTCCACGATCCACTCGATATAGGTCCTGACAGTCGCGGACTCGGCAGTATCCGGGTGCATTTTCTCAAGACGTTTGAGCTGCTTTTCGGTTTCCTTCAGCACCTTCTCCGGCATCTTCAGTTCTGCGATTCGTTTGCGAAATTCGGTGATTTCTTCCGCGCGTTCGTCGAGTTCGCCCAACTCTTTTGAATCGCTTTAAGTTGTTCGCGCAGGAAGTATTCGCGTTGAGTCTTGTCCATCTCCCCTTGGCTTGCGCTTGAATCTTCTGCTGCATGGAGAGGACTTCGATCTCCTTCCCGAGGATCTCGCTGACGTGCCGGAGTCGCTTGATCGGATCGACGACTTCCAGGACTGCCTGGGTGACTTCGACCTTGAGGCCAAGATTGATGCCACCATGTCGGCAAGACGTCCGGGGTCCTCGATGTTCTCGATGACGATCATCACGTCCGGGATCAAGACTTTGCCGAGACTCACGATCCGTTCGATCTGTTCCTTGACCGTCCGCATGGCGGCCTCGGTTTCAAGGGCGGCACTCGCCGGCTTGTGTTCGGTGAGTTTGTCGATGCGCACGGAATAATAGGGTTCCGTCTGAATGTAGCCCGCGATCTTGGCTTTTGAGAGCCCCTGCACGAGAATTTTGATGCGTTCATCTGGCAGTTTCAGCATCCGCATGATGATGCCGACCGTGCCGATGGTATGGATATCCTCCGGTGAGGGATTCTCGACGTCCAAGGCCTTTTTGCGTCGACAGGAAGATCATGCGATTGCCGGCTAACGCGGCTTCAATCGCTTTGATCGACATCTCTCGCCCGACAAACAAGGGGAGGACCATGTAGGGGAAGACGACGATATCCCGAACCGGCAACAGCGGAAGCTGGTCGGGGATTTCGACGTTCTGGGGTGGCTGTAAGTCTTGATCGATCGGGTCGTTCATCGGTGTGGTCTCAGGGTTGTGCTCAGTGGTGTAGGAGATATGAGGCTGTGCCTTCGTTGAGTGCCGTGCCTCGCAGGATGCTGAAAGTCCGCCAGCAGCGTTCTGCTTCGCTTAGAGGCTCAACGTACCGAAGCGTACGCCTCGCCTCTTCGCTCGCTGCGGCCTTGCTGGACAGCCTTTTGAGCATCCTGTGTGATGTGTTCCCGGTTTCCTTAAATGTACAGTCCAATGAAATTCTCGCGTGCACACAGAGTTTCCCGCAGCCGGCTAGGATTTTCGTGATCGTGTCGTGCGCCGTTCGCCGGAAGGCCGCATTCGATTCTGCAGATAGTCGCTGAACTCCGGCCCCAGGGCAGGGCTTCTTGAGTGCGAACTCGACGGTCGCAATGAGAAACCCAACTTGTCCCCGGCATCGTATCGCTGCCCCTGTATCTCCAGTGCATACATCGGGGACTTCTTTGCCAGCTCCCGCAGTGCGTCGGTCAATTGGATCTCCCCATTTTTCCCGGGCTGGGTCTTTCGCAGGATGGAGAAAATTTCCGGCGGCAGGACATAGCGACCGATGACCGCCAGATTCGACGGGGCTTCGGCCGGCGTCGGTTTCTCAATGAGGCCTTCGACTCGATGCAGCCCCGCTGAGATCGTTCGAGGCGACACGATTCCATAGCGGTTGACATCATGGTGGGGCACTTCCTGCACGCCGAGGGCTGCACCGTGTCGTTTTTTATAGACATGAATGAGTTGTGCGAGGCCAGGAACCGGCGCATCGATGATTTCGTCGCCGAGGATGACCGCAAAGGGTTCGTCGCCGATCAGCCGTTGGGCGCAGAGGACCGCATGGCCGAGTCCGGAGCGCCACCGACTGACGGACGTAGCAGAAGTTTGCGAGCGTGGAGATGTGCCGCATCTGGCTCAGAGCTGCGCCTTGCCGTTGTCCTTGAGATTTTCTTCCAACTCGACGGATCGGTCGAAGTGGTCCTCGATCGCGCGTTTGCCCCGCCCGGTGATGATGATAATGTCTTCGATTCCGGAGGCGACCGCTTCTTCTACCGCGTATTGAATCAACGGTTTATCGACGAGCGGCAACATTTCTTTGGGAGATGCTTTCGTCGCGGGAGGAAGCGAGTGCCGAGGCCTGCAGCGGGAATCACAGCTTTGCGTACTTCGAAGCGTGACATCGTTCGATACTATGTGATGGGGTATGCGATGTCAAGGAATGCAGGAGCTAGCCCGCATGGTTCATGAATCTTCGTCACGAAACGGCAGAGTGGCGCGCGACAAGCGAGCGGAGCGGGACTCGCGTGCTGTGTGAGACGGACGACTGTTCGAGGTCCGAAGTTCGGGGTTTCCGGAACGTCGAACCCAGAACTTCGAACTTCGTGTCGCGCCTGTCGCGCGTTTCCCGCCCATCTCGCTTGAGTCAGGTATCCGTGCGCAGCAGAAGCGTCATGAATAATGGGGAGAAACGGCATAGGAGTGAGTACGCAACCGAGTATCGTCCGCATGATCTAGGATGTGTCTCCTGTAGATATTCCTTGCTCAAGCGAGATGGGCGAGACGACCGAGGGTTCGAGGTCCGAAGTTCAAGGTCTTCGAACTTCGAACCCAGAACCTCGAACCTCGGATCGCGCTTGACGTGCCCCGCCCAGCCAGTGTGCGATGCCCTGCGCGAATAATAATGTGGGTTATCAGCTTTACATTCAAATACTTGCCCAATATAATTCAGAAGTTTTGCATGCATGCCGCCGTGAGAGAGAGTGTGCGCTGACCACCTGGGCTTCTCACGTCAGCAATCTCTGCCGCCACCGTCACCCGCGTCCCGGATACGTCGTGTGTGATTGAGGCAGAGGTGCGGGTGTACGCTCACGGCCAACGTTAGAGTGACCCATGATGCCGGTATTATCTTCCTCTTTTTCCTATGGAACTCAGATCCGGTGAGGGAAACATGCGGTTCAGCCTGGCCTTGTTGGTTCTTCGTTATGGCGCTCGTCATCCTGCTGGCGTGCGCTGTACTTACCGGTGCTTGCATTCGCTGCTGAACAGACTGGAGTCAAAGTCACGGCGATTGAGATTCGAGGGAACAAGCGGATCGAGTTGCCCGCGATTGTCGGCCGAATGACATTGCGGACCGGCGATCCCTACACCCCGAGAATGTCCGTGGGCAAATCAAGATCCTCTACGAAACCGGATTCTTCGAAGAGGTGCAGGTGGAGACGGAGTCGGGCACGGGTGGGGTGGCGCTGACCTTTCTGGTCCGCGAGAAACCATTTATCACCGAGATCGTGTTCGACGGAAATACCGCACTCAGCGACGACAAACTCAAGGAGAAGGTCACGATCAAGAGCCAGGCCTATCTCGATCAGCCGCAGGTCAAAGAAAGCGCAGAGAAGATTCGTCTCGCCTACCAGGGGGACGGCTACTTCAATTGCCGGGTGACCCTGATTGTGCAGACCTTGGATGAGGATCGGAAGCGCCTGACCTTTTTGTGAAAGAAGGGGACAAGGCGCGAGTCAAAACGGTCAATTTTGACGGGCTGCACGCGGCGACGAAAGACGAGATGTTCAAGGTGATGGCGACGCGGGAATGGGTTCCCTGGTATGGTCTGTTCACCCAGCTGAAGATGCCGTCGTTTGCATCGGATGCCGGCGTCTTGAAGCGTGAGGAAATGAACAACGACGTCGAGCGGATCAAAGAGATCTTGCTCAACAAGGGCTACTTGAATGCCCGGGTCGGACTACCGGCTGCGGAGCTCAGCGACGATAAAAAATGGTTCGTCGTGACGTATACGGTGACGGAAGGGGAGCCGTTCACCATCGGCGAAATCGGATTCCGCGGGAATACGGTGTTCGAAGATCCGGAGCTTCGAGAGGGGCTCAAGATGAAGGTGGGGAAATTTTTCAGCGTCAGAAAATCCGTGACGAGAGTGACGCGGTTGAATGATCTCTATGGGAGCAGAGGCTATTCGTTTGCCGAGGTCTCACCCAATGTGATTCCGAATACGGGAGAGCGAACCGCAGCCATCATTCTGACGATCAAGGAAGGGGAGATGATGCGGATCCGTCAGATCAACATCAGTGGGAACGAGAAGACCAAAGACAATGTGATTCGTCGTGAAATCCGTGTCGACGAACAGGATGTCATCGATACCCCGCATTGAAGCGGAGCTTTCAGCGTCTCAACAACTTGAACTTTTTCGAGACGGTGGAAATCCTTCCGGCGAAGGTAGCTGACGATAAGGTCGATTTGAATGTTCGCGTGAAAGAAAACCGACCGGCCAGTTCAGTGTCGGCGGCGGATTCAGTACGTTGGACCAGCTAGTCGCAATCGCCGATATCACAGAGGGAAACATCGGTGGAAATGGCTGGATGGGACGAATTCGCGGTCAGTTGGGCCAGCAACGAACCATAGGGTTGATCACGTTTCGTAACCCCGCGTTGAATGACTCCTTGACCTCAATGCAGCTGGACATTTACAAAAGCGCGACGAACTACGTCACCTACTATGAGAGGAAAACCGGCGCCAGTGTGTCGTTCGGCCGGTGGTTCTCCGAGTATCTATCCGGGAGCTTCGGTCCGTATGCGGAGGGGATCACGTACAGTACTGGCAGTTCGACGGCGCCACCACCGGCCCTCATCGCAAACCAACTAGGGTATCAGTCGACTACGGGGTTTCGAGCCTCGCTGACCCGCGACACAAGAGATTTCTTCCAGGATCCCCGCACCGGTTGGCGAACTTCTGTCGCAGTTGCTCTCGGCACGTCAGTACCTGGGGGCACCAACGATTTCGTTAAGTACACCTTCGATGTCAACAAATATACCCCGCTCCCGGGCGATACGCGGCTTTCGGTTCGTGCACGCTATGGTGTTGCCCAGGGCCTCAGTACCGGCGGCCAAGAGAAACCGGTTCCTCTTACCGAACTCTACTTCGTTGGAGGCATCAATACCATGCGCGGGTTTGTCTTCGGCAAGGCGGGACCAGTGACGTCATCGAACACACTCCTTGGTGCGGCAAGTGAATTGATCTTCAACTTTGATTTTATTTTTCCAATCTCTACCGAGGCAAAACTCAACGGCGTGGTGTTCTTCGACTATGGGAAAGGGTTTGCCGATGATACGGTGTCATTCCCCTTGCGACAAGCGGCGGGTTTGGAGGGGCGATGGGTTTCACCTTTGGCCCCCTCCGCGCCGCGTACGGGATTAATCTGGATCCCAACCCGAATGAACGCAAAGGGGTCTTCGAGTTTACGATTGGTCAGGTATTCTAACGAGGCGAGTCTTTGACCACGAATGAGAGGTAATGGTGTGATACAGGCTGATGTCGTCATGCGGAAGGTGTTCTGCGCCGGAGGTCTGTTGATGGCGCTCTTTGTTGTCTCCGGCTGTGCTGCCGGCGGGGCCAAAGTCGAGGGGAAGATAGGAGTCGTCGATCCGGCCCGTGTTCTGAACGAGACGAGTCACGGCAAGAAGGCCAAAGACTCCTTGAACGTATTCTCCAAGAATCGCCAGGCGCTGATCGAGATGGATGAGAAAGAGCTTCGGCGCATGGAAGAAGATTTTGGGAGGCAGGCCAGTGTGTTGAGTGCGGCGGCGAAAAAGGAGCGCGAAGATCAGTTTCGACGTCGGGTGGCGGAGTATCAGCAGAAAGCGGGCGACATGAACCGGGAGGTTCAGGAAAAGCAAAAAGACGTGCTCGATGGATTCCGTGAGAAGGTGGGGACTCATTGTCGGGAAAGGTATCGAAGCGCCTCGGATTACAGGTCGTCATAGATAAGGGGAAAGGCGGTCCCACCTTATATAGTGATGAGGGGCTCGATATCACAGGTCAGGTCATCGACGAATTTAATCGTGAATATCCATGACCCGGTCTGTCTGGTCCATCTGGTTTCTCTGGTCTATCTGGTTTGTGTTGTCGCTTGATCCGGAGAACCCACATACACCAGACAGACGAGATAGACAAGACAGACCGAACAGACCGAATGAACAAGACCGGCTGGGGGCGTATTCAGCATACTGCTAGGATGTGGTACTCGTGAGGAGCAGAGGAGGACTCGATGGAACGACTGAGAGTGACTAGTCTGATCAGTGCTGTGGCATTGTGGCTGGCGATGGTGTCTCCGGTGTTGTCGGATGAAATCATCAAGGTTGCAGTGATGAACCAACAAGCGGTGGTTGAGCAGTCGAAGGCCGGCAAGCGGGCCCTGGAAGAGCTCAAGGCCTACTCCATGACCAGGCAAAAGATCATCAATGCCGACGATCAAGAACTGAAGGAGTTGCAACAGGCGATTCAAGACGGGAAGTTGCCCGACAGCGCGAAGCAGGAAAACAAGGTCAGTTCCAGGCCAAATTGAGGCCTATCAACGCCGCCTGGCCGACTTCAATCGCGAGATTCAGCAGAAACAACGTGAAATGGTGGCGGAATACATGAAAAAAGTGCAAGCGGCCGCGCAAGTTGTCGGGGAAAAGAACGGGTACGTCGCGATCATCGACAAGGGAAACGACACGACGATGAAGATCGTACTCTATTATCAGCCTGCGCTGGATTTGACTGATCAAGTAGTAAAGGAATTCGATCGGCAGAATAAGTGAAGAGGGGGATGGAGCCTGGTCGATCTTCCGTGCTCGCGGAACGCACACGATCAGAATGTGCTCGTCCAACGCGCGCAATCGAGAATCGGACCAGGCTCCCCTGAAAGGAGAGAGTGGGATTGGGACGCGCGCAGTAGAAGCTCAATCAGCCCCCATCCATGGGGAGATGACGAGCAAGCTTGGAAGGATTATTCATGGTGTTGCAACAACCTCAGTATCTACATAATTGCTGTGTTGCCAAGCAGCAGACTGAGAAAAACTCAGTGTATACACGGTATACTGTGAAAACCCTACTCAATGGTGTTGATGTCACATAGATCAGGGATGCTCAAGAAGGCCACGGTTCTCACTCCGCCCAGCCCCGGCGCGCCAAGACGCGCCGTTCCGCAGGCAAGGCCGCAGCGAGCAAAGAGGCGAGGAGGTACGTACCGCACCTTCGTGTGTGCCGTTCGCCCGTTGAATGGATCTTGGCGAACGGAAAAACCCCTCCAGTGATTCCGAGATCCGAGAGGCTCGACTCTACACGTTGAGCCTCTGAGCGATGCGAGAACGATGCTGGCGGACTTTTTCAGCATCTTGATAGAGGAGGTTCCCGCCGATGTCCGTGATGGAGCAAGCCGAAATTCAATCGCTGTTGCCGCACAGGTATCCCTTTCTCCTGGTCGATCGCATTCAGGAATTGGACCCCGACAGGCGGATCGTAGGAATCAAGAACGTGACGATCAACGAGCCTTTTTTCAAGGGCATTTTCCCGGACGCCCGGTCATGCCGGGGTGTTGATACTCGAAGCCATGTCTCAAGTCGGTGCGGTTTTGGCGTTGAAGTCGATGGGGCACGCCACTCGTCCGGTGGTATATCTGACAGGCATCAATGGCGCGAAGTTTCGAAAACCAGTCGTGCCCGGTGATCGGTTGCGGTTTGAGATCGACGTGATTAAGAAGCGGGCGCCGTTTTGGAAGATGCAGGGTAAGGCTTTTGTCGAGGAAGACCTCGTCTGCGAAGCCGAAGTAACTGCCATGGTGACGGAGGAGAAAGCTGCGACGTGACATACGTGAATCGTGGAGGAGAGGGTTAGGACGCTTGGCGATTCACGAATAACGATTGACGATTAACGTGAACTGGAGGTTACGAGTGCAGATTCATTCAACAGCGATCGTTCATCCCAAGGCGAGTCTAGCCGATGATGTGGAGGTCGGGCCGTTCTGCGTGATCGGCGAGCATGTTACGATCGGAAATGGGACCAGAATGTTGTCTCATGTGACGGTCGACGGATGGACGGAGATCGGCGAGCGGAATGAGGTATATCCCTTTGCCTCGATCGGCGGACCGCCTCAGCACCTCGGATATAAGGGGAACCGACCAAGGTCATCATCGGCCATGACAATATCCTTCGCGAGTATGTCACGGTCAACCGCGCGACGGCACAAGGTGGTGGGGTGACATCGCTCGGGTCAAAGAATTTTCTGATGGCCTACGTTCATGTGGCGCACGATTGCCGGCTCGGCAATCATCTCATCCTGGCCAATGCCGCCAGTTTAGCCGGCCACATCACCATCGGCGACCATGCGATTATCGGGGGCTGACCGGAATCCATCAGTATGTGCGGATCGGATCGTACTCCATGGTCGGCGGCTGTTGCGCTCTTGGGCAGGACCTGCCCCCGTTTATGCGGGCTGGCGGTGGCTATCGCGCGCGGATGTATGGTCTCAACTCAGTGGGGTTACGCCGGCATGGGTTTTCGACCGATCGGATTTCGGTGCTGAAACGAGCCTATGACATGCTGTTCCGATCGGGGCACCGGATTGCTGAAGCGGCCAAGCTCGCCAAGGTCGAATTCGGTGACCAACCCGATGTCATGACGGTCCTGGGGTTTCTGGAGGGAACGAAGCGTGGCATCTGCCGGTCGGTCGGTAAAGATCAAGAGGATGAGGCGTAAGCACTGTGGCATCACTACCTCACGTGACCGATGGTGAGCGGATCGGACTGATTGCCGGCAATGGCCGGTTCCCGATCATCTTTGCCGATAACGCCAGGAAACTCGGCTATCACGTATCGGCTGTGGCGCATGAAGGCGAGACGGAACCGGAGTTGGCCGGCCATGTGGATCGGATCCATTGGATCAAGATCGGCCAGCTCAGTAAGTTGATCAAGGCGTTCAAGGAAGACAAGGTCCATCAGGCCGTGATGTTGGGCGGGATCAAGAAGACGCATGTCTTTACCACTGTGCGGCCCGATTTTCGGACATTGGCGATGGCGACACGTTTGGCGCTCTGGAAAGACGACGACATTCTGCGCGAATTCGCGAAGGAGCTTGAGCGGGAAGGGATTGCGATCTGTGAATCAACCTTCGGGCTCGAGGGGATTCTCGTGGAAGAAGGGACGTTGACCGCGCGGGCCCCATCGGAGAAAGAGTGGGAGGACATCCGCTACGGGTGGGACGTGGCGCATGACATCGGGCGTCTCGATATCGGGCAGTGCGTCGTGATCAAAGACCGTGTCGTCGTGGCAGTCGAGGCGGTCGAAGGGACCGACGGAGCCATCAAGCGCGGCGGTGATTTGGCGAAGGAGGGCGCCGTAGTGGTCAAGCGATCGAAGCCGCAGCAGGACTTGCGGTTCGATCTCCCGGCCGTGGGACCTCGGACCATCGAGGTGATGGCCTCGGTCAAGGCTTCCGTGTTGGCGATCGAAGCCGGTCGGACGGTCTTGTTGGATCGCGAGATCATGTTGGAGAAGGCCCGCTCTGCCCGCATTGCCATTGTCGGGATCACGTCACTCAAACCGAGCGGAACATGACACCGTTGAGGGCAGGGGTCATCGGCGTCGGACATCTCGGTCAACATCATGCGCGGCTCTATGCCTCCTTGCCCGAGGCGCAGCTCATCGGCGTAACAGATCAGTCGGTCGAACGTGCGCAGTCGATCGCAGACCGGCATGGAGTGCGCGTCTTTCGCACGATCGATGAATTGTTGCCGCACGTTGATGTCGTCAGTGTGGCGGTCCCCACGTCAGGCCACTATGCCGTGGCAAAAGCCTGTCTGCAGGCGAATAAGCATGTCTTGATCGAAAAGCCGATTGCCGCTACACCAGCAGAGGCGCAGGAGTTGGTGCAACTGGCCAAGCAGCGGGGCTGTTGTGTGCAGGTCGGTCACAGCGAACGATTCAATCCGGTGATGGCGCTGATGCGTCCCTATATCCGGCAACCTGTGTTCATCGGAATGTCACCGTCTCAGCAGTTTCAGTGAACGGGGGACGGACGTGGATGTGGTGTTGGACCTGATGATTCACGATCTGGATCTCGTGCTGTCGTTGAATCCCGGTCCAGTTGAGGAGGTGCGCGCTGCGGGGGTGGCGGTGTTGTCCTCCTCGATCGATATCGCCAATGCCCGCATTCAGTTCCGGAGCGGCTGCGTGGCCAATCTGACATCCAGCCGCGTGTCGACGAACAAGATGCGTCGGCTGCGTCTGTTCCAGCGGGACAACTATGTATCGATCGATTTCCAGACGAGGCAAGGGATGATTTGCCGACGCAACGCCAAATCAGGTGAGCGGTCGACCATCGAAGTTGAACAGTTCCAGGGTGGAGACGAAGAACCGTTGAAACTTCAAATTGCATCGTTTCTTCAGGCCATCGGCACTGGTACAAGACCGGTGGTATCGGGTGAGGACGGCGCGGCGGCAGTGGACGTGGCGCATCAGGTCTTGCAGGCCATTGCGGCCTTTGCAGCTCGCCATGCGGAAGGGGATAGAGGGGTAGTGGGGTAATCGGGGTAACGGGATAAAAAAGGGGTAACGGGGTATAGATGGGGTAGGGGATAAAAAGGGGTAGGCTGTTACCCTCTACCCCGCTGTCCCTCTTGTTCCGTCCCCAATACCCCTTGTATCCCCGCTACCCCCATACCCCCTTCTTAGAATGAGGATTCTGATCGTCACAGGCGAAGCCTCGGGTGATCTTCACGGGGCTCATTTAGCCAAAGCGATCAAGGCGCTCGACCCGACGGCCCAACTGGTCGGCATTGGTGGAGCTGGGATGCGCGCCGCCGGTGTGAGCCTTGTGCCGGGCGTCCCGCAGCTGGACGTGATGGGATTGGTCGGGCTCTCCGCCATCCCAGCCATTGTCCGGCGCGTACGCGCCATCCGACGGGTGCTGAAGGCGGAGGCCTGGGATCTTGTCGTACTGATCGATAATCCCGGGCTGAACTTTCATTTTGCCCGGGTGGCCAAAGCCGCTGGCCGACGTGTGCTCTACTATATTGCCCCACAAGTGTGGGCCTGGCGGCCTGGGCGCATGAAGTGGATTCAACGCCGGGTCGATCATGTCGTCGTCATCCTCCCATTCGAGCCGGAACTCTATCGCCGGGCAGGAGTTCGTTGCACGTTCGTCGGCCATCCACTACTTGATGAGGTTGCGCCGCAGTATGATCGTAGGAAGCTTCGGAAGGAGTTCGGTTTTGACGAGCCAGCCCGAGTCGTCGGATTGTTGCCGGGCAGCCGAAGGAGTGAAGTTGAAATGCTCCTGCCTGTGCTCCTCAAGGCGGCAGCGCAACTGGTGGTAGCCGAACCGGGAACGCAGTTTATTCTGGCACAGGCCTCCTCAATTGATGATAATCTGATCCAGGCCCTGCTCCAGCACAGCCCTGTGCCGGTCCGGGTGGTGCACGATCGAGCCAGTGAGGTGATGGCCCTGTCCGATGTGTTGTTCATTGCGTCGGGGACCGCGACCTTACAGGCGGCGGTGGTGGGGACTCCAATGGTGCTGCTGTACAAGACGTCGCCATTGACGTATCGATTGGCGCGGTGGCTCATCAATGTGAAATGGATTGGACTCGTGAATTTGGTGGCCGGCCGATCTATCGTGCCGGAACTGATTCAGGATGAGGCGACGGACGAGCGGCTGTGTCAGGAAGTCCTGCACCTCTTGCGCGATCCATCGGCGTATAATGATATGAAGGAAGGGCTGCGACAGGTTCGGCAATCGTTGGGGCAGCCGGGCGCCTCAAGCCGAGCTGCGCAGGTGGTATTGTCCGAATGTCGACTCTAGATCGTTTGATGCGGTTGGTCCGCTACCTGAAGCCCTACCGGATTCGGTTGGGTGCAGCATTCGCATGTTCAGGCTTGGTGGCGGCTTTCTCCGGCGCCTATGCCTGGCTCGTCAAACCGGTCCTCGACGAGATTTTCATCAACAAGAACGAAAGCCTCCTGCTCATCCTCCCGCTTGCGCTGTTCACCGTGGCAGTGCTCAAGAGTCTCTTCAACTACGGGCAAAACTATCTCATGAACTATGTCGGGAATCAGGTAATCACCGACATTCGGCAGCAGCTGTTTGGAAAACTCATACGGCTGCCCGTTTCCTATCATGATGCGAATACCTCGGGGCGATTGGTGGCTCGTGTGGTGAGCGACGTCACGTTGATGGCCAACGCGGTGGCGGGGGTATTGAAAGATATTTTTCAACAGGGACTGACGTTCCTGGCTATGATGGGCGTGATCTTCTATCAGAATTGGCGACTGGGCGGACTCTCGGTGATCGTCATCCCCTTGGCCGTGTTCACGATGGTGCGGATGGGAAAGCGGCTGCGGGCGTTAGCCGCAAGCGGCCAAGAGCGGATGGGGGATATGGCCTCCACACTTCAGGAAACGTTATCCGGCATTCGCATGGTGAAGGCCTATGGGCGCGAAGAGTCGGAGGCGGCGCGATTTCAACGGAGCAACCGGTCGTTTCTCAGTACGACGATGAAAGCGATTCAGGTTTCCTCCCTCGGGTCGTCGCATATGGAAGTGATCGGTGTTGTGGGGGTTGCGGCGATTATTTGGTATGGCGGATTTCTCGTGATCAACGGTTCGATGACGCCGGGAGAATTTTTCTCATTTCTGACGGCGATGTTCATGGCCTATGCGCCGATTCGCAAACTGTCCGGTTCCAATAATGCCATTCAACAGGCGCTGGCCGCGGCGGAACGGGTCTTCGGCGTGTTGGACCTCAAGACCGAGCAGGAGGCGGAGAAGGGCCAGTTGGAGTTGCCGCGGATTGCGCAGTCGGTGACGTTCGACGATGTGACGTTTCATTATGAGAGCCAATCGGTGCCGGCGCTCAACGACATCAACCTGACGATTCGCGCCGGAGAAATGGTGGCCCTCGTGGGCAGCAGCGGCAGCGGAAAGACGACGCTGGTCAATCTGATTCCGCGCTTTTACGAGCCGACAGCCGGCCGCATTCTCATCGACGGGATCGATATTCAGTCGTACACCCTCCGTTCGCTTCGATCGCAGATCGGCATGGTGTCGCAAGATGTGGTCTTGTTTGACGACAGTATTCGCAACAACATCGCCTTTGGACGGGAGGACGCGACCGACGAAGACATCGTTCAGGCGGCGCGATTGGCCTATGCCCATGATTTTGTCGAACGCCTTCCGGAAGGGTACCAGACGGTCGTGGGAGAGAAAGGGGTGAAACTCTCCGGCGGGGAACGGCAGCGCTTGGCCATTGCCCGCGCGATCTTACGCGACCCGCCCTTGCTCATCCTCGACGAAGCGACGTCGGCGTTGGACACCGAGTCCGAACGGGTCGTCCAGCTGGCCCTCGCCAATTTGATGAAGAATCGAACGACCGTCGTGATTGCCCATCGGTTGTCCACGATTCAACAGGCCGATCGGATCATGGTCATGGCCCGAGGCTCGATCGTCGAAGTAGGGAACGCACGACGAGCTGCTTCGCCGCGGGGGCAGTATCAGCGGCTCCATGCGATGCAGTTCCAGGATGTTCCCGATGCGTAATCCCGCCATGAAGCGGGTCGAGACGTGGCTCAAGCTCTCTGTGCTCCCTCCGATCGGGGCTGCGGTGATTCGAGGGTTGGCGCGATCGATGTGCATTGAGACCAAGGGCCAGGAGTCGATTGATGCGCTGTATCAGACTGGCAAACGCATCATCATCGCCTTCTGGCACGCACGTCAGCTCATGATGCCCCTGACATACCGAGGAACGCAGGCACATATTCTTATCAGCCAGCATCAGGATGGAGAAATCATCGCACGCATTGTCGAACGGTTCGGGTTTAAGGCTATCCGAGGGTCGAGCACCAGAGGCGGTGTCGAGCGCATTGCGTGAAATGATCCGCTTGGGACGGTCCGGAGTCGATCTCGTCGTGACGCCAGACGGGCCCAAAGGCCCGGCCCAGGTGGCGAAGATGGGCGTCATTCAATTGGCGCGGGCCTCAGGCCTGCCGATTGTCCCGTTGACCTTCGGTTGCTCAAAAAAACACTTTGCGAGCTGGGATCGGTTCATGGTCCCGTATCCATGGTCCCGAGGTCTCTATCTGTGGGGGCCCCCATCTGGGTTCCGCGAAATGCTGATGAGCAGAGCGCTGGAGGCGGCACGCCTGGAGCTTGAGACGGTCTTGAATCGGCTGACGGATCAGGCGGATGGGGCCGTGAAACGTGAAACGTGAGGCGTTAGACGTAAGGGAATCAGAGGCTCCGTTTCACCGTTCACGTGTTACGCTCTCGCCTAACGCACAAAGCCATGTGGCGTCTCTTCTACAACGTTGTGTTGCTGGTCGTTTCGCCGCTCATCGTGGCGGTGCTGCTAGCCAAGCCACGTTGCCGTCCAGGATTGCTTCAACGGCTGGGAATCAGGAAAGGTCTATCTGGTCTGTCAGGTCTATCTGGTGCTCCTGGACGGACCAGACCAGATAGACCAGACAGACCAGATAGACCAGTGATCTGGATTCACGCCGTCTCTCTTGGTGAAGTGGTGGCGGTGACACCGCTCGTCAACGAACTCCACCGCCGTCATCCTGCGCTATCGCCTGGTGGTCTCGACGGTGACCGAGACTGGGCGGGAAGCCGTGGAGCAGCGGTTGGCCGGCGTGGCAGATCACTGTTATGCGCCGCTCGATTTCCCCTGGGCCGTCTCCCGGTTTATCGAACGGCTGCAACCCTCCTCTATCTGTTCGTCGAGACCGAACTCTGGCCGAATCTCTTGTGGCACCTGCGCCGGCGTGGAGTGCCGACCGTTCTCGTGAACGGCCGGCTCTCGAGCAAGTCTTTTGCCCGGCAGCAGTGGGCGCCCGTGCGGTCGTTCTATCGGACGATGTTGCAGACGCTCACCCTCTGCCTGATGCAGTCTGACCGGGATGTCGACAGGATTGTCGCGCTGGGAGCAGAGGCCTCGCGAGTCAGGCGAACAGGGAACATCAAATTCGATCAGCCGAGGCCGGACGTTGCGGAGGGTGAGACGACCAGGGCTCAGCTTGGGCTTCAGGATACTGAACAGCTGTTTGTGGCAGGCAGTACCCATCCCGGCGAAGAAGAGATCCTCGTAGAATGCTATCGGGCGCTCGCGGCACGCTATCCTTCAGCGGTGTTGCTCCTGGCTCCTCGGCATATTGAACGAGCGGAGTCGGTGGAGGCGATGATTCGAGCGCGCGGGCTCGCCGTGCAGCGACGCAGCACCATCGGGCAAGCCGGTGTGTCGCGGTCTACCGGTCCCCGTGTGGTGGTGCTCGATTCGCGGGGCGAATTGGCTGCGATCTACCGAGAAGCGGTGGTGGCGTTCGTCGGAGGCACACTTGTTCCGATCGGTGGACACAATTTACTGGAGCCGGCTCAGTGGGCGAAGCCGGTGTTGTTCGGTCACTACACCGACCACTGTGCGGAGATTGCAGATCTGTTGATCGAGGCAGGAGGGGGTCGACGGGTCCTTCAGGCGGATGACCTCACGCAACAAGTCGTGGCCCTCTTTTCCGATGGCGAGGAACGGGAGCGGATGGGCCGCTCGGCTCGCCAGGTGGTCGAACAGAATCAGGGAGCCTTGCAGCGGACGCTGGAGGCCATCGATAGACTGCTGAGGCCGCAGCAAGGCGCCAGTGGGTCTCCCCTCACAAACCGGCCGCGTCCCCTCATGGCTGAGAAAAGCGGTACCTACTCAGGTAGATAGGCTGAAGGCTGTTAGGGGTCAATCATGCGTGGTCACACACAACCTCGGCATCTGAGTCGGCTCATCGTAATCACTCAGGCAGATAGACTGAAGGTTTCAGTCTTCAGCCTTCGGCCTGAACACCTGAGTGACTACGAAACGTGTTGAATCCTGGGACAAAGGTCAGACGGTGGCTGATGTGGGCCGCAATCCCCTACGGAGTGGTTGCGCGGCTGCGCGCGTTCCTATACGACTGGGGCTGGTTCGATCAGAGGAGATTACCGGTCCCCGTGCTGAGTGTCGGGAATCTCACGATGGGCGGAACGGGAAAAACTCCGGCGGTCATTCTGCTCGTCGATTGGCTCCTTGCACAGGGGAAGCGGGTGGCGATTCTCAGCCGGGGCTATCGACGGACAAGTACGGCCCAGTATCTAATGGTATCGGATGGCGAACGCCTGTTGGTCGGCGCGAGCGAGGCAGGCGATGAGCCGTTCATGATGGCGCAGCGCTGTCCCAAGGCGATCGTTGCGGTCGGGGCCGATCGCTACGAGCTCGGTGACTGGGTCTTGAGTCGATTTCCGATCGATTGCCTGGTCCTCGACGATGGATTTCAGCACTTGGGACTCTACCGCGATGTGAATCTCTTGTTGGTCGACGCCACGGATGCGGAAGGGCTCGCAGCCATGACCCCGGCCGGTCGGCTCCGGGAACCGCTTCGGGCGGCGGCGCGCGCGACCGCGATTGTCATCACGAGAGCGGACGTGCCGGCTCAGGTGACAGAGGTTTGTCGCAGGCTGAAGGCCACGCTTGGTTTTATGCCGGACCCGATTCAGGCGGTCTTTCGTCCGGAGAGTCTCGTGTCGGTGATGACCGGAACATCGCAGCCCCTCTCCTGGTCCAAAGGAAAGACCGCGCTGCTGTGCAGCGGCGTGGGTCATGCCGGATCATTTCGTTCCCTTGTCGAGGGAATAGGGATCAAGATTTTAGATGAAGTGGTCCATCCCGATCACCATGCGTATACGAGTCAGGATGTCGAGCGACTGAAAGCCAGAGCGGCTGAACTCCGGGCCGAGCTGGTCGTGACGACGGAGAAAGACGCCTGCAAGTTGGCCGCGCTACTCCAACCCACCGATAGTTGGTGGGCGGTCCGATTGACCACGAATGTGACTGCGGGAGAAGATCGGTTGCGACGATTGGTGCTCGGGATCGGGAAATGAGAGCTGATAGGCGGATGATCAGGCCGAAGTCTGAAGGTCGATCTGCGCGTCGCGGCAGTGGCGTGTGGATAAAGAAGCCATCAAAAGGATTCTTGTGCGCGGGCCCAACTGGCTTGGCGATGCGGTGATGTGCGAGCCTGCACTTCGTGGATTACGGAGGCTGTTCCCCGACGCTCAGATCGCCCTGTTGGTGAAGCCGGCTGTAGCCGATTTGTTCATAGGCCATCCGGCATTGACGCAGCGTGCTGACATACGACAGCAAGGGGCGTCATGCGGGGCTCCCGGGAAGTGGGCGCTGGCCGGGCAGCTGCGGCAGCAAGGTTTCGATCTGGCCATCTTGTTTCAGAATGCGTTCGAGGCGGCCTTCCTGACGTTCCTGGCCGGTGTGCCTCGGCGCTATGGGTATGCGACAGACGGGCGAAGTCTGCTGTTGTCCGATTCAGTCGCTGTGCCGGATCGCCGCATGCTCGTCCATCAAGTCCGTTATTATTGGGATCTGTTGAAGCCGCTGGGCCTCACGGGCGATCCCCGGCACCGGAACTCGTCGTCTTGCCCGAGGAAGAACAGGCGATGGCGGGGCGATTTGCGAAGGGCGGATTGAACGCGCACGGACGTCGTCGTCGGAATCAACCCCGGTTCAACCTATGGCGGGGCCAAGCGCTGGCTGCCCGAACGATTTGCCGAGGTCACGGACCGCCTCAGCCGCACCATTCGTGAATCTCCCGGGCAACAAGTCAGCGTGGTGATTTTTGGCGCCGCAGGGGAAGAGCGTTTGGGACAGGACATTGCTGCGCGTCTATCGTGCAGATCCCTGGTTTTGTCCGGTGCCACGACGATCCGGGAACTCATGGCGGCGTTGAAACGGTGTGCCATGCTTCTCACGAATGATACCGGTCCTATGCACATCGCGTCTGCGTTCCAGGTGCCGGTCGTGGCGATCTTTGGACCGACTGATTGGCGTACCACGTCGCCCTTTGGGAACGCCCATGCCATTGTGCGTCAGCCGGTCGATTGCGCACCGTGCCTGCTACGGGAATGTCCGATCGATCATCGGTGCATGACAAGGGTCACGGTTGATCAAGTCTATGAAGCGGGTCTATCTAGTCTATCTAGTCGGGGAGGTCTGTCTGGTCTATCTGGCCAGAAAGATCTGACTCGTCCGAACCAGACAGACAAGACAGACCTCCCCACCAGAAAGACCAAAAAACCTTCTCGACGGTGTCACCGTGTTTCTGGATCGAGATGGCACATTGAACTACGATCCAGGCTATCTGAAAGTTGCCGCTGATCTGAAGCTGTTGGCGGGGGTCGGGCCGGCCCTGGCGCGGTTGAAAAGGGCCGGGGCGAGATTAGTCGTTGTGACTAACCAATCCGGTGTCGGCCGTGGAATTGTGACCCTCAAGGATCTGGAAACGATCCATGCCAGATTGCAAGGGCTTTTGGAACAAGAGGACGCGGCGCTGGATGCGATCTATTTCTGCCCGCACCATCCTGACGATGGCTGCCGCTGTCGCAAACCGAATGTTGGAATGGTGGAGCGCGCGGTGTCAGAGTTGCAACTGGATCTCCGGCGTTCCTATTTGATCGGCGATCACGCGCGCGATATACAACTGGCGCACAGGGTGGGCGCCAAGGCGATTCTCCTCACACCAGGACCGGTGGACGCGGAGGGGTTGGATAGACTCAAGGCTGAACAGGCCATGCCGGATGCCGTGGCGAAGTCCATGGCTGAGGCAGTTGACTGGATTCTGAATGACGCAGTGAAGCCTCCTTCGTTAACCGTGAACCGTTAATCGCTTATCGGGGACAATGCGAAATCAGGTCTTTCGATTCACGTTTAACGAATAACGATAAACGCTTATGGAAAGCTATCGCCACATTTTGTTGATCAAACCGAGTTCGCTGGGCGACATCGTGCATGCGATGCCGACCTGTGCGGCAATTCGCCGGGCCTATCCCAAGGCCCGACTCACCTGGCTGGTCAAGCGCGAATGGGCCGGTGTTGTCGAACGCATCGACGGGGTCGATCGGGTGTGGCCGGTGGAATCGACGCTCAAGGGGTGGCTCTCCGAGGTATCCCTCCTTCGTGCAGAGCGGTTCGATCTCGTCGTGGATCTTCAAGGTCTCTTTCGGAGCGCCGCCATCGGGTGGCTCAGCGGATCTCCCTTGCTTGTGGGATTTGCCAATGGGCGAGAGGGGAGCCCCTGGTTCTATTCGAGACGCGTGCCGGTTCCACAATTGGAAATGCACGCGGTCGATCGTTACCTGCTTGTGGCCAAGGCTGTGGGGGCGGTGGAGTCCGGTGCGCCGGAGTTTCGCTTCCGCATTCCGCAAACCGATTATGAGGAGGTCGATCGCCTGTTGAGCCGATCCGGTGTGATGCCTGGAACGAGTTGGGTGGCGATGAATGTTTCTGCCCGGTGGCCGACCAAGCGGTGGCCGGCTGCGTCGTTTGCCGAAGTCGCAGATCGGCTGCAGCAAGAAGGATATGGCGCGGTGGTCATGATCGGTGGCCCTGACGAACGAGCGGATGTCGCCGCAGTGAGCGGGATGATGAAGACTCCTGCCGTCGATCTGGCAGGAGCTACGACAGTGGGATTGCTGCCGGCGCTCCTGAGCAGGGCGGCGATGCTGATTACGAACGATTCAGGTCCGATGCATATTGCGGCGGCGGTCGGTATACCGGTGGTGGCCCTGTTCGGGCCGACGAGTGCAGGTCGGACCGGCCCCTATGGGATGGGTCATTCTGTATTAACGGGAAATGTCCCTTGCAGGCCCTGTTTCAGTCGAACGTGCCACAATACCGTGCCGTTGGAGTGTTTGAAACTGGTGTCGCCACAACAAGTATTGGCGGCGGCTCGATCGCAGCGGTCCATTCGGATGGTTCCTCGATGAATGTCCTCTTAGTCAGGCCTGACGGGATCGGCGATGAAATTTTGTGTTTGCCGGTCGCCTCTGCTCTGCGCCGGCTTCTGCCGGACGCACGGATCACCTTCTTGTCCAGCGAGTATGCAGCCCCGCTCTTGGCCCACCATCCGGATCTCGACGAGGTCTGGACAGTCACGGGCCGCGAATCCCTTGGCGAGCTGGTGGCGCTGTTCCGCCGGGCCGTCGATGCCGCGGTGTTTCTCAAGCCGTTCAAGCATTTGATGTGGGCGGCGTTCCTGGCGCGGGTGCCGATTCGAGTGGCGACAGGCTACCGCTGGTATAGCGTCTTGGCGAATCGTCGGATCTATGAGCATCGAAAAGACTTTTCCAAGCATGAAACAGCGTATAACGTCGGTATGCTTGCAGGGCTTGGATTGCAGCCCGGCATCGTCTCTCCACCGAGCCTGGTGCTGACCGATGAAGAACGAGCGCGGGGACAAGAGCGGTTGCGGGCGATGGCGACACCAAGAGTCGTGCTCCATCCAGGCGGATTTGCCGCCCGGCGCTGGCGCATTGAACAGTATCATTCGCTCGCTCGTGAGTTGCATCGGAAGGGAGCGGGGGTGGTGTTGACTGGGAGCCAGGCGGAAGCAGACATGTTCAACCAGCATAGGAACAATGACGAGCCGCTTCCTACCTCGGTCCTGAATCTTATGGGGCAGTTATCGGTGCGCGAGTTGATGGCCGTGATTGCGGCGAGTCACGCGGTGGTCTCCGGAGCCACAGGCCCGGCCCATATTGCCGCAGCCTGCGGTGTTCCGAATGTCAGCCTGTTCGATCCGCGGCGCAACAACCTTCCGACTCGATGGCAGCCGCTCGGCCGGGGAGTCGTCCTGCGGCCTGATGTGCCGACCTGTGAAAAATGTATTTACGAGGCCTGTCCCTATTGGGACTGTCTCGATCGGCTGACGGTGGACACGGTGGCACGGCAAGTCATGGAGGTCACTAGACAGCCTTCGCCGCTCAAGGTTGTGCATGTCTAGCAGGATGCTGAAAAAGTCGCCCTTCTCACCCGCCCAATCCGTGCGCGCCGAGACGCGCTTCTCCCAGGTCGGCATTCTCGCATCGCTCAGAGGCTCAACAAGTAGAGGTGAGCCTCATGGATATCGGAATCAGCGGACTATTGCGTTTCTAGGGAGTCAGCATCGTTATGCCGCTCCCTCCTAAACTTTCGGTCTATGTGATTGCCTACAATGACGAGCCCAACATGCGGGCCTGTCTGGAGTCTGTGGCAGGCTGGGGCGATGAGTTGATCGTCGTGGATTCTCACAGTGCGGATCAGACGGCCGCCATTGCCCGCGAGTTTACCGAAAAGGTCTACCAGGTAGATTTTCACGGATTTGGGAAGTTGCGCAACGAGGCGGTCGCGCTCACGACCCATGAGTGGGTGTTCAGTCTGGATAGCGATGAGCGGATGACGCCCGAGTTGCGGGAAGAGATTCGACTGCTGCTCGACCGCGGACCGGAGGCGGATGCGTACTTTGTCCCCAGAAAGAACTATTTTTTAGGCAGGTGGATCAAACATTGCGGCTGGTATCCAGACTACCGGCAGCCGCAGTTGTTTCGAAAGGGGCGGTTTCGCTATCGAGATGAACTTGTCCATGAAAGCTTCGACTGCGATGGGCCGGTCGGGCATCTCAAAAGCCCCGCGCTGCAATATCCCTTTCGAGACATCGATCACTATGTCGCGAAGCAGGATCGCTACTCGGATTTGATGGCCCGTCGCATGGCGGAGCAGGGCCGGCGGTTCTCCTCCCATCAACTGCTCACCCATCCACTCGGGGCGTTTTTGAAAATGTATGTGCAGCGCACCGGCTTCCTCGACGGCATGCCCGGCTTGATTCTTTCAGGACTCTATGCCTATTACACCTTCATCAAGTACGCGAAATTCTGGGAGATCACGAAGGACCATGAACGTCTGTTTAGTCTGGTTCATCTGTGTTTGTTTGGTTTATCTCGTTAGTATCCGGAGTAGACCAGACAAACCAAATAAACCGAAACAACCAGACGAACCGTTCAACTATGAAAGTCAGCGGATTTACATTCGTGCGGAACGTGGTGAAGTACGACTATCCTGTCGTGGAGTCGATCCGCTCCATTTTGCCGGTGGTCGACGAGTTCATCGTGAACGTCGGGCGGTGCGACGACGGCACGCTGGAGTTGATGCGCTCGATCGGCGATCCGAAGATCAAAATCGTGGAGTCGGTCTGGGATGAGACGCTGCGAAAGGACGGACTGATCTACGCCCAACAGACCAACATCGCGTTGGCACACTGTACCGGCGATTGGGCGTTCTACATTCAAGCCGACGAGGTCGTGCACGAAGACGATTTGCCGGCCATCCAGGACGCGATGCGCCGGCATCTCGGCAATCCCGAGGTGAAAGGGCTCTTGTTCCGGTATCTGCATTTTATCGCGGACTATTGGTCGACGAATCCCTGGTTCTATCACAAAGCTGTGCGGATCATTCGAAACAACGGTGAAGTCGAGTCATGCGGCGATGCCGTCGGATTTCATCTGAAGGCGACGCAGCAGTATCTCCAGAGCGGACCGAAGGAATGGATTGCCCCGTCGAACGGGCGAGTCTTTCACTATGGGTGGGTGAAGGACCCCAAAACGATGCTCGCGAAGGTGAAAGAGCAGATTGCGGTCTACCATGGCGCGACGCCACCTCCGAAACAAGCAGCGTTGTATCAGCAGAAAACGCTTTCAGTATGACGACTATGCCATCTTGAAGGAGTTCACTGGATCGCATCCAGTGGTGATGGCGGAATCGTCTTCCGGTCCTCTCGGCGGTGGGCAGCCCGCCGCAATCGCTGGCTGAATCTCCAGTTCTATCGGGAAGTCCTGAGACGCGGGTTTCGCGGATAACATGAAAGGCCGGCCGAGCGTGACCTCATGCTAAGTGTGATTGTCGCCGTGCACAATCAATTGGGGCACAATCAGCTCTTTCTAGAGGGGATACAGCGCTATACGACCGGCCCATACGAAGTGATCGTGATCGACAATCATTCGAGTGATGGGTCGGCGGAGTTCTTTGAGGCAAACGGGTGCCGGGTGATTCGAAATGATCGAAACCGCTGCTACCCCGAATCGATGAATCTCGGATCCGACGCGGCGAGCGGAGAGTTCCTCTGCCACATCAACAACGACTTGTACGTCGCGCCGAACTGGAACGGATTCTTGATCGACGCGATGGAGCGACATCGGCTGCACGCCGCATCGCCGTTGGGCTTGGAAATGATGCCGACCGCCTCCTTGACCGATTGGATGCAGGGACGCTGGGCGGCGATCGGGCAAGGACGGCTCTCCAGTGGAAAGGGCATCGACCAGCTTCGCACGATGATTCAGGCGATGTACGGCGACTGGGAACGCTATTGCGGGGAGGCGCACCATGCGTTTGCCGGAACGATGTTTGAAGGGATCGTGGGGTCCTGCGTCATGATCAGGCGATCGACGTATGAAACACTCTGGCGGGTTGGACGAACGGATACAGTCGGCCGATTGGGACTTGTACTACACCTTACGCAAGCGTGAGCAGCTCATCGGGGATGTGAAGCGATGCATGGTTGTGGGGGCCGCGTTCGTGCATCATTTCATTCGGGCGACGATCAAGAGTAAGCGGGAACCGTTCGCCTGCACCCATGAACGATGGACGATCGACCGGAAGTGGAGCCAGGCGGAACAAGCCGAATTGTGGTGTAAACCGGCGGAGTTTTCCACTGCATCCTTCGGCCAGCGACTTGCTCGGCGCGTGGTGAAACCTGTGAAAAAATGGTCCAGGAGCTGGATCGAGCCACGGTGTGGCGCCGGCGCTGGGTGAACCCCGATCGCGTCGTCGATCAGTACCGCCGGCAGTTCCAACAGGCCGCAACATTGCTTACCGGTGGAATGCCGTCATGATCAGCGCCTCCGGCCTACCCACCGTGGCTTGCGTGGTGATCACCAAGAATGAAGAAGCCAATATCCAGGACTGTTTGAAGTCGGTGCGATGGGCGGATGAGTTGGTCGTGGTCGATGCGGAGAGCCGTGACAAGACGGTTGAGTTGGCCCGTGCCTGCGGAGCCAAGGTCTCTGTGCGTCCCTGGCCCGGCTTCGGCCTGCAGAAGAATTTCGGGATGGCACAAGCGTCGTCTGACTGGATTCTGATCCTCGACGCCGACGAACGAGTGACCGAGGAGCTTTGTGGAGAAGTGAAGACCTGCCTTGCAGGGTGGAGACCCGGCGTTCCCGTGGCCTATCGAATTCCCAGGCGGAATTTTTTTACGGAGCGTGGGTCCGAGGGGGCGGTGTCTATCCCGATTATCAAGTGCGCCTGTTTCGGCGGGGAACCGCTCGGTACAACGATGTCGCCGTGCATGAAAATCTCATCGTTGACGGAGAGATTGGGACGTTGGTCGGGCACCTCGATCATTACACTGAGCGTCGCATTCAAGACCACTTCAAGAAGTTCGGGCTCTATACCACGCTGGCGGCACAGGAGAAGGCCAAGACGATTCGGACGGTTGGTTGGACGGACCTGGTCTTCCGTCCCCTCGTGGTCTGGGTCAAAACCTATATATTGAAACAGGGATTTCACGACGGGGTGAACGGGCTCATTGTCTGCGTGTTCGCGAGCATGTATACCTTTGTGAAATATGCCAAGCTGTGGAACCTGACTCGGGGAACCGTGTCTCATCCGAAACACGGTAGTGAGCGCGCGAATTCTCTACGTGCACGGGATCGGGTCGATTGGTGGTGCGGAGCGTGATCTGATCGCACTCCTGAGCAGATTGGACCGTCGTATCTGGCATCCGGCCATGGCTTGTCCCGAGACTGGCCCCCTGCGCGAGGTGACCCAAGCGCAGGATGTGCCTACCTATCCAGTCAACCTGCCGCCATGGAGAAAGGTTTCTTCACTGGGGAGCCGGGACACAGGCTGTGCGTCGTCTGCGAAAGCTGCTGGTTGACGTTCAGCCTGCGTTGGTCCACGTGAATGATCTCTGGTGGGTTCCTCACACGGTTCGCGCTGTGGCCGGACTGTCTCATCGAATCCCCATCATCGCCCATGTCCGGCAAGAGAGTCAGCCAAGGAAGGTGAGGCAGTACGCCTTGGACCGAGTGGACTATGTTGTCGCGGTGTCGCATCAGGTTGAGCAGGGGTGCTGACCGGTGGAGTCTCGTCTCATCAGGTTCGCACGCACTATAGTGGAGTGGATTGCTCAGTCATGGCTTCCTCAGAATGGAGTCACGATATTCGAGCACAGCATGGGGTTCCCCGTGAGGCGCTGCTGTTAGGCACCGTCGCCAATCTGTTGCCGCTCAAGGGATACGAAGTGATGCTGGATGCTCTTCCGGCAATTCTTTCCGCCATGCCGGCGGTGCACTATCTCATCATTGGGGGTGGGGAAGCCGAGTACGGCGCACGATTGAAAGCGATAACGGTGGAGCGAGGGATTGCGGAGCGAGTTCATTTCGCTGGGTTCCAAGATTCCGTCGCCTCTTATCTCTCCGCCCTCGATCTCTATGTGCATCCCTCGCTCAAGGAGGCCTTCGGTCTGGCGGTGGTCGAAGCGATGGCGATGGGAAAGGCTGTGGTTGCGACCACGACAGGGGGCCTTCCCGAAGTTGTGGCGCAGGGAGAGACTGGCTTGCTTGTTCCTCCGGGAGATGCCGAATCATTGGCTGCAGCCGTGGTCTCACTCCTGGAGGACAAAGTCCGACGTGAGCAGATGGGACGCTCTGGGAAGGCGCGTGCGCAAGAGAGATTTAGCCTCGATGCGTCCGTCAGGCATATGGAACAGCTCTATGGGGAGGTATTGGAGGCACAGAAGGGGAGAGGATGAGAATTGGTTTTGATGCGAATCCGATGGTGGGCGATATGGGTGGAGTGGGATGGCACAGCTACCATCTGCTCCGTACGATGTTGGCGCAGCGAGGGGGAATCGACTTTGTGGCCTATGCGAGACCGGGCGCTGATCAGCCTGATTCTGTGGAGGCCTGGCAGGGCGTTGAGCGGCTTCAGTGGGTGAACTCGAGCCGATGGGGAATGGGGAAGCGGGGCTCATCCGATCGGTTGGATCTCTACCATGGGACCAACTTTAAAATGCATACCGTCGGGCGCTATGGCGGGGTCGTGACGATTCACGATCTGTGGCTGGATCGCCACCCTGAGTATTCGAAGAAGATGTTGGGACAATGGCCCTCGTCGTTCAAGACGAGACAGACTGCGCTACGAGCCAGAAAAGCCATCACAGTGTCCGAGTTTTCGGCCAGAGAGTTGGTGGAGCTGTATGGCTTGAAACGCGAGCACATCAGTGGTCATTCCCAACGGAGTGTCGGAGGATTTCGCGCCACGTCGGGATGATCAGGCGATGGCGGAGTTGCGGAAACGGATCGGTCTGAAGGCCGAGCGATATGTCTTATTTATTGGAGGGGCAGACCCGCGCAAGAATCACCAGATATTTCTTGAAGCGGCGGAGTTGGTGCGGAAGAAACTGGGGTCGAGAATGTTGGTTCTTGTCGGCTCGCCTGTCCATCCGTTCGGGAACTATGAGGAGACGGCTCGAAGGCGCAGCTTGACGGAAAAGGTGCTCTGCCCAGGACGGTTGTCCACGAACGATCTGCAGTTGTTGTATTCCTCCACCGATCTGTTCGTCTTCCCCTCGTTGTACGAAGGGTTTGGGATGCCCGTGTTGGAAGCGATGGCTTGTGGGGCGCCGGTGGTCACGTCGAATTCGACCGCGTTGGCGGAAGTGGCTGGCGATGCGGCGGTGTTGGCAGATCCTCAAGACGCGCGGGCGCTCGGAGAGGCCATGATCCGTGCGCTTGAAGATGAGCCGCTTCGAGCCGCCTTGAAAGTCAAAGGATTTGATCGTGCCAAGCAGTTCTCCTGGGAGCAGGCCGCGACGAAGACCGTCGCGCTGTATCGGAGAGCTGTGCCGCGGTGACCGTTAAACGTTCGAGTCGTTAAGCGTTTAACGAAAGGAACGTAAACTGGCGGATCCTGCGATTCGAACGATTCACGATTGAACGGTTAGCATGCACAACATTCTCATCATCAAACTCCGCTACATCGGTGACGTGTTATTGGCGACGCCGACCGTCCGTGCCATCAAAGCTGCACGACCGGATGTTCGGGTCACGATGATGGTCAATCGCGGGACGGAAGACGTATTGTCCGGGAACCCGGACCTGGACGAGATCATCGTCCTCGACAAAGGATCTCTGGCGGCACAATCGCGTCTCATCGCCGGGCTTCGCCATCGGCGATTCGACACGGTGATCGATTTGACGGATGGAGACCGGTCTGCGTTTCTGAGTTGGACCAGCGGGGCGCCGGTTCGCATTGGATTCAACGACGAGCAACGGTGGCGCGGGCGGTACTACACGCAGGTCGTCCAGTCTGTGCCAGGCGTGCAGCACCGGATTGACCGGGATCTGGAAGCCCTTAAGCTCATGAGCATCCAAGCCGACTCAAAGGATCCTCAACTGTGGCTGACGCCGGAAGAGGCGAACAGTGCGGATCAACTGCTGGATCAACTCGGCGTTCAGCGATCGCAGTCGATTGTGATGCTCCAGCCGGGGGCACGATACTGGTTTAAGGCGTGGCCCCCTGAGCGGTTTGCGGAGCTGGCCGATCGTCTCACGTCCCAGTATGGTTGCCAGGTGTTGATCGGAGGCAGCGATCAAGACATCGATCTCGCGCAGCAGATTCGACAGATGGCGAAGAGTAGACCCATCATCATGGCAGGCCGTACAACCATTAAACAGTTTGCGGCCATCGCCAAAAAGTCAGCGCTCTTCGTTGGAAGCGATAGCGGCGCGATGCACATTGCCTCCGCAGTGGGCACTCCCGTGGTGGCGTTGTTTGGCCCGTCGAACCCTCGTGAGTGGGGTCCTCGTGGTGGCCCTGTGGAGGTACTCTATAAGGAGCTCGATTGCCGCAGTTGCTTTCATCCGACCTGTATAAGAGGCGAGGAGAATTGCATGA
>ERZ1370068.5793-contig-4801_pt1 | contig 33901 bp, 55 predicted proteins | sample MGYA00561227_ERZ1370068 | MGnify/ENA primary metagenome ERZ1370068 (study PRJEB38410, sample SAMEA6850437) | metagenome | study: Metagenomic assessment of the ecological functions of the soil: analysis of the soil microbiota associated with the...
CCACGCTTGCCGGTCTGCAGCCGTTCAAGGACCAGCTGATCGTCGTGACGGGCCTGTCCATGGATCAGGCAGAGGCGCTCGGCGACGGCGGCGGCGATCACTCCGCGCGCGTGCGGTGGGTATCTGAGCGGCGTGCACGTCAAGAAGTCGGACACGGTCGTCGAGGGCGGCATCACGATGGACCAGATTGCCGCCACGGGCCTTCGAGCGCGACACACAGCTCTCGTCGCTCCAGCTGCAGATGGACGACAACAGCCTCGTCGGATCCTGCGACGTCGGCTACAGCTGCGCGTACAGCAGCACGATCTCGTGGCTCACGCCGACGCTGCCCCTGATGACCGAGAACAATCCGCGCGTGGTGTTCGAGCGGCTGTTCGGCGCCAGCGACAGCACCGATCCGAAGGTGCGCGCGGCGCGGCTGCGTCAGGACCGCAGCATCCTCGATTCGGTGATGGATCGGGTGAAGCAGCTGCAGCGGCAGCTCGGCACCGGCGGACAACACGAAGGTGAACGACTACTCTGACCTCGCTTCGCGACGTGCGAGCGGCGGATTCAGAAGACCGAGGAGCAGAGCGCGAAAGAAGTGCCCGACGTCGCGCGGCCTGCGGGCATTCCGGAGAGCTTCGACGAGCACGCGCATCTGCTCTACGACCTGCAGCTGCTCGCGTATCAGTCGGACATCACGCGCGTCATCACGTTCATGACGGCCGCGAGCAGAGTCCGCGGCCCTATCCGCAGATCGGCGTGCCCGAGCCGCATCACCCGGTGACGCATCATCAGAACGATCCGGCGAAGATGGAGAAGTGCGTCAAGATTCAGCGAGTACCACCTGAAGCTGTTCACGGATTATCTGGAGAAGCTGCGGAACACGCCTGACGGCGACGGCTCGCTGCTCGACCACGTGATCATTCTTTATGGTGCGGGCATCAGCAACAGCGACCGTCACACGCACGGTCCTCTCCCGACGCTGCTCGTCGGCGGCGGCGGCGGCACGCTCAAGGGCGGCCGTCATCTCGTCTATCCGGAGCACACGCCGCTGACGAACCTGCAGCTCACGCTGCTGAATCTCCTCGGCGTGCCGAGCCGAGAAGATCGGCGACAGCACAGGGCAGTTCAAGGAGGCCGTCGGAGGTGGAGCGTCTAGCTGACCGCAAGCCGCCATTCGAAGGAGAACCGCCGTGGCGAAATCGACCGAACCCGCTGACCGTCGGCGGTTTCTCAAAGGCGCCGCCGTGAGCGCGGCAGCCGGTGCCGAACCGCGCTGGTTACGCCGGCATCCAGCGTGGCCCAGGTCGCGTCGGCGCCGCCACCGCGAGGAACCGCACCCTCACCCTCTGCCGCCGCACTGTTCGCCGAGACCGAGCCGCTGGCTGACACACCCGCCGGACCTGACCGTCGAGAATCCCGACTCGGATTTCATGGTCGATGTCTTCAAGTCGCTTGGTTTCGAGTACATCGCCGCGAATCCCGGCTCGAGCTTCCGCGGGCTTCACGAATCCACTCGTCGGCTACGGCAGGAAACCAGAACCCTGAATTCCTGACGTGCTGCCACGAGGAATCGTCGGTCGGCGATCGCCGACGGAGTATTTCAGAGTGTCAGGCAAGCCGATGGCTGGTCATGGCGCACGGGACGGTCGGCTTGCAGCACGCGGCGATGAACATCTACAACGCTTCGTCGCCCGCGTGCCGGTGTTCATCATCGTCCTCGGCAACGCGCTGGATGCCGCGTCCAAGGCGGCCTGGCGTCGAGTGGAACCACAGCGTCACAAGACGCGTCGTCGATGGTGCGCGACTATCATCAAGTGGGACGATACGCCGATCTCGCTGACCCACTTTGCCGAGTCGGCCGTGCGGGCGCCTACAAGATCGCGATGACCATTGCCGATGGCGCCTGTCGTCCTCGTCGCGGACGGCGATCTTGCAGGAGCGAAGGCATTGCCGATCGATCGAAGCTTCGCAGATCCCCAAGCTGACGTTGACGACGCCGCCGGCTGGCGATCCGGCTGACCGTCGCGGAAGCGGCGAAGCTGGCTCGTCGGCGGCGAGAATCCCCGGTGACTCGCGTGGTCGCGTGGCCGGGCGCAGCGCGGGATGGCAGAAATTGATGATCGAACTCGCAGAAACGCTGCAGGCACCGGTTCTCGGCGGCGGGCGCGACATCGCCCAACCGCGCATCCGCTGCGCCGGCGGCGGATCGATTGCCAGCGCCGACGTGATCCTCGCGCTGCAGCAGGACGATCTCTGGGGACGTCCTCCACAGCTATCCGCGATCAGCAGGAGCGCTCGTCCCGGATCGATGATCAAGCTGAGCGGCGAAGAGTCGTCAGCATCTGCTCCGAGCGATCTCTACTACGAAGAGCAATTATCAGGACTTCCAGCGCTTCGCGGAAGTCGATCATGGCGGTCGCGGCGGATGCGCAGGCGACGCTGCCGGCGCCTGATCGAGGCGTGCCGGAAAGCTCGCATGACGGCGGACCGTCGGCGCCTGTCTGGATGGAGCGCGGCGAGCAGACTGGCGGCCGCGAACGCGAAGCGCTCGAGCGGGCGCGCACCGAAGCCACCTACGGCGTGGGATGCGAGTCCCGATCAGCACCGGTCGGGTCGTCGGCCGGAGCGTGCGGAAGCCGTTCAAGACGAAGGACTGGGCGCTGCGTCGACGGCGGCGGCGAGCCGTCTGTGGAATATCGACAAGTTCTATCGCGACGACCGGCGGCGGCGGGGCGGCGGCGGCCCGGCTCGGGACTGCCGACTGCCGGTCGGTGCCGCGCTCGCGCACCGGAAGCACGGCCGCCTTGCATCGGCATCCAACCGCGACGGCGATCTGATGATGCGCGCCCGGCGCGCTCTGGACAGCCGCCCATCACCGCATTCCGCTGCTGCTCGGTCATGCACAACAACCGCGCCTATCACCAGGAGGTCATGCACATTCAGCGCATGGCCAACCGCCGCCAGCGCGGCGATCACCGCATCCGTAGGCATCGGGACACCGATTACCGAACCCGAACATCGACTACGCGACGCTCGCCCGCAGCATGGGTCGTACGGCGAAGGCCCGATCACCGAATCCCGAAGGACCTCGGGCCCGGCGTTGAAGCGCGCTGTCGCGCGCGTCGAGCGAGGCGAGACCGGCGCTCGTGGACGTCGTGACGCAACCACGGTAGGCAAGGAGCCTGCGTGCCATGCGCAGATCCGTTCGGCTGACGCTCGCATTGCGCTGATGCCTGCGGCGTCCTCGCATTGGCGCCAGCGCCGGCTACCGCCGCGTCTGGAGGGAATGCTGGAAAACGGCAAGAAGATCTTCGACGAGCTACGGCTGCTATCAATGTCATAACTACGCCGCGAACGGCGGCGGCGCCGGACCGCGGCTTGCGCCAAACCCGGTTGCCTGGCCGGCGTTCTCGCGATACTACGCGCGCCGCGAGATCAGATGCCGCCAGTGCATCGCGCAAGGTCCTGTCGGATCAGACCTGGCAGACGTCTACGGCGCAACTCGCAGACGGTCCCGGCGCCGCCTCTCGACGGGCAAAGCATTCCGATTCTCAAACCGTGAACCGTCCGCGCGGCGAACCATCGGCGCTTGGCAAGGTCGGAGGTGTATGCCCAGCCTGGAAGGCCCGCCCAGAACCAGAAGCCCGAGACACAGCAACGATCACCTGCCGGGTATCAGCGCGGCCAGGACGGCTACGTCTGCTCACTGCAGCAGCCAGCTTTGTCGAGATCGTTCAGTGCGTTCTGCATATGGGCGATGGCACGGCCGCGTCCTGATTCTCGGCAAGCTTGTGCAGCGCACCATTACTGCTGAACCCGGCGACGTCGCCCGCCAGCGCTTTGCGCGCCTGGATACGAGAAGCCAGCGAGCCGCCGGATTCGTGGTCGCCGAGATCAGCGAGTCCAGGAGCTCGATGAGCGCTGCACCACCGCCTGCTGCGGCGTCACGACCGAAATGTTCACACCGGCGTGTGCGGCGCCTTCATCAAAGTCGCGTCGTCGACGCGTCCAACGATGGCATACGTGCCCGGCATCCGGGCATGGCGCGTGGCGATGCCGCAGCCGGCCTTGCGCGCCGCCGAACGCGCGCGTCCGTGAGTACGTCGAACGCGCGCGGCGTCGGTCGCGCCGTCGCCCCCCCTCGAGCGAGGACGAAGCCTGATGATCCAGCCGTCCCAGGATCTGAAAGGTCGCTGTCGAATGTTGCCGGTTGTCCGGAACGACCACGAACGGCGCGGGCGTGGCCGGCGCCGTCGAAGATGCCGAGCAGCGAGGTCGATCGAGGGCGCCACGTTCTTGACGGTGATCGTCGGCCGGCGTGGCGACGCCCGCTGCGGCCGTCGAACGGATGCGTCGCGAACTGCGCGAGAATGCTCGCCTCATCGGTTGTACCGGACCGTCCACGGCCGCGAACGATGCGCTGTTGCTGCCGAGTATCTCGGGCGTGCCGTCGCACCGATTGAGATCCACGACGACGCTCCACGCGGCAGCGGAGAGTGGCATCGACCACTGGCGGGCGATCGGGAAGAACTGCTGCGGAGGTAAACGAGTCGTTCACGTCGCCGGTGTTCACGTGTCACGTTGACCCGGTGACCAGTGAAGATCGGGATCGATCTGGGGGCGCGCGCCACGTGCCCGGCACACGGCATGCGCGTGCGCCGGGACCGGGGAAATTCGGGATCCTCGAAGTCATCGTCACGTTCGCTCGTATCGTGCAGCCCGACCGGCGCAGCGCCACCGCCACGAGCTTGCTTCGTCGCTGGCGCCGTTGCCCAGCGTCGCTGCTGAATCCGCGATCGAGGCGCTGGGGCGATCGTCAGAAATCGTCCTTCGCGTCCCAATCGTCGGAGCCGACGACGCGACATTGCGTTTCGCGTAGTGGTCGTCCTCAGAACAACTGTATGGATGGCTTTTCGTCGCCCGGGCGGCCCGCTGGTGGCGCCGAGCACGATCGTGCTGCCTTCATCCACGACATACCTGACGCGCCGACCGAGGAACCGGAAGGCAAGTAGGTCGGGCTGTCCGGGCGCACCATGTCGATGTAGCCGCCACTCCTCCCATCTTCACCGAGCCGCGGGCCGTTCGTGCCTTCGGGGCCGTCGTTGTCGCGCTCCGCTCGCACCAGAAAATCAGCTCGCCGCTCGGGCTGACGTAGAACGTCGATGCCGCGGCAAAGTTTGCCAGCCTTCTCTCGCCCGCGTCTTCCCTTCGCCCGCCGAGATGTGAAATCAGGTGACGGCTCGAGACCTGCGTGATGTGCACCTGGCTGCCGTCGAGATCCACGCTGATACAGGTCGATCATGTCGGGCACGCTGCGGGCACCGATCGCTCGGCCTCCTGCGCCTGCGAGTACAGCGCCCTCCGAGATCTCCTTCCCTGAGAAACATGGGCGTCTCGATGAGCGTCACACAGCCGCGCCGTCCGATGACCTCGTCTCGGGAGTCCGGGTGTCCATCAGCGTCCATGTCGTCGGCGACTCGCTGCTCAGATCGGTGTTGCTGCTCCCGTCGGTCGCCGTCGTCGCCGACTCGTAGAAGTGAACCGTCCCGTTGTCGCTTCCACCCGACAGCGCCAGCAGGCCAATGCCCGGTCAGCGCATGGCATTAGTTCACGTGGCCCGCCCCGCGCGGCGTGGAGCGCCACGACGCGCACGCGGCGCCGGCGCTCCGGCGGCTGCGAACGCCGCTCGTCACGTCTGGATTCTCAGGATCGGTGACGTTCAGGAATTGCGCACGAACACGGGCGGGTAGCTCGGATCGAGGAATGCGAAATCGGCGCGGGGTCTTCGACGATCCTGAATGAGCGGTGGGGCATCGACGCCAATCGCCACGATGTTGCCGACCTGCCGCATGCCGCCCGGGTGGTCGTAGTGCGGAAGAGTCCGACTCTGAGCGATCGGGCCGTCAGCGCGTAGCACCGATCGACCGCACGACCTTGTCCTGCGGGTCGGGCGGCGTGACGGTCGTCCAGTAGCCGCGCCAGCCGATTGCCGCGCAGCCGCTCGCGCCGTTCTTGTCGCGCGAACCCATGCGCACGATGTAAAGGTTCGCGATGGGGCTGCCTTCGATGCCGACGATTTCCTCGAAGCAGTCGTCGCGCGGGGGACCGCTGCGGGTGACCAGGAAGCACGGCGTGCCATCGGACGCCTCGGTGCGATTGAGCGCCTGGTGATGGCGGCACTGTGACGGATCCGGCCCGTAGAGCTCGAATCCCATCGGATCGGGCCGTCTGCTGAGGGCGTTGAACTGCCCCACGACATCGGGCACGAACCGAATCGATTGTGTCTGCGCCTCGGCGCTCACCGCCGAGGCGATCAGCAGCGCTGCAGGCGGAAATCGGCATCAGAAACGACCATTGCGTCTTCATAGGAACTCCTCAATCCTGAGATCGAAATTCCTGATTGAAAGACGACATGACGAGCCCGCCGGCCGAAGCCGGTGCACCGACCCCCGTTCTCGCTGCGTTTGCTGATGCTGTGGCCGAACGGCGGTCATGCCGCCACGAGCGTAAGAGGCAACTGTACTCAGGCGAGGCGACCATGGCGCGCTTGCTTGCTTGACTATCCCAGAACTGGGATAATCATGTGATGCGACGTATCCTGCCAAAGAATGAAACAAGCGCAGCGAGATTACGAGGAACACTATGGTAAAACGACGCGGTGAATCCTCAACGATCACCCGAGGGTCCACGAACGTGTTCGAGGATCTCGATATCCGGGTGCAGCCGAGCGCCAGGCGAAGTTGCGGCTGGCGCTCGCACTGAACCAAGTGCTTGAGTCGCGCAAGCTCTCGCAGGGCGATGCCGCGAAGGTGCTGGGAGTAACACAGCCGAAGGTGCTCTGCGCTCCGCAACTACAAAGCTTTCCGGCTTCTCGGTCGAACGGCTCATGAACCTTGCTTACAGCGCTGGACCAGGACGTGGAGATCGTGATTCGGCGAAACCACGGTCGCGGAGGCTGCTCGTATCAGTGTCGTCGCGGCTAAAGATGTTGGCCGCGCCATTCCACAGCTGCAGTACCGCTGGTTGCACGCCCCCGCAATCAACACAACGGCAGCGAGAGACGATCTGCGTATATCAGTTTTCGCCTAATCCTACGTCATCGACGAGTTGCCCAATCGTAGTGTCTCGCCGCACGGCGAACGACATCGGCAACGTCGTCAGCCAACAGAAACCCATCGTCGACAAGCGAGAGAGCCGCGAGCGAGATACGGCCATGCAGTCCTCCTTACTCGGATACCTCTCCGCGATCGACTTCCGGCCGTCCTTCGTCCACTCGCGATCAGCCCTCGTCTTCGGCAGCGGCAGGTACGATCCAATCCGCTCGCCAGGCGATCCGGCGCGCCAATCGAGGGCGCACGATAGTTCCACCCGGTGTGCGTCGCCAGCGGAATTGCAACCTCCGGCAGGCGTATTCCGGCGCGATCATTGCCGGCTTCGTCGACGGCTGGCACGCGCCCGATGAGATGGCTTGCCGATCCTCGGCGGCTCGAATGCCACGATCCCTTTGGACCACTCCGGCCCGAAGTCCAACCGATAGTCGTCGGTCATCGGCGACGATGGCCTGCGGAAAGTGCGGGATGTTCGGCCAGCCTGACGCATCCACCGTCGCCAACGTCCCGTCCGACAAACGCGGGTAGCGGCTTGCCGGCGGCGCCTCTGCCTTCAGTCGACCCAGCTGATCGAGCGCGCGGAAGAGTGCGCGGATCACTGGCGTGTAGACCAGTGTGTTCATGTCGGCGCTGGCCGACGAAGTCTGGGATCGGTATGCTGTGCCGGCGGAAACGGTCCGACGATATGCGGTGCCGAAGCGATGAAGAAGATGCGGCTCGTCGTCGGCGGTTCGATATCGCGCGTGCCCGTCACATCGGTGTGGGTGAGCGAACCGGCACGGTTGAAATACTCGGAGTCCGCTCATCACGTGAAAGAACTTCGGCACCGTATTGCTGCGGCGTGCGCGCGCGAGCAGCCCGTCGGTGAGGCCGGTCTCAGGGTCGAGTCTCGTCCGCGTCGGTGAACGGAAACATGTCGACGGGGTAGAGGATGTTGAAGTGCTGCAACTGATCCGCGACTGTTGCCCGAACCGGTGGTTGAATGACCCGCGGCCTGCGCCACCGAGCTGATCGATAACGCCGTCGAAGACCTGCCGGCCGTGCTCGTCCTCGTTGAAGCCCTGATACACAAAGTGCCGCAGAAAGCGACCCGTCTGTGACACGCCCCAGCCGATGGCGAGCGTGATTCCGGGCATCGGATTGCCGCGCGTGGCATCGGCGTGCTTGAAGAAACTGACGATGTCGCGCGTGCCGGCGAGGCCGACGCCGACCACTCGCGGATCGCGAGCGCGGTAGATGACGTCGTAGATGAGGCCCGCCTCGAAGCCGCCATCCAGCGTCACCGTGCCTGCATTCGTGAAGCGCCAGCGGCTGCGTGGAATCTCGGCCGGCGGATCGGTTGGAATGCGATGCACCACCATCCGATTCTCGGCGCTTGCCGCGTCGACGACCGGGTACGGTTGTGTGGCCTCGATCCGCCACCAGCGCGGTGGTGGCACCCGCTTCCAGGAATGAAATTGCCACGCACCCAGCCCGTGATCGGCTGGCCGTTGTTGGTGGCGATGGGAATGTCCATGCGCATGCGGCCCTGCGGGACGTCCCACTGCCAGCCCATCCAGAGCATAGTGAAGCCCTGATTCATCAGGGCGCCGTTTCCGAACTCGGCGTCGGTCGCCGGGTCCGTCAGAGTTCGTCGCATTCTGAAACGTCGAGAGAATTCTCATCGTTCCGCGGTTGCCGGCTTCGTAGAACAACCGGCCGTTGCCCCGCGCGGAGTCGACGGGCTTGATCAAGTAGAAGTCGGCGGAGAACTCGACCAGGCCCTGTGCGTTCTTCGGCGCGAGATCGAGGTCGACGATGATCTGGTTCTGCGGCAGCTTGGGATCGAGAGCGAAGTCCACTTTTCCGATCAGCTTCTCGTAGGCTCCAGCGGCGCCCCACGTTTTGCCGTTGAGGATCACTTCGCGTCGTTCAATGCGCAGGCGGGTCACATCCGCCTAGCGCGGGGCCGCATCCCCATCGCTACGAGTACGAGCATCAGAACAAGTCTTCGCATGAGGCCGGATTATCGGCGACAGCACGGGTCAGTTCAAGGAGTTGTCGGAGGTCGGCGTCTAGCAGGATCTCGAACAGCGTCGGGCGGTTACCGTGAGGATTCGCGCGCGAGGATGATCTCGACGTCGATCTTCAACCGGCGCCACGCGCGGTCGGTCGTTACTACCGGCCGCGAGAGTACCATCCCCAGCGCCAGGCACGCCCGGTCACCAAGCGAAAGGCCGAGTGCCTTCGTTTGCGGACGCAACAGGCCCGCCGCGACGGCGTCTTCCTGCGTGAAGGCGTGAACGTCGAGGCCGAGCGGAGCGAGGGCCCGGCGGATCTCGACCTCCTGCATGCCAGCCTCCGCCAGCTTAGCGACGACCTCCGAAAAGTTGACCGCGCTGATCGCTGCACCGGGCAGCCTCGCCGCCACCACGTCGCTCCCGGCTCGTCCTGCAGCAGTGCGAACAGGGCCGAAGCGTCGAGGACCGCGTCAGCCACGCCGCGCCTCGCGCCGGCGCTCCCTGAGCAGTTCGCGCGACAGGCTGCGCGCCGGCTTCACATAACGCCTGACCAGCGCCTGCGCGCGGGTGACCGCCTTTCCAACGTCGTGATCCGCAGGCCGTCGTCCTCCAGCGTGATCATGACTTCGTCGCCGACGCTGACGCCGAGAGCTTTCCGAAGCGCCGCCGGCAGCACCACTCGGCCACCATCGGCAACAACTGTCTTGATTCCGTTCATATGCCATATTCTATCAAATGTGACAATGCTGTTCTTGGCCTGGCATATGTGTCGCCGAGGTTGTGAGGCGATCATATGATCGTCCACTTCTAAGTGACGGCCGCCCCGTTCACTGAAGGTCCTCGCGGCGGCAGAGTGGCCGGCGGCGTCAGCTCTCCGGCAGACGACGCCTGTTGCAGTGGCGAAGCAGCACCACGTAAGAGCTCTGCGCCCGCCGGATCTTGAGGGGCCTATAATCCCATCCGTCCTCTGATGTCAGTGAGTCCCTGGCACTCGACTCGGCTCGTACGAGATCCAGTCCGCGATTGGCGCGGGCGGGCCCGCCTGCGCTCGCGCTGCGCCGCGAGCTACGGCGAGGTCTCGCCGAAGCCCGGCAGAGCGCCACGATGATAGGCAAGTCCCTTGGACGCTATCAGATCGTGGCCAAGCTGGGCGTGAAGGCGGAATGGGCGAGGTCTACCGTGCGCGCGACACAAAGCTCGATCGCGCGGTCGCGATCAAAATCCTGCCCGAGTCGTTCGCGCACGATCCGGAACGCCTCGCGCGCGTTCGAGCGTGAAGCGAAAATGCTCGCCGCGCTGAATCATCCGAACATCGCGACCATCCACGGGTTCGAGGACGCCCAGGGCATCAAGGTGCTGGTGATGGAGCTGGTCGAGGGCCAACCCTTGCCGACCGGATCGCCATCGCGCCGATTCCGCTCGAGGACGCCCTGCCGATCGCGCGGCAAATCGCCGAGGCCCTCGAGGCCGCCCACGAACAGGGCATCGTGCATCGCGACCTGAAGCCCGCGAACATCAAGCTGCGCCCCGATGGGACCGTGAAGGTGCTCGACTTTGGCCTCGCCAAGGCGCATGGAAAGCGCGGTGCCGGGCGATGCGGCGGCCTCGCCGACGATGACGAGCCCGGCGCTGATGACGGGCGCCGGGATCATTCTCGGGACGGCGGCGTACATGAGCCCCGAGCAGGCGAGGGGCGCGCGGCCGACAAGCGAAGCGACGTGTGGGCGTTCGGCTGCGTGCTCTACGAGATGCTGACGGGCGCGCGCGCGTTCCCGGGCGAGGACGTCAGCGACACCCTGGCCGCCGTGCTGCGCGGTGAGCCAGCGTGGGGGACGCTGCCGGCGGAGACGCCCGCAGCAATTCGCCGATTGCTGCGGCGCTGTCTCGAGAAGGATCGCAAGCGACGGCTGTCTGATGCCGCCGATGCGCGATTGGAGATCGAGGACGCACTGACCACGCCTGCGGCTGAAGTCTCAGCGGCGCCAACAGGAAGTTCTCAGGGTGGATGGCGGCGCGCCGCAATCGTCAGCGCGGTCGCACTCGCATCGGCAGTCGTGTCAGGCACCGTCATCTGGATGGCCACACGATCGTCTCCGCCACGCGTGACGCGGACGACGATCGAGGTTCCAGGCATGTCGACTTTGACAGGCCTCTCGAGACATTTCTCCATCACACCGGATGCCTCTCGCGTCGTCTATCAGGGACTCGGTGAGATTCTGGTGCGTCGCTTCGACCAACTCGAGCCGACGCCGCTTGGTGGTCTGGGTAGACCGCAGGCACCGTTTGTCTCCCGGACGGCCAGTGGGTGGGGTTCTGGGACGCCGTAAGAGGGTTAAGAAAGGTGTCGATGACTGGCGGACCGCCGGTGACTCTGTTCCAAGACGCCCGTGTAGGCTCGCCGCGCGGCGCTGCGCTGGGGTCCGGACGGCACGATCGTATTCGCGTCGGCGGCGATCGCTGGGCTACGGCGAATCTCAGCCGACGGGGGTGAGATTGAGACGCTGACGAAACCCGACGTCACGCGCGGAGTCCGTCACCTCTACCCCGAGTTTCTGCCGGACGGCAAAGGTGTCATCTTCACGATTTTCAGGGTGCGTGGCGGATCAGTGGATTTGGACATCGCGCTGCTGAATCTGGAGACGCGGACCGAAACCGTGCTCATACAAGGGGAGTCACGCCCACTATGTGCCGACCGGCCACCTGGTTTACGGGACGGGCAGCACGCTTCGAGCAGTCGCCTTCGACCTCGAGCGGCGGATCGTGATTGGTACTCCATGTGCCAGTCCTGACTCCGGTGGGGTTCACGTCGTCGAGTGAGTGAGTTCGACGTCGCTTCCGATGGGACGCTCGTTTACCTACCGGGTTTCGGGCGGAGGAGACCTCCCGCTCTCTCGTATGGGTGGATCGGCAGGGCCGTGAGACGCCAATTGAAGCACCAGCGCGCCTATCAGTACTCAGCGACTGTCGCCTGACGGCGCGCGAGTGGTGGTCCGGAGCTCCGATCAAGAGCTGGATTTGTGGATCTGGGATCTGTCTCGCGGGGTCATGACTCGAGGGACGCTGGACCCCACGAGCGATGTCATCGCCGCATGGACACCCGACAACAAGCGATTGGTGTTCAGTTCGAGCCGAGGCGGAACGACGAACCTCTGGGTCGCAACCGGCCGACGGCACGGGATCCACGACGCGGCTGCTCGAGAGCCCGAATGTGCAGCATCCGACGGACGTCACTCCAGACGGCTCGCAGGTGGTCTTCTACGAGATCACATCCGATCAGCAACGAGACATCCGGTTTGCTGACGCTGGGTGCCAAGCCAAAGGTAACGCCTCGTCACGACGCGCTTCGACGAGCGCGGCGGTGTCGTGTCGCCAGACGGCCGCTGGCTGGCTTACGATTCGAACACTTCCGGCACGCAGGTCTACGTCCGGCCGTTCCCGGCTGTCGACGACGGCTTCTGGCAGGTCTCGACGGTGGGCGGCGGCCACCCGCTCTGGGCACCGGGCGGGCGTGAACTGTTCTATGTAGCGGGCGATGGCGCATTGATGCGCAGCGCCGGTGCAGGCTCCTGGATCAGTCTGGGTTCCTACCGTGCCTTCCCGACTGTTTGATGGTTCGCGGTATCACGGCTACGGCGCTGCCGGGGTTTCTCGCTGGAGGCGACTCTGACGCGGTCGTATGACGTCACGGCTGACGGCCAGCGGTTCTTGATGATCAAGGGCGAAGCACCCGAAACACGGACAGGAATCGTCGTCGTCCAGAATTGGTCCGAAGAGTCTGGAAGCGCCTCGTGACGACGAGATGAAATGACGTTTGATAACTGACCCATGCCGCTGACTATCGGCGCGCGTCTCGGCTCGTGCGAGATCCAGTCCGCGATTGGCGCGGGCGGAATGGGCGAAGTCCACCGCGCGCGCGACACAAAGCTCGATCGCGCGGTCGCGATCAAGATCCTGCCGACTCCTTCGCGCACGATCCGGAGCGCCTCGCGCGGTTCGAGCGCGAAGCGCAGACGCTCGCCGCGCTGAATCATCCGGACATCGCGACCATCCACGGGTTCGAGGAGTCGCAGCGGCATCAACGTGCTGGTGATGGAGCTGGTCGAGGGCGCAACGCCTTGCCGACCGGATCGCCATCGCGCCGATTCCGCTCGAGGACGCCCTGCCGATCGCGCGGCAGATCGCCGAGGCCCTTGAGGCCGCCCACGAGCAGGGGATCATCCATCGCGATCTGAAGCCCGCGAACATCAAGCTGCGCGCCGACGGCGACCGTGAAGGTGCTCGACTTCGGCCTCGCGAAAGCGCATGGAAGCGCGGTGCCGGGCGATGTCGCCGACGCGCTGTCGCCGACGATCACGAGCCCGGCGCTGATGACGGAGGCCGGGATGATTCTCGGCACGGCGGCGTACATGAGCCCCGGAGCAGGCGAAGGGACGCGCGGCCGACAAGCGCAGCGACGTGTGGGCGTTCGGCTGCGTGCTGTACGAGATGCTGACGGGCACGCGCGCGTTCGAGGGCGAGGACGTCAGCGACACGCTCGCCGCGGTGCTGCGCGGAGAGCCAGAGTGGGAATGCTCCCGGCCGAAACGCCGGCACCACTGCGTCGATTGCTGCGACGATGCCTCACGAAAGATCGTCGGGAGCGTCTGCGTGATATCGGCGACGCGCGCATCAGAAATTCAGGACGCAGGCAAGAGCGATAGAGAAGCCACGATCCCTCAGCGTGGAGCAGACCGGATCGCATGGAGCGTCGTCGCTGTGCTCAGCGTCGTCTCCCTCGTTCTCGGATTCCTGTTCATACGGTCGTCAACGCGCCCATCGGCTCCGGCCCCGTCTATCGAAGCCTGATTCTGCCGCCGGTCGGAGACGTGACTGCCGCGGCGTCAGAGGCGCGAACCGGAGTGCCCAGATTCTCACGAGGCCTGGCGCTGTCTCCCGACGGCGGGCGTCTCGCGCTCTTTGCACCGGGACCTCAGGGCCGTCTCGTCTTGTGGGTGCATTCGCTCGGACGGTGCAGCCACTCGCGGCTCGCCGGCACCGACGGTGGCAGCAGACCGTTCTGGTCGCCCGACGGCCGCCATCTCGCGTTTGTGGCCGAAGGCAAGCTCAAACGCATCGATGCTTCTGGCGGCCCGGTTCTGCCGCTTTACGACGGCGCGAGGGAGTTCTCGAACGGCACGTGGAATCGCGACAACGTCATCCTGTTCGCCGCAACCGACGGCCTGATTCATCGCATCTCCGCAGAGGGTGGCAAAGCATCGGCGATCACGTCGGGCGATGCGAGCTCCCAGCCCCAGCACGAAGACCCTTTCATCCTCCCGGACGGGCGGCATTTTCTAGTGCCACGACAGCATGCCTGGAGCGGCAACCGGAGGGACGGTTTCGTGGGATCGCTCGATTCACAAGAGCGCACCAAACTCATCGACGGGTGCATCGCCGGCATACGCCAACGGTTTTTTGCTCTTCGTGCGGGACGAGACGTTGATGGCCCAACGCTTCGATCCCGATCGCCTGGAAACGGCCGGTGAAGCGAAGCCTATCGCCGAGCAGTTGATGGTTGGCGGAGCACCCCAGACGCGGGGTGGTTTTGCGGTCTCGCAATCGGGTGTGCTCGTCTATCAAGCTGGACTCACCGCGAAATCGGCGCTCGTCTGGCTCGATTCGAACCGGGCGTGGAGCTCGGGACCTTGGTTGAGCCCCGAGCGTTCAGCTATCTTCAGCTCTCGCCCGACCAGCGGCATGTGGCAGTCAGCGCACGAAGACGACGCCTCGAGAAACAGGGACGTGTGGTTGTGCGACACCGCGCGCAGTGCGCCGTCGCGGTTGACCTTCGAAACATCGGATGATTTCTCTCCAGTATGGTCGCCGGATGGCGATCGGCTGGCGTTCGTCGGGCGTCAGGGCGGGAGATCGAGCCCTCAATCTCTACGAAATTGCGACAGGCGGCAACGGCGGCGAGAAACGAATGCTCGATCGCGACGGCGTCGAGATTCCGACGAGCTGGTCGTTCGACGGCCGATTTCTGTTGTTCCAGACTCCATCTCCCGGCGCAGACATCATGGTCCTGTCTATCGCCGAGGCACAGGTCTCGTCATTTGTCGCATACCCGATTCACCGAAGGATCCGCACAGTTCTCGCCCGACGGCCGGTGGATCGCGTATAGCTCCAACGAAACCGACCGAACCGAAGTATACGTAGCGCCGTTTCGAAGGGCAGGCGCGCGCGTGTCAATTTCCACAGGTGGCGGCGGCTCGCCGCGATGGCGGCCGGACGGGAAGGAGCTTTACTACCTAAGGGGCGACGATACGCTGATCGCCGCTGCGATCACCCTGGGGGAATCGTTGGTCGATGTCGGCGCGGCCAAACCGCTGTTCCAGGCGCGATTCAGAGATGGCGCGTTTCCATACGCCGTCGCAGCAGACGGACGTTTCCGATCAACCGATTTGCGGACGACGCAATGCCTGCGACGATCCTGCTCATCGTCAATTGGCCGGAACTACTCAAGAGTAACTGAGCTCATCTCGAGCAGACCGCAGCCGTCTTACTGAAGATGCGGCGAAGCGCCGAATGCGGGGATGTAGTGGTTCTCGTAGTCCCGCACTGAGCCCGCCAGCGTTCGAGCAGTGCTCCCGCCATGGGTGCGCGCCGACAGGCCCACTACCGCCGAGGTCGGAGCGCATGAACAATTTCTCGAAACATCACATAGAACGGTCGAGTTCTGGTTCGCGGTGGAGTAGCGCCCGAATGCCGGCCCCAAGTGCTGTGCCGGAGCAGGTGTTGACGCACACTGCGGCAGCAACCTTCCTGTCGCGCGCGATCGCGGAGTGGTGTCGCTCGTGTCATCAGTGACGGCGACCACGGGAATTCCTCGCAGGTGGGGATCGCTGTGAGGCCGCGCCGACAGAGAGCGCACGCGACGATCACATCCGGTCGAGGCGCTGTGGGCGGGGATCGCTGGCTTCCGCTACGGCAACCTCGAAACCGGCGGTCGCGAGCTGGTACGCAAATCTGGCGCGCACTTCATCGTCGTCTATGGCGAGCAGCACGTGTGCGCCCATGATGCCTAGACATACTTCGGCAGCCGCAGGATGTCTGTCGGGTTCCTGACAGACGCTGGTGCGCCCCGGCCGCTGGCATGACGAACGAAAATCATCTGCTGGCCGCGTTATCTGCCAGCTCGTTCAAACGCATCAAGCCGCTCCTCGACGTGATGCCGATGACGTTGAAGGTCGTGCTGCATAAACCGGGCGACCCGGTCGACCATGTACTATCTCCCGGCGGCGGATTCTGCTCGGTGCTCACCGTCCTGACCGACGGGAGTATGGTCGAGGTCCTCACGATCGGCCGCGAGGGCATGGTCGGCATCTCCGCCATGGTCAACGGCGGCGCGCGAGAGCCGTCGACGACGATGGTCCAGGCCGCAAGCGACATCTGCTACCGGATGCCGACCGGCGTGTTCGAGGCGGAAATGGATCGCCGCGGCGACTCAGCGCGATCGTCAAACGTTACGCGCACGCGCTGATCGGCGTCGTCATGCAATCGACCGCCTGCAATGCGGTGCACTCGGTCGAACAGCGCCTCGCGCGCTGGCTGTTGATGGCGCACGACCGCGTCGAGCGCGACGAGTTCCCGCTGACGCAGGAATTTGCGGCCATGATGCTCGGCGCCACTCGTCAGACGGTCACCGTTGTCGCCGGCACGCTGCAGCGGGCGGACCTGATCGCGTATCAGCGCGGCCGCATCACGATTGTCGATCGCCCAGGGCCTGGAACAAGCGTGTTGCGAGTGCTACGGGATCTCGACCGCGCTGCTCGCCGGCGTCACGAACGGCCACCTGAAGTAGTCGTCCGGGCTGGAGCCCGCGTCTCATGGCACGGGCGAACCGGTCGTGGCCGCGGTAGAGGACGATAGAACGCGCGCGCTGGCATCGCCGAGCGTCGCCACTACCTTGTGAGCCTTGCCGTCACTCAGAACTGGAATCGCATCGGGATCGACTGCGACGCCATCGAGTTCGGCCGACGCCACTCCGCAGCATCGATGATCCGGGTTGAGAACCGAAATGTGGTAGCTGGTCGGGCCCAGATTCCATTCAATGGAAAATGCCGGCCACATGGCCGGAATATTCGGTGCGACGCTGAATGTCGCGCCGTTTCGCCGCAGCCCGAGAATCCGCTCGACGGCCGCCTGGTACATCCAGCCCGCTGAACCCGTGTACCAAGTCCAGCCGCCGCGGCCGAGATGCCTCGGATGCGCGTAACGTCTGCCGCCACCGCATAGGGCTCGGCGCGATATCGCTCGAGTCCCGCGGGCGTCCGCATGTGATTGATCGGGTTGACCATGTGAAAGAGCTCCATCGCCTCGTCCCCGAGTCCTGCTTGAGCGAGCGCGATGGCCGTCCACGATGGCTGCATGCGTGTACTCGGCCGCCGTTCTCCCGCACCCCGGTATGTAACCTTTGATGTAACCGGGATCCTGCGGCATGCGATCGAAGGGAGGCGTCAGCATCAGCACGACCTGGGCGTCGCGGCGCACGAGATTGGCGCGCACCGGCCTCCATCGCTCGCGCAGCGCGCCGTGGGTCCGCCTCCCGCGAGAGCACGGCCCATGATTGCGTCAGCGAGTCGATTCGGCATTCCTCGTTCTGCGCCGACCCGAGCGGAGTCCCGTCGTCAGAAATACGCACGTCGATACCAGTTGCCGTCCCAGGCGAGCTCCAGCATGCCCGTGAGCCATCGTGCCTTCGCTTCGGTAGTGCTGCGCACGATCGGTGTCCTGGCGCTGGTCGCACAGCACCGCCCACTGCTTCAATATCGACCACCAGGAACCATCCGAGCCACACGCTCTCGCCGCGTCCCTCGTGGCCGACGCGATTCATGCCATCGTTCCAATCGCCCGAACCCATGAGGGGAAGACCGTGCGCGCCGTACTTCAGCGCGCGATCGATGGCGCGGATCGCATGCTCGAAGAGCGAACCGGTCTCCGCCGACACGGATGGCAAGCCGCATGCCTCGCTCTGCTCGGCCTCGAGCGGTGGTCCCTCGAGGAATGGCACGATCTCGTCGAGAAGCAGACTCGATCGCCGGTTCGGAAGACGTAGATGGCGGCGACATACGGCAGCCACAGATAGTCGTCCGAACATCGAGTGCGCGTGCCACGACCAGCCGGCGGATGCCACCAGTGCTGCACGTCTCCCTCGACGAACTGCCGCGACGCCGCCAGCAGCAGATGTGAACGGCACAGATCCGGCCTCGAGTGGAGCAGCGACAGAACATCCTGAAGCTGGTCGCGGTATCCGAAGGCTCCCCCGGCTGATACGGGCCGCTCCGGGCCCAGATGCGGCAGCTGAGCGCCTGATACAGCAGCCAGCGATTCACGATGAGATCGAACGAATCGTCCGGCGTGTGGACCCGTATCGCACCGAGGACATCGTCCCAGAATCGTGCGGAGCGGTCGATCGCATCGTCCACTTCCGTGAGGCTTGTATATTTCGCGGCCAATGCGACCGCGTGAGCCGCGTTGTTCCCCTGCCCCAGCACGAACGCGACCCGGCGCGATTCGCCTGGTGGAATGTCGATCCTGACCTGCACGGCGGCGCACGGGTCCAGGCCGGAGCCGATTCGTCCGCCGAGTCCCTCGTGCAACAGCCCCAGCGGGCTGGCGATCGTCCGATTCCGTCCGATGAAGTCCGCCCGGTCACACGTCAGGGGACGACGGTAGTCGGACTGGCGTGCCAGAACGCCACGCGATCCTTGAAGTCCGTGTTGTAGGCGTTTCTCGCCAGGATGGCGCCGGTGGGCTCGTGCAGCTCGGACACCACGAAACGGCGATCGCCGGACTGCGGGCGGGCCAAGAACCCACTCGACATATCCAAACACGCTGAGACGACGCGTTTCGCTCGACGTGTTCGTCAAGCGTCAGAAGGGACAATTTGACTGGATCGTCCGGCGCGACACAGACGGCAGATCCTGTTCGAGCCCATCCACCGCAAACTGAAAATGCGAGATGCCGGCTCCGTGGCGAATCACCCAGCGGCCCGAACTCGCCGCGCGAGGCAACGGGCCAGGCGTGGCGCCCCAGACCGTGCCGTCGTCCTCGTCGCGCAGAAATATCGCCTCTCCCGTTGGATCGCTGATCGGGTCGTTGGCAAAGGCGTCAGGCGGTTCTCACGGCTGTTACCGCCGGCCCAGTGTACGCCGAGCCTGAAGCGCTCAACACCGTTCCGAATTCGGGGTTCGCCAGGACGTTGGACCACGGCAGGGGCGTCTCGCGATCCCCTCGAGGACGATCACGTACTCGCGGCCCTCGCGAGTAAAGCCCCCGATGCCGTTCTCCATCACGCGCTCGGGGAGCGGCAGCGGTGTTGGCGCCGGCTTGGGCGCCTGCAGCACGCTCGATTGGGGAACGATCTCGGCGGCCGACAGCCACGGCGCTTTCCGATTGAGCTGCGGCGCGAGTTCGCCAAGATCGCCACGCAGGATGACCCGGGCGACGGCAGACAGAAGATGGCGGTCTACTTCGGGCATCCCGTCGGAACGCAGCAGGAAGACTCCGCCAGGTTTGTCCAACCAGCTGCTCCATCGCGGTTCCCGCACCAGGCTGGACAACTGGTTCTGCACCTCGTCGAGATAGTCCGCCGGGTGATCGTTGAGGATGACCACATCAGCGCGCAGATCTTTGACCCGCCAGCTACTCCTGCGCATGCAGGAGCTGACGGACGAGCGAGACGGCGCTCGCGTCCTCGACATGGACGAGCACGATCGGCAGATCTCCGGAGACGCCGTATCCCCACAGGTTCGCCTGCCCGAATATGTTCTGCGCGATGTCATCGGGGCTGGTGCACGACGGGTCGGATCCAGAAGACTCGCGACGCCAGGCGATCGAACAGCATCGCGTGATCGTTGGTCAGACCCAGATGCTGCAGCGTGATGTGCGCATGCGTCGAGGCCATCGAGAACGCGCGCGCCGCAGCGCTGGCGTCGCGATATTTGCGCACGAGCGCGAGCGCCGTGGCTCGATTCTCGGCGGTACCAGTCGCGAACGTCACACGGACGAACGCGCCGGGACGCCAGACGCACGCGCTCGCGCACCGCCGCCACGGGATCGAGCACCGCACCAGTTGTTCCGGAGAGCGCGCGGCCATCGAGCGCCAGCGCTGAGGCCGGCGACCTTCCACGTCCGAGGAATCTCGCGCGGTCGGTTTCCCATTCAACAGCGCCGCCGAGCCGGCCGTCGACAGCGAGGACATGGAAGACCCACGCAGGCGTCTCCTCGGCCGATCGCGGGCGCTTGTGGAACAGCAGTCCCGCGCTCTGGGCGTCGTCACTCGGTCTCGATGAAGAGCTTTCCGAACGCAGGATGGGCGATATCGTCTTCGGGACGCGCGAGCACAATCTCCGCATAGCTCGTGACCTCGACCTCGCGAGGCCGATCGCCGCGATTGGTGATGGACAGCCTGCGAACCTCCACATCGTCTTCGGGCGACACGACCACCTGGAGCTGCGTTTCGAAGTCGCCATCGCGCCGCCGGAAGGTGACCTTCTCGAGTTCGAAGGTCGCCTCGTATTCCTCGGCCTCGCGGCAAATAGGCTGGTAGCTCGGCGACCAGACCTCACCCGACCATGGATCCCGGAGGTAGATGAAATGCGCGCCTGCGTCCGAGGTGCGATCCTCGCGCTTTCGCGTGACAGACAGACCGCGCCAGGTGCTCGATCCGCCGCCCGCGTGCGTGAGCGCGGTGGTGTATCGGCCGTTCGAGAGGAAATGCGTGTGAGGGCTTGCTCGTGTGCGGCGTTCGAAATCGCCGAGTGACGGCAACACTCGTCGAAGGCGCGGTCGCGGCTCCTTCCGCGGGCCGGGCTTCGAGAGCATCGGCCTCGCGAGGAACTCGCTCCCGCAGCAGGAGCTCGGTCGCTTTCACGCGCGGGTCTCCGTGGAATCGCGTCACGAAGACGTCGTCGCAGAGGATGTTGGCCATCGCGACGAGCGACATGCCCTGATGATGGGCAAAGAAGGCGCGCACGATTTCCGGCTGCGCGTCACGTCGACGTTTCACGATCGGCCGCCAGCAATCGGGGTCGATAGTCGATCGACTCGTAGAAGCCGAATCTGCCGTCGAGACCCTTTCGAGCCAACCGCACGAGGTTCGACCGCCGCAGCCGCCGGATCGATGAGGCCCGCGAGCATCGTCGGCATGGCGACACCACCAAATCGTCGGCAAGGCCCCGTTTGAGTCCCAGGCCTGGGACGCCGAAGGCTTGTACTGGTAGTTGCCGAAGCGATCGGTCGCGGCACGCGCGATTCTGAAATGCCCCACGGCACCGCTCCGTCATGGCCGTACTCGATCTGCCGGCGGACACTCGCGCGACAGCTCTGATCGAGCAACGTGCCGGGATACCCGCGCAGCAGCAGCTGCGGCATCATGTACTCGAACATCGTGCCGCCCCACGACATGAGCGTCGCGCGACCGTGGACGTTGGTCACGAGGCGTCCCGAGGTGGAACCAGTGATGCTGGGGCACGTCGCCTTTGGCGATCGCGACGAAACTGGCCAGCCGCGCCTCCGACGCCAGGAGATCGTAGAACGAGCTGTCCAGGCGCCCAGGGCCGTCTGCATCGGCGAGGCGGTAGCCGATTGAGAAGATTCGTCGCCGATGGTCGTAGAGAAACCCGAACCGCATGTCCGCCGTGAAGCGCAGAAGCCCGCTGAGCGAGACCGATCAGCGCAGGAGAGAGCGGACCGGGCGACGCGGTCTCCAGCGCTGCGACGCCATTGACGACCCCTGCGCCCAGAACGAGAGTTCGTTCAGCGAGGCCTCTGACCCTGTCTCGCGATCGAACGCGGAGGCGATCAGCGGCGCGAGCTCGTCCGCGAGCACAGCCAGGGACGCGCGCGCCGCCGCCAGTCGAGCTCGCGCCGAGCCTCGGAAACGATCTGCCGGGCGAGACGATTGACACGCACGATGGCTTCGCGGGCTCGGTTGCTCGGGCGCCGGCACTGACGAGGACGCGCGCGACAGCAGATCACTCGTGTCGATCAGGCCCCTCGAGCAGCTGCGAACGGGTCTGCGGGTTCGCCGCGAGCGTGACGAGGCCCTGCTCGAGCGTCGATCGAGCGCGGCCAGCGAGATTGCCGCTGTCGACCGTCGACACGTAGCGGGGATGGAGCGGTGCCAGCGTCGCGGTGTCGCACCAATTGAGGAAGTGCCCTTCGATGGCGCTCGAGCCCTTCGAGCGTCGTGAGCGTGCTATCGATCCGGCGAATCAGCATCGTCGGTCGTGAGGTAACCGAGATCGTGCGCGGCCAGCGTCGACAGGAGCGCCATGCCGATGTTGGTCGGAGATGTGCGCCTGGCCAGTCGCGGCGTCGGTGCCTTCCTGGTAGTTGTCGGGCGGCAGCCAGGCGTCGGCTTCGGTGACGAACGTCTTCGAAATATCGCCACGTTTTCCGGCGCGGTCCTCCGCAGAAGCGACCGCTCGCGATCGCTGAGCAGGCGCTCGCGCGGCCCCACCGGCAGGCTGAGCCAGTACGCGACGGCTGGTGCAATCACCCAGAGCACGAGAAACGGCACCGTTGAGGGCAGCGCATCGCGGTGCGATGATCGACACGACCAGCGCGACGACGACGGCGATGATCGGGCTGGCTGCCATGTCGGCCGACGAATCGAAGCAGCGCCCGGCCGCCGCCGATGCCGGCCGCTCGTGCAGCGCGGCCGCGGCCGTTTCCCATTCCAGGAGCCGCCGCTTCGTAATCGTCAGACGGACCAGCGTCAGCACGATGGCGTGCGCGGTGGCCCAGGCGTGATACGCAAGAAACGTCACGCCCAGCGCGACCTGGGCGAGCGCGATCGCCGTGTCGGCCCGGAGGTTGCGCCAGAACACCGGAAAGGACTGCGCCGTAGCGCGGCCCGACGACCATCTTGGCGACCAGCGGGAGAAGCTGCGACGCCATCACCGCAAGCACCGCCGTCGGTCCAGATCCAGTGAGCGCCCGGAAGGATCGATCCACCCGGCGACCATGAGGGCAAGCAGCATCGGCGCGACGAGGCTGCGCCGCAGGTTGTCGAGGATCTTCCAGCGTGAGATGAGCGGGAACGAGTTCCGCTTGATGCCGTGGCGCGTCGGCACGAACGGGAAGAGCCACAGCAGGATCTGCCAGTCGCCGCGGATCCATCGGTGCTGACGCCGCGCGTGCGCGAGCACGCTCGACGGATACTCGTCGACGAGCTCGATGTCCGAGACGAGCGCGACACGCGCATGCAGGCCTTCGAACAGGTCGTGCGACAGCAGCGCGTTTTCCGGGCACCGAGTCCTCGAGCGCGGCGGTGAACGCGTCGACGTCGTAGCAGGCCTTTTCCCGTGAAGATGCCTTCGCCGAACACGTCCTGGTAGGTGTCGGACACCGCGGTCGTGTAGGGGTCGACACCGGTGTGCCCGGCGTACAGCCGCGCGAACAGCGAACCCGCGGCGCTCGTGAACGTGACGCTGACGCGAGGCTGGAGGATGCCGTAGCCCTCTGGTGACGCGGCCGACCGCGGCGTCGAACGACGGCCGATTCAGCGGATGGGTGATGATGCCAATCAGCTGCCGCGCGGCGTCGCGCGGCAGGCGCGTGTCGCTGTCGAGCGTGATGCAGTAGCGCACCTGCGGCAGAATCGCCGGCATCGCCGACGGTCAGGACGAAGCTGGTGTCGGTGGCGCCGCGCAGCAGCCGGTTGAACTCCTCGATCTTGCCGCGCTTGCGCTCCCATCCCATCCAGAGCCCTTCCTGCTCGTTCCACTGACGCGTGCGGTGGAACAGGAAGAAACGGTCCGGGCCGCCGTCGCCGTGCTTCGCGTTGAGCGTCTTCGATCGCGCTTCGGTCGGCCGCGGCGAGGATCTCCGCGTCGAGCGGCAGCGTTTCCGTATCCGCGTCCTTGAAGTCACTCAGCAGGGCGAAGTGGATGTGCGGATCGAGGTTGCCGAGCGCCTGCACTTCGATGTGCGCGACCAGTTCCCGCGCGCGCTCGACGCTGTCGAGAATCGTCGGGATGATCACCATCGTGCGCGCCGATTCCGGAATGCAGGACGAGGTCGAGCCTGGGCAGGCGCCGCGGCGGAATGAAGCGGCGCAATCAGGCGCTGAAGGATCTGAATCGTCAGCTCGCTCGCCGGCACGAGCGTCAGCAGAACGAACGACCGCCAGCATCGGCCATCGCCAGCCGTGCGCGTAGGCGTAGCGCGATGGCGGTCGCGACGAGGCGCCGCCGTGCCCAACGCGATCGTGCCGAGGTAGCCGAGCGTGGCGTGCCGGAAAACGCGCGCCTGCAGCCGGACGCGCGCGTGCCGGCTCCCATCCGATGCCCTCGTTCGAACTGCGGCCGGCCCGCGCCGATCAGGTAATAGCCGACGTGCGCCTCCCGCGCGTCTGGCGTGCGTTCGGCGATCTGCCGGGCGCGTTCGACGCTCTTCAGCGCCACGCGCACCTGGCCGTCGCCGCGTCGGTTCGGCCAGTCTCTTCGACCGCATGCCGGTAGCGATCGCGGCTCGACGAAATCCATGCGCCCGTAGACGGCGGCCGGATCGCGTTGAGGATCTGCTCGACGAGGCTGACGCTCTCGAAAAACTCGCTCCAGTCGAACGACGACACCAGCCGCAGGCTGCCGATCAGGTTCGCCATGAACGCCTGTTCGGCCGCCTGATGGCGCGCTTCCGAGCGAATCGCGTCCTCGATCGTCTGACCGCGCGAGTCCAGCGCCGCATCGAGCTCGCGCCTGCAGCGCCGCGGCTGTCTCGTGTTCACGCGACCGCTGGAGCAGGCGGATGACGAACGCGGGATGCACCTGTGACGGCCAGCGATGGCGCGGCACGCGCGGGCGTATCGAGCGCATCGACCAGGCGATCCGCCGTCGAGACGGTGGGCGCGGCTCGTCGCGAGGATGTCTGCTCTCGTGCGCAGAGTGTTCCGACGAGGGCGAGCTTCAACGCGGACGGCCAGGCCCAGAGCTCTCCCATGGTCAACGGCGTGACCGACTGGAATGCCGTGACGAAGCGGTGCAGAGCGCTGCGGGTCGAGGCGTCCCGCGCTGCATCGAATCGAGCTCGAGCGCCATCGCGTAGATGCGCGGCAGGCCCGCGAATTCGTCGGCGGCGATCTGCGGCAGCCGCCGGAAAAAGCCGGGCGGCAGGTCGTGCTGGATGTCGCGAAGGGCGGCGAGAACGATGTGGAAATTGTCGAGCAGCCACTCGGCGGCAGGCGACGAGGGCTCGCCGCGTCTGGCGTCGTCGGCGAGCGACGTGTAGACCCGTCGAAGCGCGTGCGCGTGCTGGCGCGAGCCGCTTCAGATGCTCGCGGCTGCCGCCGCGCCGGCGCGACGGACACGGTGAGCAAGGCGGCCAGACGCCTGGCGTGCTCCTCGAGCGGTTCGATGCCAAGAAGCTCGATGCTGCTGCGCCTTGTTCCGGATTGCCTGTCACACGGCTCAGGCCTGACCCGCGTTCATGTGTGATGGTAACCCGGGCCGACCCGCGTTCGGCTCAGCGCGGGTGGGCGTTCCAGTCTGATCTACCGCAGAGCCGGGAATGCGACGCACTACAGGGAAAGGGGCTCGTGGCCGTCTCTGTGAAGAGCTGGCTAGAGCGCTCTGGGCGTTCCCCTCGACAGAGAGTGACCTCGCCTCGGAGACGGTGAGCTCCGATGGCCAGTACAAAGAAAGACAACCCTCGAACGCATCGGCCCGCGCGCTGCGTGTCGTCTGCAACGGCGCGATGCGGAGGTGAACGGTATTCGCGCAGAAATCTCGGCCCTGCTGAATGACGCCTCGGTGTCGAAGAGAGGTCGCCGCGCGTGGAAAGCCTTCGAGCGCGGGCAGTGAGCCGGCCGAAAGATTTACGGCAAAGGCGCTGAAGAAAACCGCCGTCGGGCCGTCCGCCGATCAGCTGCCGCTCGTGCGAGCTGCTTCGTCCGCCCGGCGACGCCGGACACGCGGCTCGATCGATTGCCGGGCAAGCCGCATCGGCAAGGTGATCTGCGCAGGACAGCGGAATTGAGTCCCTGCGGTGATCGCGCAACTCGTCAACCGGCGACGCGGCGAGCGGGATTACCCATATCGAGATCGGGGAACCGCTGGCGCTCCTCACGCGGCGGTTACCGCGCGTCAGGTCAAGGCACCGGGGAGCCGCGCGCCGAACCTGCCAAAGGCCAGAGTCGCCGCCTCACGTGCTCATCGGAATCATCGACGTTCGGGGGTTCGACTTCTCGCATCCGGATTTCATCGATTCCTCCGGCCGGCCCCGATTCGTGCGGATCTGGGATCAGGTGCTCCCGCCGGTTCGCCGCTGGGCACAACGCGCCGAAATGTTCGGCTACGGTGCCGAGCTGACGCGTGAACGCGATGCAGTGAGGCGCTTCGGTGGAGCCGGCGCCACAAGATCGGCGCCGACGGACCTGGCGCCTCAATCGGTGCAGGTGCCGGGCGCCCACGCCACTCACGTGGCCAGCATCGGCGGCAGGGAACAGCGGCGTCTGTCCAACGGCCCTGATCGCCGGCGTGCTCATCGCCCTGACCGAGCGCGAGCGCCGATCGACACGCGACGCTCTCACGATTCCACACGGCTCGCCCATGCCGTCGATTGGCCTCTTCGGGAACGCCGCTGGCGAGCGCCTGTACCGGCGGCCGATTCCGACCGTCGTCAACATTTCCTCGGCACGAACGGTCACGCGCACGGACGGCATCTACAGCGCGATCTGCCGGTGGATCGACGCGGCGCTGATGACCCCTTGGACGATGTGGCCTGTGTCGCGGCCGGGAATGCGGGTCAGCAAGCCCCGCAGTTCGCCGGTGACCTGGGACACCTGACGGGGCGCAATCCACGCGTCCGGCCGAATCTGCCGCTCGCGGCCTCGACCGACCATCTGAAAAGTGGCAGGTCGTCGGCAACGGGATCGCCGACGGTCTCGGCAGAGAACGAGCTCGCCAAGTGTGCACGAAGCGGCGACGAGCTCGAAGTTCGCTTTGCGATCGCCGTCCGGCGTCTGATCGGTCCGGTCTTCGGCCGGGGCACTCATGGTGTCGAGAATCGCCGGCTCGAGAGTGAAATCGCCCGTGTCGATCTACAGCGAGCGCTACCACCTCGGCCAACGGGGGCGAATCGCATCTCGCCTCTCCTCCTCAGCCCGGCGCATGGCGGAACTCTCGTCGTCGGGATTTCGAGGCCGGCACCTGATCGTCCAGTCCGCGCGGCGTCGAAGTGCGCGACGGCCGCTTCGACGCGTGGATCGAGCGCGACGACCTCGTCCGCTCGGCCGTGTCGGCGAAGTCGACGCGTGGCGGTTTCCGTCGCATCCACCTGGCGCAGCAACGCGGATCGCTCGTCGGTGAGTTCTCGCTCGCGTGTGCGGGCAGCGCGTGATCTCCGTTGGCAACCGGGCGAGGACCTCGCCGAGCGCATGCACGTGTCGTCGAGCCCAGGGACCGACGCGGGATTTGGCCGTCATGCTGCCGGTAAATCGCCGCACCCTTGGCAGCGATATCAGTCGTGCGTGCGCGTGTTTCTACCGACGAGCGAGCAGGCGGGTCAGCGATGACCGGCGTCGAGGCCATGGCGAGTCCCTTATGTGAGCTGGCGTGGCCGCGCAGATGCTGGCGCGATGACGAGCGGCGGCTGACCGCGACAGATCGTCGGCAGATCATGGCGGCGCACCGCGCAACCTTGCCCGGCGCCGATTACGCGTGGCAGGACGCCGCCGGATTCGGTCGCACCTGACCGGAGATGCGCGCGTCAGGCGCGAGCTCGTTCGGCCTTTCGGAAGTGCCGCGCGATCTCGGCGGCAAAACAGTGAGGACGCCCTGAAAAAGAAGAACACCGGGAAGACACGGCAGGCGCAGCGCCCGATGAGTCTGACTGCGCGTTTCACGCGGTGAGATGGCGATCGCTGCCTGATCGAGATCGACGCGGCGGCCGCCGCGCCGCCCGCTCGGCTGGACGGCGGCAGCATCGGATTTCGGTATGTGGCCAACACGCGCAGATGCGCGTGCTTGGAGCTGATCTCGGGACAACGGGGGCAAGCCTTCGACGTCAGCCTGCGTCAACGCAATACATCGATGACGATCATATTTCCGGCGTCCTGCGCTTGATCATCGAAGATGAAGCGGCTCTGGGCGGCAGTTCGAGTTCCTGAAGGGCCACCAGGCCGGCCATGAAGCTCCGTCCATTGCGCGCCTGCCGAAGATCGGAGGTGTGGCACAACGGTCCTCTTCCGGCTGGTCGGCGACGAGGCGGGCCATCAGGTCGAGCCGGTGTTGGCGACGGTCGCGGCGATTCCTCGCCGGATCGCCGGCCGACTACGCTTCGAGCGCGGGCGGCGCAGCTCGATAACATCGTCACGGGCGAGCTGTCCTCGATGGAGCTGACGCGGCGGCTGTCGGCGAAGCAGTTGCGGCATACCGCTCAATCCACGCAGCAGCCGGGAGCCTCATCAAGCGGTCGGCATCAGGGCCGGCGAGCTTCGTTCGAGGATGTCACGCGCTCGGCAGCCTGCGGCTTTTCCTGCTGGGGCCGTCTCAGGACGACATCGACAAGCTGCGCGTGGCGCGGCAGAAGTTCCTCGACAAGAGCAAAGACGCGCCTCACGAAGCTCCACCAGGACCCGCTGCACGATGAGGAGCGCCTCGGCGCCTTGAGCCCGCGCATCGTCGCGAACTGATGCTCGACCAGGCACTCGGCGACGGCCTGAGCCCAGGTCACCGAGGCCAACCTCGCGTCGCTGATGCTGCTCGTCGAGGAAGGGACGAAGAAGGTGTTGGATGACGGGCGACGGTGTTCGAGCGAGATCATCGAGGGACCCCGAAGCGGCACAAGAAGTTCGATGCCGCGGGACGCATTCACGTCGACGTGCTGAAGGTTCAACACCATGGCGCGACTGCCAATGTCGACGACGCATTCGTCAGGGCCGTGACGGCCGACCACTACGTGTTTTGTGGAACGGCGCGCACACGAATCCGGAGCCGGAGGTCGTGGAAGCGTTTGCGACCGCGCGGTTGAAGGGGTCCGACGGCGGACCGCCAATCGGGCCCAACCGGCCTTCAAGTTCTGGGTTCACGAGCGGCCCCGCCACGCTGGATACGACCAAGAACAAGGATCGCCAGAAACACATGACGGCCGCGAAGATGCCGCTGGTCCACGAAGCTGCGAAAGGGTCACACGGACACAGATGCGGGCGGCGACCTCCTGAAAGACGGCAGCTTCATCGGATCGATCTTTGACGCGACTCCCCATTCGTGCTGGGAACAATCAGCACGGCTGTCGTGGCGCGGCGCGCCTCCAGATGTGGAATCGGGATCGCGAAGCAACGACAGCGATGAATCTCTTCTGTCAACGCATCACGATCACCTGCGGTGTGACGATGGAGTGGTGGGGCCGTAGTTTCTCCGAGATTCCGGACGCCCTCGATCGGTGCGTGGGCGCCGGCGGCGGTTTCGCGCGGAAGGCCGGCCTTCAGCCGCCCTTGAACCCCTAAACAATCCGATTCGTGGCGTTCTTCCTCCGACTGCACAGCACGACGGATTAGCGAACTCACGCGCCGGCAAGTGCTCGATGCCAGTCCCGCATCGCCGGATGCTTCTTCTCGTCGAAAGAGTGAGCTGGGCCATTGGCCTTGCTGGTGTGCTGTGGTGGGGCGCTCTTCCAGGTATCGCCGTCGCCTCGCGAACGCAGCAAGAGCTGGAGCGTTTCGGACGCACTTCGCGCTGTCGCGGAGGCCGCGTAGCGCCAGACCAGTCTCTCTGGTCTCGAAGTCTCGAATCTCCGGGGGCATGGCGTAAAGCGGTGCTCTCGAACCGACGCCCGGCGCCGCTCGCCGCACTTCGCATTCCAAAGATTCGACCCGAGGTGCCGGCATTGTCCGGCACCGACGACCGCACGCTCGATCGCGCCGTCGGTCACATCGAGGACACGGCGCAACCGGGCACGGACGGCAACGTCGGCATCGCCGGCCACCGGGACGGTTTCTTCCGGGGGCTGAAGGACATCGCCGCGGGTGACGTGATCGAGCTCGACACCGTCCAGCGGCAAGGAGTCATATCGCGTCGAGCGAACGTGGGTGGTCGACCCGGAAGACGTCTCGGTGCTGGACCCGACGTCCACGCGCGCGCTGACGCTGGTCACCTGCTATCCCTTCTACTTCGTCGGCTCCGCGCCCCAGCGGTTCATCGTCCGTGCCGTGGCTCGCGACACAACCGCGTATCCGAGCTCCTCATGACCAGTTCACGTCAGCGCAGTTCGAGACTCAGAAATGGAGAGAGTCTATGACGCGTGCAATGAATCGACTGGCTCCTGGCCGCGGCGGTCGTGTGGCTCGACGGCCGGTCGTCGGTGCTGGCGCAGCAGTCGACCACGACCGAAACCAAGAGCCTTCGAAGTCTCGCGGTCGACGGCAACCAGCTGATCGTCAGGCTGCCGGAAGGCACGAGGGAGCTGACGGTCCCCGACGACTTTCGCTTTCACCGATCAACGGACAGCAGATGTCCGTGCAGCGAGTTGAAGCTGGGCATGAAGGGCACGGCCACCATCACGACGCGAACGACGGTCACGCCGGTCACCGTCACCGAGGTGAAGAACGGCACCGTCGTGCGTGCGGTCCGGCTCGAGCATCATCGTGCGAACCAGACGAGGGAGTCAAGATGTTCTCGCAAGGGGACGTGGACAAGCGCGGCGTGAAGATCATGAAGCGACAGGCAAGCCGCGCGCAACTGTCGGATTTGCGCGAAGGCGATCAGCTGAGCGCGACCATCATCACGTCGATGCCGCCGCACGTCCTGACTGCGACGGAAGTGATGGCGACCACCGGGCGGGAACACCGCCGCTGCAACTGGAGAGTGAGCAATTCCCCCGGCCCAGGCCCAGGCGTGCTGGGTCCAACGAGAGCGGCCTCGTCGGGCGCTGGATCGTCGCCGGCGACAGCAGCTCCACTGTCGGCACGATCGCAGTCGGGATCCGGAGCCCCGGCGCCGCCGGCGCAGGCCTCGGCGGGTGGTTCGGCGAGGACGCTGCCGAAGACCGCCAGTTCGTGGCCGCTGTCTCCCGCGTTCGCGAGCGCCTGATGCTTCGGGATCGGACTGACTCTGACGCTCCGTCGCCGCTCCCCGTCCGCTAGGGTCTGATCACGCAGAGGTCTGGCATGCGCACTTGCCGCGCATGCCGATCTGTTCCAGCCGGCCCAGACGATCTCGATGCTGAAGATGTAACCGCTGTGACGGACTCTCCATGCCCTTCCATCCCGGGTGGATGCCGGCATCGCAGCTGATGAGGCGTCCGTCGTGCCACACCAGCCCGTGCGGGTCGCACGATCCGGGCTGAAAATCGACCGTCATCAGGAGCTGGCCGGTCTTGCCGTCATACTTGTTCAGGCCGGCTTTCCCTCGGCGTAGCTGGTGCTGTTGTTGCCGGTCACGACCCAGATATTGCCCTCGTTGTCGAACGCCGCGTCGTGGAGTCGAGGCTTCTCCTCCGAGCTCACGCGGATCAGGACCTCGGGCACCCACGTCGTCGGATCGACGCGCAGGATGCCGCCCAGGCGCAGGGCGGCAATCCAGAGCTTGCCGTTGTGCCACTTCACGCCATGGCAGCCGCCGCCGTTGCCGTCGATGCCGAGCGGAATCTGACGGTGGCTGATTTGCTTGGAGTTCATGATCGACCTGAAAGATGCCGTATGGCTCGGCGTTCGCGCCCATCCACACGCAGCCGTTCCCGTACGCCATGCCGGACGTGTTGCGCGAATGGGTGTTGACCGTCTTGAGCAGCTTGCCGTTCCAGTCGACCAGCCAGGCCACTTCATCGCGGTCCGGATCCAGGGGCAGGTTATACGTCTGCGCGTTCTGAGGCGTGACCTTCTGCTGTCCGATCCACAAGCCTCCCGGCGCGTCGGTCATCTCGGCAAGGCGCGTTGGGGCACAGACCAGGCGCCTTGAACAGTCCTGGTTGTCTTCGCCATCGCGCGCCGGAGTCGGCGCCGCGTCCAGTGCCGCCCGTGCTCAGCGCCGCTGGCCCTCGGCCTGCGCGACCTGCGGCGCGCGCCCCTGGCTGCGCCAGCGCGATCGCCGTCGAACTGATGTTCAGTGCGAGACCGGCCGCCAGAAACTCTCCTGCGTTTCATGCTCATGGCATCACCTCGTGCGGTAGTGGGAGAAAGCGATCCCCTCACCCGCCGTCAGTAGATATCCAGGTCGTGGCCGGCCACGACCTTGCCCGCATATCGCCTCGGATTTCTTCCAGAAAGTCTTCTTCCGGATTTGGGACTGCCTCTAGCACGCCCCCGAGATTCGAGCGATGGTACAGAATCAGCAAACCCGGGTTTGGCTTTGCCTGCGAGCTCGGCCAACTGCATCGTAGACGGTGTGCAGCCTTCTACGGTTCGCTTGAGCAGTCGCGGAGACCGCGTTGTACGTTCTTCATGCTGACGATTCGTGGATCAGCACGTCACAGCTCTGGCAATTGTCGATCACGCGTTTGCGTCGGCGTCGTGTCCCCCGGAAATCACGATCGTGCGGTCCGGTGTTTCGAATCGGAACCCGAACGCCTCGATGTCGTCGCCGTGGGCGACGTGAAAGGCCTTCACCGTCACGTTGTCGTCCTTGTAGACGATGCCGGGTGTAATTTCGTGGGCGTTGACCTGTGAACCGGGTATCGTCTGGATTCAGCATGTGACCCTTCAGGATGTGCTCGGTCATGTCCTTGAGCCCTTTCGACCGCAACACTTCCAAAGGCAGCTTTCTTCGCGCCGCCAGCCTGCTGCGGGCTGAAAATCAGATCGGCGTATCCGACCGTGTGATCCGATGGCCGGTGGGTCAGGAACACCACGTGAAGATTGATCGGCAGGAGAGCCTTGACGCCTTTCTTGTATAGCAGCTCCCGCACGCCGCACCACTCCGGGGCCGAAGTCAATCAGATAGGGCGTGCTGTTGACGACGATGGCAGTGGCTGGTCCTGAGCTGATCGGGATCCCAGCCGGGCGACCCTGTTCCAAGCAGCACGATCTGTGTCCGTCGGGGAGGATTGTGCGGTGGTCCCCTGAGGAGCCGTCGAGCGAAATGCAGGCTGACACCAGCGCAAATTCACACACTAACTTAACTGATGTGTTGAGTCAGGGATACAGCCATCATGCACCTCTCTTCGACCGTTTCATCTCGAGAGTGGAGCGACCGACAGATTTATCGTGGCCAGCGTGAAAGGCCGTAACCACCAGCTGCCGAATCTGCGCTTCTTTCTGAAAACGTTTCAAATCGTGCCGCCTTGCGCCGGCCGTCTCTGCTTGATCCTTTGTATCGCCCGTCGTCCGGGCACCGGCGCGATGGACGTCGATGAACTCGGGCCCATGAACTTCACGACGAACCGATCGGTTTGCGATGGCCGTATGCCGTGCGTCGTCACTTCGTCACGGTGCGAACGGTCCCGACGCCGAAATCCTCGCCCTCTGGGATGGCACGTGTCAGCGCTTCTGGGTTCCCAGTTGACGAGGAGCGCAGATCGGCGGCGTTACCTCTTCGACGAACGTATTGACGAGTACGCGCTGACCGTCCGCTGTGACGTCGTACGCATAGGCGTCGAGCCGTGACGGGCGTGGATGGGCGGAATAGCGGCCGGGCGGTGCCGACATCGAAGCGCGACGTCTGCCCATTCACCGGAATGACTGTCAACGTGTTGTCGAGCGCCAGATAGAACAGCTCTTTGCCATCGCGGTTCCACGCGGCCAGCCTCCGCCAGCCGTCGACAGCTGCCCTCGGTGTTACGCCCAGGAAATGCTGTCACAGCAATACGTAATCGAACGAAGTACAC
>ERZ1370068.5789-contig-4799_pt1 | contig 33890 bp, 51 predicted proteins | sample MGYA00561227_ERZ1370068 | MGnify/ENA primary metagenome ERZ1370068 (study PRJEB38410, sample SAMEA6850437) | metagenome | study: Metagenomic assessment of the ecological functions of the soil: analysis of the soil microbiota associated with the...
TTACGTATTGCCCGATAAATTTATAGCCTACCCCGAGTTTGTTTCGTGGGGCCATGCTCAGCGCCCGAAAACGTTTCCAAATCCTATCCGACGCCTCGCGGACCGCTGTCGATCCTCTCAGACATTTCGCTTTCACTTTCCAAGGGTGATGCAGTTTCGATCATGGGCCCTTCTGGGACTGGAAAGAGCACCCTGCTCTACATCATCGGCGCGCTCGAACCGCCAACCAGCGGAACAGTGACACTCGATGGTCAGAATCCTTTCACTCTGAACCAAAAACAGCTCGCCGCATTTCGCAATCAACAAATCGGCTTCGTCTTTCAAGACCACTGTCTACTACCGCAATGTTCTGTGCTCGAGAACGTGCTGACACCCACGCTTGTTTCTACCGCTCCCAAGGATGCGACTGAGCGTGCACGCGAGCTGATCAAACAAGTCGGATTAATTGATCGACTCGATCATCGCCCTGCCGAGCTTTCAGGCGGCGAAAGCAACGCGTCTCACTCGCCCGCGCACTAATCACAAAACCAACGCTACTACTCTGTGACGAGCCGACGGGCAATCTTGACCATCAGGCAGCTGAAGTAGTTGCTTCAATGTTGTTGGCCTTGCACAAGCAGCAGGAGACGATTCTTGTCGTGGTTACGCACAGCGCGGAGCTCGGTGAACGACTCCCGATTCGTTATGAGTTGGTAGATGAGCAACTGCGATTGAAGACTCTTTGAAAAGCGATCCTTAATTTAGGGCGCCTTCCTGGAGTGCGGTGCCTTGTCACCGCTTTGTTAAGGACGGTTCCATCGTAAGTCGACTCGATGTAACAAAGCGGTGACAGGGCCACCGCACTCCAAGGAGGCGCCCAACCTTCCAGGTCTGAATTACCAAGATGCGCTTATCGCAACTCATTAGAAGAAGCCTCGGCTACTACTGGCGCAACAACCTCGCCGTTGTGCTCGGTGTGGCTGTCGCTGTTGCGGTACTAGCCGGTGCATTACTGGTCGGCGACTCTGTTCGGGCAAGTCTCAGAAACCTTGTAGTCGAACGCCTGGGGCAAACCAGTTTCGCCGTTACTTCACCCAACTTTTTCCGCGCTCAACTCGCTTCCGATATTCAGAACGATCCCCGGTTCGTCGCGAGTGGATTTCGTTCTGTTTGCCCTTTGATTTCTCTGGAGGGAACAGTCGCACACGAGGCGAGCAAGAGAGTCGCTTCAAGTATTCGTGTCTACGGCGTCGATGATCGCTTTTGGACTTTTAACCAGCGCGAAGGTGGCGCGCCTAAGAATCGGAACAGTTTCATAAGCGAGAGCCTGGCGCGCGAATTGGGAACAACAGGTCAGCGACTCGTTGCTGCTGCAAATCCAAAAGCCTTCGGAAATTCCACTCCGAGTCGCTACACAGCAGGAAAGAAGACCTCGGGAAAACCTTACGCCTGACCTTGGGCGGCGTCTTGAGCGCCGAAGCTCTCGGTGAGTTTTCAATACAGGCTCAACAGTCCGGCGTGCGAGCTATCTATGTCCCACTCGATCTCCTGCAAAGAGAGATTGAGCAGACCGATAAAGTGAACTTGCTTTTGATTTCAGAGACTACAGGAAATGAAAGCGCTGTTAAAGAAGCAGCCCTTAGCAGTATCTTGCGAGAGCGTGTAACGCTTGCAGATCTTGGTGTTCAACTCCGACCCGTAACGCTGGAAGATCAAGCTTCGATTTCGCTCGAACACGATAGCAAAGTTATCGACGACTTGTTGGCGCGGGTCGCAGCGGAGACCGCAGACAGCGTGCACATACGTCACTCCGCTGTTCTCTCCTACCTCGCCAATAGCATCGCGACCGGCGAGCGCTCAGTTCCCTACTCTCTTGTCACAGCGATCGACGCATCAGACTTCCGTTCGCTGAGTAAAGATGCTGATTCGACAAAATCCGATCTACCGCCAATCATCCTTAACGATTGGGCAGCGCAGGATCTCGGCACGCGCCTGGGCGACACAGTGACGATGGATTACTACCTTTGGCAAGAAGGTGGGCGACTCGAAACGCAGGAGCGCAAAATTCCGACTCGCCGGCGTTGTCCCCATCAAGGGACTGGCTGCCGATCGAAATCTTGTTCCCGATTATCCGGGCATTACAGGCTCCGCGAATCTTTCAGACTGGGATCCACCCTTTCCGATCGACTTGGAACGGATTCGCCAGAAAGACGAAGACTACTGGCATGAATATCGGACTACGCCGAAGGCTTTTGTCCCTCTGGAAGTTGGACAGTCGCTGTGGCAATCGCGTTTTGGAAAAGTAACTTCGATGCGACTCTGGTCGAGTGGTGATTCGATCAAAGCTTTTGAAGCAAAACTGCGTGACAATCTAAACCCTGCGTTGATGGGTCTCCTGGTAGTACCCGTACGATCGCAGGGTCTCGATGCGTCGCGTGGCGCCACAGATTTCGGAGAGTATTTTCTCTATTTTAGTTTCTTCCTTGTCGTCTCTGCGCTCCTGTTAACCACACTCTTTTTCAAACTCGGTATTGAGCAACGGGTACGAGAGATAGGAACTCTGCGCGCCATCGGCTTTGGCCCATCAGCAATTAGAAAACTGTTCATCAGCGAAGGATTGATACTCGCTTTGACAGGCAGCCTGATTGGTCTCGTCGGGGCGATTGCGTATGGCGAATTGATGATGCTTGGACTCCGAACCTGGTGGGTTGGCGCTGTTGGCACTACTTCTCTGCGGCTGCATATTTCCTCGCAGTCGCTTGTGTTCGGCGGTCTTGGCGGAATTGTAGCTGCGTTAGTTTGTGTGATGCTGACGTTACGCGGCCTTAAGAGCCAATCAGCACGCAGTCTCCTGGCGGGAAATATTTCGAGTGCGGATTCAAAAGCAACCGGGGGCAAAACGAGTTTTCGTGTTGCCGCAATCCTCACCTTAGTCGGCTTGTCACTTCTGATAGCCGCCGCGTTTCATCTTATCGGACAAGTAGCTGGGTTCTTTGGCGGGGGAACGACACTGTTGGTCGCATTTCTTTTCTATCAGTCGAGTTGGCTGCGACGACGACAAAAACTTTATTGTCGGATCGGGTTGGCTCCCAATCGTCCGCCTTGGTTTTAGAAACACGACCTACAGACCCGCTCGAAGCATTCTGTGTATCGCACTCATCGCGTCCGCGACTTTTATCGTAGTCTCTGTCGACTCGTTTCGTACATCGAGACAGTGGTAACACCCTCGAACGAAAATCCGGAACGGGTGGTTTTCCACTTCTAGCCGAGTCACTCGTACCGCTCGTAAATGATCCATCGACACGTGAAGGACAGGAAGCGCTGAACCTGGCTATCGACAATCCAGAGTCACCACTTGCAGGTGTGAAGTTGGCTCGCTTTCGCGTCCAGCCCGGAGACGATGCCAGCTGTTTGAATCTTTACCAGCCCCGCAATCCGAAGATCATCGCACCGACGGACGACTTTCTGGCCAGTAATCGTTTCGCTTTCCAGAGTTCGCTACCGGAACAACTGAGGAGACATCAAACCCATGGCTGCTGCTAAACCACGATCTTCCGAACGGTGTCATCCCGGTGATCGCAGACGCGAATTCGCTGACGTATGTACTTCATTTGAAGCTTGGCGACGAATTGGATTTGCAACAAGGTGACAAACCAGTGCGTGCGAAGATCGTTGCAGCCCTGTTCTGACAGCCTCTTTCAAAGCGAACTCTTGATGTCCGAGAAGAACTTCGTCCGGCTGTTCCGGTCCCAGCAAGGTTATCGTTTTTCCTGATTGACGTGGCCGTCCCAGATCGATCGCCGGCTGTCACTGCACTCATGGAAGATCGACTCGCAGATTTCGGATTTGACGTTCAAAGCACGGCCGAACGTTTGGCAAGTTTTCACCGCGTCGAGAACACCTACTTCGTCTACCTTTCAAATGTTAGGCGGCCTGGGTCTAATCCTCGGCACGATCGGACTGGCGGCAGTCCTGTTGCGCAATGTGCTTGAGAGACGACGTGAACTCGCACTCATGCGTGCAGTAGGATTCGACTCGCGTCACTTCACGATCATGATAGTTGCTGAAAACGCCTTACTGCTTTTCGCCGGTGTGATGACGGGATCCATCTGCGCCGTGCTCGCAATAATCCAGGTCTTTCTAACCAGGCATAATCAAGTCTCAAGTTTTTCGCTGGGCGTGATGCTGCTTGCAGTATTAGTATCTGGGCTGACGGCATCCATCGTTGCAACCTGGGCGACACTTCGGTCGCCTCTGTTAACGGCACTCAAAGCGGAATAGAGTTACATTTGGAGGACGAGATGAAATTGCGTTTCGCTCAACCTATCGTAGTCATCTTGTTGTTGGTAGTGGTTGCCTATGCTGACAATTGGCCCCAGTGGCGAGGTCCCAATCTCAACGGACTGAGTGGCGAGAAAAACTTGCCGTCTCGCTGGTCGCCTGAAGAGAACATCGTGTGGAAGCTGCCGCTACCAAGCTGGAGTGGATCGACTCCGATTATCTGGCGCGACCTGATTTTTCTGAATGTGGCTGAGGGCGACAATCTCTCGCTCTGGTGTGTGAATCGGAAGAAAGGCGATGTCTTGTGGAAGTCTCCACTTGGGAGTTGGCAACGTGAAGATGCGCAAGCAAAACATGTCGTCGCCTTCGCCGGTCACTGATGGCAAGAGCGTGTTTGTAATGACCGGTACCGGCATTCTCAAGGGTTTTGACTTCAGCGGTAAGGAACTGTGGGCGCGAGATATTCAGAAAGACTACGGGCCGTTTGGTCTTAACTGGGGCTACGCGTCATCGCCATTACTTGTCGACGATTCGTTGTATGTCCAGGTTCTTCACGGCATGAAGACGGATGCGGCTTCATACGTGATGCGTATCGACAAGAAGACAGGCAAGACATTGTGGAAAGTCGAACGTCCAACTTCGGCGATCAGGGGAGTCGCCTGATGCCTACACGACACCGGGCCTCTTACGCTACGGAAAGTCGGTTGAAATAGTGATCACGGGTGGTGATTGTGTAACTGGTCATGATCCGGCAACCGGCGCTGAACTCTGGCGAGCGAATGGTCTGAACCCTGACAACGATCCCTTCTATCGAATCATAGCGTCGCCGGTGATTTTTAACGACATCATCTATGCACCCACGCGCGTGCGTCCGTTGTTGGCTCTGAAGGCAGGTGGTCGTGGCGATATCTCATCGTCACATGTGCTCTGGTCAACGGTGAATGGTCCTGATGTACCAACGCCGGTTACGGACGGAAAGTATTTCTATGTCGTAAATGATCGCGGGATCATGTGGTGTTTGGATGCGAAGACTGGGCAGGAGATTTACGGTCAGCAGCGAATCAAGCCCGGAACTTACAGCGCATCTCCGGTCCTCGCTGACGACAAGATCTACGTCACCAATGAAGATGGATTGACGACTGTGGTTAAGGCCGGGCCAAAGTTTCGAAGTCCTCGCAGAGAATGCACTGAACGACTACTGCCTGAGTTCTCCGGCCAATCTCAGACGGACAAATATTTATTCGCACAGCCGGTCAGCTCTTCTGCATCGGCAGTCGGCTCGAGCTTCGCAATAGCAAGTAACACGCAGACTTACGCAGATAAACGCGGTAATGTCCGATATGCTTTAGCTTGTCGTTGCTGGCAGAGTAAAGCGCTTTGTGGGCACAAGCGACAAGCTAAAGCATATCGGACATTACTGCGTTGTTCTGCGTAAATCTGCGGCTAAACACTTACTTCTGTTTCACGTCGTAAGCGTAGATCGTGTTTTGATCCCGCAAGTAGAGCCGGCCACCCGCAATCACGGGATGGGTCCACGTGAACGCAACGAGTCTTGCTGAATTCTGAATCTTCCTTTTCAACATAGCCCGTCGGCGTTGCTTCAATGAGTCCCACCACTCCGTTTTCACTGAAGGCGTACAGATTTCCGTCGGCATAGACCAGTGAGCCCTTGCCGACGCTTCGATCTTTCCAGGCAACTGCACCGGTATCAAAACGCATTGCGGTCAGAATGCCGCCCGAGAAGCCATAGAGATAGTCACCGATGAGAATCGAACTACTGTGGTGATTACGCATTTCCTTGGTGAAGTAAACCTCCTGCGCGGTGCCGTCTGCTTTGATTTCGACAAGCGCCGCGCCCGTGCCGTAATCAGAAGAAACAAAAACACGATTGCCTCTGACGACCGGAGTGGCCACGTTGGCAACGTTATTGGACGCTTTCGGATATGACCAAAGGAACTTGCCGTCCTTGAGATCAACTCCCAACGCGCGCTGATCGGTGAAGAATACAATCTGTGTCGTGCCGCCAATCTGAACAGGCATCGCAGAGGAGTAACCAGCCTGGTCGCTCTGGCTCTTCCAAATGACCGAGCCGTCTTTCTTGTTCAGCGCCATGACCGATGCGTTTGGCCCACCTGGGTTCACCAAAACTTTCTCACCAATTACGAGTGGCGATTCACTGATGCCCCACTTCGGGTTTTCACCACCAAACTTCTGGAGAATGTTGAGAGTCCAAACTATCTTGCCGGTCTTCGTATCCATGCATGAAAGATCGCCATTACCGCCCAGCGCATAAAGTCGATCACCATCAACGGTAGGTGTTCCTCTAGGTCCATCACCACGATCGTTGCTGAATACCGCTCCATGCGGCGTGGCCTACAATTCCTTTCCAGTTGCGACATCAAATGCAATCACATTCTCGCGACCAGCACGCACACCCATCGTGAAGATTCGACCGCCGGAAATGGCAAGTGACGAGTAGCCGCCGCCCGCTCCAGTTGCTTTCCAAACCAAAGCAGGGCCCGTCGCCGGCCATTGCTTCAGAAGCCCTGTCTCCTTCGATATGCCGTCGCGATTCGGTCCGCGCCACTGTGGCCAATCTTGAGCTGCGCGCTTCAGAGAAACAAAAAACAATGACGGCCAAAACAATCAGGGCTCGGAAGTCTTTCGTCTTCATTTGATCTCCTTCTTCACGAACGCAGCAACCAATTGGGGATGACTGTTTTGACAACGCGCCAAATGCACCACCGTGGCAGCGATGTCAGTACCACAACGCGGTAGCGTGTGGCTCATCTAAAGCACAACTCGCAGGGACTAAGACCGAGCCACGCTACCGCGTTGTGGTACTGACCGCGATGACACTTGCGGACTCAACAACTCGGCGCCAAAGAGCATCACGACGCCGGCTTAAAGTACAGAACCAGTCCGGCGCCAGTCGCCGCCAAAACAAAGCCCAAATAGAGTAACGGATTTGGCGATGTCTTCGGCGGATGAAGCACCATCGTAGAAATCACGTTTACTACTGGCGCGCCCGCGAAGACGAGAGGCATGACGTACGTCGGTAGGCCACCAGCTCGGAAGGCGAAGATGATGCAGACCGCACCGAGCGCACCGAGTACACCGCCAATCGTTGCCGCAATCGAGCCCTTCAGGTTGAAGCCGTTCAGTTGGCCCTGTGACGAAAGCATCACTACAGGAACCAAAACGCCGATTAAGAAGTATGCAACCCCCACACAAAGGAGTGCGCGCATCGGACTCCCGAGTTGAACTTGTCCCTGGTGTAAAGCTGGTCCGTATAGCCCCAGGCCAGTGCGGCCCCTAAAGCAAAAATGATCCAAGCCATTAAAAGCCTCCAAAACGATTGCGGGATAAAAGAGCGGACGTCCGAAAGCGCTTGCGAATGCAACTACGACCAACTTCGTTTCAACTGCGCGCTAATTGTGGACAACTTCAGCGCCTACAGCTGAAACTCAAGGAAGGCTTTTGCCGTAATCTCTCTATATTTGATTGCGACGCATTCGCTTTGGACGTTCGCATTCTATCAATCAGTTTCTAAGTTTGAATAGTAAATTGTCCGATATGCTTTAGAGCCTCATGCAAAAGTGAGGAGTTGTGATCAGATTAGAGCGGGAGTGCATAAAGGCTCTCATTCTCCCCAAGCTTCAGCTTGGGGTTAAACTGCGTCAGTACTCAGAAACCGTTTCAATGGTTTAGGCAGTGTTGCGGAGAATCAATAGGACACCAATGAGACTTCGGAGTGGAGCTTGATTGGCTCAAAACCGTAGACCGCTAAAACGGTTCGTCAAGTAGGGGTCTCTACTGTTACCCCAAGCTGAAGCTTGGGGAGAATGAGACTTTTGCAAGAGCCTCGTTAGCTTGTCGGAGAGTCGTTGAAGCTTCCTTGTGACTGGTTGCCGCGAAATCAGTATGACCACGGTTAGCGCCCATCGGACAAGGTTGCATTAAACTAATAACTCTTTAGAATCCCTCAACTCATAGTTTTAGAGTCTCAGGAAAACTGGAAGTTATCCAACAATTCGGAAATCCGGAGAACCAAGCCTTGAAGTCAACCAGTCGCCTTCTAGTTCCCCTTTGCTTGTTGCTGATCTGCTTAGTCTCGGCAAGCGCCCAGACGTACCGCGGAACCATTACGAGGAACCGTATGTCGATCCGAATCGGGGCCGTGATTGGCGGGGCCAAAGTCAACGCTGACCAACGAGCGACAAAGCGAGTCGCGACACGCCCAAACTGATCCGAAGGCGAATTCTCATTGTCGTCGTTGCAGCCCGGCTCATATCAGCTTGATGTGACTGCGCCAAACTTCACGAGCAGCCGAACTGCCACGTTGAAGTCTCTGGTAAATCCAATCTGCGAGTAATCCGTGTGACATGGAAGTGGCGCCAGGCGGGCGATTTTGGTGTTGATATCATTGATCTTTCACTGATCTGAAAGAAGACTCACCTTCGCTCGGCACTGTCATCGACAACAAACAAGTTACGGGCCTCCCGCTTGATGGCCGAAACTTTTATGAATTGAGCTTTGTTAGTTCCAGGCGCCGTTCCAGCTGCTCCCAGGTTCAGCTGGTTCAGTTCGCGGCGACTTCGCCTTCAGCGTCAACGGCGCACGCGAAGATGCGAACAACTTTCTTGCTGGACGGCGTCTACAACGTCGACCCCAAGCTCAACACGTTCGGTGTTCGACCATCAGTCGAAGCGATTCGCGAATTCGAAATGCTGACGAGCACTTACGACGCTTCGTTCGGTCGTAATCCCGGTGCGCAAGTCAACGTCGTATCCGAATTCAGGATCAAATCAACGTTCACGGTTCAGGCGTTTGAGTTTCTACGAAACGCCGCCCTCGACGCGCGCAATTTCTTCGCGCCTCGGTACTGAACCAAAGCCGAAATACATTCGAAACCAGTTTGGCGGTTCGATCGGTGGGCCAATCAAGCAGAACAAAACATTCTTCTTTGCCGATTACGAAGGAACTCGTTCGCGCGAAGGCATCACCCGCGTGACGAACGTGCCGACCGACCAGGAACGTCGCGGCAACTTCAGTCAAAGCTTGTTTGGAATTCCTATCGATCCGTTTACCCAACAGCCGTTCCCACAAGGTCAGATTCCGATCGCAGCGGATCAATGACGTCGGGCGAGCAATCGCAGCTCTGTATCCACTGCCAAATCGAAACGTCCCACTGCAAAACTTTGTCTCGTCGCCAACGCAGCGTGACGACAACAACAGTTTCGATGTTCGCGTCGATCATCGGCTCACTGAGCAGATGGACCTGGCGTTTCGTTACAGCTTTGGCGACCGAGATCTCTTCGAACCATTCACTGGGCCTTCCTTCTCAGCCGTCGCGGGCTTTGGCGATACAGTGAAACGCCGCAGTCAAAATTTCATGTCCGCGTTTACCTGGGTGTCTTAGTCCGTCCCTCGTCAACGAAACGCGTTTGGCGTTTAGTCGCGTCGCTTCTTCAGTGACGCAACAGGCCAGTGTGCTCAACGCGAGCGTCGGACTTCCGACTATCTCTCCGCAACAGCGAGATGCGGGACTCAGTTTCATCACCAGTCACCGGTTTTCGCCACTTGGCGACGAAGGAAACAATCCGCAGAACAGCGTCACAAACGTCTACCAGGTCCTCGACAATGCGAGTTATGTTCACGGAAACCACGTAATCAAGTTCGGAGCAGACCTGCGCTTTTCACAGCAGAACGCATTTCGTGACGTCGAGTCGCGCGGTCGTTTGCAGTTCTCGCCATTCGGACAGATCACTGGAAACGCGCTGGAGATTCTGCTGTTGGGCTTTCCCCTGTTAACGAGCGTGGCAGAGGTGGACAACCCACAGCACATCCGAACGCAAAGTTACAATTTCTTCATCAACGACAGCTTCCGGATCAAACGCAACCTCACTCTCACGGCTGGGCTGCGTTACGAGTACAACACTCCAGCAGTCGACGCCGCAGGATCGTGCAAACCTTTACAACGTCGCAACCGGAACACTTGTTCAGGTGGGAACCAATGGAATGACGCGCAGCGGCTACGACCCGGATCAGAAACAACTTCGCGCCGCGTGTAGGTTTTGCCTGGACCGTCGGAAAAGATCAGAAGACTGTTCTCCGCGGCGGCTATGGCGTCTATTACGACCAAGCGCCTTTCGCGCCGGCCGAAGCGCTGTACTTCAACTCGCCGTTACTTCGATAACAACATCTTCTTCTCGCTACCCGGCTTGCCTTTAACCCTGAACAATCCATTCCCGTCGCTTCTTCCCTTTTCCGTTGCCTGATTCAGCGCTCGCACTGCAAAGTGATCTCCGGACAGGTTACATGCAGCACTGGAACTTCAACGTCGAACGGCAGATTGGTGAGAAGGGTGTGCTTGAAGTCGCGTATGTCGGTTCGAAGGGTACGAAGCTCTTGACCGCCCGCGACATCAACCAACCACAACCAAGTGCGTTGCCGCCAGGACTACCATTTGTTCCGCGACCCAACCCGCGCTTTGACGACATCAACTTGCTGGAGTCGCGCGCGAATTCAAACTACCACGCACTACAGATGCGCTTTCAGCAACGACTCAGCAAAGGCTTTTCAGGACTTGTTTCCTACACCTGGTCGAAGTCGATAGACGATGCGTCGAACTTCTTTAGCAGCGCCGGTGATCCAAACTTTCCGCAGAACAGTTACAACGTCGGGAGCCGAACGCGGACGATCTAATTTCGATGTTCCACATCGGCTTTCTGTTAGTTATTCATATCTCTTTCCCGTCGGAAAGGGACGACAGTATCTATCGGATTCGGGTTTAGCGACGACACTTCTAACTGGCTGGGAAACGTTACGGAATATTAACGATGCAATCAGGTCGACCATTTACGGTCGCTCTGCTTTCAGATATCGACAACAGTGGCACTGGCAGATCGATTCTCGGATTCGGGGCAAACGATCGACCCAACGTTGCAGGTAATCCTGAATTGAGTAATCAAACACCTGAACGATGGTTCAATACTTCGGCTTTCGTGTTTCCTGCGCGCGGCACTTTCGGAAATGCGGGAAGGAATATCGTGGCTGGGCCAGGTTATAACAATGTCAACTTTTCGCTCGTGAAGAACACCCACTTTACAGAACAAGTTAACCTTCAGTTTCGGGCGGAGTTCTTCAACCTGTTCAATCATCCAAACTTCAACTTGCCGGATAGCTTCCTTGGCTCGCCGACGTTTGGCGTCATCAGATTCAGCCAAAGATCGCACGACACATTCAATTTGGATTGAAGTTGTTGTTCTGAGACCGGAAGAAGTTTAGCCGCAGATAAACGCAGACAGACGCAGATTAAGAAAGGGAGCAAGTGCTCAAGTCCTCTTCTTGATCTGCGTCTGTCTGCGTTTATCTGCGGCTAACTTTCTTCTTTAGTCGCCGGATTCTTGCATCACTGCGCGATCGTCGAATTCCTGATACTTCGCTGACATGACTTCAGGTGATGGTGTTGTTGGTAGGTGTACAGCTTCACCGTTGAGTTGTTCGTAAAGCGGTGGTGGGATAACAGCAAAGTCCGCCATTGGCTCATAGATCTCATCAACGCCATCCTTAAAGACGTCACCCATCAACAAAGTGATGATGTTTACTCTCTGCTCCGGATACTTCCTGAGAAACTGCGAGAAGCTGAAGCCCTCGTTATAAAACGCGTAGACGAGTTTCCTCATCGACTCAATACCCTTGTCGAGTTTCTCCTGTGATTGTCCGAGCCGGGCCGCTGAGAAGTCGTTGTTGGCGAAGGCATCGTGAATACGGTCAGCTGCCAATTCCGCCATCTTTAGAGCTAGCAAGACACCAGATGAGTAAATCGGATCGAGAAAGCCGTAAGCGTCGCCGATGAGGATGAAACCATCGCCGGCGTTATGTGTCGACCGATATGAGTAGTCGAGTATCGAATAGATCTTATCGACGCGCGTCGCGCCCTCAACTCGTCGTCTAACCGATTCCACCTTGTCGATCTCTTCCTGAAAGATCTTCGCCAGATCCTGACCACGACCCTTTACGAGATACTCAGGATCCGCAACTACGCCGACACTGGTGATGTCGTTTTCGAGCGGGATGTACCAGAACCAACCGTTACTGCCGAGCGGCGTTCGGAGCACAAGTGTCGCGCCGCCGTTTAAATCCGGTTCACGATGCGCATCCTTGTAGTACGAATAGAGCACTGCCTTCTTTCAGTTTTGGATCGCGTACGCGCCAGCCAAACCTGTTCGAGAGCATCGCTGACTGACCCGTCGCGTCAACAACGACCGGCGCTTCGAATGTCTGCAACGTGCCGTCAGTCATCAATGCTTCGACACCGTAAGCACGATCGCCTTCAAACAGCACTCGCTTGATCTGAGTTTCCTGGTGCACGTCCGCACCCTGCTCCGCAGCATGTTCAATCAACATCAAGTCAAACTGTGCACGCGTTATTTGCCAGGTGACCGCAGATTCATGATGAAGAGCTTCAAAGAAATAGAATGGTCGTGACTCTTTGCCTGCCGGGTTCGCAAACTGCACACTGTACTTTCTAACAAACGGACTTGCCTTCATCTTATCGAGCAATGCCCATTCGCTCAAACGTAAAGTAAGTGTCTGTCATCAGTGATTCGCCAATGTGATGACGCGGGAACCGCTCCTTTTCAAAGAGCACCACTTTGCGACCTTCGCGAGCGAGAATACTCGCGACAGTGCTTCCCGCAGGCCCGCCACCAATAACGATTACATCGTATTTGTTTTTCGTTTCCATAAATGTTCTACACGTACCGTACAGCCTTTAATTCTGGTTCAAAAATTCGGATAGGAAGTGATCGACTTGTAAGATCCCCGTGCGAGTGAGGGCAGATCCGCGCACTGTCACGTCCGGCAAATCCATCTCGCTCAAGTTGCTCAAAAACAGGCTTGAACTCGTCCCACACGTCTACACCCAAACTTCCGATCGAAATACTTAAGGTCAAGTGCGCCGGTCTTAAGTTGCAGGATCATCTCGCGAATGAGTTTCTGCTTAGCCGTTAGAGTCAACGCGCGCAGCAACGGCAGTTCGTTCTTATCGATTAGTGAAATGTATTCTCTCGAAGCTGTGGACGTTTTGGAAATGCACGCCGCCAAAGTGCGAGAAGGACGAAACACCTAAACCGATCATGTCGCCGCCATGCCACAACGCATCGGTGTAGATGAACCGGCAGGGCTTTTTCGTGGTCGCTAAGGTGTAGGCACTCGCGATTTGGTAACCAGCAGCTTGAAATTCATCGAAGGCATAATTCAGCCAACGTTGTTTCGTCGGCCAATCTGCGATGTGGCGATTCCTTGCCCTCCTTGAGAATCTCTTGCGAGATGATCGTGTTGTAAGGCAGCTCCATCTGGTAGATCGTCACGCGAGTCAGGTTGCAACTCGAGCGCCTTACGAACCGCATCGCGCCACTTCGCTTCTGTCTCACCTACCATTCCGGCGATCAGATCGAGGTTGATCTGCGGGAAGTCAACCTGGCGGGCTGATTTCGTAAACGTCGTAGATTTCAGCTGACAAGTGTGCACGACCGTTGGCCGCCAGAAGTTCATCGTCGAAATGTTCGGCGCCAAGGCTCAGACGTGTGACACCGATGTTCTTCAACGTCTCCAACTTTGATCGACGCAGCGTGCCGGGTTCGCATTCGAAGGTGACTTCTTCGGCGTTGTTCCAGGTGACGTGCCGATTCAATCCTTCGACGAGATGCTCGGAGCTGGCGTTCGCTTATGTAGGACGGAGTGCCACCACCGAAATACGCAAATCTGCAGTTCCCGACCCTGGAAGGCTCGTGTACGCGCATAACACTCAGCTTCCTTAATCAGAGCATTCAAGTAAACTTCGATCTCGCTGGCGTTCTTGTCGGTGTAGACTTTGAAGTAACAAAACTTGCAGCGCTTGCGACAAAATGGAATATGCAAATAGAGGCCGAATGGATTCATCTGTGCGAGCTGGTTGGTCTAGTGCTTCAATTGCTTCGCCAACGAAGTCCGGCTTCCATTGTGAAAAGGCGGGTAGTTGGAAACAAAATAGTTACCAACTTGCGTAGTTGTCTGAGACGTATTCGTCATGAGCCCTTATGTTGACTGTGTGATTATTAGCTATTGTTCCGAAATTCTGGAGACTTATCCTGAAATACTGGGTCGAGTAGACGTAGACTTTGGCCGCCTAGGATTTCAAGTTTAGAAATTAGCATGCATGAGACAGCGGATCAATTAGAGCTATATTTTGATGTATTGATAATTTTTGCGCGAGAGACTAATACGTGGTCGGGTTTCAAGTAGTTTCACGCAACCGCTTACCCGGTTCGCGGTGGTGATGAAGTCAGTACCACAACGCGGTAGCGTGTGGCTCGCTGAATTTCGAGAATCGCTATACCCAGTCTAGAGCCACACGCTACCGCGCTGTGGTACTGACTTCAATGCCACCGGGTTGCGGCCTGCCTCGCCGAGACTCTGCGTTTCATAGTCATAGAGCCCGGTCAAAAAGGTCACAGAGACGCAGAGAACACAGAGAAGGCACCGTAACTTTCGAATCAGCTAGAAAACTACTCAAGTCGAGGCCCCTAACTTGTCATCCAAGCGCAGTCAATCGGCCAATTATCTCTATTACCTGGCTCTTCTAATCATTTTCGGACTTGGGCATTTGGTTGATCATTGCCAGCAGGTTCCAAGCTGAATAAGTCGCCCAATGCCGGTAGCGCGTCTTTGAGTGACACTGCAGGCTGCTCAAACCAACCCTTGCAAAATCTAGCGACAGAAGTCCCGTCAGCGTCCTGCTTCTGCAAGTCATTCTTATCATCGTTGTAGCCAAGTTCTTCGGCGCGATATTTCGACGTATTCATCAACCACCGGTCATGGGCGAGATGGTGGCGGGGATTGCGCTTCGGCCCATCACTATTAGGGTGGTTGTGGCCCCAGGCTTCCGCTTCCTTTTCCCGGCAACTTCAATGACGACGCTCAGTGTGTTTAGTCAGATCGGTGTCGTGCTTTTCATGTTTGTTGTTGGCGTGGAATTGATCTCCAGCACCTGAAAGAAAAGGCCTCGTCGGCGATCATGGTGAGCCATGCGAGCATCGTGGTTCCGTTTCTGCTTGGCGCTGCGTTGTCTCTGTCTCTTTATACCTCGCTTGCACCTGACAACACCTCGTTCACTGCATTTGCGCTCGTTCATGTGGAATCGCGATGAGCATTACGCTCTCCCCTGTGCTGGCGCGAATTCTGGAAAGATCGAGGTTTGACTCAGTCGCCCCTGGGAACCACTGCATTGGCATGCGCTTCTAATAGACGACGCGTGATCAGCCTGGTGCATCCTCGCCGTGGTAATCGCGATTGTTAAGTCCACTGGATACTCGCAGGCGTTGCTGACGATCGGCCTAACGCTTCTCTTTATCGCTGTAATGCTCTTGCTCATCAAGCCGCGCGTGGAATCGCTAATTGAGAAACGCATTCAGGCCTCGACGCGTTCGCAACTCACTTTGTCCGGAATAGTAGCGTTTGCCTTAGCGTCGCACGGTTTACCGAAACGATTGGCATTCACGCGCTCGTTTGGCGGTTTCCTAGCCGGAGTCGTCATGCCCTTCAACCACCGGAGTACAGACCTTTCTCAAGGAACGAATCGAGGGTTTCAGCGCGGCGGCACTCATTGCCACTCTTCTTTGTTTTCACCGGGACTGCGCACTCAAATCACGCTTACTGAACGACCTGAATAGTTGGTTAACATGTCTCGCAATCATTATCGTGGCGGTGTTTGGCGAAACTAGTGGAAGCATGCTGATGGCGCGTTGGACACGAATGAGTTGGCACGACTCGTTTGCCATCGGCGTCCTCATGAACACGCGCGGTTTGATCGAATTGGTTGTACTAAATATTGGATACGATTTAGGAATCCTCTCGGGGCGCATCTTCGCTATGATGGTGATAATGGCGCTGGCGACGACTTTCATGACAGCCCCTACTTTCGTTAGTCAAGGTTGGTAGGGTTAGGGTGCTCGATGAGGCTTAGAGCCACTTGCAAAGGTCTGAGTCATCAGATCATTAGGGAGTGTATGCTCAAGTTGCAGATGATAGGGTGCGGTACTCAGGAACGTAACGGTCGGGTGGAAAATGAATCGAAGCCAATAACCTTCGAGCGTGGCGCCGACGGCTAAATCCAGACCGTTAATGCGGTCCCAACTAGGCATACTGTCAGCGAAGCCTGGGGAGCATAAGCTTTGCAAGGTCTTTGCTCTCTTGCACAGCCACTAAACGACAAGCTGAAGCATATCGGACATCCGTAAAGAAAGGAGTCAAAGAATGATGCGTAAATTATCTCTCTGCTGCTCGCTTGTTCTGGCACTCAGCTACCCCGGCAATCGCCGCGGCTAAGCCCGACTTCAATGGCGCGTGGGTTAGTGGACCGTAGCGCGCAGTTTCGGCCTTCCCGGAAACATGCAGCAAACGATGACGGTGAGCGCAGACTGCCGATCAGTTCGGAAGTCGAGACGAAGCTGATTCAGCCAGTAAACGAACGCACCGTAAACGACACGTACATTTTGGACGGTAAGAGTACGACTTTCGCGCCGCCCAGTTCCGCCTAACGCCCCGGCTGACGCGCCAAAACCTAAAGGCAAGCGCGCCTCAAAGTGGCTTCCAAATGAGCGACGGAATTTTGGTGACGGAAGTTACGACGACTGAAACGCCTGGTAGGAACAGCGACGACTCAGGTCGTAAAGAAGTGGACCTTCACTGGGAGACAGGTGAACTAACAATCGCGTCGTTTGTTGATGGGCCAAACGGCTCTTACGAGGCGTGAAACGCGAATCTTTCGCGCAAATAGAATTAGTCGGCGGCGATCTTGTAAACAGCCATCTCTTTCGAATTTCTGACAAACAAACGCCCACCTGCGATGGCCGGGGTAATTCCACGTCTTCCCCGTCGAGCGCCCGAATCGAGCGACTTCGGTGTACTCATTCGGATTCGCCTTAACCAGCGCGCAGTTCCCCGGCATCGCTCATCACGATCGAGCGAGCCACTTGCGAAGCGATGATCTCGGCCGTAGCCATAACGCCCGCCCTTCCACCTTCACGATTCCCGGTGTTCACGTCCAGGCAAGTGAGAATGCCTTCATCCAACCCGTATATGTATCCTTCGTGAAGAACCGAGCTATTAAACTTGTTCTTCATATTGATGTTTGTCCAAATAGGTTTCGCCTGAAAGCTGTTACCCGAACTCCCAATCTCCATCAGGGCCGCGCCCTTGCCATACCCTGACGAAATGAAGAAGCGATTCTTATCAACGATGATGGGTTGCGAGACATTGATGCCGTTGTCTGTGTCCCACGATTGACTCCAAAGCAACGAGCCATCTTCAGGTGCCAGTCCGAATACACGCGAAGAGCTAACAACCAGAACCTGCCTGCGTCCTGCCAACGTCACCAACATCGGCGACACGTACGCTTGACGGTCGTTCTGAACTTTCCAGACCGGCGCTCCTGTTTGCTTGTTATAGGCCACGACTGATTTGCCGGATGAACCGCCGGGAAGAACAATTACCTTGTCGTCAACGATCAACGGCGATGCCGCCATTGCCCACATCAAATTCTTCCGCGCCGTTGTCACTCAGAATGTTCTTGCCCCACCGCACGGCACCTGTCTTCGCATTCAAACAACGAAGTTCGCCGGTAGCACCCAGGGCATACAACCAGCCATCGTCGTATGTTGGCGTCGTTCGTGGGCCGTCGCCGGTTTCATCCGTGTACGCGGCATTCCATGATCTGGGTCCAGACTTCGTGTCCAGTGTTCACGTCGTACGCGGCAACAACTTCCTCGTGAACGTCGCTGTTCAATCGTGTAAGCCCGACCATCAGCCACAGAGAATGACGCGTAGCCAATACCTACCGGTTCTTTCCAAACGAGAGGTAACCCCTGCGCTGGCCAATTCGTTAGCACCGCCATTTCATCATACGCCCATCGCGGTTTGGACCGCGAAAGTTTGTCCAATAGTTTTTGGTGGGTGCGCTTGAATTGTTCGTTGGGGAAGGTTGACCAGCAGCTTCCAGCTTGTTGGCTTGGCTGGGCGTTGGCAGTCGCAGGACTCGACGTTGTTGCGGCCTGCGCTTCCTTGTTGTTGCTGAGCCCGATGTTGTTCGACTGCAGCGTATTGCTCTTCGTTCTTGCTTTTGCTGCAGCCAGCTAAATACTAAAAAGCATACCGAGGATGACAATTAATGGTGTTTAGGCTCGGGCAACTTTGATTCAAACATTTCCGCACCCTCCAGAAAAACTCGCGGCGAAAACAATCATCCACAGATTGCGCCGATCACTACAGATTGTTTTGAGAAAAGTACGGCCTCAACTGTTTCTAAGAAAGGATTCTTGCGTAATCTGTGGATGATCCTCTTAACTTAGACGCGCTCCGCTTCGAAAGCGTTCCAGCCTCAGCTGCCAATGCAATACAGATTTCTTTCACCACGGATAAAGATGCTGCCATCGGCCACGGCCGGCGACGCGTAGACTGGTTCTCCCACGGAGTTCGTGCCGAGTACCTCGTGTTTCGGACCGGCTTTGACTACGAAGGTGTCTCCATCTTCACTCGTGAGAAGTATCTTTCCATCGAAGGCTATCGGTGAAGCGGTGAAGCTTGCGGGAATCGGCACGCGACCACCTTCGTACTTCACCTCTCCCGTCTTCGCATCGATACAGCGTCAGCACACCCCGATCGGAAGTCAGATACAAGTAGTCACCGTAAAAGAATTGGCGACGGCACGTAGGCAGTTCCCTTCGCGTATTTCCAAACCACCGTATCCGACAAGTCGCCGTTGCCGCCGAGTGTGATCGCCATCGCTATCTTGGCCGGAAAGCCTGCCGAGATGAAAACGAGGCTGTCATTCGCGACCGGCGAAGGAATCGCGTTGCTATCGACACCCTTGTGACGCCACAACTCTTGCCGGTTCCGGGATCGTACGAAATGACAAACTCGTTGCCGCTCGTGATCAATTCCAGCGCGCTTTGCAGTTCGCAACCAATAGTGGCGTCGACCAACTCGCCTGGACTTTTCGCGGTGTTCGCCAGACTTCTTTTCCGGTCTTCTTATCGATTCCAATCACAAACGAGCGCAGTGCCGTTCTCTTCGTCACATTGGATTATCACTAAGTTTTGATAAAGAACCGGCGACGTCCCCGTCCCCATACCAAAGGTCGCTAACTTTCCAAGATCGGCCTTCCACGCCAACTTTCCATTCATGTCATACGCGTACAGTCCTTCAGATCCAAAGAACGCGTAGACATAGTTTCCGTCGGTAGTCGGCGTTGACGAAGCAAAGAACTCTTTCGATGGCGATCATCGTAAGGGCGTTCCTTCAAAGGCTGTCTGGGACCAAACAATTTTGCCTGTGCCGCGATCAATGCAGACAACTTTGAACTGGTGCTTACGATCGGCGCCCACGCTGTCTGGATGGATATATTCCTTATCACCGTCCATGTGGCTTCACGGCTTTGGCGCCCGGCACCAGCTTCGCCTTCAATGGCAGTTGTTAGAAAGATCCGGTTACCCCAAACGATTGGTGATGAGTGGCCGCGCCCGGGAATCGAGGCCTTCCATTTGATATTCACATTCGCCGACCACTGCTCCGGGAGATTTTCTCGTTGGAGGTTCCCTGTCCCGAGGGTCCACGCCATTGTGGCCAGGTCCCTCCGGTGAGCGGCCCCTGCCCTTGCGTGGACAAGAAAAGTTGCTACGAACAGAAGTAGCGTCAGCGAAACAACAAAACGCCCAAATGATTTCATGTCAATTCCTCACCGTTGAAGTGGCAGCTTGCCCAACGCGAAAACGTGTTTCAACCTGCGCACAATAACCAACCCATCCGAAATCGCCGGGCTTGCCATCATCACTTCACCGACCGGGTTCGTTGAGAGCAGTTCGTATTTAGGACCGGTCTTCACAACGAATACATCACCGTCTTCACTCATCAAAGTTACAACTTGCCGTCCGTGGCTATCGGCGACGCCGTGAAGGCCCCACCTTTACCACCCAGCCGTTCCTGATAAAGCCGATCTCCAGTGTCGGCGTTGTATGCAGTCACGACTCCTTGATTCGAACAGGTGTAGAGCAAGTCTCCGTAAACCAACGGCGTCGGCATGTAGGGACCGCCACGCTGTTTGCTCCACGCGATGAACGTGTTAGTGACCGCACCGTCTTTCAGCGAGATGTCGCCGGTAGCTCCTGGTCGAATAGCATAGATTGGTTGGATGGGCGCATAACCGCTGGTGACGTAAATCAGATCGCGCGCGACGAATGGTGTAGGTGTTGTGATTTCAGAGTTCGGACCAAGACGCCACAGTTCTTTACCCGTCAAAGGATCGTAACCGCGAATTGCTTTCGATCCGTTTGCGATCAGTTCAGTTCGCGTCTTCCCTTCGTAGATTGTTGGTGTGCCCCAGGAGGAAACTTCTTCACGCGGAGTTTTCCAAACCAGTTTCCGTTCTTCAGACTGTAAGCCGCAATAAAAGAGTCCTTCTGAACGTCGGCCTGGATGATCACCAGGTCGCGATAAATGATCGGCGAGCTGCCGTGTTCCCACTGATAATCAGGAGTCGTAGAACCAACCGGAGTCGAGCATTCCGATATCCTGTTTCCAAAGCAGCTTGCCGTCGAGGTCATAGGCATAAAGACCATGCGAACCGAAAAGAGCGATGAGATATTTTCCGTCCGTTACGGGTGTCGAATCGGCATGAGTCGACTTCGGGTGTCGCTTGACCTTTGGGCAGTCCCTTCGTAGGCGACGCGCTCCCAAAGAATCTTCCCGGTTAGCTTTATCCAGCGCGTAGACCTTCCAGATGTGTTTGGGATCATCCTTAACCGGGGCAACGTCACCGAAGAGTCCATACCTCGTCTCATCCTTTGCACCGGTAGTGACTGCGGTCGTAATAAAAATCTTGTTGCCCCAAATAACCGGACTCGAATGAGCCAGTCCGGGAATCTCGGTCTTCCATACGGTATTGACCGACTTCTCTGCGTCCCATTTCACAGGCGCAGGCCGTCCTTCAACTACTCCAGTCGCACCCGGCCCACGAAACTGCGGCCAGTTCTGACCATGAGCGATGAAAGCGGACGGTGCACAAACCGAGAGCAAAAATGCGAAGCGTTTTCATAAACGTCCTCCGCTTGGATTGCGGTGGCCTGGCACCGCTTTGGAATCGCTCACTCGCAATTCAAACTCTTTACAAAGCGGTGCCAGCCACCGCACTCGAAGGGTACTTTGTACGATCTTAATTGACCCTTGTTAACTCAGTCGTGTTTTGTTGCCGCGTCAATGACAGTCCAGTGACTTTGCCGTCGGCTACTTTAAATCGAACTGACACTCCGTCGACGAACAGCGGCTTGAAAGTCGTTGCGTCTATCGGCATCAACTGAAGTGGACGTTGACCCGTTATGACAGCGACCAGCGCTCCTTCGGCCAAACTTACCGTTGCTTCAATGTTTGTCGCCCTTGTACTTGCCTGACATACGACTGCAAGGTTGCAGCATCAACATCTGGCGGAGGAACGGCCCCAGCCTTTTTCAGAAGATCTGCCGTCTCCGCCGAGTTTTTATCGCGGCCAGCTATATACAAGGCTGTGGTTAACGTTTCTTTCGACAAGCCGCCTTTGGCTAGAGCGATCTTAACCAGGTCTGACTTGTTGTCACCGACGCCTGTGATCAGAACATCGTCGACGCTCGAAGGCTGTTTCTCAAGCAGTTCGCGCACAACGTCGACGTGCTCGCCACTCATGCGCCCACGTCATGGCGGTAGCGCCATAAAGAGTATCTTTCACACTAACGTCGGCACCGCGAGCAAGTAGAATCTTTACGATCTCAAGGTGCCCGCGCTCGGCTGCTTTGAACAGCGCAGTAGCGCCATAACGAAACTTCGCATTGACGTCAGCGCCTTTGTCGAGCAGCGCCGTGACCGCAGGCGCGTCACCCTTGCGCACAGCTTCGTAAAGCTGGTCGTTTAGTTCCTGCTTTGAGGCTTGGCCAAAGACAAAAACTGAACTCCCAAGGAGAATGCATAGAAGAACAATCAGGTGTCGGACACTCATTCATCGCCTCCACGCTTTTAGGACTTAACCGTTGAATGGTAAATTGAACTGCGTCGGTGTCAGAAAATCTTGAATCACTACAACTCGGTGCTACGTATTCTACATCTTTAGGGTTGCAGCGGTTCACGTCTTTGTATTCTTTTATCATTCGCTGATCACCTCCTTCATCCGAAGTGGGAGGAACTCCAAAATGACTAAAATCATCTCCATTTTCTTGAATGTCACTGCACTACTCCTCTTACTCATCCCAACGCGTGCAAGCGATTGGGCTGAATGGCGTGGCCCCGCTCGGGATGGTATTTCACTTGAAAAAGGGCTGCCGACATCGTGGTCCCCTTCAGGTCAAAACGTGGCGTGGAAGGTTCCTTACGGCGGACGATCGGCACCTATCGTGATGAATGGTCGCGTCTATCTTCAGAACACCGCCGGCAAGGGCGCTGCCGAGCAGGAGCGATTGATGTGCTTCGACGCCGATACTGGCAAGCTGATTTGGGAACATCGCTTCAACGTCTATCTGAGCGACGTGCCGCCTCATCGCGTTGGTTGGGCATCGCCCGTTGGTGATCCGGCGACTGGAAACGTCTACGCCTTCGGTGTCGGCGGAACGCTCCTGGGACTGTCGCGAGACGGCAAAGTTATTTGGGAGCGATCACTCGGTGAAGACTTTGGCCTGTTGACAACCCACGGTGGTCGTACAGTTTCGCCACTGGTCGACGGCGACCTGGTGATCATAAGTGGGGTTACTTTCCAGTGGGGTCTACACGCACGCGGCGCCCACCGCTTCATTGCATTCGACAAAAGAACTGGCCAGACGATCTGGGTTAGTGCGCCGGGCGGACGGCCGTACGACACAACGTACGCAGCACCAATCATCGCAAACGTAAATGGAACCCGTTTGCTCATCCAGGGCGCGAGCGACGGCGTCGTCCACGCTATCAAGCCGCAGACCGGTGAACCAGTATGGAAGTACGAGATCAGTAAACGCGGCTTGAATACCGGGGCCGTTCTCTATCAGGTAACTACGCGATACTCACGCACAGTGAAGAGAACCTCGGCTCAACCGACATGGGAATGATGACCGCCGTGGATGCCACCGCAAAGGGCGACATCAAGAAGGAACAGGTTAAGTGGACGACGTACGGTTGGCAGGGCGGCTTCTCTTCTCCGGTGCTGGACGGTGAGCGACTTTATCAAGTAGACAACAGCGCCAACATTGCGGCGTTTGATGTCACAAACGGAAAACAGTTGTGGCTCCAAAACCTCGGCACAAGTCAAAAAGCTTCGCCAGTTCTGGCGGATGGAAAACTATATCTCGGAACCGAAAACGGAAAGTTTTTCATCCTGAAGCCTAGTGCTACGGGCTGCGAAATTCTCGATCAGGATCAACTCGGCACTGAGGCGCTGCCGGAAGCGATCGTTGCTTCTGTCGCGGTCTCCAACGGAAGGGTGTATTTAGTAAGCGATTCCAATCTCTACTGCATTGGCAAAAAGACCAAAGGAACAACGAATCAAGCCAGCGCCGGTTGAAGGAATACCAAATCCAAACAGACCAGCGACTAGTGTCCAGGTCTACCCAACCGAATTGATATTGAAACCAGGCGACAAAGTTAATTTTCACGTTCGCTTGTTTGATGAACAGGGCCGGTTAATACGCGAAGAGACAGGCGCCACGTGGTCGCTCGATCAGTTGAAGGGAACAATTTCGAACGGTGAGTTAACAGTTCCAACTGACTCAACCTTCCAGGCAGGCATGGTAAAGGCGACTGTAGGAAATCTAAGCGGCTCGGCCAGCGTACAGAATCTTCCCACCTTTGCCCTGGAGTGAAAACTTTGAAAGCATGGCGGCCAACAGCGTCCCCGCCACATGGGTAAATGCTACGCTCAAATTTGCTGTCAAGGAGATGAATGGCGCCAAGGTGCTCGTTAAGTACTACCGAGGGTTCTTCACTTTTGAGTCGCGCCCGCGCTTACTTCGGTCCTTCAGACTGGTCTAACTACACGGTCGAAGCTGACATTAACGCCACGCAAAAGCGACGGCAGCAGGGCGACGGCGGAGTCATCGCTCAACGATATGCCCTGGTTCTCTATGGAAACAGTCAAATGCTGCATCTGGAACCGTGGCAACCTGAAATCGCTCGGACCGTCACAATTCCTTTCGCGTGGAAACCCGATACGTGGTATCGAATGAAGCTCGAGGTGCAAAACCTTCCTGATGGCACACGTTCGAGCACGCGGCAAAGTCTGGCTGGCGAGTGAGACTGAACCTTCAGCATGGATGATCGAGCGCATCGATCCAATACCCAACCGTCAGGGCGCACCAGGCATTTTCGGTAGCGCTTTGTCGGAACTCTATTTTGACAATCTCAAGGTCTATCGAAACAACTAGGCCGCACTCATAGAAGACTGGACTAATAGCCATGAAAAGAATTCTGAGAACAAAACCGGTGAGTCGCAAAAGCACTACCAATTTTCTTTGGCGCGTTAACGTTAGTGGCACTATCGACCGCCTTCTGCCTGTTGCCTACTTCAAGTTGGCTACTTCCTACTGCGATCGCCGCTGACCCAGGCACTGGCGACTGGCCGATGTGGGGTGGCACTCCAGATCGGAATATGGTTTCCAACATGAAAGGACTGCCAACGAGTTGGGACGTCAAAGAGAAGAAGAACGTTAAATGGGTCGCACAACTCGGATCGCAAACCTACGGCAATGCCGTCGTCTCAGGGGGAATGGTTTTCGTTGGCACTAACAATGAAGGGCTGCGAGATCCAAAGATCACAGGCGACAAAGGCGTGCTGATGGCGTTCCGCGAGTCAGACGGGGCCTTCATGTGGCAGATGGTCCACGACAAACTTGTTGCCGGTCGGGTCAACGATTGGCCGTATCAAGGTATTGCTTCATCGCCGCTCGTCGACGGTGATCGCATTTACTACGTCTCGAATCGCGCAGAATTGATGTGTCTCGACACCCAGGGTTTTCGCGATAAGGAAAATGATGGTCCGGTCACCGATGAGAAACTGACCGGCGAGTTCAACGCCGATGTCGTCTGGCGTTTCGACATGATGGAGGAAGTTGGGTCACTGCCACATAATCTTGCGAACTCGTCACCAGTTATTGATGGCGATCTGATCTTTGTCAGTACTTCAAACGGTCAGGACGAAAGTCACGTCAATATTCCTTCGCCAAAGGCACCAGCAATCATTGCCGTGAACAAGAAGACTGGAAAACTTGTCTGGGAAGACAACTCGGTCGAGAACCGCATTCTTCACGGGCAGTGGAGCTCGCCGACGGTTGGGACTATCGATGGCGTCCGGCAATTGGTGCATGCACAGGGAGACGGTTGGATTCGTGGATACGAAGCGCAAACCGGCAAAAAGCTTTGGGAGTTTGATACGAATCCCAAGGATTCAGTCTGGCCCAAAACCAGGAACGAATTGATCAGCACACCGGTGGTCTACGAAAACCGGGTCTACATTGCCAACGGCCAGGATCCCGAACACGGCGAAGGTGTCGGTCACATGTACTGTATCGACGCCACCAAACGCGGCGATATAACAACCACGGGATTGGTTTGGCATTACGACAAGATCCGTCGCTCGATCTCTACGCCAGCGATCAAGGATGGCATTGTTTACGAATCTGACTTCAGTCGGCTTCCTCCATTGTCTGGACGCAAAGACAGGCCAGGTTTATTGGACACACGATTTGTTCGCCGCCGTTTGGGGCTCACCGCTGCTTGTTGACGGAAAACTTTATCTAGGCGATGAAGATGGCGACGTTGTGATCATGCAGGAAGGCAAGACGAAGAAAGTGATAGCCGAGATCAATATGGGCAGTTCTGTTTTACTCGAGTGCGGTTCCTGCTCATGGAGTGCTGTTCATCTCAAACCGGAATCAGTTAATTGCATTGGCTGAGACTCCCGCGGCCAAACCTACTCCAGCAACGCCATAGTCAGTACCGGGAGCGATAGCGACCGGCTCTCACTCCAATCATGACATCCAACTTCGACTTTCAACTTCGTACTCGCGCGATTTTCGGCGCGGGTGCGATCGAGCGTCTGGGCGAATTGAGCCGAGAGTCGGGATTCAAACGCACGCTTACTCGTTGCGGATCTCGGCCTGGTCAGCTCTGGACACGTTGCTGAGGCTTTGGCGCCGTTACGAACTGCGGGTATCGAAGTCATTGAGTTTCACGACTTCGACGTCAATCCAGACACGACGATGGTTGAAGCAGGTGCGACGTTCGCAGCACCTCTAAAGATCGATTCACTCATAGCACTTGGCGGAGGCAGTTCACTCGACTGCGCCAAAGGCATCAACTGTCTACTCACCAACGGCGGCCACATGCGCGACTATCACGGCTACGGCAAAGCTCACGAGCCGATGTTGCCAATGATCGGTATTCCAACAACATCGGGCACCGGAAGCGAAGCACAATCTTACGCGCTGATTTCGGACGCCGAGACTCACGTCAAACTTGCCTGCGGTGATCCGCAACTCGCGTTTCGAATCGCGCTACTTGATCCAGCTCTGACCGTTTCACAGCCTGCCGGTGTAACGGCAACCTCCGGATTCGACGCAATCGCGCATGCTGTAGAGACGTTTGTGACGACGAAACGAAATCCGCTATCTGAATCGTTCTCGCGCGAGGCGTGGAGACTTTTGGAGCGCAGCTACGAGCGCGTGCTAACTAATCCGGACGACATTGCGGCACGCGGCGACATGCAACTAGGTGCCTTCTTTGCAGGAATGGCAATTGAGAATTCAATGCTGGGCGCAACGCATGCTTGTGCGAACCCTCTCACAGCTCATTACGGAACAACACACGGTGAAGCAATCGCCTTGTTGTTGGCGTCAGTCGTGCGCTGGAATTCAAACGTTGTCGGAGAACGATATGCGGAACCGCTCCGACCTATCCGGAATCGCGCCCGGTAGTGATCCGGCAGAAACCACTGGCGTCACGGTTAGAGACTCTGGCTCTCGCTGGAGGCTTACACCGAACTCTGCGGGATGCGGGAATAGGCGCGAATGAACTGCCGATGCTCGCGAACGAAGCGGCCGAACAATGGACGGGTCGATTTTAATCCACGACCGTTTGATATCAAAGGTGCATTGGAGGTTTATCAGTGCGCGTTCTAAATCGTTTTGTTGAGTTCTCTCCGTGCTTTCTCTGTGTCCTCTGTGTCCCTGTGGTTTACGCTGTCGATCGGTGATATCAACCACAGGGACACAGAGGACACAGAGGTTGCACAGAGTTTTATGTCTCTGTTTGGCACTAATCACCTCTTTATCGCTCCTGTCAAACTTCACGCACAGGACACACCTGCCGATAACTGGTCGCAGTTTCGCGGTAACCCGAGACTAACGGGCGTGTCTGATTCCAAAGTTCCGGCTGACTTAAAACTCCTATGGACTTATGAAGCCGGGGATTCGATCGAATCATCTGCGGCGATCGTGGGCAAGCACGGTCTTTGTCGGTTCTCAAAAAGGCGAATTGGTCTCGCTCAATCTCGACAATGGCGCGGTCTACTGGAAATACCAGATCGATGATCCGATCGGTGAATCATCACCGGCTTTCAGTAACGGCGTTGTTTACATCGGCGACCTTGCCGGTTACCTGCACGCCGTCAACGCTTCAACCGGAAAAAGATCTGGGCCTTCAAAACCGGCACCGAAATCAAGTCATCACCGGTTGTCGTTGGTGATCGCGTTTTGATTGATCATATGACGAGAATCTTTACTGCGTTTCAACGCGAGACGGTTCTTTAGTTTGGAAGTTCAAAACCAATGGCCCTGTACACTCGACTCCTGGCATCTTGAACGGCGTGCATTTATCGCGGGGTGCGACGAGCAGTTTCGGGGAATCAGGGTTTCCGACGGGAAGGAAATGTTCAGCGTTTCGTCTGATGCATACACCGGAGCTTCGCCGGCACTGAGAGGCGATTCGGCCTTTATGGAACATTCAATAACGAAGTCTTGATGGTTAACCTGATCAGCGCATCGTGTCGCCTGGCGGTACCAACATCCCCAACGAAAATTTCCCTTCTATTCCTCTGCCGCGGTCACAGCAAATCGAGTGGTTCTTGGTGGCCGCGACAAAATGGTGCACGGATAAATCCGGATGGTAAAGCTGCGTGGACTTTTGTCACCAAAGCGCGCGTTGAGTCGTCGCCGGCAATAGCAGACGGTCGAGTTTTCGTAGGATCGAAATGACGGACGATTCTATGTTTTGAATGTGGATACGGGAGCAAAGGTTTGGGAGTTTACCGCTGGTGCGCCTCTCTCAGCCTCGCCGGCAATTGCAAGAGGCCGGATCGTGATCGGTTCGCAGGACGGTCGGCTCTACTGCTTCGGGTGATAGAAATGTCCGATAAATTTTTAGAGCCTCTTGCAAATCACCTGCTTGCCATGAGGTCAAAGCGGAAGCTCTTCTGTCGGAGCGCGGCCGTCTCAGTCCGCCTGTTTGGAATAAGAAACCTGATTATTTGGAGGCCCTCGAGTATGTGGGCGGAATGATGCGGACGTGGGGCGGACGAGACGGCCGCGCTCCGTATTTCAGACAGAACTGCCACTTTGACCTCATGGCGATGTCAGGTGACTTTTACACAGCCTCTAAAGCTTGTGGTTGAGGCTGGAAGAATTCGGCCGAACGATAAACGCAGGTTGGTCTATTTGACAACCGCAACCAGCTTCGATCTCAACCTTCGCATCGCGCGGCAGACGAGCTACCTGGACCGTCGTTCGAGCAGGTGGATCGCCCTTGAACTTCGCCTTATAAAGCTCATTCAATTTGTTGTGAGTCGTTCATGTCGGCCAGGAACACTGTTGCCTTCAATATGTGTTCTGAGCTACTGCCTGCAGCAATCAAGGACAGCCGTTAGAGTTCTTGAAAACTTGCTCGAACTGAGCCTCGAAACCCTCCGCCATTTGACCCGTTTTAGAATCAAGTCCGATTTGTCCAGAAGTGAAAACCAAATCCCCGGAAATTATCGCCGGCGTAAAGTCCGTTAGGAGGACCTAGTCTTAACAGCTCGACGTTTGTTGCTGGAGTTGGCTGCTCTGGCCCATTGCAACGGTTGCGGAGAAACATTGTCGCAACCACAGCCAGGATCAGTTTCTTCTTCGCGACTTTAAACTCCAAAGTATCTATTGATTGTGGTAGTTGCTGGTTTGCGAGTCAGCTTCGAGACAATGATCATTAAAAGCGCAGAGACGATCACCATCGGCACGCACGGGCATGAAACCCAAGACGGCCGTTCCGCCCGGTGTTCGCGAAAGCACTTCAGTACCGCCAATTGACCAAACCACCACCGAGGGACCAGGCGCGGGTGCTGGCACGAAGTGTTGAAATAACGCGACAGCGACAACCGCTGCAGCAGTCCAAACGGTCGACGCGAGCGCTCCCCACTTTGTACTTCCCTTCCAAAAAATCGCAGCGATCAGCAATGGCGAAAGCGCGGCAAAACCAGAGAATGCATATTGAATCGCTAACTCAAAAATAGTTTCCGGCGCACGCAGCGCCACCGCATACGCAAATAGCGTGATCAGCACAATGAAGATGCGGCCCGCCTTTACTTGAACTCCTTCACCGAAACGTTGCTTGTGCCCATAAAAGGCGAACACATCCTCCGTGAACATGGTTGAGAGAGCGAGTATCTGAGAGTCGCTGGCCATCACTGCGGCCATAATGCCGGCGCCTAGCAAACCCTGCGAGCCAGAGCGGCGCGTAACTGTTGCAGCAGCAACATGATCACGTCATCGCCGGCTGACTGTTCACGCAACTCATCGCGTTGTTCCGGAGCCAGGTTCTTGCCTTGCGTCGCCAAAACGCGTCGTGCTTCCTGCTTTGCTTTGATCTGAGGAATATCGGTCACGCGGTTTGCCATCACACCAAGAAACACACAGGCAACCAGATGGCGAGAATGCACAGTGGATAGAAGATCACAGTCTTCTTAAAGTGCTTCATCTTCTCCGCTGTCAAACAGAAGATAAGAATGTGTGGAAACGCGATCGCTGAGAGCGGAATGAAGGTGTAACTAAAGAAGTAATAGGGTGAGATGCGTTCACGCGTCAGTAAGGGCGCGAGTGCAGGTGATGCCAGCATCGCATTCGCAGCGCTTCGAATCCACCCATCCCGCCCCAATCACTACGATTGCGATAATTCCAAACGTCAGAAACAGAATCGTCTGAAACGTGTTGACCCAGGCTGTACCGCGCATTCCGCCGAAGAAGACGTAGCCCATCACTACGAGCGCGACAATTGCGCCGCCAAACCAGTAAGGCACAAAGCCACCGCTAATAACGTTCAGCGTCGTTCCACCACCCATGATTCCGATAATGATGTACGGCACAAGCAACACTGCCTGGCACCACGAATATCACCTGTTCCGATGTGGCTGCACTCCCAGCGGTCGCGAAACATCTGGACGGGCGTCATAAAGCCGTGCTTCTTGCCGAGTGCCCAAACGCGTGTACCGACAAAGAAGATCGTCAATGGAATGACGAGCCCTGATGAAGACGCCATCAGACCAAAGTAACGATGCCGTTTGAAAAGGCATGACCCGAGGAACCCAGGATCGCAAACGCAGTCATGTTGGTCCCAAAGAGCGAAAAGAGAAACACAAAAGGACCAAGCGAACGGCTGGCAAGAAAGTAATCCTCCGCTTCCTGTTTACCGCGTGCTTTGCGGAAGCGCAAAGACGCCGATGTAGAGGACTGCGGCTAAGTAGAGGAATACGAAGATTGCTGGAATCAATGCGGGGCGCCCTCCTCGGGCTTTTCTTCTTCGACCTCTTTCTCAAGATGCGCGGGCCACGCATGCTTTACGAGCAGCCACATAAGTAGACACGCCGCGATAGAAAAGCAGCCCTGGTAGAAAAGCCCGATGGGAACAAATCCGAAAACCAACGGATAGGGCCGTGCGCCAAAACCAAATATCCTGGTGTAAGGCGTAGAGTGCGACTACTGCGATGACAAGGAGAATTCTCTTCATCCGATGCGTCTCAGCTTTTCGGAAATTGTTTCAAAAATCACGAAGGGGGAAAATGATTTCTTATATAAATAAGAACCAGTCCATGACGTCTTCCTGGCGCCAACCAATAACAGATCTCATGACAATTTCCATAGGTAAACTCTTGTCTTGATATAACCTTTTTTAAACTTCATCTTTTGAACCAAATTTTTATGGAACTTAGTTGAAGAGTTTTAGATATTTTCATCTTCATAAGAACATACATTAAGAGGCTAAAACACACAGAGAGAAAACTTATACACCAGGAACATCTGATCCATGGACAAAGACAAGACAACAACATGGTAACACTTTCTAAAATTTATGAACCCACCAACTGGGTTTGAAGGAGAACCAGGTTAGAATACTCAGACACAGGCTGACACCGTGAGGTTTCAAAGGTCTGAATGAACATCCATTTCCCAAATTGATTCAATGCTTCTGTAAAGAAACAAGATAGAAGGTCTTAGAATTTTTGCCAGATAGGAGAGAACACTGGGATGGTTCATCCGTCAAGATCTGAAGTACTTGATGAACAATCAAAGATCCATCTGAGGTGCCCAAGAATTGATCCTTCATTTCAACACTACAAGAAACAGCTGGCAGAATGCCAGGTTGAGGCTGGTAACTTGAACATTTTCCAGAATGGATGAACCATTGCTTGAATCAACAATGAACCAGAAGATAACACACTTCTTGAACACGATACAACTCGACATGAGATCCCGTACGATCATGGAACAAACCAATCGAAAGACAACTTTTCAGACCGAAGTCGGCGCTCACTTACTTCGAGCCCGTCGCAACAAAACCCGGATTCACAATTGCCGTCGCTCGAACGCTCGCCGAGTTGCGCATGAACGAGGTTGACTCGAAGGCTCGTCACGAAACTCACGCGCGGTGGCGCCGACCTGGCAGAGATCAGCTCACTCGTCGACGAAGAATTAGTACAAGGCAAAACCTTTCTGATCGAGCGATCCTCTCTTCGCACCGCAATCAACTCCATCGAGTCGCCTGAAAACTCAGCCTACGTCGGCTTGCCTGCTTTGCTCCTGGATGTCGTCGTCCATTCAGCCTTGGAACGGAAGTCTCATCGAAGCGCTCGCGAACAAAGCTGACCAGCGTACTCGCAACGGTTCCTCGTGGAGACAAGCGAACGATTCAAAATCTGCAGGTGGCTCTAAATACGAGACGCTCACGAAAAACAGATCAGCGGATAGTCGCGCAACAGGAAGTCTGGCTACTTCGTTAAAGAACATCTTTTTCAGGACACTGCTCCGCCACTCTCCAAACTTGATTCGAGCGTCAAACTGAGCAACTGGCCCGGCGAGCCACGTGAGTGCATCGAAATTGTTAGAAGTATTCAACGCGAAGCTGCTCAACGGCGTCCCTTTGATCAGATGGCCGTATTGCTCAACTCTCCCGGCGAGTATCGCGCCCATCTAAACGAAGCCTTCGCGCGTTCCGACATACCCGCGTACTTCGTTCAAGGCATCACGGCACCTGACCCGGCCGGGCGTGCACTGCTCGCGCTCCTGGCATGTGCTGCTGATGGTTTATCGGCGAAACGATTTGCTGAATATTTGGTCACTGGGTGAATTGCCGGCTAACGAAGCGACGAAGGACGTTGAGTCCAACTGGGTTGCGCCAGCCGATGAACTTGCGCAGCCGAGTTTCAATTTTGAAGAACCCGATCATTGAAGTCGAACCCGCTCCTCTTCCCGTTCCAGATCCGGAAAGTCACGAACGTAATTGATGGAGTTCTCCAGAACGCCTGCTCGTTGGGAACGACTCCTCGTTGATTCACGGCGGTGATAGGCGGGAAGAGAGCGATGGTCGCGCCGAATTGAAGGTCTCGCCAATGAGTTGCAACTAGAATCCGGGAAGCCGCCCCGGAAGAAGAAGCGCTCGGTCGGCATCGATTCGGCGTCAACTCGACGACTTAAAGGCGCTTCGAGATTTTGCGCTGCCCGCTCATCGATCGTTTGAGCAAAAGTTCCCAGCTCGAGGCACGTCTGGAGTGAGTGGCTGCGCACATTCTGCGGGAGTGGAGTGTCAACGCGCGCTTCGTAATCCGGAAGGCGTTACGGCAACACTCGCCGACCTTGAACCGATGAGCAAGCCAGTCGGGCCCGTTGGTCCTCCCAACAGAAGTCCAATCGATCTTGGAATCGCGGCTCTACGCGATCTCACGAGTCAAACCGCAGTCTCGTCCCTACGGCAGCGTCTTTTGTTGGCCCAATTGATGCCGTGCGTGGAATGTCTTTTCAAGTTGCGTTCGTTCCCGGGTTGGCCGAACGAGTCTTTCCTCGAAAATAATTCGAATACCCAATTCTGCCGGACACTCAGCGCAAGGAACTCAACGATAGCTCCTGCCAACCAGGGAAGATCAGTCGCGACACCGAGCGTCCCGCATTGCAGGCTTGCCGTCGGAAGCGCACGCGACCGAGTCTATCTTTCCTATCCGCGCATTGATGTTCAGCAGTCGCGACCGCGTGTCCCGTCTTTCTATGCACTGCAAAACGCCGAGCAATACGTAACTGAACGAAGTAATACTT
>ERZ1370068.6109-contig-511_pt1 | contig 33879 bp, 35 predicted proteins | sample MGYA00561227_ERZ1370068 | MGnify/ENA primary metagenome ERZ1370068 (study PRJEB38410, sample SAMEA6850437) | metagenome | study: Metagenomic assessment of the ecological functions of the soil: analysis of the soil microbiota associated with the...
AGTTACGTATTGCTGATGAAGCCGGCACCTACGCCGGTTGCGCGCTTCGCGTGTTCGATCCTCGCTGCGCCAGCGAAGTTCCCGGCGCAGCTGCGGCGCATCGCGCTCGGCCGACGCCGCCGCCGCTCTTCGACGACGTCGTGCACGCCAACGGAGCGTCGCGCAAGCCTCGACGGTCGCGCGGTGTACCTGAGCGATTACCGCGCCGGCGGCGCGCCATCGTGTCTCGACCGGGCGCAGCGTGACCCGGCGCTGACATCGATGCCGGAGCTCGGCCATCCCGACGGCATGGCCCTCGACGAGCACGGCGCGACCTGGCCTCGCGCTGGTGCAGCTGGCGGCGTCGCCCGGCTGGCGCCCGACGGCGACGTCGGACCGCCGGATCGACGCCGCCGTCGAACTTCACGACCAGCACCGCTGCCGCTGACGGGCGCGACTCTACGCTCCACCATCCGGCGGCCATTCGGAGCGCCCCGAGTTGGGCGGCCGCGTGCTGCGCACGACCGTCGACGTGGCGGGTGCGCCGGTCCACGCCGCGCGCCTGAGCCCCGGCGGATCTGCACAGGAAGTCCAAGACTTCCGCGCCCGTCCGTCACGGCGATTCGTGTACGATCGCAGCGACGGGGATGTGCCGCCCCCATGCCTCCGTCGCGACAGATGTCACGGCCCCGCGCCCTCCGCCGCGCTGGCGGAGGTGGTCGTGTCGCGCCAGGCCTTGACGGTGACGTGCCGTGACATGGAGAAGCCGTGGACCCTGCAGTAGTAGCGGTCCCGGAGCCCGGCGAAGGTGAAGGCGTACGTCTTGTGGGCGACGACGGGGCTGGCCAAACTTCGTCTGCTTGCCGGTGCCGGGTGCCACCGCAGGCCGGCTTCGTGCAGCGGTGACGGTGTGAATGGTGCCGCTCGCGTTGGTCCAGACGACCTTGGTGCCCTTCTTCACCGTGAGCGCCGCCGGCTTGTAGCAGTACAGCCCGTTGGCGCAGGTGGCACCGGTGATCGAGATCTTCTTCACCGGGGGCGGGTCGCGGCGCCGATCACGCTCCCCGCCCAGGGCGAACGCCTCAGGAGTAGCGCGAAGCGCGACGGCTACGGAGACGAATCGGTGCATGCGGACGACCTCCTTGGCAATCGAGATGCTCTACGGCGGCGCGGCCCCCGGGGTTCACCCGATCTGGGAGAGACGGTGTTGATGCGGCCTGACCGCCGCTACTGACCGCCCTTGCGGCTGAACTGCGCCGACCGCCGGCGGGATCTGCGCCTGGCTTAGGCGAGGCGGGCCGAGATCGTGTCGAGCAGGTCGATCCGGGCTTGTCGCGAGCAGCGGTACCGCGGCCTGGGCCATGTCGACCATCAGCTCGGTGTCGAGAGTGCTCGGGCCGCGTCGCGGCCGAATCCCACTTCTCGATCACCAGGAACTCGACCACTCTCCGTGGCTGATGCGAGGAGGTCGACGTTGCGGCAGAGCCGGCTCGCTGCGGGCCAAAACGACGTAGCGCGCCAACACCGCGGCGAGCTCGCCCTCGTTCGGGTCGGGCGGCGAACACGGCGGTGAGGACCGCCAGCTCGACGTCGTCCGCCATGCCCGATCCCCTCGCAACGTGCCGTCTGGGCAGCGATCCCGCACCGTTGTGCAATAGGTCGTCGGACTCGCTTGCTGACCCGCATCGCAGGCGAAAAAGAGCCCTTGACTAGGCCGGTATCGTACTTAATACGCGGATGGGAGGCGCCGGGCTCACTGGGGCTGCTCGGTTCAGATCCGACGTGAACGAGCAAGCCAATCGCTGCGCGGACGAAGGATTGGGCCTTGGCGAAAGAGCGTAGAGCGCGACGAAGAGGACCTCGTCCGTCTCTACCTGACCGATATCGGGCAGTACCCACTGCTGACCAAGGACGACGAGGTCCGCCTCGCGCAGCAGATCGAGCGGGGCAACGCGGCGCGCGAGCACGATGCTCCGGCGGCAAGGCGCTCACCCCGGCCAAGAAGCGCGAGCTGCGCCGCATGCGCCCGGCAGGGCGACGACGCCCAGCGCACGTTCGTGCAGTCGAACCTGCGCCTCGTGGTCTCGATCGCCAAGAAGTACCAGGCGTCGGGCCTGCCGCTCCTCGACCTGATCCAGGAGGGCAACCTCGGCCTCATGCGCGCCGTCGAGAAGTTCGACTGGCGCAAGGGCTTCAAGTTCTCGACCTACGCCACGTGGTGGATCCGCCAGGCGATCACCCGCGGCATCGCCAACACCGGTCGCACGATCCGGCTGCCCGTGCACGCCGGCGACACGCTCGCCCGGCTGCAGAAGGCGCGTCGCGCCTCGAGCTCAAGCTCGGCCGCCCGGCGACGCCTCGCCGAGCTCGTCGGCCGAGGTCGAGATGCCCGAGGACAAGGTCACCGAGGCGCTGCGCTTCGCGGCCGAGCCGCTCTCGCTGTCGGAGCCGCTGCGGGAAGACGGCGACGCCGAGCTCGGCGACATCGTCGAGGACCGCTCGGCCGAGTCGCCGTTCGAGGTCGCGGCCACCGCGCTGCTGCCCGCCGAGATCGAGAAGCTGCTGGCCCCGCTCGACGAGCGCGAACGTCAGATCCTCGCGCTGCGGTTCGGTCTCGACCGCGGCGAGCCGCGGACGCTCGAAGAGGTCGGCGAGTACTTCAACCTCACGCGGGAGCGGATCCGCCAGATCGAGGCCCGCGCATGTCGAAGCTGCGCGCCACCCGAGCGCCGACACCGCGCGCCCGGCGACCGCTCGCCGCTAGGGCGCGCTCCTAAGCGATCGGCGTATCTAGCCGTATCTCGCCGCTGCCGGCGCTGGCTCCGCCGAGCAGCGCGGACACGAGGATGCCGAGCGGGCAGCGCGCCCCCAGTACGACACGTTGGCGCCGATGTTGCCCGGAGGAACAGCATCAGCAGCCACGTCGCAGGAAACGTCGCGACGAAGAAGACGACGATGCCGACGATCAGGAATCTCATACGAGTTCTCCATCGGGAATGGCGACGCCGATCGGCGCCGGGGTGCGCGCGTGCGGCTGCCCAGTCGTGGACGACCGGACGGTGCGCAGCAACGAGGTCGTGAACTGCCGGCGTTGCGCTCTGCTGACCGCGGCCCACAGCAAGGCTGAATGATGCCGAAGCACGCGACGCAGACAACTGCATCGCCGGCCGCGCAATACAGTCCAGCGGGGTCGCCGTCGTCGCGAACGACGCGCAGCCCGAACAGGTGCTTGCCGACACGTGCGACCAGTCGTCGGTCCACGACAACTGTCAGGTAGACGACCGCCGACGAGCGGGAAACGCGGCCGCGTGAGAACACCGCCGATATGCGGCATGTCGAAGCTCGTGCCGTCGACGAAGTACCGCGACAGCGAAGCGAACCCGAAGAGGACCGCGAAGAGCGAGCACCGCCGATCACGAGGAAGTCGATGCCGTCCGGCGCAGTAGCGCGATGACGAGCTCCGGCGCAGCGCCGCAGCGCACGCCTGGCGGCGTTGCCCGGCGGCTCGCATGTCGCTTCAGGTCGTTGCGCGGCCCACCGGTTCGACCTGCGGGTACCGACGACGACGAGATCGCGCCTCGCGCGCCGCCGGAGGAGACGGTCGATCACGCCCGCGAGCCACCGTCGGCCGCGGATGGCCTGCACCCGCGGAGTCGCGCGCGTCGGCTCGCGATGTTCGGTGGTACGAGTCGGCGATGAGTGTCGCCGAGCTCGATGTCTCTCGAGCACGCCGGTGACGAGCGTCGGCACGTCGACCGCTGGATGATGCCAGTCGACGTCGACCCGTTGACCAGCGCGCCGACGTCGACGCCGGACGATCGCGCGATCGACGCGAGCGAGGATGCGCGTCGATCGGCAGGAGGTCGACGACGACAGTCGAGCACCGTGTGAGACGAGCGGCTCGATCGCTCACGAGGAAGCGCCTTCAGTCTGCTCCTCGTCGTCGTGGCGCAGCACGGCGCCGCGCGCGCACGCGGCGACGCGGCGATTCGAGCCGCAGCGAGCGAGGCCGCGCATCGGCGGCGTGTCCATGCGACGGCGCTTCGCGACCGCGTACTGCCCCGACGGCGCGGCCCGCCTGCTGAGCGTCGCGAAGGTCGCTCGCTGGAGCATGCGAGCGGCGCCGAAGCGCCGCATCCGGGCGCCAGCGCAGCCAGCGCGACCAGGGGGCGACGGTTGGACCTCGCTTCGTCTGTCATAGTCGCAAGGATGCGGCGATCGTATTGGCAGCGGGTTCGCACGTGCGCGCACTTCGGCGAGTCGGGCGCTACGCTGGTCGGCCGGCCAGCCCAAAGTCTCGAGAAGGACCAGCCCCGTGAAGAAGATCCTGCTGCTCCTGGTCGTCATCGCACTCGGCGCCGTCATCGCCAGGAAGGTGCGCTCCGCCTAGGCGGCACCTCGGCCGTCAGCGCGCGCCGAGCGCGCCGGCGGAGCCAGACGTACAGGACGATCCCCGTACCGACCGCGGCGGCGGCGGTGCCCGCCGCCAACGTCGGGCCCTTCGGCGGCACCGGGACGCGATCCCGCAACCGCACCGGGTGCTGGAACCACCGCGTGTCCCACTCGTGCTCGCGCGACGCGGTGAGCTCGCGGTCGGGGTTGACCGCGACCGGATTGCCGACGAGCTCGAGCATCGGCAGGTCGGTGATCGAGTCGGAGTAGCGTAGCGAGTGCGCGAGGTCGATGCCTTCGCGCACCGCCATCTCGCGGATCGCGTCGGCCTTGTGCGGACCGTACGCGTAGAACTCGAGCTCGCCCGTGTACCGCCCGTCGGCGTCGAGCCGCGCGCGTCGCGATCACGTCGTCGACACCGAGATGCTCGCCGAGCGGCTCGACCGGTCTCGATCGGCGACGACGAGATGATCACGGTCTTGCGGCCCGCCGCTTGTGCTCCTCGATGAGCTCGAGCGCTTCGGCGTAGATGATCGGCGTGAGCACCTCGTCGAGCGTCTCGCGCACGATCTCGCTGACGCGCTGCTGGTCCCAGCCCTTCGTGAGGCCGAGCATCGCTTCGCGCATCCGCTCCATCTTCTCGTCGTCGGCGCCGAGCGAGCAGGTACACGATCTGTGCGTAGATGCCGCGCACGATCGTGCGCTTCGAGATCAGGCCCTCGCGGTAGAAGCGGCCGCCGAGCGCCATCGACGGAGCTCGTCGCGATGCACCGTCTTGTCGAGGTCGAAGAAGGCGGCCTCCACGCCGCGTAGCGTAGGACGTTCCGCTGCGCCAGGCTCTCTGACGCACCGGGACGCGCAGTCATAACGTGCGCACGTCCGACGGGTGTCGTTGCCCGATGTCTTCCCCGCCTTCCCGACGTTCGCTCGCGCTCGATGCTCGCCCGTCGATTCCCGGGGAGGCAACATGCTCGTCTGCTTCTGGTCGCCCAAGGGCGGCAGCGGCACATCTGCGTCGTCGGCGGCCGCGGCCGCCGGTGCTCGCGCGGGAAGGTCCGGCGCGTCTCGCCGACCTCGCGGCGACCAGCCCGCGATCTCGGTCTCGCGCAGCGATCCCGATCCGGGCCTGCGCGACTGGCTCCGCATCGGGCCGGAGGCGCCCACCGACGCGCTTCGATCGGTTCGCGGTCGCTGCCGGCAGCGGGCTCGCGCTGCTCGGCGCGGGCAGCGGCGTCGTCGCGACCACACCGCCCGAGGCCGGCGCTGCGCTCGCGGTCGCACTCGCAAGCCGACCCGCGCTCCGACGATTGCCGACGTCGGGCCGGCTCGGCCCGCGCCTCGACGCGTTGCACGGGCTCGTGGAGGTGGCCGACGCGCACGTGATCGTGGTGCGGGGCTGCTACTCTGCGCTGCGACGCGCGATGCGCGTCGAGCTCACGAGCTCGGCGGCGCCGGAGTCGTGTTCGTCGACGAGCCCGGCCGCTCGCTCGGTGCGCGCGACGTCGCCAGCGTGCTCGGGCTGCCGATTCTCGCGACGGTCGCGCTGCGCGTCGACGGCGCGAGCGATCGATGCGGGCGTGCTCGCGACGCGACTACCCGACTCGCTGGCTCGCGCGGCACGCGATGTGCTGCGCCGCGTCGGCTGGATCCGCAAGGAAGCGGCGTGAGCATCCCCGCTGCCGCGAGGCGTTGCACCGCCGGCTGCTCCGACGTGCCGTTCGATCCGCGCACCTCGCGCCCGACGAGCTGCGTGCCGCCTCGAGATCGCTGCTCCGCGACGAAGCGCCCCTCGTCACCGGACGCGGCGGCGCGTCGGTCGTCGACGCGTCGTCGCCGACGTCGAAGGTCTCGGCCCGCTGCAGGCGCTGCTCGCCGATCCCGCGATCAGCGAAGTGATGGTCAACGGCCCCGGGCGCGTCTTCGTGGAGCGCAACGGAGGTCTTCGAAGCGGTGCCGTGCGACCTCGACGCCGACACGATCGTCCGCATCGTGCAGCGCGCCATCGCGCCGCTCGGGCTGCGGCTCGACCGGGCCGCCCCGATGGTCGACGCCCGGCTCCCCGACGGGTCGCGGCTGCACGCGGTGTTGCCGCCGCTTCGCGCCTGACGGCCCGTGCATCACGATCCGCCGGTTCGCAGTGGAAGCGCTCACGCTCGCCGACTTCGGGCTGCGCCCGGCTGAAGCGCGCGTTCCTCGACGCGCCGGTGCGCGGGATGGAACATCGTCGTCAGCGGCGCGACCAGCTCGGGCAAGACCACCGCGCGCGAACGCCTCGCACGCGATCGACCCGGTCGAGCGCATCGTCACGATCGAAGAGACGGCCGAGCTGCGGCTCCGTCATCCACACGTCGTGCGGCTCGAAGCCCGGCCGCCAACGCCGAGGGCGTCGGCGCGGTCGGGGTGCGCGAACTCGTGCGCGCTGCGCTGCGGATGCGGCCCGACCGATCTCGTCGTGGGCGAAGTGCGCGGCGGCGAGGCCTTCGGACATGCTGCAGGCGCTCAACACCGGCCACGACGGGTCGCTGTCGACGGTGCACGCGAACTCGCCCGCCGGCGCGCTCGCTCGGCTCGAGACGCTCGTGCTCCTCGGCGGGGTCGCGCTGCCGCTGGCCGCCGTGCGCAGCCAGCTCGCGGCCGATCGACGCGATCGTGCAGGTCGCGCGCGCGCGAACGGACGTCGAGAGATCGTCGAGGTCGCCGAGGTTGGTCCGCGCAGGGAGCCGCACTGTCGCGGTGCGTTCGCTGCTCGCTTGGGAAGGCGATGCGCTCGCCGCCGTGGAGGCGCCGGACTGCGACCGGCGCGCGCGCCGGCCACGAGCTCGAAAGCGTGGTGGGCGTGCACACCGTCGGCCGCGCTGATCGGCGTGATCGCGACGCTCGCGCTCGGGCGGCTTGCCCGCCGGTGGGCAGTGGCCGAGCGCTTGCAATCGGAACGCACGCGCCGTCGCCTGCCGCCGTGCTGCGTCCATGGCTAGCCTGCGCTGCACGACGCCGGCGTGGAGTCGGCGCCGGAAGACGCGGTCGAGCTGCGGTTGACCGCCTCGGCGACCGCCGCGCTGGTCGGGATCGCGCTCGGCGCGGCGGTCGGCCTGCTGACCGGGTTCGGGGTGCTGGTCGGGCTCCCGGTCGCGCTGCTCGCGCGCGGTCGCGGCGGTCGCGCCTGATGGCGGCGGCCATCCCGGATGCGCTCGAACGGGTGGGTGCCGAGTTGCGCGCCGGCGGCACCGTGCCCACCGCGCTGACCGCGCTCACGCACGAAGACGGACCGCTCGCCGCCGACTTCGCGCGCGTGGAGACGCGGGTCGGCTTGGGTGCGTCGCTCTCCGCGGCGCTGGAGGCGTGGGCGCGGGAACGTCTGTCCCCGGTGTCGAGGCGGCCGCCGGTGCGCTGGCGCTCGGCGAGCGTGTCGGTGGTCGATGCCGCGCGCGCTCGACGGGCTCGCGGCGTCGTTGCGCGACCGGCTCGCGGTCGCGCCGAGGTGCGGGCGCTGTCGGCGCAGGCGCGGTATTCGGCGTGGGTCATCGGTGTCGCTCCGATCGGGTACTTCCTCGCGACCGCAGTGATCGACCCGCGGCCGCTCGCACGCCGCTCGGGACCGACGTCGGGCGCGTCCTGCGCTGGTCGGCGTCGGCCTCGAGGTGGTCGGCGCTTTGTGGATGCGGGCGATCCTGCGGCGGCGGCGCGTGGTGATGCTGGCGCTCGGATGGGCCGTGGGCGGCCTGATGGCGCTGCCGTTAGCGCACTGGGCCCGGCGCGAGACGATCTCGCGGCGCATTCGCCCGATGCGCGCTTCGGGGGCCCGCGCCGAGCCCGTCGGCTACCCGTGCCGCTCGACTCGGTGCGCCGCGTCCCTGCGTGCGTTCGGCGCACGACGCGCATCGACGCCGCGACGCCGCGCTGCGCGCCGAGCTGCCCGTCGTCGTCGATCTCGTCGCGGTCGCGCTCGCGGCCGGTTACACGCCGTATCTCGCGATCGAGCGCGTCGCATCATGCGCCGCGACGCGGCCGCTGCGCTGCGAGCCGTGGGCCATGCGCACGCGCTCGGCCACTCGCTCGACGACGCACTCAGAGACCTCGGGCGCACGGAACCGGTCCTCCGGCCGCTCGCTGACGCGCTCGCCACGAGCTCCCGGCTCGGCGCGCCCGCCACGCTCGTGCTCGCAGCGGCTCGCGGGCGACGTGCGCGCCGATCTCCGGCGCCGGGCCGAGTCCCGCGCCTGCACGATCCCCGTTCGCCTGCTGCTTCCCCTCGTCGCCTGCGTCCTGCCGGCCTTTGCGCTGCTCACCGTCGCGCTCCGTCGTGTTCGGCGGGCTGCGCACCTGACCATCCCGGCACAGAGGAGAACCACGTGTCCGAACTCTTGTTGCGTCTCTTCGTCGCGCTTGGCGACCGGATCGACCGAGCCGACCACGGGCAGACCACCGCCGATGCACGCTCGTGATGCTGGCGGCGGCCGCGGTCGCCGGGCTCGTCCTCGCGTGGGCGACGAAGAGCCACGCGATGTCGCGCCTGTTCGACGCGGTGATCGACAAAGTCATCCCGTGACACCTTTCCGGGCGCGGCTCGGCGGGTCCGGGACCGCGCGGGCAGGCCAGCGTGTGAGCTGCGCTGGTGCCTCCGGTGCTCGTGATGCTGCTGCTGGCTCTCGTACAGACGGCGCTCGTCCGCGCGACGAGCTGCTCGTTCAGGACGCGGCCTGCGGCCGTGCGCGAAGCGAGCGTCGGCGCAGCGAGAAACCGCGTGCGCGACGCGGCCCGGCGCGCGTTGCCCGGCGTCACCGTCGAGGTGCAGCGGTCGGGCGGAGTCGGCGATCCGGTGACGGTCGTCGCGGTACCACGACCGCACGAGCGTCCGCTCATCGGCCCGTTGTTCCCCGACGTCGTGCTGCACGCCCGCGCGACGATGCGAGCCGAGAAGTGATTGATCAGACGCGGCAACGTCAGCGTGCTCATGGTTGCGGGCGTCGGGGCTCGCGGTCGTGCTGTGTCTCGGCGTCGCGCGTGTCGGCGAGGCAGACGATCCTCGCGGCTGCGCCGACACGGCGGCCGACGCCGCCGCGCTCGCCGGGGTGCCGACGCGCTCGCACTCGGGATGAGCTCGTCGGCCGCGGTCGCGGCGGCGCAGGCCGCGGCGTCCGACAACGGAGGCGCACCTGGTCTCGTGCTGCGTGCCGCGACGGGATCGGCCGAGGTCGTCGTCGTGTCTCGGCCGGGCGCGCACGAGGCGCGCGCGGCGGTCGTCGACGCGGCGGCGGTTACCCGCACCGCCGCGCGCCATGAGGCCGAGCAGGGTGATCGCGCCGCCCTTGTCGAGGTACTCGTTCCAGTTGCCGCACTTCGGCGACTGCACGCACGACGGGCACCCGTCGTCGCACGGGCACGCGGCGACGAGATCGAGCGTAGCGCAGCGTGCCGGGCGGCGGCATCGAACGCGAGCTCGGCGATGCCCGCGCCGCCCGGATAGCCGTCGTAGACGAAGATCGTCGGCTCGTCCGGTCTGCGGGTGGAGCGCCATCGACACCCCGCCGACGTCCCACCGGTCGCAGATCGTGAACAGCGGCAGCATGCCGATGAGCCCGTGCTCCGCGGCGTGAACCGTTCCGAGCAGCCGGCCCGGGCGATGCCGGCGCGCTCGACCGCGTCGGCCGGCACCGTGTACCAGCAGCGCGCGTCACGAGCGTGCGTTCGGGCAGCTCGAGATCGCACACCTCGATCACGCGGTTGTTGGAGATCTGCTTGCGCTGGTACGCGATCGACGTGATTGCTCACCTGCACGCGCCGAGATGCACCATCGCGGCGCCGACGGTCTTCGCGCTGCTCCTCGTCGACGATCGCGATGTCGGTCTCGGTGCGCGGCATCGTGTACTCGTCGTGGTCGTCGTACGGCTCCACCACGGCGACGTGGTCTTTGATGTCGAGCTCGCTCGACCCGGTACTGCTGACCTTGGTGCAGGTAGACGGCGCCGGGATGCGCGACCGCGAACACACGGGCGTCGTCGACGGTGCCGATCGTGCGTTCCTCGTCGGCGTCGACGAGGCGGTACTCGATCGAAGAGCCGGTGCGCAGGCCGACGCTCGCGGCCGGGCTGCGCGCGCCCGACCAGTACATGTGCCCGCGTCGCGGCGTCAGCAGGTCGGCCTGCACGAGCTCGCGCACGGCGTCGTCGAGCCCTTCGCCGAACCATGCGCGCGTCGTCGGTTGACAGCGGCAGCTCGTGTGCCGCGCACGCCACCTGCGCGCAGGACGAACGGGTTCTGGGGGTTGACGACCGCTCGCTCGGGCGGCGGCTGCGTGAGCTCCGACGGGTGCGCGACGTACCACTGGTCGAGCTGGTCGTCGCCCGCGACGAGCACCGCGGCGGCGCGCCGCTCGGTGCGCCCGGCCGCGCCCGGCCTGCTGCCACATCGACGCGAGCGTGCCCGGGAACCCGTTGAGGACGACCGCGTCGAGGCCGCCGACGTCGATGCCGAGCTCGAGCGCATTGGTCGCCGCGACGCCGAGGAGCTGGCCGCTCGTCAGCTCGAGCTCGAGCTCGCGCCGTTCTGAGGCGAGGTAGCCGGCGCGGTAGGCCGCGACTTGCGCGCCGAGTCCGGTTCGACGCGCTCGCTCGAGCAGCGCGGGCTGCGCGCACCGAGCTCGGCGCCCGCCGGCTGCGCGTGAACGCGAGCGTCGGGTGACCGGCGCGGACGAAGCTGCGACAACAGGTCGGCGGTCTCGACGTTGGCCGACGCGCGCGCCCGAGTGCTCGTCGAGCAGCGGCCGCTGCCAGCACGCGAGCACCCGCTCTGACCGCGGCGACGCGTCGTGGTCGAGCTGCGTGACCGGCAGCCCGCACAGCTCGCTCGCGAGCTCGCCCGGGTTGCCGATCGTTGCGCTCGCGAAGCAGAAGGTCGGGTTGGCGCCGTAGTGCTCGCACGATGCGCCGCAATCGCCGGAGCACGTGCGCGACGTGGCTGCCGAAGATCCCGCGCAGCGTGTGCAGCTCGTCGACCACGACGTAGCGCAACCGCATGAAGAACGTGGCCCACCGTTGGTGCGACGGCAGGATCCCGACGTGCAGCATGTCGGGGTTGGTGAGCACGACGTTGGCGTTCTTGCGCGCCCACGCGCGGTCGTCGGAGTCGGTGTCGCCGTCGAAGGTCACCGCGCGCAGGCCGGGCACGAGCCACGAGCGCAACGCGCGCAGCTGGTCGTGGGCGAGCGCCTTGGTCGGGAAGATCAAGAGCGCGGTGTCGCGCCGGTCGGCGATCACCGACTCGACGATCGGCACCTGGTAGCAGAGCGACTTTCCCGACGCGGTGCCGGTCGACGACGACGACGCTCGTGCCCGCCCGCAGGAGGTCGATCGCCTCGGCCTGATGCGTGGAGAACCGGTCGATGCCGCGGGCGGCCACGCGGTCGCCGAGTTCGGCGGGCAGTGGACGCGACAGCTCGGCGAACTGCGCGGCCTGCGCGGCAGCATCTTGGTGCACGAGGCGGCCGGCGAGCTCGGGGTCGGCCGCGAGCGTGTCGAGCACATCGCACGCGTCCATCCGGGCGAGGGTACCGACCGGCTGTGACGCTGCGAGTTCTGTCGGAATTCGGAAGGAATGGCGTCTGGATCGCGCAGAGCGGCGTCGTAGTCTTCCGCCACCCTGTCGGGCTGATTGGGGGTGCGGGTGGCGGGCGCTCCATGCCGAAGCTTCGAAAGTGCGAACCGCCGCTGTCGTCGCGATTTCTCTCGTCGCTGCTGGACGCGGGGTGTGGTTCGAGCGCGAAGCAGTCGTCGGCCCCGGCAGGTGATCTCCGCCGGCCAGATCGACATCCAGCTGCCCGACGGGCTGGAAGGTCACCAAGGACGGCAAGGGCGATCCGTCCGGCGACCGACCCGGCCACGGCGGGATCGCCGACCGCCGGCGTGCCGGGCGCATCCGAGCGTCGGGAGCAACGGGCGACGCGACGTCGGACACCATCCCGCTCGCGACCGAAGACCCGACCACCGTTGTTCAAGGCGGTCCGGACCGTTCCAGTCGTGCCTGAGCGGGCTCGGCGTGAAGTTCATCAGCGCCCAACCAGAGTGACGCGACACTCGCCGACGAACGACCCGAACTACATCAAGTCGCTGACGACCTGCGCGGCCAAGAGCAACATCCTGGCCGCACTCAGAAGCAACAGTCGTACTCCGGACAGTCTCACCCCTGACCAGATCGAGCAGCAGAACAAGGGCTACCTCGTCGTGGCGTGACTGCATTGATCGGCCGAGGTTGGGGGCATTCCGGAGCCGAAGCCCGACGAGAAGGGGCGGCTCTTCTCGTTCAGCGGCGCGCGAACGGCCAGCGGCGCCGAACTTCAAACCGCCTCCGGGGCAGGACATCTTGTCGAGCAGCGACGTTCAGAATGCGCGAAGGCGAAGCGCAGCCGGAAGTGCCAGACAACTACGGGCGGTTGATCGTGGGAACAAATGGATCGTCGGGATCGTGATCCTGGCGGTGGTGCTCGTGGCGGCCGGCTTCGGCTACACGAAGTGGGACGAGCAACAGCGGATTCGTCGAAGAACAAGGACCTCGTGATCCTCGCAAGACGTGCGAACGCCGCACGCTGCAGGACACCGCGACGCCTCAACGGCACGCTCGCGCGCCAGGAGCTACGCAAGGTCACGGTCGATGGCGCAGGGCCGCGCCAGCGGTATACGCGAAGCGACGGCGCGACCGGCTCGCGCGGAGCACCGGCTGTTCGCGCTCGACGGTCGCGACGCGATCGCCGAGCCGGGTGCCACGCGCTTCTTCCGACCGCTCGACGTCGGCGACCGCGGCGACGACGTGCTCCAGCTCAAGCGCATCCTTGCGGCGTCGGGTTACAACCCCGGCGCCATGGACACCGTGTTCACCGAGCAGACGCGCTTCGCGCTCCGCAGTGGCAGGCACAGCACCACTCATCCCGGCGGCGGTTCCGGCCTCGCCGCAGACCGGTGACCGTGTCGCTGGGCCGGGGACTCGGCTACGAGCTCGGCGCGCAGACATCGGCCGGCCTGATCATCGGCGCCGGCGGCGCAGACTGACGGCCGCGACACTGCGGCGTCGCGCACCACGGCGTGCTCTACGGCGTTCCGCTGCGACGTCGCGTCGCTCGCCGTCCCGGTGCTGCGCATCCAGTCGACCAACGCCAACGTCTCCGAGGGGACGCCCGCGACGTTCGTCATCACGGCGTCGAGCGCGAGCGGGAGCGACATCACGGTGCATCCGCCGCGGGGCGGCACCGCGACCAGCAGCGACATCGTGACGCCGCCGTCGACCGTCACGCTCGCCGCGAACACCACCTCGGTGCAGGTGAGCGTCCCGACGCGTCCGACAGCGTCGTGAAGCCGAAGAAGACGCTGATGCTGGCGCTGCAGCCCAGCAGCGACTACTCGGTCGGCTCGCCCGCTCGGCGACCACGACGATCACCAACAACAACGTGCCGCAACTCCGGCTGAGCGGCAACGCGCGGTACGCTGGCAGCCGGGCTGGCCGGCCTCGGCTCACGGTGATCGCCGATCAGGCGCCGTTGCACGACACGCAGGTGAGCTCACGATCGCCGCGTGGCGACCGGATCCCGGCACCGACTACAACAGCATCAACCCGGTGGTCCTGCTGCGCCGGGCACACGCAGGCGAGCGTCGCCGGTGCAGGCGCTGCCCGACAACGAGTGCAGTCCAGCCCGGCACGTCGTCGCCTCGATCACGCCGTCGCCGACGAACTACAGCGTCGAGCTCGCAGGGCAGCGCGGTGATCACGATCACCGGCGTGAGCGGCGTGGATGCGGCGCCGATCGTGACGCTGCGGTCGTCGGCAACGCATCTCATGAAGGGCGAGCCGTATCCGATCGACATCAGCCTGACCGCGCTACTGAGCCGTCCGCTCACCGTGGCGCTCGCGTACGGCGGGCAACGCCCAGCAGGGCCGCGACTTCACGCTCCCCGGCGGCACTGATCGTCGTGCCGCCCGGCCAGACGTCGTTGGCGGTGCGGATCCCGACCGTTGAGGACAAGCTGGTCGAGTCGGACCGCGCTGCTCATCGTCGCGCTCGGCGCCGACCATCGCGTACCGCATCGGCGCACCGAACCACGCGCAGTGTGACGATCCAGTCACGGAGGTGATGCCCGAGCTGAGCGCTGTCGGCCAGCCGCACCGCGGTCGCCGGCGGCGGCGCGGCGACGTTCACGATCACCGCCGACCAGGCGCCGGTCGAAGAACACGTCGGTCAGCTACCAGGTGCGTCGGCACCGCGCAGCCGGGCACGGACTTCGAGCCGCTGCTCGGTACCGCGCTCCTGCGCGCCGGTCAGACGCTCGGCGTCACGGTCACGCTGCGCTCGATCCAGAAGGACGTCGTGTTCCATGCCGACCGACATGATCGTCGGCAACTGGCCGATCCGCGCCGGGCAGGTGCTTCGTGAAGGAGGGCGACCCGCTGCCGCCGGGCACGCCGATGCTCTCGCTCACCGATCCGAACTTCACGGTGACGCTCGCAGGCGTCGGCGTCCGACCGCACCGAAGCTCGAAGGTCGGCCAGCACTGCACGGTGCAAGCTCGCCGGCGGCGACCAACGGAGGCCGGGCACGATCTCCGAGCTCGACGCCGAACCTCACGTCGCTCGACGCCAGCACAGCCCGGCGGCACGCAGCAGCAGGTGTACGAGGGCAAGATCGACGTCGGCGATCTCGGCGCGGCCGACGGCGCCACGGTGACCATCAAGGTCATCGTCCAAGAGCGAGACCGAACGCGCTCACGGTTCCGATCGCCGCGGTGAAGCAGAACGGCATCGGGCGAAGACGTCGCGCGCGTCATCGATCTCGAACAGGCGGCAAGGTCAGGGAGGTCCCGGTGCAGACCGGCCTGACCGAAGGCTCGTTCATCGAGGTCACGAAGGGACTGAAGCGGCGACGAGACGGTGATCGTCGAGGTCGACCAGCCGCAATGAGTCCGTCGTCCGGGCGCCTGTGCTGCTCGAGCTCGGAACGGTGTCGCGCCTACGGCGAAGAGGTCGAGGTCCACGCTGCGCGAGGTCGTCGCTGCAGATCTTCGCCGGGCGACTTCATGTCGATCGTCGGACCGTCGGGCTCCGGGAAGTCGACGATGCTGGGCCTGCTCGGCGTGTCTCGACCTGCCGACGTCCGGCACGATCCGGATCGCCGGGCAGGACGTCAGCGAGCTCGACGGACGCGACGCGCTCGCGGCTGCGCGGCGACTCGATCGGCTTCGTGTTCCAGCAGTTCCACCTGATCCCGCACCTCACCGCCTCGGCAACGTCGAGACCGCTCTGCTGTACCGCGACATGCGGCCTCGCAGCGGCCGCGAAGCGCGCTACGCCGCGCTCGAGGAGCTCGGGCTCGGCGCGCGCCGACCACCGGCCGGTGCAGATGTCAGGCGGCGAGCAGCAGCGCGTCGCGCTGGCGCGCGATCGTCACCGACCCGCTGATGATCCTCGCCGACGAGCCCACCGGCGCGCTCGACTCCGCCGAACGCCGCGCACGTGCTCGAGATCTTCAAGGGGCTCGAGTCGCCCGAGCGCGCGGTGCGTGATGGTCACGCACGATCCGACTGTCGCCGGGACCGCACGCCGCAAGGTGTCGATGCGCGACGGGCGAGATCGTCGTCGCGACGAGCGTCGGTCGCAGCGCATGTGCTCGTGAGCACGTGCGGATCTCATCGGCGTCGCGTGGACGGGCCTCACGCGCGCAAGATGCGCACGCTGCTCATCATGCTCGGGCCGATCGTCGGCGTGGCGGCGATGGTCGGCGCGGTCGGGCTGACCGAGAGCGCCAAGGGCGACTTGAAGCAGAAGCTGTCGCAGCTCGGCACGAACCTGATCATCGCCCAGGCGGGCGGATCGTTCGGCTCGCAGAACCCGACGTTCCCGGACGACGCCGTGCACCGCGCGAAGGCGGTCTCGACGGTCACCGGCGCGTCGGCCACGACGAACCTGACCGAGGTGATCGCGCTCCCGACCGAGGGCGGGAGCGACTTCTACCAGGCGTTCCCGGTCCCGGTGCGCGCCGCCGACGTCGACCTGCCGGCGGTGCTCGAAGTGCCGGTGATCGACGGGCGCTGGTTGAGCGCCGCCGACATCAAGCTGCACACGCGTCCGCTCGTGCTCGGCGCCGGGCTCGCGAAGCAGTACGCGCTACCTGCGCGGCGAGACGCGCACCATCCGGCTCAACGACACCGACTACGGCGTCGTCGGCGTGCTCGGGCACCGTCGCGCTCGATCCCGACCTCGACAACGCGGTGTTCGTCACGCAGTGGGCCGCGAAGCACGACTTCTCGACCGACGGCAAGCCGAACCAGCTGTACGTCCGCTCGAACCGGACGACGACGCAGGCGACCGCCGACGCGATCCCGACCGCGATCAACCTCGGCGGCCCCGATCAGGTGTCGACGAAGGTGCCGAGCGACGTGTTGCAAGGCCGCGTCGCAGGCCGACAAGACGCTGCAGCAGACCGCGTTGTTCGCGGGTTTGCTCGCGTTGACGGTCGGCGGGCTCGGCATCGCGAACGTGATGTCGATCTCGGTGATCCAGCGGTCGTCGGAGATCGGCATCCGCCGCGCGGTCGGGCACAGCCGCTCGAAGATCGGCCGCAGTTCCTGCCGGAGTCGCTCGTTCGTCGGCGTGCTCGGCGGCATCCTCGGCGCCGCTCGGGATCGGCATCGTGTATCTCGTCGTCGGCCTTCGCCGACTGGGTCGTCGTGATCGCCTACGCCGCAGATCCCGATCTGGATGGCGCTCGCGCAGCTGTTCGTCGATCGGCGCAGGCCTCTACCCGTCGATCAAGGCCGCACGCGCTCGAGCCGCTGCGAAACGCCTGACCGGCTACGGCTGGCGCGCGTCGGCGTCAGTGGCTCTCGAGCACCGCGCCGTCGCGGAAGTCGGCGAAGAAGCCGGCGGCGTCGCCGCCGAGCGAGAGCAGTTGCCGCCGCCGATCGGGATCGTCACCGTTGCGGATGCTGTCACCTTGACGTCCTGGATGAGGCGGCCCGAGCTCGGTAGAGGTCGGTCACGCCGAGTTCCTGATAAGCTGCGCGTGCTGGTACAGCAGCGTGATGAGGTGGAACTGCCCGGCTGCGGTCTCGCGCTCTTCTGCATCTGTTCGATGCCCGCGAGGATCACTGCAGGCCCTGGTTGTTGGTCCGGATGATGTCGCTCTGCGGGAAGTCGTGCCGGTCACGCGAGAAGGCGGAGCGCGGCGTCGCCGGTCATGTGCTGGACGCCGGCTGAGAAGAAGCGCCGGAGTCCGAGTCGTGCATCGCGAACGGCACGTTCAGCGTGAAGCCGCCGACTGCGTCGACGAGCGACTGTGAACCCGTCGAAGTCGACGTCGACCGCGTAGTTCACGTGCACGCCGACGCAGGCCACCGACCGCATCGGCCTGGGCGGGCGCGCCGCCCGTCGCGCTGGCTGCGTTGATCTTGTCGCCGTTCCAGCACGTGTCGCGCGGATGTCGAGCATGGTCGCCTTGTGGAGCTTCGGGTTGACCCCGACGAGGTGGAGCGCGTCGCCGCGCGAGCCGCCGACAACCCGGACGGCTGGCTCGTTGCCGATCAGGAGGATGAAGAACGGCGAGGTCGGGCGCCGGTCGTCGGCGTCGGCGTGACCGGTACCGGCGAGCTTCTCGGCCGGCGCATGTACGTCGCGCCGCTCGCGAAGCGGCACCTTGTAGCCGGCAGCAGCCACGCCGGCCGAGCGCGGCGACGCCGACCACTGATGACGACGGCGAACGCCGCAACGCGCAGAGCACGGCACGCTTCACGCGCTGTTTGGCCGAGCGCTTCGTGCGCGGTCGCGTCTTCCTTGCGGGTGAGCCTCATGAGGTCGCTCCGGATCCGGCGTGCGCGACGGCCGCGGTGGTTTGCGCGGTCATTGTCCGCTGACGCCGACTCGGTAGGCGCGTCACGACCCATCGCCCGCGTTCGGGGGCGAACGTCAACTTCAGTGAGACGCTCGATCTTCACCGGACCGCCCGGAGCCTTGGCGTTGACGTGTTACCCCCGAAGGTGGCGGCGACAAGCACCAATTTCCCGGTCGCGGTCGCCCATGCCGTCGAGGGCGGACCTTGGTAGCGGTTGCCTTCAGCGGCGCCTTCAGCGAGCCGGTCCGAACTTCGGTCAGCGTGGCGAGCGGTCGTGTCCGGTGGCGGCGCGCCGAACGCCCCGGTCGAAGATCTGCGCGTACGCCTGGTCGAGGCGCCCCTTTCGCAGCGGCGCCAGGATCGCGCCGTCGGCGTACGACTGCGACGAGTCGAGCACGGACTGCTTCACCGACGAGTTGATGCGCGCGGCGGTCGCCGCGCTCTGCAACGTCGACGGGGCCGATCCAGCGGGACGAGGCCCGACCGAGTTCGCGACGTGCTTCGAGCTTCTCGGCCTTGCCGCCGGAGCGGCGAGGTTGACAGCGGACGAGTGCGAGCACCGCAACGACGACGAGGGATCCGCCGATGTACGCGCACTGCGGAGGTTGTTCGAGCTTTTGCGGGGACGGCACGACCGCTCTAGCTTGCCATCTCGGTCACCTACTCTTCGGGATCGAAGGGGAGGTTTTGCGGTGGCTCTCGGGAAGTTCGTAGATCGCCTTACGAAACCGACCGAGCAGGTCGACCGAGAACGCCTCGCAGAGTGGTGTTCCGAACGCGCAGGCAGTCTCGCGCTCGACCAGCGTCGAGCTGCGCAAGCCGGGTGCGGGTGGCGGGCGAGGTGCCGCTCGATTCGCATCGTGCCGCGCGCGGCGCCGATGCGCTCGAAGCAACGATCACCGATGGTCACGCGGTGCTGACCGCGGTGTTCTTCGGCCGCCGCAAGATTCCCGGCATCTCGCCCGGTCGCCGGATCTATCTCGAGGGCGTCGTCACGCGACCACCTCGGCAATCGTGATGTACAACCCGATGTACGAGTTCGTGAAGCAGAGGCGCTACTTGCCGGTGAGGATCCGGCGCGACGTCCTCTTCCGGAGTCGCCGGTCACCATCGCGAGCACTTCGTCGCCGGCTTCGAAGATCGTGTCGCCGCGCGGCATCACGACGTGCTCGCTGCGCACGACTGCGACGATCGTCGCGCCGCGGGATGTCGAGGTCCTTGATCGCGTGGTCGACGACGGGCGAGTCGTCGGCCAGCGTCACCTCGACGAGCCGGACGTTGCCCGCCCTCGAACTGCAGGATGCGTACGAGGCGCCCGACCGACACGGCCTCCTCGACCAGCGCGGTGATGAGGTGCGGGGTCGACACCGAGAGGTCGACGCCCCAGTTCTCGTTGAAGAGCCACTCGTTCTTCGGGATGGTTCACGCGCGACGACGACGCGCGGCACGCCGAACTCCTGCTTGGAGAGCAGCGAGATCACGAGGTTGTCCTCGTCGTCGCCGGTCGCGGCGACGACGACGTCGCAGCGCTCGAGACCGGCGCTTCGCGCAGCGACGCGACCTCGCACGCGTCGGCGACGAGCCACTCGACCCCGCCGCGGCGTCGGACGCGCTCGCACGACGACCGGGTTCTGCTCGATGCAGCTGCACCTCGTGGCCCGCGCTCACCAGGTCGTTCGCGATGAACAGCCCGACGTTGCCCGCTCCTGCGATCGCGACCCGCATCAGGCTCGCCTCCCGCACTCGATGTGCGCCTGCAGCTCGTCGGTGGCGGCGATCGTCGGCGACGAACACGAGCACGTCGCCCTCCTGGCCGACCATGTCGGTGGTCACGACCTGCGCCTTGCCGAAGCGCGCGACCGCGCGTGAGCCAGAACCGTCCCGGCCGGTTGAGCAGCGGCGAGCTTGCTGGCCGATCGGCCTTGGGCGGGATCTGCCGCTCGACGAGGCCGACGCGCCCGGTCGGGTCGACCCAGTCGTTGCTGCGCCTCGCTCGGCAGCAGCCGGCGCAGCACCTGGTCGGTGGTCCACGCGACGGTCGCGACCGTCGGGATCCCGAGCCGCTGGTAGATCAGCGCGCGGCGGGGTCGTAGATGCGGGCGACGACGTGCTCGATGCGCGTACGTCTCGCGGGCGATGCGGGCGCAGAGGATGTTGGAGTTGTCGCCGCTCGTGACCGACGCGAACGCCCCGGCCTGCTCGATGCCCGGCCGCTTCGAGGTGGTCGCGGTCGAACCCGAACCCGACGACCGTGCGTGCCCGCGAAGCCCTGCGGGCAGGCGCCGGAACGCGCGAGCGATTCTTGTCGACGACCGCGACGGTGTGACCCGGCCTGCTCGAGCGCGCCGGCCAGCTCGCTCCCCACCCGGCCGCAGCCGATGACGACGACGTGCACCGCGCCTCCTGTCGTTCCTCATGCGGTTCGACGCCGGATGCTACGGCCCGATCCGGCCGCGACGCACAACGCAGCAGCAGACAGATTGCGCAATGCGTGCCGTGCGATCGGTCGGATCACGGCCGAGTGACGCCGAGTGGCATGCTGATCGCCGCTCGCGCCCGGCTTTCGGCGAGGGGACGCCGACGGCGGCCGCGAGTCGTAACGCATCGTGTTCGACACGCTGAAGCGACTGCTCGTCGGGCCGGCCGCTGGCGACGTCGGAGCAGGAACACCAGCGCATCACCAAGACCGATCGCGCTCGCGGTGTTCTCGTCCGACGCGATCTCGTCGACCGCGTACGCGACCGAGGAGATCCTGTTCGTCATCGCGGTCGGCGCGTCGAGCCTCGCGCTCGGGCTCTGCAAGCTCGTGCCGATCGCGATCGTGGTCGATCGTCCTGCTCGCGATCGTCGTCGACGTCGTACCGGCAGACGATCTTCGCGTATCCGAGCGGCGGCGGCTCGCTACATCGTGAGCCGCGAGAACCTCGGCGAGATCGCCGTCGCTGGTCGCGGGCGCGTCGCTGCTCGTCGACTACATCCTCACGGTCGCGGTGTCGATCTCGGCCGGCGTCGCCGCCATCATCTCGATTCCCGCAGTTCGAGGCGCTCGCCGAAGCATCGCGCAGGTCGTGCTCCTGATCATCGTCGCTCATCACGCTCGCGAACCTGCGCGGGATCAAGGAGTCGGGCCGGCTGTTCGCGCTCCCGACGTACGTCTACATCGTCATCGCTCACGCGCGCTGATCGTGCTCGGGCTCACCCAGTCGTACTTCGGCTGGTTCGGCGGCATCGACACCGATCCCGTTCAACCCGCCGACGGCGTTCCGATGGGCGCGCGCAGACCGGCGGCACGCTCGAGTCTGTTCATCCTGCTGCGGGGCTTCTCGTCGGGCGCGGTCGCGCTCACCGGTGTCGAGGCGATCTCCAACGGCGTGCCCGCGTTCCGCCGGCCGGAGTCGAAGAACGCCGCCGACGACGCTCGTGTGCGATGGCGATCGATCCTCGGCACGCTGTTCCTCGGCGTCTCCGATCCTCGCCCACCGACCTGCAGCCGTACCCGAGCGCAGACGGTCACGGTGTTCGCGCAGATGGGCAAGCAGGTGTTCGGCAACAACCTCGTGCTTCTGATCCTCCAGCTCGCGACCGCCGGCGATCCTCACGCTCGCGGCGAACACTGCGTACGCGACTTCCCGCGTCTGTCGTCGATCATCGCCCGCGACGGCTACCTGCCCGCGCCAGCTCGCGAACCGCGGCGACCGCCTCGTGTTCTCGAACGGCGTGCTCGTGCTTGTCGCTGTGCGCGGGCGTGCTGATCGTCGTGCTTCGGCGGCAAGACCAACGCGCTGGATCCCGCTCTACGCCGTCGGCGTGTTCCTCGTCGTTCATTCGCTGCCACAGGCGGAGCTGGGCATGGTCCGCCACCACCAGCCGCGCCCAGCGAGCCGCACTGGAAACGCGGCGTCGCGACCAACGGCGTCGGCCTGGGTCGCGACCGGCAGATCGTCAGATTCTGATCATCGCCATCACAGCAATACGTAAACTGAACGAAGTACATCGAGCGTTACGCATTGCTAAGCCACACCAGAACAACTGCATAGAAGCCCAGCATGATCAGGATGCTCGGAGTTCTCGTTAAAGTTCTGCACCGCTATCGAATGTCCGGCAGACAGCAGCACGTGGCCACGGTGCTGCAGAAGCGCGGGTAAGCGTGGTGGTGCATCGGGACGACGAAGTAGCCTGCCAGCAAACCACCGGCACCAAGATCGCGCAGGCGACCAGCAAGAAATAAGCCGGTAATACTACTGCCGAGGTGAATCGCACCTTCAGGGCACCACCACCGGCTGGCGAGTAAAACGCTGCGGCAGCGATCGATCACGCCCGATTAATCCCCACTGCAATACGTCCATTGCCTTTTAGCGACACGACGGTGGTGCCGCTGCGTACACCGCACCCATCGTGATTCCCACCTGGGCTACGACCGCCTGCGGTAGAATCGCCGCCCGCGCCAGGTCGAGCCTTAAGCACGCTTTCTGCCCATTCTTTCAGCACGATGAATTGCAGCGTCGCGCCGGCGCCCCAGAACAGCGTGGAGTGACGGCGACGCTTGATATCTGGCCGAGCTTGTCGCGCCACAAAGACCTTGCAACAGTGCAATCCCACCAGCAATTTCCATGGGTGCTGAATGCTGCTCGCATATCGCGCGCCGGTATCCCCGGATCAGATTGATCGCAGCGGCCAGCACGCAGTGATATGACGGATGACCGCGCGGATCGCAGCTTCAGCCGGCAGATCTCACCCCGTTTTGATAATGGGCATGTCGAACAGCAGTAGCCATGGGAGATGTTCTTGTCGATCAATATTCCACCGATAAGAAATCCGATGATGATCGACGTCACCGTCAGTCCGATTCCACCTGTTGGCGACGACCAGCTTCCTCTGGAAGCACCTGCGTGACGATGCCGTATTTCGGCGCGAATAAGGCCGCGGCGCCAAAGCCGATCACCGCGTACGCAAGCAGTGGATGAGCCAAGAAACATCATCAGGCACCTGCTGACCTTGATCATGTTCCTGGGTGTGGATGAACATGACGCGCGCGCCTTAACGATCATGAAAGCGCCGACGAACGCCGCCAGCGCAATATACGAGAATGTTGAAAAACAAGTTTAACATCGGCGTCATCATCCACGCCGGCGTGCCTGATCTGCGCGCAGCAACGCAATCGCAGCGATCAGAAGTGCGTTGTCGGCCAGCGAAGAAAAAAACGTACGGGCTGATGACGTAGAAACCGCGTTTCATGGCGCTGAAAGCCCGATGCTCTGGCAACAAGCTGAACTGTCTCCCCAAAAGGTTGCGCCGCTTCGGTGTCGTGCTTGTTGCTGCGCTTTGCCGGCGTTATATCACGCACTTACGCTCGACTGGTGACGCGCGGCAATTCATGCCAGCTGAGCGCCACCCTCACGACTCCATGCCACGCCCGATTTCGCCGTAATCGACTTGCTTGCGATGCGCCGCGGTCTGCGCCGCTGGCGCGCCGGCACGCGCGCGGACTTGCTCCGTGGGCTGGCGGAAGCCGTCAGCCAATGCGCTTATGGACACGGATCGCCGTACTGCGCAGCGCCTTCGCTGAGGCTGGACGGGATTTGCATTGCTCGGATCTGAGCGAGGCGCAGGGCGCACGCGATGCCGGATGGTCGCGCCGATCCTGCCACTCGAAGGCTTGTTTCCGTTGAGGCGGCCGGGATTCGAGGTTGCATCGGCGTTGAAGTTGAACGTGGTGGTAGCACGAGGCGTCGCAAATCGATGTCGAGATGCGCGGGCTGCCTGCGCTGATCGACGTCCATCTGAAACTAATACGGGAATGAATCGGCTTGGCTTTGATTCACGCCAGGCCAACGGCCTACGCACGGCCTCAAGGCCCAGCGTGAACGTTGGGAAATTGACGCTGATGATTCATTTTTGGCTGCAGATCGAGCGGCAGGTGCCAGCGGTCCCACCGAGGCGGAGCAACCGGCGGCACCGGTAAAGTATCGCCGGGGATCGGCCCGAGCCACGCAGGCCGCTGCCAACTCGGCGGCGTAAAGTTGTCCTTACGCCCCAGTTCGGGGCGACCTCGGCAATGACCAGGGATCGTGCTGTATGGCGCCGCATCGGATGAACGCAACAATAGCTGCGGATTTGGGTGGGCAGCGCCAGCTATGACTCTGCAGTCGCGTTTGATCGCAGTCTGTGAATGTGAGTGCCGGGTTGCGGCGGTGGCTACGGGTCGAGGTTCTGCGGCAAATCGCTGGCGTCCGACTGCATGGGCGTTGTGGCGTGCGGTTATGCAGATGGCTTTCGCGCCCGGCGCCACGCACCGGATGGAATATCGGTGCCGTGGTCGGCGCGGCGTTCGGTACCCATTATTGCTGGTCGCGGCGTCGATGGATGATGATCACTGTCGACCTGACATCGGCTCCGGCATGCCACCGTCGGCAGCCACGTCGAACTCTGGGGCAAGAACCTTCCGATCGATGAAGTCGCCAATCTGAGCGGCACGGTTGGGTACGAATTGTGTGCGTGTTTGGCTTGGCCGCGGGTGCCGGTCATCGATCGATAGCCAAACGATGGCAAAGCCTAAAACCTAATTTGTCTGTGCCGAATGCGGTGGTGCGAGCTTGAAATGGCAAGGCCAGTGTCCGCACTGCAATGCATGAACTCGCTGTCGGAGGTAACGCGTGGGAGGTGCCGGCAGAGCACCGTTGGCGGTGCGCCATTATCGAATCAGCCACGCAATCGCTGGGGGACGCAGGCGCGTGATGCCCCGTAATTGCTCCCGGCATCGGACGAGTTCGATCGCGTGTTGGGGGTGGGTTTGTCGAGGCGGCGTGGTGCTGATCGGCGGCGATCCCGGCATCGGTAAGTCGTACGCTTCTATTGCAATCGCTGGCGGCGCTTTGACCCGTTCCGCAACCGATGCTCAGGTCCCGTACGTCAGCAGAGGAGTCGGCTGCGCAGCAGTCGCTGCGCGCGAAGCGGTTAGCGTCGACGCCGCACGAGTTCGGTTGCTGTCAGAGATTTCGTTGGAGCGCATTGTCGCGACAGTCGGTACCGAGAAACCATCTGTACCTGGTGACGGATTCGATCTAGACGCTGTACTGAGCAGCTGCAGTCGGCGCCTGGCTCGGTGGCGCAGGGGGCGAATGTGCCGTACAGCTGACGCGTTTGGCGAAACAATCGGGGCTGACGCTGATCATGATCGGCCACGTGACCATGATACCGCTGGCCGGGCCGCGCGTCCTCGAGCATATGGTCGACACCGCGTACTTCAGCTGGCGAGTCGCACCGTCATTCCGCCCATCCAGGCGTTCAAGAACTGATCTGGCGCGGTCAACGAGCTCGGCGTATTTGCGATGACGGATCGCGCTTCTTAAGGGCGTTAGCAATCCGTCGGCGCTGTTTCGAACCAAGCACGATGTGCAGGTCGCGTGGGCCTGGTGCGCGATGGCGAGGACGCAGGAGGACGCGCGACCGCTGCCGGTCGAAATTCAGGCGCTGGTCGACGCCGCGCCAGGCAGGCCGTGAATCCGCGCGCTGATTCTTCTCTGTCGGGCTCGATCAACAGCGACTGGCGATGCTGCTCGCGGTCTTGCATCGCTTAGCGCCGGCATTGCGGCGTTCGGATCGTATGCTTCGTCAATGCGGTCGGGCGGTGTGCGCATTGGCGAGCCTGCAGTGGATCTGCCGGTGTTGCTGGCGTCGTTTCGTCGATGTACAGCCATGCCGCTGCCCGGGGGCTCGTGGTGTCTGGTGAGGTTGGTCTGGCTGCAGTGTGAGACCTGCACCGCGCGGATAAGAACGGCTGCGTGAGGCGGCGAAGCGCCTGGTTTCAATGGCGTTGATACCGGAAGCAGAACGCACCGAAACAGTCGATCGAAGGGTTGGAGGTGATTGCCGTCGATCGTAGGCCGTAGGAGCACGCACTGGTACGCGCGTGCGGGGTGACTGGGTTAAAGCAACGCACGTGCGGCAGCGCGGCCACCGGTGTACTGCCGTTTCGGAGCGTCGATGGATAGTCGGATTCGGTCCAGTCTCGCGATGGCGAAGCCGGGAGATAGGGTCTGATTGGGGAGGGCGCCGCAGGTGAGGGCACGGCGGTCAGCGTCGCGCTGACGATCCATGATCGCGCGAGCACGACAGGCAGGCAACCCCAGATCGTCGGTCAACTGCTGTGCGACTGCCCGGACAAACGTCTTCCAGCGACTCCGCTTCGTGTGACCGCCGAGGCCGGATAATACTAACAGCGGCGAGCAACCTCTGATTGCCTGATCCAGTGCGCCACGGTCGAACACCCACTGCGCGTAACGCCGTTTCGGCGCGTCATCGAGCAGCGTACCGAAGCCGCGCGCAATACCAACTGCCGGCGCGTACTTCAGGTAGACGGTGTAGATCGGCTCATGTTCGAACTTTGATAGCGCTTCGTAGATCGCACCAATCGCTCTGTGCGCCCCGGTGACGTGCTCGAGATGGTGGGGCGGCGGCGTAGACGACGGCGTCAACCTCGATGGTGCGCCTTCCGGGCTCGTTCCAGAATTTAAGAAGAAAGTGTCTGGTGCTACGTTCGCTGCGGTCGATCTCGCTCAACGCGCGCATCGCGCCGAACTCCACTCTCCTGCAGCCACGACGTAGCGCCTCGACCGCACGGGAAACAGCGCTGAAAGATCGGCGCGGCAAATCACATTTCCCGCTGGCAGAGCCCGGTGGCGCTGCCGAATCGCGCAGCACGCTAGCGAAAATTTGCGCGGAGGCGCGATCGAGAGCGTATTCAGTGCAGCCAGCGCCAGCGGTCGCCAAACACGTCGAACAACCTGCATGTCTGGCCGCATCTGTGCAGCCGCCATTGGGTACGCTGCGATCAAGCCGCCGACATTCCAGCGTGAGATTTCTTAGCGTACGAAGTAAAACCGATCAGCGCCGAGCGATCCGGAGAACCCTGTGACCACGCGCGGTGCGGCAGCAAGATGCCACGGTGCCGGCAACCTTGCGGTTTGCAGGCGAAATCCATCCGTAGCGAATTGAACGGACGCGGCGTTTGACAATCGGTGTCAAGCATGATGTTCAACCGGACCAAAGCTGCTGTCCCGGTATGCGCCAGCATCAATGCTGGCTGTTGTCGAGCACGCTCCATGTCCGCTAATCTCAGCGGAAGACGCCGGCGCGACCGCCAAGTTTCGTCAGTTTCTGCCTCGGAGCAGTGTCACCGCTGTCCCGGTGCGCAGCTGGGGCCTGGCCGCCGCTGCGCAATCTCTGCCCAGCCGGCGCCGATGACCGCCGCCAGCCAGTGGCGGTGTTCAACTCCGCGCACCCGACGTGGCGCCATGCGATCCACAACTTGCGCAGCGGGGCTTCAACGTACGCGTTGATGCACATCTGGAAAGTCCTCGCGCTCGATCTCTGTCGCGTAACAGCGCGCAGTAGATTGCACCCATCATCAGTCCGCCGCTGCTGCGCTTACGATCTGTCGCGGTAAGTGCGGGCGCGAGCGCTTTTAATGGCGCGCGCGCGCGCCCCGCCTGAAAGCGCATCAGGGGCATGAAACCGTCGACATAGCGCGCCAAGAGGTCGGATGCCTTGACGTCGAAGCGCTGCATCTCGTCCAGTGGAAGGTAAATGCGCCCGCGCCGCGCATCGTCGCCAATGTCGTGCGAATGATATTAATCAGCTGCAGCGCAAGCCTCCAAGGCGGGCCGCGTACTGCAAGTTTGCGGGTCGCGGAGAATGAATACGCTTCTCGCCGACATTCACCGACGACCCGGCACCAGACGCAGCAGCATCGAGAAATCTATTCTGCGCAGATCGACCTGCATGCCAGTCCAGCAATTGCGCCCATCCGGCCTCGGTAATCCCGCGCACTCATCACCGACAAAGTGGCTGTGGTGGGCGCGCGTCACGGATGAGTCGGTGTCCCCGAATAGCTGAGCGATCGCCCCCTTCGCCACCAGGCGAGCGTTCTTTCGGTGGCCGTGGCATCGCCGACTTCATCAACGACGTCGTCGACTTCGCGGCAGTACGCCAATAGCCGTGATCGCGCACAAATGTTCAGGCGGCAAGAACAGGAATGAGTACCAGAAGCTGACTTCCGCAGCAGGGCTGCTTGCTGGCAGTACTCGTCGGGAGTCATCGCATCGTCCAGGGCCAAGCAAAGCAGTGCGTGGCGCTGAAGCCGCGGCTGTTTAGCAGCGCGCGGCGCGACCGCGCTTCGCAGGCTGGCAGTTTCCCGTCGGGAGTCATGACGGCAACGCGGTTGTAGTGCGCGCCAGCCCATTAGCGTCCAGTCGTGGGCCGATAACGCCGGCCGCCGCGAAAAATATGTCGCCATTGACCGCGTTGATGCGCTCGAGAATGTGGAGTCCACTCTGCACGACCAGGGCAGGCGCAGTTTTCTCGAGTCCGATCCTTCCACCGACAGCTTGCGCGAGTGCGTGCACCGTAGGCCAGGTAAGAGTGTCGCGGGTACGCTGCACTTCGAATTTCCTCATCAAGCTGCCAGCGCTGGTCATTTCACCGCCAGGCGCAACCTGCGCCCTCGGTGACTCAAATGCGGCAGTCGATCGTGCTGCGGCAGGTACACACGGCCTTTTCGCCAATCGAGCGCAACGTGTCCTGCCAGAAGCTGGCGAGCTGCAAGGCTGGCAAAGGCGATGGCATCCGACTGTTGCAGGAGTTGCGCCTCACTACGGCGAAAGAGCTGCAACAACAAGCGTCCGACGTTGGCCGATCGACGCGATAGTAATCGGTGCGTTTTCGAACGAAACCGTAGCGCAGCGTGACGATCGTCTTGCGCAGTACCGTGGACAGTAGGATCGTAAGAAACAGGCAGCGGCAGCTGATGCTCGCCAATTGCGCCAGCGAGGTCTCGGCCCAATCAGATGGCGCACCCATTTCGATCGCGCAGCTGCGCCGCAAACCATCGGAGCGCCAACAGGCGGGCGTCCGGCGCCGCATCATCGCCTTCATCGGCGCGTCATCGGCCGCGGCGCGCAAAGCGATAAATCGCGCGCACGGCGGCCGCAGCCGTGTGCACAAAGCCACCGGCGTAACCGGAAAGCTGTGGTGGCTGATGCCACTCATGGCGGTGAAGCTATCGCCAGAGCACCGCGTGATCGAGTGCCGCAACGCTTCCGTTAGAATCGCGCGCGGTTTTCGGTGTGAGTCGCGAGCGATAGCGCGACAGTATCAGCATGACGCCGCGATGCTGCGTGGCGAACAGACGCACCAGGCGGTCCTACGGCCTTTAACCGGCGTGGGGGTTCGAGTCCCCCCTTCGCACACTATTGATCAATTCAACGATTGAAAAATGCAACAGACCACTATAGTCCCTTTAGCGCGCTGAGCGCCGTGTCGATCTGGTTAGTTCGGCAGCGGCAAAACCGGAACAGGTCAAGACGCGACTCGCCAAGCTCGCGCGCAGTTCGAAGATGCCCAGTTTTCGGCCGGGCAAGGTTCCAATGAAGATGGTCGCACAGACCTACGGAGCTCAGGTGCAGGCTGAAGTACCGGAACGACAAGGTCTGAGGAAGCTTCTTTCAACTCGGCGGTAACGGCCGGCAACTTTAGAGTCGCAGGGCAGCCGCGCCTCGAAGCACGTGCAGTCAGCGACGGCGAGAGCCAAAAGCGGGTCGACGCGCATGGACCTCACATTTTCAGCGACGTTTGAGATCTATCTCGGGATATCAGCGTGGGCGACTTAGCCGGTGCCGAAGCGTAGCGTTGTCTCGACGTGCCCTCAGTGAGGTCAGTCGAGCGCACGCTGGACACGCAGCGCGACATTTGAAGACGTGCAGCGCTTCATGCAGGACGAGGATGCGGTAACAATCGACTCTCAAAGGCACATATGGCGAGGTAGAAAATGCCGGGCAACCTTTGAAGCGTGGACAGGCCGACGATTTCAAATTCACGTTGGGCGAGAGGGGCGCATGCTGCCGGAGTTCGAGTCGGCGGTGCGCGCGGAATGGCGCTGGATGCCAAAGCAAGACGTTCTGGCTGACGTTTCCGGCCAATTACGGCGCACAGGCGATGGCTGGCAAAAGCCGTCACGTTCGACGACGCTCAAGGGCGTGGAAGCAACCTGTTCTGGCGCCGATCGACGCCGAGTTTGCGCGCTCGTTGAGTCGCCACGGCATGTCGCCAGTCAGAGAATGGAAATCGTTAGAACAACTGGGGCGTGAAGTAACGTCCCGCCTGAAGGCCCGCACCAAAGACCGTGGGCGATGGTCAGCCTGCTTGCGGCGTGAGTTCGTTCGACGTACCGGAAGTCGCTGGTTGAGGTCCGAAAACAACGACACCGGCCGAGCCTCGTAACGATCTAATTGCGCGCGATGGCGGCTGGCGGACGCCGCCGTTACTCGGATTTGTTTGGTGCCCGAGGCGGAACGCCGTGTGGTGTTTGGCTCCACTATTGCTCGGTGAAGTCGCGCGCCAATAACCTTGCAATCAAGGCCTCTTCGATCAGATCCAAAAAGCTGGCTGAGGAGATTGCGGCCAGAGCCATGAAAGCCGCAGGATGTGATTAACTGTACTTATCTGACGGCAAGCTTTGCTCGCTGACCTTGAAACGGTTGCGCTCGAGGACAACGTTACTAACTGCGTTACAACGCGCAGCAGTTGTGGACACGCTGATCGAGTTCGACGGTGAGTTGATGGGGCACAAAGGAAAATGAGGTATCCGGTCAGAGTACAACGCAGATGAGCATCGGGCGGATGGAAAAAGCCGCAGGACTTTCAGCATGGTCCCATGGTCATCGAGCAGAGCGACGCGGAGAGCGCGCCTACGATATCTACTCGCGCTGCTGAACGACCGAGTGATCTTCATCGTCGGACCGATAACCGAGAAGACAGCCAACCTCGTAGTCGCACAGATGCTATTCTCGATCAAGCCGACAAGGACATCAATTTCAATCATCCACGCCCGGAGGATCGGTCAGCACGGGATGGCGATCTTCGACACGATGAGTTCATCGCCCCGACGTCTCGATCTGCATCGGAATGGCCGCCGATGGGAGCCTTCCTGCTCGCAGCCGGCGCCAAGGGCAAGCGCTACGCGCTGCCGAACTCACGCAGCGATCCACCAGCCTTGGGCGGTTTCGTCCCAAGCGGCCGACACCGAGCGCCAAGGAAATCCTGACCGACCTGAGCGCCTGAACAAAATTCACGGAACGCACGCCCAACAGGTCGAGCGCGAACACGACCGCGACAACTTCATCACCGCCGACCAGGCCAAAGTACGGCCGATCGACAAAAGCGGGGCCGAAGCGAGAAGCTGGCGATACACGCCCCAGACTATTGAGTAGGAACATGTCGGACAAAAAGGCTCCAGCGAAAATCCTCTACTGCTCGTTCTGCGGTAAGAGCCAGCACGAGGTCCGCAAGCTGATCGCCGGCCCGTCGGTGTTCATCTGCGACGAGTGCATCGAGCTCGTGCAACGACATCATCGCGAGGAGGAGGACGCCAAGCTGGCCGGAGCGCGACGACAAGCTGCCGCCGCCGCGGAGATCCGCAAGATTCTCGATCGACTACGTGATCGGGCCAGGACCGTGCCGAAGAAGGTCCTGTCGGTCGCGGTCTACAACCACTACAAGCGCCTCGAGCAGCACGGCAGGCCAAGGCTGACGACGTCGAGCTCGCCAAGAGCAACATCCTGCTGATCGGCCCGACCGGCTGCGGCAAGACGCTGCTGGCGCAGACGCTGGCCGCGGCTCCTCGACGTGCCCTTCGCCATCGCCGACGCCACGACGCTCACCGAGGCCGGCTACGTCGGCGAGGACGTCGAGAACATCATCTCAGAAGCTGCTGCAAGCCGCCGACTACGACATCGAAGAAGGCCGCAGCGCGGCATCGTCTACATCGACGAAATCGACAAGATCTCGCGCAAGAGCGACAACCCGTCGATCACCCGCGACGTGTCCGGCGAGGGCGTGCAGCAGGCGCTGCTCAAGATGCTCGAAGGGCACGGTCGCCTGCGGTGCCGCCGCAAGGGCGGACGCAAGCACCCGAACCAGGAATTCGTCCAGGTCGACACGACCAACATCCTGTTCATCTGCGGCGGCGCTCGACGCGCCTGAAAAAAGATCATTCGGAATCGCTCCGAAAGAGCGGAATCGGCTTTTCCGCCAGTGTCACGAGTCAAAAGCGACCGCGCGGTCGGAGAGTTGCTGCGCTGATGTCGAGCTCGAGGACCTTGATCAGTTCGGCCTGATTCCGGAGTTGGTGGGCCGCCTGCTCTCGTGATCGCGACGCTTGACGAGCCGAGCGAAGAAGCGCTGGTCGAAATCCTGGTCGAGCCTAAGAATGCTCTGATCAAACAGTTTCATCGCCTGTTCCAGATGGAAAGCGTCGAACCTGAAATCCGTAATGACGGCCTCATGCTAATCGCGCGCGCGGCCTTAAACGCAAGACAGGTGCCCGGGTGGTTGCGGTCGATCGTCGAGAGTATCTTTGTTTCCTCGACGTGATGTACGACCCGCCTCCAGCACCAAAACGCCACCATAAGCTGTCGCGTCGACGACAATATCATCACCGGAGGAAAACCCTCCTGATCTACCTGATCAGCCTAAAGTTGCCAGCGCATCACGCTGACCCTGGCTGCGATCAGCACCGTTTTCCCCATCGTTATCGGCCCGGCGGTGAAAGCCGTCTGCGTGCTGTAGGGATTGGGTTTGCCTGTATTCCTTCCTGCCCTTGCATTCACCCGCACGGGCGCATATGGCGTTTAAAGTCCAATGAAGGGAACGACCTCGAACGGATGATCAGATCTGCCGTGCCGGAAACCACAACGCTGCCGCTGCTGCCTTTACGCGACGTCGTTGTATTCCCGCACATGGTCATTCCGCTGTTTGTCGGCGCCCGAAGTCGATCAAGGCCCTTGAGGCCGCGATGGAGGCTGGCAAAAGCATCATGCTGGTCGCGCAAAAGAACGCAGCGAAAGACGAGCCTGAAGCCGGAAGACATTTACGAAATCGGTCGTGTTATGAACATCCTGCAATGCTGAAGGCTGCCCGACGGTACAGTGAAGGTGGCTGGGTCGATGGGCGCGCAGTTACGCTGGATCGAGCGTATCGTTGATGCATCCGCGATTTCACCGCTGACGTGCTGCCGATCGTGCCTGAGAACCACCGCCGAATCCGTTGAGGCATTGTGGCGTGCGATCGTCACGCAATTCGATCAGTACGTAAAGTTGAACAAAGAAAATCCCGGCCGAAATCCTGACCTCGATCGCCGGAATCGACGAGGTGGGCGCTGGCGATAAATACCACATCGCCGCTCATCTGCCGCTGAAACCTCGAGCAGAAGCAGAATTGGTTCGAGATGTTCGGCATCAACGAGCGTCTGAGCACCTGCTGGCCTGGGGCCAGCCGAGATCGACATCCTGCAGGTCGAACGGTATCCGCGGCCGCGTGAAAGCGGCAGACGGAAGAGCCAGCGTGAGTATTGACTGAACGAACAGGTCATATGATCCAGAAAGAGCCAGGCGAGGGCGAGGTGCCGACCTGGGAGGAGCTCGAGAAGAAACAGCGTCGCCTGCATGCCGGAAGGGGCTGCGCGCGAGAAGGCTACGTCCGCTGGAGTTAAAGAAGCTGAAGCTGATGTCACCGATGTCGGCCAGCGACCGTCGTGCGCAACTATCTCGACACGCTGATTGGCTTAGCAATGCACCGGAACGAAGCAATAC